>Ga0164243_10004514_pt1 | contig 21778 bp, 16 predicted proteins | sample OricompcompostOP_FD_108781 | JGI IMG/M metagenome (GOLD analysis project Ga0164243, IMG submission 108781) | Organic Plus compost microbial communities from Emeryville, California, USA - Original compost - Organic plus compost (OP) | ecosystem: Engineered > Solid waste > Mixed feedstock >...
GCCTCCAAAGGTGATGACCGGGCGCGAATATGCCCGAGCTGATTCAGGGCTGCTGCGTTGTTGTGCTTATCGGTCGAGAGTTCCAGACTCTTTTCAAGATAGAGCAGGCTTTGCGGATGGAGGCCCTGACTTCCCGCGAGCAGTCCGGCGGTATAGTAGCCTTTTGCGCGTAAGGATGGAGAGATTGTAGTGTGATGATAGGTTAACGCCTGTTCCAGCCAGTGGAGCGCCTCGCTCTGGTGGCTTCTAATCAGAAAGAAGCACCAGAGGCTACTACAGAGCTGAAGCGTGGCCTCATATTGCTGACGATCAAGGAGCCAGTGACAGGCAGTGCGCAGATTGTCGTATTCCTGCTCAAGTCGGTTCAGCCATGCGACCTGATCGGCTCCCTTCAGGTGTGCTTCGGCCTCTAGCGCCAGTTCAAGATAGTAGGCAGCGTGCGCCTGACGTACCGTTTCGATCTCGTCATGTTCTTGCAGGCACTCAAGCCCATACTCGCGCACCGTCTCCAGCATCATCAGGCGAATCTGGTCGTCTGCCTGCTCGATACTCTGTACAAGATTCTTATCGATCAATGAGGTGATGAGTTCTAGCGTATCGCTCTCATCGGCCGTGCCACAGACCGGATCAACCGCGTCAATCATGCAGCCATTGACAAAGACGGCCAGACGACGGAACAGCCGTTGTTCTTGTTCGGTCAGCAGCTCGTAGCTCCAATGGAGCGTATCGCGCAATGTTTGCTGACGTGGGGGCAGATCCCGCGCTCCTCCCGTGAGGATCTGAAGGCGGCTTCCCAGACGTGCAAGTAGCATCTGGGGTGGGAAGAACTTCACCCGGGCGGCTGCCAGCTCGATCGCGAGCGGGAGCCCGTCAAGCTGCGTACAAATCTCGGCAATCGGGCGGGCGTTATTGGCGGTCAATCGAAAGCCAACCTTCACCGAGGCGGCCCGCTGGACAAAGAGCGAGACCGCAGCATTCTGGGCCAGTTCATTGAGATCGGGAAGGCGGCGCAGGTCAGGAAGCGGGAGCGGCGCAATGTTCAGCTCATACTCTGAGCGGATATGGAGAGCCTCGCGGCTGGTGACCAGGAACTTGATCTGCGGGCAGGCCGAGAGCAGTTCAGCAAGCAGGGGTGCAGCGGTGACGATCTGCTCGAAGTTATCAAGCAGCAGCAACATCTGTTTGTGGGCAAGATAGGTCTTTACACGTTGTAGCAGTGACTCCTCGCCTGCCTCAACAAAGCCTAGCCGGTAGGCGATCGTAGGCAGCACCAGCGAGGCATCACGCACTGTTGCCAGCGAAACGCTCTGCGAGCCATCGGCAAACTCAGCGGAAAGCATCTGCGTGAGCTGGACACCGAGACGTGTTTTGCCGACCCCTGCCGGTCCGGTAATGGTCAGCAGGCGGATATCCGGGCGCTTTAGCAGTTCCAGCGCCGTGGCTATTTCCTGCTCGCGGCCAATCAGGGGCCCGATGTGCAGGAAAAACGGTTCCTGGTCAATTGGTTCCTCAGGTTGTTGTGCTCCATCTCGGGAAAGCTGTCCGGCGATGCTCAGCAGGCGTTGCAGTGTCAGGGTTTCGGTTTTGCCGAGGTACGCGTGATAGAGTTTCCCTTTACGGCGCTGATAGGCTTTCCAGTACCAGCCGCCACGTCCATTGCTGGTACGCTCCTTACGCGCGGTAAAGGTGCCTTCCGCAGAGTGGAAAGCAAACGTCATTGCCTCTGTCAGCCACTCGAACCATTCGGGGGAATCAACCTGCACTTGAATTTCCCGGTCGTCGAGTCGATACACTAAGGTCTGTCCGTGGACCGTAGGATGTGAGCGTGTCATTGCTTCCTGTTTCTATAAGCCCTTATGCCACTACATTGTGTCTGCGGTTTCTCTGTTTGGGAACTGTTTGTTTCTCGGGAACCAGCTTATTGCGCAGCTTGTTTTCTACCAAGATACCTCAAAACGCCAGAAATAGTCAAGTATTCCGGGACCATAGATCAGACCTATGTAGCTGGTTGGTACCTATATCGTGCCCCTGCTTGCTCGCTGGCATCAAAAATAAACCCCGAAAATACCACTTTTGCTACCTGTTTTTTGTATCAATCCCGCGTACACTAACTCCTGGAAGCGGTTCCTGTACCGTTCCCGCAACCGTTCCCGGAAACGGGCCCGCACCTATTTGATTGTGAAGAGGACAAAACCGCATGGCAAAGAGGATGACGATACGGGACATTGCCGCACTGGCGGGTGTGAGCAAAACGACCGTTTCTCGTGTGCTCAATAATCGACCAGATGTAGACGCAGAGACCCGGGAGCGGGTGATGAAGGTGGTGGAAGAGCACGGGTTTGTTCCCAGTGTCGCAGCTTCGACGCTTGCCGGAAGGAGTCGTTTGATTGGCGCTCTCATTCCGGAACTGACCTGGCCTCTTATCCCGGAGATTATGCATGGCGTGGCTGAGGTGATTGCGCAGACCGACTATGAGCTTGTGCTGTATAGCGTCAATGATCGCAATCATCAGAAGGACCGCAGCGAGATTCTTGAACGTATCCTGGAGCGTAAGCTTGTTGCTGGCTTGCTGGCAATCTATCCAGGGCAATCGACCGAGTATCTGGAGAAGCTGCAACGTCAGGGGTTTCCTGTGGTGATCCTTGACGATCAAGCAACCCCTTCTGAGCGCATTCCCTGGGTGTCCGCCGATCAGCGCAACGGTGCATATGAAGCGACGCGGTATCTGGTGCGTCTCGGACACAGGCGGATCGCACATATTCGTGGGCCGCTTGAATATCAGGTGTCGCACGATCGCTTTCGGGGATATTGCGACGCGCTCGCCGAGGCTCAGATCATGGTTGAGCCTCAACTGATCGAGACCGGTGATTTCACCCTGAGCAGTGGTCAGCTCTGCGCCGAACGTCTTTTGACGCTGGATCAGCGCCCGACCGCTATATTTGCCGCGAACGATCTGATGGCGCAGGGTGTCTATTTTGCGGCGCAATCGCTTGGTTTGCGGGTTCCTGAAGAGGTGACGGTGGTTGGCTTTGATGATGTGCTGTTCGCCTCGCTGATGCAGCCTCCCCTGACCACGGTCCGGCAGCCGCTGGATGAGATGGGGAGAAGTGCTATCGAGCTGTTGCTGCGCATGATCGAGACGCCTTCGTTGCCCTATGAGTGGAAGTGGTCGGTATCTGAACGGAACCTTTCCAGATCGGTATTTATCACACATAAGACGCATGTTGTTGTAAGAGCATCATGTAAGCAACTCTGTACCCCTCTCTCTTTATCGAAGTAGCTGTTACATGCAATGAGTGCATGGGAATCAACGTGTGATTTTTCGTTTGTCGTCAGGAGGTTTTTTCAATGGCTCTACGACCGTTCTCCAGAGTCAAGGGGAAAGTACAGTTAACACTGCTTTCACTGCTGGCTCTTCTGGTTGTTCTGTCGGCCTGTCAAAGTGGCGGGTCGCAGGGGCAAAATCCTCAGCAACAGAACAAACAGACGACGCTCAATATCCTGGCATCGCCCGCGGGAAATTTCTCCTCCGCGAACTTTAACCCGTACATCAGCCCGAATGCTGGTGGCATGTACGGTGCACAGGGCATGATCTATGAGACCCTGATCTATGTGAACCGCTACAACGGTGAGATCAAGCCTATCCTGGCCTCCGATTACAAGCTTTCTGATGATGTAAAGAGTATCACCTTTACCATCAGACAGGGCGTGAAGTGGAGCGATGGACAGCCCTTCAGCGCCGATGACGTGAAGTTCACGCTGGATATGCTGAAGAAATATCCTGCAACTGACACCTCCGGTCTGTGGACAACCCTGATCCAGGATTACGCACAGCCCGATGCCAATACCATCAAGGTGAACTTCAAGAATGCCGATGCAACGGCAACCTGGCTTTTCAGTCAGACCTATATTGTGCCGAAGCATATCTGGGAAGCGAAGTCCAACCCGGCAACCGACAAGAACGAGAAGCCGGTTGGTACCGGACCCTACACCCTCAAAGAGTTCTCCCCTTCGGCTTATACACTGGTGAAGAACCCCAACTACTGGGAGTCTGGTAAGCCGGAGATCGCACAGCTTCGCTATATCGCGACCAACGATAACACCGCGGCGATGTTGCGTCTCTCTCGTGGTGAAATCGACTGGGCCGGTGTTGGCTGGGATCCGAAGTTTGATGCCAATTTCGTCAACAAGGACCCGAAGAACTATCATCACTGGTTCGAGAGCAATAACACTGTGATGCTGTATCTGAACCTGACCAAGTTCCCCTTCGACATCCCTGAGGTGCGTCAGGCGATCAGCACCGCGATCAACCGCGAAGAGATCAAGCAGAAGGCGGCTCCCTACGGCGTTCCTGCCAATCCGACTGGTTTGCTGCCAGCCCATAAAGATTGGATCGCACCAGAGTATCAGAATGCTTCGTTCACCCATGATACTGCAAAGGCGACTCAGCTTCTGGAGAAGGCTGGCTTCACCAAAGGCAGCGATGGTATTTACCAGAAGGACGGCAAGAGGCTTTCCTTCAATATGAACGTACCCAATGGTTGGGCTGACTGGCAGAGTGCGCTTGCCGTTATCTCTGACAACCTGAAGGCTGCGGGTATTGAGGCCAAACCGAACGCGATGGCTTCGCCCGAAATCTACTCGAATGCGTTGAACACCGGCAACTATGACACGGCTATCTCCTGGACGAACAAAGGGCCTTCGCCGTTCTTCTTCCTGAACGACTGGCTGCTGAGCTCCAATACCTGGGATCAGGGCAAGGCCGCCAATGGTGGTGCAACCAACTGGCAGCACTGGAAAGACTCCGAGACGGACAACCTGTTGCACCAGTATCGCACAACCTCCGATAAGGAAGCTCAGAAAAAGGCGCTCTATGGTATTCAGAAGATCGTCGTCGAGAAATTGCCTTCGATTCCTCTGTACTACAATGTGAGCTGGTTCGAGTACAGCACCAAGAACGCGACCGGCTGGCCTGACAAGGACAACCCGTACGCCTATGGATCACCGTTTGACGCTCCCGACTGCACGCAAATCGTTCTCCGCTTGAAACCTGCTGCATAAGCGGGTGGCGGGCAGGGATAAGGCCCGTTCTTATCCCTGCCTCTTGCGCGAACCCAAGCTGAAAGGAGAAAAGAAAGAAGGATGCGTCATCTACTCCGCCGTATCGCGTTTTATCTGGCGGCCCTGTGGGCCTCGGTCACCATTAACTTCATTCTTCCGCGTCTGATGCCTGGTGATCCTGTGCAGGCGTATGTGAACCGCTTGCGTGGACAGGGCACAATTACGCAGGCAACGCTCGACGCGATTCGATTGCAATTAGGCGTGAGCAACGATCCGCTGTGGATACAGTACTTTCACTACCTGGGGAATCTGCTGCGTGGTGAGCTTGGTATTGCTACCTCGCATTTTCCAACGCCGGTGGTTCAGGTCATCGCGACTGACCTGCCCTGGACGATTGGCCTGGTGGGAGTGGCGTCTATTATCAGCTTCTTGCTCGGTACGCTGCTTGGTGTGGTGGTGTCCTGGAAGCGCAATTCATGGGTTGATACCGTGGTCACACCGCTGTTGACCTTCTTCTCGGCGATTCCCTATTTCTGGCTGGCCCTGGGATTGTTGTATATCTTTTCCTTTAATATGGGGATTTTCCCGCTCGGTGGTGGCTATGATGCCTTGAGCGATATCTACCCCGGCTGGAACCTGGACTTTATTCTGAGTGTGCTCTTGCATGCGATCCTGCCCGCGTTGACAGTGGTGATCAGCTCTATCTCCGGGTGGGTGCTTGGCATGCGTAATGCAATGGTCACAACGCTTTCGGAAGACTATGTGTTGCTGGCGCGAGCAAAAGGCCTGCCCGAGCGGCGCGTGATGTTTACCTATGCCGCTCGAAACGCCATTCTGCCCAACATCACCGGTCTGGGGATGTCGCTTGGCTTTGTGGTTGGTGGTGCGCTGCTGACAGAGATGGTCTTCTCGTATCCGGGCATCGGTTTTGACCTGCTGACGGCTATTCGCGGCTTCGACTACAGCCTGATTCAGGGAATCTTCCTGATGATCGCGATCGCGATGCTGACTGCGAACTTTCTGTCGGATATCGTCTATGCGCTCCTTGATCCACGGGTGCGACACGAAAGGGGATAATTGATGCAGCAAGAGACCAATAATAGCACTCCGAACGTGCAAGAAGCGTCGTCCCCTGCGCAGGTTGCGCCTGTGGTCCTGCCGGGGAACGTCGCGGGAACAACAGGCAAGGTGCAGAGCCAGTGGAAGGCACAGCTTTCCCAGATTACCTCAAACACGCGTATGATGATCGGGATCGGGATACTGCTGTTCTTTATCCTGGTAGGGCTGGTCGGCCCGCTGTTTGCGCGATATGATCCGCATACCCTGACGAACGATCTGTTTCAGGCACCATCGGCGACGCACTGGCTCGGGACCACGCAGAAGGGTGAGGATATCTTTGCGCGTCTGGTCTACGGAACTCGTGTCTCGCTGTTAATCAGCTTTACGGCTGCGGCTGGCTCAACGCTGCTCTCGGTGCTGATCGGCCTGCTCGCGGGCTACAGTGGCGGTTGGGTCGACGATGTGCTGTCGTTTATCACGAATATCTTCCTGGTGCTGCCTGGCATGCCGCTGGCAATCGTGGTCGCGTCGTTTGCCGTGAAGGGAGCCTGGACGATTATTCTGGTGCTCTTGTTTACAAGCTGGCCCTGGGGTGCGCGTGTGTTGCGCGCGCAGACGCTCTCGATGCGGCAGCGCGAGTTTGTCACCGCTGCTCGCACGCTTGGTGAAAAGCCCTGGCGTATTATTCTCTTTGAGATTCTGCCAAATGAGATCGCAATTGTGGCCTCAAGCTTTGTCGGGACGTTTATCTTCGCGGCGCTCTCTGAAGTGGCCCTGGAATTCCTGGGACTGGGTGATGTTTCTGAGCCGTCCTGGGGCGTGATCCTGTACTGGGCGCAGACGGATGGTGCACTGATGACAGGTGGATGGTGGCAGTTTGTCCCGCCAGGCCTCTGTGTGGCGCTGCTCTGTGCCGGTCTGACCTTTATCAACTTCGGCATTGATGAGCTGGCAAACCCGACGCTGCGCAACGAGCGGCGGCTTGCCCGAAGAAAGAAGAAAGTGGCGTAAGATGGACGCATTACTCGAAGTGAAATCGCTCAGCGTTGATTATGAGGCGATGGATGGGGCAGTCCACGCGGTGAAGAGCGTCGACCTGACGCTGCATCGCGGCGAAGTCCTGGGCCTCGCTGGCGAGAGCGGGTGCGGTAAATCAACGCTGGCTTTTGCGATTGCTCGCCTGCTCCGCCCTCCGGCAATGATTACCAGTGGACAGGTGATCTATTATCCCGATCCAGAGAAGGAGACCCCGCCCGCGCTGCTGGATCGACTGGACGCGAACAACGGCATTGATATTATGAAGCTGTCAATGGCGCAACTGCGTTCGTTTCGCTGGAAAGAGCTGGCGGTTGTTTTTCAAAGTGCGATGAACGCGTTGAATCCCGTGCTGAGCATCGGCGATCAGATTATTGATGTGTTGCATACGCACTGGCCCGGCAAGGGGAAGGACTATTATCACAAGCGAGCGGTTGAGTTGCTGGATCTGGTCGGTATTGCCGCTGATCGTCTGAGAAGCTACCCGCATGAGTTGAGCGGCGGCATGCGGCAACGTGTGGCGATCGCGATCGCCCTTGCGCTGCGTCCCGAACTGATTATTATGGATGAGCCAACGACGGCACTGGATGTGGTGGTGCAACGCGAGATCCTGGATCTGATCGCCGGGCTGTGCCGCGAGTTTAATACGGCGCTGATCTTTATCACGCACGATCTCTCGCTGTTGCTGGAACTCTCGGACCGGATCGCGATTATGTATGCGGGCAATATTGTCGAGCAGGCTACTAGCGAGCAGCTCTATCGGCAGCCGCGCCATCCCTATAGCTATGGCCTGTTGAACGCTTTCCCGACGCTGCATGGACCACGTTTGCAGATGATCGGTATTCCTGGCTCGCCTCCTGATCTGCGGGCGATGCCGACCGGTTGCGCCTTCCATCCGCGCTGCCCGATGGCTTTTGAGGCGTGTCGTGGGGTGGTTCCTCCGCTTGAGCCGAGCGGACCGACCGAGCAACTGGTTGCCTGCCATTTGTATAATCCGCGCTTCTTGAATCAGCCGCCCTCGACCGCTCAGATTGCGCGTAGCTACTCGGAGCTTGCAGAAAGGAAACGACGCAGATGAACGCAATGAGCCAACAGGCTATACTGGAAATCATGAATTTGCAGAAAGAGTTTCCGCTGCGTCAGTGGAATCCATTCGGGGGTAAACAGGCGGTCCACGCGCTGGAAAGGGCCTCGCTGGCACTCTATCCGGGCAGGGTGACGGCGCTGGTTGGCGAAAGCGGCAGCGGCAAATCAACGATTGCGCGTTTGCTGGCGCGGCTCTATGACCCGACTGGTGGCGAGATTCGCTTTCATGGCAAGCCGCTTGGCAAGGCGAACGCGGCCACACTGACCACCTATCGCCGCAGCGTGCAGATGGTCTTTCAGGATCCCTTTGCTTCGCTTAACCCGGTGCATAATGTGCGCTATCACCTCAGCCGCCCGCTGCGCATCTATGGCTTTGCGAAGAATGCGGAGGAAGAGACGGAGCAGATTCTTGCTCTATTGCGGCGTGTGAGCCTGACGCCTGCCGAGCAGTTTATTGAAAAGTATCCGCATCAGCTCAGCGGCGGTCAGCGGCAACGTGTGGCGATTGCCCGGGCGCTGGCTGTGCGTCCAGAAGTGATTCTTGCTGATGAGCCGGTGTCAATGCTGGATGTCTCGATCCGCCTGGATATTCTGAATCTGCTGGCGCAGCTCAAAGAGGAAGAGCGGATTGCGATTCTCTTTATCACGCATGATCTGGCAAGCGCTCGCTATTTTGCTGATGAGACACTGGTCCTCTATGCCGGTCAGATGGTGGAAGGGGGACCGAGTGAGCAGGTGATTCAGCAGGCAAAACATCCCTATACGCAGCTTTTGCTCTCAGCGACGCCTGCTCCAGAGCGCATGAGACTGAAAGGACAGCGCAGGACACCGCTAGAGGCTCGCGGCGAGGTGCCAAGCCTGATCCAGCCTCCGACAGGGTGTCGCTTCCATACTCGTTGTCCACATGCGATGCCGGTCTGTAAAGAGCGTTTCCCGGAACGCACCGAATTCGGTCACGGACATTGGACGTCCTGTTTTCTGTATGGGGCACAGAAGCATGATACCACGCCAATGGGCCGTTCACGTTCTCTCTCTAACGAAATAGCATCTAAGGAGTAATTGACGCATGAGCCAGAAAACGGCGACGGAGGGTGCTGTGCATTCGGATCGTTTTCCCTCCCATTTTCTCTGGGGCGCGTCTACATCGGCCTACCAGATAGAGGGCGCGACTCGCGTAGACGGGCGCGGTGAGTCCATCTGGGATCGGTTCGCGGCGACACCAGGCAAGGTCTATCAGGGTGATACAGGTGATGTGGCTCTTGAGCATTATTATCGTTTTCAAGAAGATATCGCATTAATGAAAAAGCTGCATTTTAATGCCTATTGCTTTTCTATTGCCTGGCCGCGCATCATCCCCGAGGGGACAGGAACCGTCAATGAAAAGGGACTGGATTTCTATGATCGGCTGGTTGATGAGCTGCTGGCTCAGGGCATTACACCGCTTGTTAAGCTGTATCACTGGGATCTCCCCTATGCGCTTCAGGAGCGGGGCGGCTGGCTCCGACGAGAGACTGCACAGGCATTTGCTGATTACGCCGAGATTGTGGCCCGGCGTCTGCGTGATCGGGTAAACTGGTGGATCACCTTTAATGAGCCGTGGTGTATCGCCTATCTCGGGCATGGTGTGGGAGTGCATGCGCCGGGTCTGGCAAACAAGCAGGACGCGTTGAATGCCGGACACCACGTGCTTCTGGCGCATGGGCTGGTCCTGCCGCGCCTGCGGGCCCTCTTACAGCCCGGAGCGAAAATCGGCTTCACGGTCGATCCCTATCCGGTTTATGCTATGGATGAGAGCGATGAGACCAGACAACAGGCGGAGCGACTGGACCGTTTCCGCAATCGCTGGTTCCTTGATCCGCTCTTCCGGGGATGCTATCCTGACGGGCTGTTTGAAGATCTGGGCTGTGTTGCACCCGATATTCAGCCTGATGACATGGCGCGCATCGCGGCTCCGCTGGATTTTCTGGGCGTCAACTACTATTCGCGCTGGCGCACCTCGCGAGAGAGTAATGCGCTTGAGGCGCTGCCAGTTCCCGAGGACGCACCACGTACCGTGATGGGGTGGGAGATTTACCCGCAGGGCTTACTGGAAGCGCTGCGCCAGGTCCAGCAGGACTACGCTCCGCCCGCAATCGTCATTACCGAGAACGGGGCTGCCTTCAACGATATCTGGGATGGTGGAGATCTGGTTCATGATCCCGAGCGGGTCGAGTATATGCGCTCCCATCTGGCCTCGATTGAAGCGGCGGTCGCCGAGGGCATTCCGGTGCAGGGCCATTTTGCCTGGTCGCTGATGGACAACTATGAATGGGCCGAAGGATATAGCAAGCGCTTTGGCCTGGTCTATGTCGATTATCCCTCTCAGAAGCGGATTATCAAGCAGAGCGGGCTGTGGTATGCGAACTATATCGAGGCACAACAGAAGAGCGCGGCAGTCACAGAGCAGACAGACTGATTGCAACTCCTCTGAGATTTACTCACTTCTCGACTGTCAGCGTGAGAGTATCCCCAGGGTGCTTCTCGTGTGGTACACGACATGGGGTACTGGTGAGGGGCCAGAAAACTGGCCTCTCATTTTTCTGCTCCGTGGTTGACATTGTTTGCGCTCATCCATATAATGATTCTCAGGAAGTATCGTTATTGTATTGTAAAGAGAGAGAAGAAATGTATCGATACAGAACCGAGCGATCTGAGTTCCCTGTTACGGTTGTAGGCCGCCTCTTCGTCCCCTGTTTCTTCTCCTGCTGTATGTGTTGTTGTTAACTCCTGCTTTTTTTCTCCACCCGTTTTTCTCTTTGACTCTTTTTGTGTTTGTATTACCCTATCCTCTTGTGAAGGAGAGTATAGTATGATTCTCTATCCTGAATTACAGCATTTTACCCTGGCTGACGTCTATGCCAGCACCTTTGATCTGGTGATGTTGCGTCATCTGGCGGCCCATGTACAGGAGGCATTGCGCTGGCCGCTTGCTCCCGGGGCGCTGCCCTTTCTGGCGCAGACACGTGATGAGTATAGCTATGCGCATCGTATCGTACTGTACCAGAACAGGGATACGTTTGAGCGGGGCCCGCTCTTTTTTGTTGGCTTTCTGGGCAAGAAGCGCCTGGACCCGGAGGCGGCGGTTGTGGAAGCGCTGACGGAGGTGGATAAAACCCTCATTATGGAACTGGCAAAGGCTCCGGATATCTTGAGCTATTCTTCCGTTGAACTGCATGATGGCAACTGGTGCAATCTGGTAGTGTTTCGGAAGCAAGAAGCAAAAGAGACGGTCACGCAGCATCAGATGCATATGCTGGCCGCGCACCAGCTTGCCCCACAGTACTACGAGTGGATTCGCTTGCATCGGGGAATATTGCTCGAAGGCTTTACACCCGGTCAACTGGTCATCGTGTCGACGAAGTTCTATCTCTTCGGGGATGAGGGTCGGGAGGCAGCAATGCGCTCCGGTTCGCTGACCAGAACGTATACATATATGAACGCGCAGGCCAGAATCTACGAGTATTCCTATCCGCGCCCTGAGCATGTTGTTGTCGAGCTTTGAGTGTGTAAGCGAAAGGAGTATGATGCTTCGCTGTGTAACCTTTCTTGCCCCGGTCTTCTTTCCAACCTATCAGGCGATAGTGGCGTATCTGGCCCGACGAGTAGGGCAGCCCATCGAGCTTGAGGTTGGCACATCATTTGATGCGTTTGCCGCAGGAGCCGCTGACCTCGGCTTTGTCTGCGGACTGGATTATGTGCGGCTCACGGCCTGTCAGCCCGAGTCGGTTGAGTTATTGGCGGCACCGGTCGCGGTTGCCATGCGCTATTGTGCGCGTCCGGTGTACTTCTCGGATGTGGTGGTGCGGCAGGATAGCCGCTTTACCCGTTTTGCCGATTTACGTGGCGCGACCTGGGTGTATAACGAGCAGGTGTCCTATTCCGGCTATGTAGCGGTTGCCCGGGCGCTTTCCTTGCAAGGCGAAACCTGCGCGTATTTTGGGCGCTGTCTGGCTTCGGGGTCGCATGAGCGCTCACTACAGATGGTGCTCGATGGCATGGCCGACGCCACGGCGCTTGATTCGCATGTGCTTGACCTGTTGTTGGTCGCACGACCTGAGCTCAGTCAACAGATACGTATTATTGCCTCGATTGGTCCGGCAACAAGCCCGCCGGTGATCGCGGCTTCCCGCCTGGATCGCGGACTCAAGGAGGCATTACGCGAGGCACTGCTGAGTATGCATACCGAGAGGGAGCATGCCCGGATCTTGCAGGAGAGCTGTCTGCACTGTTTCGCGCCCGTAACGGATAGCTCCTATGACGAGATACGCAGTGTGTATGTGCAGCAGGAACAGTGATATTGCCATGCAGGTATAATAGAGATAAGAGACATAGAACTTCCTGTGATAGATCCCACAACAACAACGCAAATACCAGCATGGGAAGAGGGCAGTATTGCGGTACTGCCCCTTCCCTTTCTTCATACTCAGCCGTTGACCCGGAGAATATATTTCCCGGTTGACGCTCTCGATTCCAGCCGAGCATGAGCTGTTGCGACTTCTTTCAGCGGCAGGATCTCGGTAATGTCGATCCGAATGCGCTCCTGTGCAAGCCACTCAAGGGTGCGCGCGGCAGTCTCCTGAAGGAGCGCGGGCGCACTGGAGCCCAATATACCGATGCTATAGCCCATGATAGCCTTGTTCTCGGCAAGCATGTTGCCTGGCATCTTCGGAAGGTCGAGCGCTTTCTTGACATCTTCGTTGGCTCCGCCAAAGATGACGAGCCGTCCTAGCGGTGCAAGAACTGCGAGGCTCTGGCTACGAACAGGCTCTCCAATGGAGTCGAGCACGATATCTACACCACGCCCCTGCGTTAGCTCCTGGACCTGCTGGACAAAGTTGTCGCGCAGAAGTACAGTATCATAGCCAAACTGTGCCGCATAGCGTGCCTTCTCCTGCGTACTGACGGTCCCGATGACCCGGCCTGCGCCCAACAACCGTGCTATCTGACCGGCCAGCGTGCCAACGCCGCCGGCAGCCGCATGAATCAGCACCGATTCACCCTGTTGCAGTCGTGCAACGCGGACGAGCAGATCATGTGCCGTTGGGACGATCGTTGGAAATCCGGCGGCGGTTGCCAGATCAATGGACTTGCTCAGGGTGTCGAGAGGAAAGGTCAGAGCGGCCTGTGCAATGGCAACTTCCGCGTAGCCTCCTTCTCGTGTGAAAGCGGCAACCGGCTGTCCGACGCGTAGCCCCTCGACGCCCTTCCCAAGTGCCGCGATGTGTCCCGAGACCTCAAGCCCGGGAATGGTGGGGAGGTGAACGGTATGGTGGCCTCCCCGGCGCAGCATCGACTCGGCGAAGTTGACCCCGGCATACGCGACGCGAATAGCAACTTCTCCCGGGCCGGGAACTGGCTTGGGCATCTCCTGAAGCTGCAATACCTCTGGACCACCAAATGCATTGATTGCGATTGCTTTCATTAAGTTGCTTTCCTTTCTCCCGGGTAAGAACTTTGAGGGATTCTGCCTTTGCCCAGGTAAAACCTATCAACAGGCCGACCGGACGTACGTCAGAAAGTGCATTCGCTGCAATATTGTCGTCTTTCCCTCTTGATCTTGCCACGCTTCTCAAGTTCGTTGTTTTTTTGAATGTGTCTTGATTATACGTGATGGACGCAGCTCTTGTAAGAAGGAACCAAAAAGTGATATAGTCACCTCATGGTTACCTTCAACGATTCAAAACCAACAATAGACGTACTCTGTCCCACGCGACGCGGCCTGTCCCTGCTCTCCAATCAGTGGACGTTGCTTGTCCTGGGTGCGCTGCATAAAGGAACGCTACGCTTCAGCGAGCTTCAGACTATCATTGAAGGGATCTCAAAGAAGATGCTGACGCAAACCCTGCGTGATCTGGAGCGCAACGGGTTGATCAAACGCGTGGTCTATCCGGTGATACCGCCAATGGTCGAGTATTCGCTGACTCCATTGGGGGAGACCATCATTGAACCGATCTGGGCGTTTCGCGACTGGTCGGAGGAGCACATTGAGGAGGTGGAGCGGGCCCGTGAGGAATATGATCGGCGCTCCCGGCTCCCCCTTCAGGAGCAGACGGCAGCACTCGTGCAACAACGAGCGCATGAGGCATCGGAGCTATGACGGATGAGAGCGCCATAAAGCGTTTCTGTTTGCATAGCGAGAAGAAAGAGTATAGAAGAGCATATTCAGGCGGATGAATGCAGGTGTAGCGCGACTTTGTTGAGCAGCTCATCAAGCTCAAAGGGCTTGGCCAGAAAGTCATCTGCTCCGGCCTTTTCCGCCTCTTGAGCCGCATTGGGATGCGCTGAGAGCATCAAGATGGGAATATGACGCGTGGCAGGTTGCTGTTTCAGGCGTCTGGCAATCTCGCGACCATCCACGCCCGAAAGCAGCATGTCCAGCAGAATGACATCGGGCATATTCTGTTCTGGAAGCTGCTCCAGATATTCACCTCTGTCGATGGTTGTGACATCATACCCCTCATCTTCCAGCATTGCTGCAAGTGCAAGCGTGATATCGGGGTCATCGTCAACGATCAGTACCTTTTTACCGGTAGATGTCATTGTCTCCCATCTCCTTTCACAAAGTCTGAAGGGTGGGGATTAGTCATAGAGTGGCAAGGTGACATAGAATGTGCTCCCTTTGTCTTTTTGGCTTTCCAGCCAGAGCTGGCCTTCATGCCGCTCAATAATGGTGCGAGTAATATAGAGGCCGATACCGAGGCCTGGATAGGTTTGTTCCTCCGAATCAATGACGCGATAGAAGCGGTCAAAGATATTGTGGTGATGCTCTGGCGCAATGCCAATACCAAAATCCTGTACGGCAATGCGTGCCTTATTGTCCTGTCGATCCAGTCGTATAATGACTGTATCGGCATGGGGAGAATATTTCATGGCATTGGTCAGCAGATTGATAAGGACCTGCTCCAATCGATCCCTGTCGCCATAGATGCGGGCGTTTGTGCTGCCCTGTAACTGAATGTGATGTGTGCTGCTGATCTCCTGAACGTTCTGCACGGTTTCCTGAACCAGCGTGTCGAGGTCGAGCGGTTCTTTATGGAACGAGAGCTTGCCAATTTCGATTTTCGAGATGTCCAGCAGATCAGTAATGAGGGCTGTGAGCTTCTTGAGCTGCGAATCCATTCTGTTGAGGAACATCAGAGTCTGGCTATCGGCATTTTTGCCCAGACGACGCTGTAGGATTTGCGTGAAGCCCTTGAGGCTCGTCACCGGGGTCTTGAGCTCGTGACTTGCCATACTGATAAAGGCATTCTTACGCTCTTCAAGCTGCTTTTGCTCATCAATATCCGTTGTCGAGCCGATCCATGTAGTGATCTGGCCCGTGTCATCGCGTATGGGAATGGCTCGGCTGATATGCCAGCAGTAGACTCCATTGGCGCGCCGGAAGCGATGTTCGATTTCAAGCGGCTCTCCACTCTTGAGGGCATGGAGCCAGCTCTGAAGTGTCGCTTCCTTATCATCGGGATGCAGGCATTGCAGCCAGCTCCATCCCAGAAGTTCTTCAGCCGGGAGGCCAGTAAAGTCATACCACTGGGGGTTGACGTAATCAATGGAGCCGTCAGGCCTGGCAATAAAGACCTTTTGCGGCATCGACTCTGCAAGAAAGCGTAGACGCGCTTCCGCCTTACGGAGCGCCTTTTCAGCCTGCTTCCGTTCGGTGATATCACGTATATTGCACTGGATGAGCTCGTGCTCATCGACCTTATAGAGGTTGCACACGCACTCCAGATACTGAGGCGTGCCATCCGGATGGGGTAGGAAGAGCGAATCATAATGGAGAAAGCGCTTCTGTTGCAGTTCTTCCAGAAATGTTTCAGCTTTTGTGCTTTCACGAGAGAGGAGCACCTGCCGTATATCCTGTCCTATCAGCTCCTCCTGTGAGCGACCAAGCAGTTGGGCGATAGCCGGGTTGGCGTCGGTAATTGAGCCCGAATGCGGATGAAGAATCAGGATACCATCTTTTGAAGCCTCAAACAGGCGACGATAGCGCACCTCTGAGATGCGAAGCTTTTCTTCTGCTTGCTTGCGTTCGGCAATCTCGCCCCACAGGGAAAGCGCCTGTTGCTGCAAGTGCGTGATGGCGCGAAGTCGCTCGTCTGGACTCTGGAGCGAGGTATAGCTTTCCTCGGGGATTACCTGCGAGTGCTGATGGCAGATGGTTTCAAATGAAGGGCTATGCATATCTCCCTGAAAGCTGCGTATAGGATACGCACAGAAGAGCGAGAACGGGCAGATTGAGTGCTGTAAGTTGTTCCAGCAGTCTTCTAGCTGAATCGCAGTGGTCTGCTTGCCCTCCGCCCACAGGAGTGCGACCATCTCGCCATAGACGCGCACATGTGGTCGATTGATAGCAGTTTTTTCAATCAGGCCGCCAAAGATGCGGGAGAAGCGCTTTTCATCCAGCTTTTCCCCTTTGACAAACCAGGACAGCGCCTCGGTAGCCTCAGCGGTCACATACGTTCCCTCTTTGCTGGCGGCGTCAATATCCCATCCCTGCGTTTGCAGGAGTTCGTTCAGCTTGCGAAGATGCTCGGCGCTGGCAATCACAATACAGCCTTCATTGGCGGCGAGCCCGGCTGCCACATAGCCGCTCAATGAGTGCAGAAGAAAGTCATCATGCTCATAAAACTGAACAAAGTGATCTGTTGCTCCCATGTTATGCCAGCCAGTGGAGGGAGCAAGGCGCCCTTCCCGCACGGGACTCAGGGTATAGAGAAGGGCTTCGATTCCCGGCACCTCAAGCAGATTCGTCAAACTTCCCTCAAAGCGGCGCGTGGTATTGTCCTTACAACGAAGCACTACCTCGGCTTTCAGGGTTCTGCCAGGGGAAGGCTGTACCTCTTTCAGGATGATGCGGAGAATACGGGATTCGTCCCGGGGAGCGAGAGAATCAAGTGCGCGCCCGAGCAGCTCTTCAGGAACATAGCCCATCAGTTGCGTGAGTGCCGGGCTGGCATACGTAATGTGGCCCTGGCGATTCAGCAACAGTATGATATTTTGACTCTCCTCGATATAGGTCTGTGAAGGGTGCTTTTTGAGTTTCCGTGCTTTTTGAGAAGATGATGAATTGCTTGAAGTTGTTGTCATGAATTTGAGTGTTCCTGACTTCCCATGTCGGTATTTCTACCAGGTTATCATTTCTGCTGAGAAAAGCAAAGTGAACCATAGCTCACCGAGCTTATCCATATCTGTAGTACGATTGACGGTGCTGCTCCGTTTCTTTCTGGTCCTGTTCGTGACGGTGTGCAGGCGTGGGAATGGCGTGCCACACGGCAGGGGAGGAACAGGAGAGACACCAATATTTGGATCTGCCTCATTTCTTTTCGCGACGTTTCTTGAGCTCGTTGAGCGCATTATCAATCAACTTGAACAGTTGATCATCACTCATTTTTGAGATATCCGTTTGCTGCTGTGATTGCGTATCGGCAGAGGTGGGCGGCTTTTCTCCCTCGTACGTCCCATGCAGAAACGCCTGTATCTCGTCTGGACTATGGAAGGCTCGGACGCTGCCATCCTCGGCGTTGACCAGCGTTTGCAGCGAGACGCCTGCATAGTTGGTGTTGGTGACAGAGACCATCCAGTACAGTTTGCTGTCGCGAATCACCGGGCGTGGTTCCAGCGTCACCACGGAGCCCGTTTCGTCTTTTGTCCAGTTATAGAGCGGATAAGCAGCTCGTACATATTCCATTGCCTTGTTCGGGCCAAGCAGACTCGCTGTCTTCGGCACAGTGTAGACCTGCATTTTGCCACTGTGCGCGTTCCAGAGGAGCAGGGTATTAATGCCGTGTGCCTGGCTGACCGGGCTGCAAGCAATCGCCCAGATGGGGCTGTCCGTGGCGGGAAGCAGATAGGGCATCTGATTTTCGTCATGCTCAAAGGAAACGGGCTCTACCTGATTCCTATGGATGAAGAGCGCGTTCCAGATGCCGTCCCGATAACCCCAGGAGTTGCCAATCTCGCGGGCAAGCCCTTCAGGGAACAGGCGTTGCCCCTGGAAGCGGGGATCTTGCTGGATGCGTTCGGGGCTCAGATTCTCAATCGTGCCATCGGGATGAATCACATAGGTGCTTTCCCAAAAGGGAACCATAGCCGGAAACTGGAAGTGATAGCCGATGGAGGGGACCAGCGTCAGCACCTCGTTAGTGGAGGTGAGTATGTAATAGGGTGTGTCGATATCGCTGTTAAAGCGCCGTGAATAGGTTTGCCACTCGATGCTGCGGTTGAAGGCCATGCCCTCGCCGAAGGTCATCGGCGCATCAACGCTTTTCAGGCTGCCATCTGACTGTACGATCAGGATGCCCTGCGTTTGATAGCTGATACTATTGATAAAGCCGTTGGGCACCCGTGCCGCGACCCACTCGATGTTCTCCCCGATCTGAATCGAGTGGAAGTCGCCCGGGGCTGTCTGGGAATCCTGATAGCGGTTGCTGCCGAAGGTTTTGCTGACTTCTTTCGGCAGATAGCGTATTTGCGTGGTGTTCGGGAGACTGGTGATCGTTTCAAACGATTGCTGCGCCAGGTACTTGTGATAGAACTGGTTGTTGAGAAAGAGAAAGAGAAAGAAGGCGAGCAGCTCAACAATCCCTAGCGTCAGCAAGAAGTGCGAGCCCGGGGAATACCCGCGCGTGAACTTGAGAATCGCGGCAGGGATCAGAAACAGGCCCGCGATCCCGGCAGCGATCAGCCAGAAGCCGAAACCGCGAAAGAAAAGCGCCATCCAGATGGCGTGACCGAAGGGCGTGAGGCCCAGGAAATAGAGCGCTACAATGCCGAGCAAGAGCAGGACGGTCGCAATGAGCAGGCGAATGACACGCATATGGAGATGATCCTTTCTTCTCTTCCTGGAAGACATCTATGTGGTTCTTTGTTCCTCGCTCTTTACGATTGATAGTGATCGATTCTATTTTCTAAGGAGATAGACGTGAAGAGGATGGCATTGTAAAGCCGAGGGAGGGCGGGAAAAACCGGAGAGGCAGGAGAAAGCGGTGTCTCTCCTTCCCTCTCCGTTGTGTGGCTACATCAAGCGTTCCCAGAGGGCGCGCGTGTGGGGTTCGGGATCGTCTATCACGGCACATGAGGTATTGAAGATCATAGTTGCACGGCGTTCGAGATCGTAGCGCGGCCAGTGAGGCAGGTCCTCGGCTTCAGGGGAGCCGGTATGTGCGAAGGCGATCCAGGCGGCCCGCATGCGCCTCCCCAGAGCATGGCTGTCGGATGTGTTGCCTGTCAAGGCGGCGGCCTTCTCAATGGTGTTCCAGACAAAAGGTATTTCCAGACCGTGACAGGCTCCCAGGCGACCGTATAGCACTGGAGATACCCAGTCAAAGCGATACATCCAGACCGGGGAGTGCTGTATCTGTCGCTCTGCCAGACGGATCGCGGGTATGCGGAAAATGCGATCCGTTTGCACGCTGGACCAGACCTCAGCCGGGGTCTCACCACGTTGATCTGCTGTATAGGCTGCTTGCACCGCTGGAGCCGCCGCGCCAAAGGCTTTTGCAAAGATCTCCTCATTGAAGGGAACTTTCATCGTCTGCATCGCTTCAAAGAGCTTCCATTCATCGCGGTTGGTGCCGATGAGGAGCGATACTTCCCGTGCGGAGCCCGAGGCAACGGCATCGATGGGTGCCTGTGGAAGCGTGACGCCATCAATTACGGGCTGGTAGCTCATTTGTGTTTTGCCCTCGGCGGAGCGCACCTGTGCCTGGATGATCTCTTCAAACGGGAGTTCCGCCAGAGCGTTCAGGTCAGGCTGCTCCTTGCCGAGCGCCTTCCAGAAGTCTCCTGCCTGCTGTACTGCCTGCTCCTTTGTGGAAACAGCATGGGACGCGCCGCTCTGGAGTATGGCCTGATGGAAGAGCCCCCTTGCCGCGGGCATCGCGAGCAGGGTGCCAATGCTCATCGCGCCAGCCGACTCGCCAAACACGGTCACATTGTCGGGATCACCACCAAACGCTGCGATGTTCTCCTGAACCCAGCGCAGGGCTGCAATCTGATCCAAGAGACCCCGGTTGCACTGGGGCTGCCCCTCATTTTCCAGATAGAGGAAACCAGGGGCACCAAGCCGATAGTTGATGGTGACAACCACCACATCGCCCTCAGTTGCCAGGCTCTCACCATCATAGAGTGGGGTCGAGCCTGAGCCGGAGACAAACGCGCCACCATGAATCCAGACCATGACCGGATGTTTCTGGCTGCGGTCCTGTGGAGCCCAGATGTTGAGTGTCAGGCAGTCCTCGCCGATAACAGGAGGCTTCCCCTGCTTGCCTGTAAAGATCTGACTGAGTCGCTGTTCCTGAAGGATTGGCTGGGGAGCAATCGGGCTGAACTCGGTTGCGTCACGGGTCCCCGTCCAGGGCTCAGGTGGCTGTGGTGGCTGAAAGCGAAGCGGTCCTGCAAGGGGTTGAGCGTAGGGAATGCCTTTCCAGACGATGCTTTTGCTCAGTTCGGTTCCGCGTATTTTGCCATAACGGGTTTCTACTGTCGTTTGCATAATCGATCCCTGTTTCATTCTCTCTGCTAGTTTGCTTCTTCTTCAATGTTCGCAATCTGGTAGACATCTTCCAGCGTTTGTTCACGTGCTTTGGCGATGCGATTCAGGCGTTTCTGGAACTGCTGATAGGCGAAGTTGCGAATCTCCTCTTGCTCGGGAGTCGGGGGTTGATCCGATCGGTTGTTGCGAGCGCGATCGTAGAGCTCGTGCATACGCGCCTCAACGACGGGCCAGAGCGATTTGTCCTGCGCGACGTGGCGGGAGATAAAGAAGACCCCATAAGCGATATGGCGGGACTCATCGCGCTTGATAAGCTGGATGCCCTCCATCAGGCCGGGCATGATCTTTTCCTGGCTGAGCATGCGTGAGAAGCTGTAGTAGCCTGTCTCGGCAAAGACACCCTCAATAATCATGTTGTAGATGATGGAGGCGCGCACCTGGTTGACTGGTGAGGGATCTGTCAGCAAGATGTGCATATCGTGCGTCAGGTCTTCGGTGAACAGGTTGCGTCCTCCAGTATCGCTGCTTGCCTTCTGTTCGACAAGCGCCCCTGGTTCCTCAAGCACTTCATCAAAGATACGACGGAAGAATTCGGTGTGCTTGGCTTCTTCCCAGAGAAAGGTAGTCAGATACATCTCCTCTTCAAGTCGTCCCTCACGTGCGACCGTCATGAGCAGCGGGAGCAGGTCGAGCGTGACGGCCTCTTCACCGGCCTGAAAGCCAACGAGCAAGTTGCGCAGGGCCTCACGCTTCTTCTGAGGCATATTGAGCCAATCCTGACGGTCCTTCATCAGATCAATGGCCCGCGGGTCCCAGGTGCCGAGCTTCTTTGCCTTATGATAGAGCCGCATGGGCGGGATATCGTGGCGCAGGCTGCGTTGAAGGGTAGTGTAGGTGTGCCTGGGAATGGTCGTCATGGTGATGAACCTCCTTATTCGACGCTCTTGTTCTGCCTGAATTGTTGAAGATACATGCTCAGCATCACAATCAGGGGCTGTGCCTGTTCCA
>Ga0164243_10004515_pt1 | contig 21773 bp, 21 predicted proteins | sample OricompcompostOP_FD_108781 | JGI IMG/M metagenome (GOLD analysis project Ga0164243, IMG submission 108781) | Organic Plus compost microbial communities from Emeryville, California, USA - Original compost - Organic plus compost (OP) | ecosystem: Engineered > Solid waste > Mixed feedstock >...
GAAAGTTCCCGAGGGAACAAGATGCGGCGGCGTCTGCATCGGTTTTCGGACATGCGCATGAGCCAGCCAGTGATTGGCGTCCGATCAGAGCTGCGCTATGGGGGGCCCAAACGGTACCGTCGTCTTCGCTCTCGGCCTGGCCTGACGATCCGTCAACGGATAACGATGGGGCGCATCAGTCATCGCCTCAAAGCGATAATGGAAACGCTCGTGCCGCAGCCGGTCATCGCCGCGACTGGGATTTACGTCCCGCCGAACAGTATCTCCAACGACGAACTCGTCTCGGCGTTCAATGCGTATGTCGAAGCGTTTAACGCGGAGAACGCGGCGGCGATCGGCGCTGGGACGGTTTTGCCGCTGCTATCCTCGTCAGCTGAATTCATCGAAAAGGCTTCCGGGATCAAATCCCGCCATGTCGTCGATAAGGCGGGTATCCTCAATCCAGCAGTGATGCGGCCCGTCATCCCGGAGCGGCCAAATGAGGACCTTTCTGTCCTTGCCGAGATGGCGGTTTTGGCTGCCAAAGACGCGCTCACGCGGTGGGGCGGAGATATTCGCGACATCGGCGCGGTCATCTGCGCCGCTTCCAATATGCAACGGCCATATCCGGCAATCGCAATCGAGGTTCAGAACGCGCTCGGTCTATCTGGCTTTGCATTCGACATGAATGTCGCCTGCTCGTCAGCGACGTTCGGCATCAAGACGGCGGCGGATTTCATTTCCGGCGGTTCGGTGAAAGCGGTTCTCGTCGTCAATCCGGAAATCTGCTCCGGGCACCTCAATTTCCGCGACCGCGACAGCCATTTCATCTTCGGCGACGTGGCGACAGCGGTTATCATCACCGACGAAACACTGGCGACCGACGGCTGGACAGTTCTCGGTACGCGGCTCAAGACACAGTTCTCGAACAATATTCGAAACAATTTCGGCTTCCTCAATCGCTGCGCACCCGAGGGCATCGGGTCTGCCGACAAGCTCTTCGTGCAGGAGGGCCGGAAGGTGTTTCGCGAAGTGGTGCCGATGGTCATCGATATGATTATCGCGCACGCATGCGATATTGGACTCGATCCGGCGAAACTCAAGCGGCTCTGGCTGCATCAGGCCAATATCAATATGAACGATATGATCGCGCGGAAAGTCCTGGATCGGGTGCCGACGGCAGAAGAGAATGTCATCATTCTTGACACCTTCGCGAACACGAGTTCGGCAGGGTCGATCATCGCCTTCCATTCGGCGAACAGCGATTTCAAGCCGGGAGAAACGGGCCTCATCTGCTCTTTCGGCGCCGGATATTCGGCGGGCACGGTTTTCGTTGCGAAACGTTGACCAAAAGGTCTGAGCGTTCACGCAAGGCTGGCTGCGAGATTGATCGTCAGGGCGAGGACCATCGTGTTGAAAAAGAAGGCTACGATGGCGTGCAGTGTCGTCAGTCGCCGCATGGCCTTGGAATTGATCGTGACATCCGCGGTCTGAGACGCTGCGCCGAACGACGTCGCGAAATAGAAGAAGTCCCAATAGTCGGGTGCAGTGTCGCCGGGAAATGTCAGCTCGTTTTCCGTTCCTGACGGCTTTTCGGAGTATCTGTCGGGTGCGTAATACTCGTGCGCATAGTGCAGTGTGAACGAGACCTGCGTCACGAGCCACGATATGATGATTGTCGCTGCGGCCAGCGCAACGAAGAAGAGCTTGCCTTCACTGGACGCGTGCTTCGCATCTCCTAGCAGGCCGAAGATAGCGGCGAAGCTCGAAAACATTGCCATCAGGACGAGCACCAGAATGACGACGCCGCTATCATCCTGCCATGCGGCCCGGGTGCGGATTTTGTCAGAATGGCAGCCCTGCATGATCCTGAATGCCAGCACGAGATAAGTACCGCCTCCGAGACACCAGGCGAAGGCCTCGCGCACCGAGCCGCGCAGGGACGAGGGAAGAAGGAACAGCGCCGTGACCGCGACGGCAACTCCAAAAACAACCCGTGGCCTGAGTGCCAACGATCGTCCGATGGATCGGAGACTATACCAACGTGCCCGTCGTCGCGGCGCAGAGGTCGATGCGAGCTTGTGGGTATTCGGCATGTTGGGAAGTGGTCTCAAGCGAGGATTGGTTCCAGCGGCCAGCGAACGTATCATAGGGCGCGTGCGCTTCTATCGTCCTTTACGGGGACGACGCTGCACACTTCGTCATTCGAGAGCTTTCTGCCGCCTAGACCGAGCGGCCTATGGCCTCCCGCTGAATGGCGACGGCTTCTCAAAAAGCCTCAAATTCCATTGTAAGATTAGCAATTCAGGAGGCTTTATCAATGACCACCCCGATGTCGGCGATGGCGGTCGAGCATGCCTCCGTAGCGCCCGTGTCGGCTGTGCGTCCGTTGATCGTGGTGATTGAAGATGACTATCGGTCGTCCATGGCGCTTACCATGCTGATCGACGATTGGGGCTACTCGTGCGTCGCTGCACGCTCATCGCGAGAAGCGGTCAAGACGCTTGGGCACCGGCTGAGCAATGTGTCCGCGATCATCACCGACGTCGAGATCGACGGGCAGATGCGCGGTATTCGCGACGCGCTAGCCATCGCCGCAACGATCGGACACTCGGTTCCGACGATCATCACGACGGGCCATTCGGATTTCGCCGCGGCATCGCCGTTTCCAGTGATCCGAAAGCCGTTCGACCCTGACATTCTGCATCAGTGGCTGATTCACAAGCTTGGTTCGACCTTGTCGTAAGCCAAGCGGCATCTCTAACCCGATGCGATCAGCTTCGGGTGGCAAGCTCGGTGCGATTGCGGGCACCGAAGTGTGAAAAGAGAGCCGCGAGGTGGATCTTTACCGTTCCTTCGGCGATGTCCAGCTCTCGAGCAATCTCTTTATTCGAAAGGCCCCGGCGGACGCAATCCAGGACATCGCGCTGGCGCGGTGAAATGGGCTTGCAGGTGGCTCCTCCGCCGGGGTCCCCCTTGTTTCCCGACGTTTCAAAATTGGCAGTCTTGCCTGCTCGGGCCGCCGCGCCCGACGTCATGAAACGGGGAACGAATACGCGGCCTTCGAGAATATCCTGCAGGGCACCGACGATCTCTTCATCCGCCAAAGATTTCGGCACATAACCGTTCAAGCCCATTGCGACCGCTTTGACGACGTCATTGCGTTCCTCCGAGCCCGATACGATTGCGACCCTAATGCCAGGATAGGTATCCTTGACGACACTCAGGCTCTCCGGCCCTGAGATGCCGGGCATCGCGAGATCGAAGAGCGCCAGTTCCACATTGGGCGTTTCCGCCAGGCGGTCCAATGCCGCATCGAATGTGGCGGCTTCAATGACGGAACGAAATCCCATCCGATCACGAAGCAAAAATCCGAAACCTGAACGATAGAGCCCATGATCGTCAGCGACCAAAACCGTGTCGCGTTGGATGTTCTCGGTTGGTCTTTCGATATCAGCCTGCATTCACGTCTGCTCCGATTTCCAGGTCAAAGCCGCTTTGCGAATTTTTCTGCGGTTTGAGTATCACGCCGAGCGTCGCAGCAATGAGTTCGGGATCGGCGGGTTTCGTCAGCCATGGCATTCCGGACTTCGCGAGCAAGGCCAAGGTCGCCGAATCGGTGCCTCCCGACAGGAGAACGCTCGGAATGTCATATTTTAATTTTGCCGCCATTCTCCGGATGAATTCAAGGCCAGATTCCGATCCACACAGATCAAAATCAAGAACCGCCGCATCTATTACAAGACCGTTATGTAAGCCGGACTCGGCATCCGCGCCGGAGTGATATCCGAAGACGACGTTCCCGCGATCTTCCAAATCCCGGGTCAACGCTGCGACAATTAACGGATCGTCGTCCAGCACGAGAATTCTCTTTCCGCAAATGCCCGTCTCGGAAGATTGCAGCGGCTGAGGTCGCCGCCCACTTTTGAGCATCGCATCTTCGGGCAGGACGATCGTGAAGCGCGAGCCGGATCCGGGCTTGGAGGAAACGAGGATTTTCATGTCAAGCAGCTCGGCATAGCGGCGTGCGATCGAAAGGCCGAGACCCAGGCCATCATTGACGCCGTACGCTCGCTGATCTGCGCGCGAAAATTCCTCGAATATCTTTTCTCGGCGATCGGAAGATAGGCCGGGGCCGGTGTCGTACACGTCTATGACACGCTGTCCGCCGCGTATGCGGGCCGCAAGGATCACGCCGCCGTGCTTTGTAAACTTCAGCGCGTTGGAAACGAGATTGCGGATGATGGTCTCGAGCAGGGCAGCATCCGTTTCGAGGACCCAATCGCGGGTACGGCTCAGGAATTTGAGCCCGTTCTGTTCCGCCTCGACGCGTGAGCCCACCGATATGCGTTCGATCACTTCGGCGACGGATACGGGAATTTTTGTTGGCTCGATCAGTTTCGCGTCGAGCCGCGAGACATTGAGAAGAGCGTCAAACATGCCCTTCAAACCGCGCAGGCCTTCCTCCATTTGCGCGACAAGGGTCGTTGCCTCGCTGCCGCTGACGCGTCGGGAAAGCGCGCGCGCAAATAACGTCAAGGCGTGTAACGGCTGGCGCAGATCGTGGCTTGCGGCAGCGAGAAAGCGAGACTTGGCTTCGGTCGCGCTTTCAGCGGCAGCTTTGGCGCGCTCCAATCCGACGTTCTGTTCGGCCAGGCGCTGTGTCCGTTCGCGCACTTGGCGTTCGAGCGACTGATTGGCGGTCGCCAGAGATGCTCTCTGTGCGTCGAGTTCCTTGACGAGTGACCGCAGCGATTGAGAAAGGATGCGCGCTTCCTCATAGCCACCGACTTGGGGCAATTCGATCTTCTGGCCGCGTCTCAATTCTTCCGCCGCATCGGCGAGTTGGAGCAGCGGTTGCGAGAGCTTGCTCGCCAAAATCCAGGCAAGCATAGCCGCGAGGCACGCGAAAATCCCACCCCAAATGAGAATGTTTTTCTGCAGGCTGTAAACGGGTGCGAAGGCGAGCTTCTGATTCTCCCGTACCAGAAAGATCCAATTCAGACCGGTGTATGAGCGATAGCCGTCGCTCTTTGAATAACCGGTCACGTAGGAGGTGCCGTCGGGCCAGCGCTCGACTGCAAAGCCCGCTTTACCGGGTTGCGCGGCGCGAACGCTTCGAAGGTCCAGGGTCTTGCCGGTGAGATCGTCCGGACCGAACAGGACCTGCCTTGCTTCATTCAGGACGATGACATCGGCAGGAATAGAATCCTTCATGCTGCCGAGGAGCGTGTCGCGCACCTCTTCGGCCCAATCGGCGCTGAGCGTCGCGCCGAGAACACCGACCGTTCCGTTTTCGTCCGACACCGGAACGGCGAGGTCGATAAAATCCGACGCGCCGTGCCCTTCGTGGGGTATCCGAGAGGTTTTGGGTGCATTCGGCAGTTTTACGTCGCCAACGTAGGCCTCATCGAGACCCTTCTTGAACCAGACCTGGTCCTTTACATTGTGGCCTTCGTATTCGCCGCCCGTGGCACTCAGAACCTTGCCCGTGGGATCCGCAAAGCCAATCCAGGAATAATCGGAGTAGGCGCTTTGAAATCTCTCGAGCGACGCGCGCAGGGCCTGTGGCGAGTCCTCCTTCTGGAGAAGCTTGCCGAGTGCTGCCATGTTGTCCAGCGATTGAAGGCGCTCGAACATGGCACGGTCGAGCTTGTCCTGCATCTCATCGGCGAGAAGCGCCAGAGACTGTCCGATCTGAAGTTCCAGTCGGTCCACGGCATCACGGCCGACAACGTAGGATACCGCGATTGTCAGAAGGAAGGACACGACGGAGATCGCTGCTGCAATCAAGACTTTTAACGATATACGGCGCATCGGATCTCACCCCTTATCGTGGCGATCGTGGGATAGCGTCGAACGTGATAGCGGCAGATATCAAGCAGGGAATTCTTAAAGTCCGGACAGGAGCGCAATGCCGCGGTCGAGAGCGCGAGGAGCGCCGTATGGCAATAGACCATACAGCCTACCGCACGGGCATTGACATAGTACGCCGGGCTGAGTGGTGCCAGCAAGTCAACGGGCGCACACATGGCGTGCCAAGCGGATCCATGGCCCTATCGGCATGGTCTCTCACGTTAGGCGGGTCCGCTTTGTAAAGAAGCGCGCGCCGTCCCTCACCCCCACCCACGCGCCGCTTCGACTGACAGGGCCCGGCTTACCCCCCAAGCCGGGCCCTCCTAATTTCCGAAGATGGTTTGCAATAATCTTGATGCAGATCTGCCAAGCGTCTCGGCGCCTGGAACGAAAAGGCTGCGCCTTCTAAATCGAGCTACGAAGCTGGCTGCACGGCTGCCCGTGTGCATACTCTCGTTCAAATCGGTGGAGGTCCCCTTGGAACGTCGCGCTTTTCTTCTATCGTCGGTGATGGCTCTCGCATCGGGTGCCGCCGATGCTGCGCCGATCGATCCGAAACAGACATTCGTTCTGCAGCGCGATGCCATCACGTTCCAGCCGTGGACGGGACTCCCGCCCGGAAGCGGCGAAATGGCAAAGCTTTACGGCGACTTCAACGCGCCTGGACCGTATCTGGTGCTGATGAAATGGAACCCCGGCTGGTTCAGCGCCCCGCACAGCTATGCGACGGACCGCATCCAGATGGTTCTCTCGGGAACGTGGTGGGTGAACAGCGGCGCCGATTTCACGCCGAAGGACTGCGTGGAAGTTCCGGCCGGCGGTTTCGTCAAGCGGGCGGCGCGCACATTTCATTACGATGGCGTGCCCGCGGGCATCAAAGACCCTGTCATCGTCGCAGTATTCGGGATCGGGCCGGTCGATATCGAGCTTGCCGACCCCGCAAAACCCTCCTGGCGCCGCGTCTAGGCAGCACACGCCGCCGGCCAAAAGCCGATAAAGCCCTGCGTTAAGCGTTGTTTGGATCGAACGCTTTTTGGACCGGAATATTGTGCTCGTTCATCAAGGCCCGCCAATCCGCGACGTGCTTTTCAAGTGTCGCGATGACGGCGTCCGTAATTTCATCGTCGGAAGCGGGACCGTTGAATACGCGCGCAACGCCGCCTTTCCAAAACGCCAACTGACCTTCGAGGGTCGATAATTCCCTATTGGCCCATTCGATCATCGGCAGATCTCCCCGTAATGAGTTGCCGAGAGCAACTTTAGGGCGAGTCAGCGAAAATCGGAATCGGGTCGGCGCGGTGCAAACCCTAAAACTGTTCGTGTGTTGCAGGGAAACACGGCCCGGCGCTACCGGAGAAATGTATCACGGTCCTACGACGCCGCCAGCTTCCGGCGCGGGGACGTTCGCGAGCCGTGACCAGCAGCATGCGGCGATGCGGGCAGAACGTCCTGGGCTCGGTTCCGGAAAAGTTCCGCCAGAGTCAGAAAAAGGACCTCCCGCGCCGAACTCTTGCGCCAGCACATTGCGATCTGGCGACTGGGATTGGAATCACTGAAGGTCAGAAGATGGATGCCGCTCGCGAGCGTGCCCTGGTTGAGCGTCGCGAGCTCGGGAAGCAGCGTAATTCCGACCTCCGCACTCACCATCTGGCGCAACGTCTCAAGGCTCGTCGCGCGAAAGGTCGAGCGTTCCGACGCACCGGAAAACCCGCAGATCTCGAGCGCCTGATCGCGAAGGCAGTGACCGTCCTCGAGCAGCATAAGGTCGTGATCGACGAGTTCGCGAAGTCGGATCGATGCGCGGCGCGCAAAGGGATGGCTGTTCGGGACTGCAAGCAGGAAGCGCTCTTCGAATAGAAATTCCGTCCGCAACTGCGTGTCGTTGACGGGCAGTGCCAGGACGGCGGCGTCGATCTCCCCGTCACGGAGACGCGAGAGCAGATTGATGCTCTTTTCCTCGATCAACAGAAGCTCGAGGTTGGGGAACCGCTTGCGAACCGCAGGGACGACATGCGGGAGGAGATACGGGCCGAGCGTCGGAAAGATGCCAAGGCGAAGAGTCCCAGCCTCGGGATTCTGATTTTGCTGAACGCTCTGCTTGAGCTGTTCGATCTCCACCAGGATCTGTCGCGCTCGAGCCGCCGTTTCGTGTCCATATGAGGTCAGGATGACGCCGCGGGAGTCGCGTTCGACTAATGCGACGCCAAGTTCGTCCTCAAGCTTCTTGATCTGCGCCGAAAGCGTCGGTTGGCTGACGAGACATGCCTCCGCTGCTTTCCCGAAATGACGATATTTCGCGAGCGCAACCAGATATTCGAGCTCGCGCAATGTCATATCGGCTCCCGGATTCGATCAGCCTACGCGGCTTTCACCTCTTCTTCGTCCGGCGCCGAGATCCGGATAAGGTGGTCAAAGGCCGCAAGCGACGCTTTGGCACCCTCGCCGAGCGCGATGACGATCTGCTTGTAAGGTGTGGTGGTGCAGTCTCCGGCAGCGAAAACGCCAGGCATCGAGGTACGTCCGTGCGAGTCGGCCACAATCTCGCCGTGCGGCGTCAGATCGAGCGTGCCTTTCAGCCATTCCGTGTTCGGCAACAAGCCGATCTGCACGAAGATGCCGTCGACGGGGAGAACGCGCTTATCAGATGTCTTGCGGTTTTCGTAAGCAAGGCCAGTCACCTTCTGGCCATCACCTTTGACTTCCACGGTTTTGGCGCACGTCACGATATCGACGTTCGGGAGGCTGCGAAGCTTTCGCTGGAGCACCTCGTCAGCGCGGAGTTTGAAATCAAGCTCAACCAGCGTCACGTGGTCAACGATTCCGGCGAGGTCGATGGCAGCCTCGACGCCGGAATTGCCGCCGCCGATCACCGCGACGCGTTTTCCCTTGAACAGCGGGCCGTCGCAATGCGGGCAATAGGTGACACCCTTGTTGCGATAGTCCTGCTCACCGGGCACGCCGAGCTGGCGCCAGCGGGCGCCGGTCGTAAGGATTACGGACTTTGACCTGAGCGAAGCACCGCTTGCGAGCGCGATTTCGAGATGGTCTGCCTTCCGCACGAGCTTTTCAGCGCGCTGAAGATTCATGATCTCCACGCCATATTCCTTGACATGCTCCTCGAGGGCTGAAGCAAGTTCAGGTCCTTCGGTGTGGCGAACCGAAATGAAGTTCTCGATCGCGGCTGTGTCGAGCACCTGTCCGCCGAAACGTTCCGTCGCGATGCCGGTGCGAATGCCTTTACGTGCCGCGTAGATCGCAGCTGCGGCGCCGGCGGGACCGCCCCCCACGACGAGGACGTCGAATGGTTCCTGAGCATTGATCTTTGCGGCGTTGCGTGCCGCGGACTCGGTATCGATCTTGGCGAGGATCTGTTCGACATCCATGCGGCCCTGGCCAAAGATTTCGCCGTTGAGGTAGATCGCAGGCACCGACATGATCTGGCGGGCTTCGACCTCCTTCGGGAAGATCCCGCCATCGATCGCCACGTGTTTGATGCGCGGATTGAGAACCGCCATAAGGTTCAATGCCTGCACGACGTCCGGGCAGTTCTGGCAGGACAGTGAAAAATATGTCTCGAAGCAGAAGTTGCCGTCGAGGGCGCGGATCTGGTCGATGATCTCTTCTTCGACGCGTGGCGGATGGCCGCCGACCTGCAGAAGAGCGAGCACGAGAGACGTAAATTCGTGGCCGAGCGGAATGCCGGCAAAACGGACGTGAATATCGAGCCCTGGGCTCGTCAGGGCGAATGAGGGCGTTCGTTCCGTGCTCGTCTGCTCTTCGACAAGCGTAATCTTATCGGAAAGGTTGGCGATGTCGGTCAACAGGCTCACCATCTCCACCGATTTCGCGCTCGAGTCGATCGCCGCGTGAATCTCGATGGGCCGAACGACCTTTTCGAGATAGGCTTTGAGCTGGGATTTGAGAGCGTCATCGAGCATGGCAATGTCCTGTTCGCGGTCCGTTGGACCGAAGTTGTTGGAGCGTGTCGCCGTCAAGCGGCGGAAACGGCGACACGGCAATCGTCTGAGAAAACGCCGGACGAACTTCCGCAGACCGAAGGCCATCCGGCATTGGCTTAGATCTTGCCCACAAGCTGAAGCGAGGGTGCGAGCGTCTTCTGGCCCTCTTCCCACTTCGCCGGGCAAACCTCGTTCGGGTGGGCGGCGACGTACTGAGCGGCTTTGACCTTGCGGAGCAGATCGGCGGCGTTGCGGCCGATGCCCTCGGCCGTCACTTCCATTGCCTGGATGATGCCCTTCGGATCGACGACGAAGGTGCCACGGTCCGCGAGGCCTTCGCCTTCACGCATGACTTCGAAGTTGCGCGTGATCGTGCCCGTCGGATCACCAATCATCGCGTACTTGATCTTGCCGATCGTTTCGGAGCTGTCGTGCCATGCCTTGTGGGTGAAATGGGTGTCGGTCGAAACCGAGAAGACCTCGACGCCAAGCCGTTGCAGCTCGGCATAATGGTCCGCGAGGTCACCGAGTTCGGTCGGGCATACGAAGGTGAAGTCGGCCGGATAAAAGAAGAAGACCGCCCACTTGCCTTTGATGTCGGCTTCCGAAACTTCGATGAACTTGCCCTGCTTGTAGGCCTGGGCTTTGAACGGCTTGATCGCAGTATTGATGAGAGACATCGGTTGTCCTGGTGGTTGCGTGGGAACGTGGTTGCGCAGCGCAATATACACAGCGCGCCGCCATAGAAAAATTGGATAAATGTCGCAACATCAATAGCTTCTACCTATTAACCCGATAGGGCTGATCGGGAACAGAATTGGATGGTGCGTCGCGCATTGTGCTTTGCAAAATCGCGACTCCGCAAAGGTCATTGAAAAGGTGGTTCGATTGAAACCATTGAAGAGTTCAATTGGACGGGCGCGATCGATCTGGCGTTGATGCGAAAGCGAGTTTTTCGTTCGATTTTTCTTGTTGGAGATCGTCCCGTGGAACCATTCGATTTCGAGAAGCGCGTTTTGACGCGCAGGGCCCTTCTGGGGAGTGCCGCTTTGGGCGGTGCGGCTTTGATGTCGGCGCCGGCGTTGGCCGATATGGTGAACCTGCCGTTTTCGGGAGGCGGCGGCGAGCGCGAAACGACGGCGGCTTTCCCCCAAAAAGGGAAGATGATCCTGCAGCGGACACGCCCCCCGCTTTTGGAGACGCCTTGGGAAACGTTCGATAAGGGTGTGTTCACTCCCAACGATCAGTTCTACGTGCGCTGGCATTGGGCCGGCATCCCGGATAGCGTCGACGTCAACGCCTTTCGTCTCAAGGTCCACGGCAACGTCGAACGCGAGCTGTCGCTCTCGCTGCCCGAACTCATCAAAAAATTTCCGCCCTTCGAACTCGCAGCCGTCAATCAATGCTCCGGGAATTCGCGCGGGTTCTTTGGCCCGCGCGTGCCGGGTGCCGAATGGGGGAACGGCGCAATGGGCAATGCAAAGTGGAGAGGCTTTCGCCTCAGGGATCTGCTCGATCTTGCCGGGGTGAAGTCCGGCAGCATCCAGGTGCGGTTCGCGGGTCTCGAAAAGCCCGTTATCGACGGCGGACCTCATTTCAAGAAGTCGCTTTCGATTGATCATGCGCGGGACGGCGAAGTGATGGTCGCGTACGCAATGAACGGCGAAGCGCTGCCGTTCCTCAACGGTTTTCCGCTGCGGTTGATCGTGCCGGGCTGGTACGCGACCTATTGGATGAAAATGCTGACGGACATCGAGGTGCTCGATAAACCCGACGAGAATTTCTGGACCAAGAAGGCCTATCTGATACCGGACACACCGGGCGCCAACATTACGCCAGGCCAGAAAGACGTGAAAATGATTCCGATCAACCGCATGGTTCCACGGTCATTTTTCACCAACGTCGCTACCGGCGGCAGCATCAAGGCATCGGGACCAAGCGACCTTCGCGGCATCGCCTTCGGCGGTGACTGCGGTGTCGCGAAAGTCGAAACTTCGATTGATGGCGGCGCCAGTTGGCAGGCGGCCGAGCTCGGTGCGGATGAAGGCAAATACGGCTTCCGGCGATGGGAAGCCAAGATCTCATCCCCCGCCGCAGGCAGTCGATTGAGCGTCAAGGTCCGCTGCACGAACACCAATGGGCTGGTCCAACCCGACAAACCGAACTGGAATCCGTCCGGCTTCATGCGCAACGTCATCGAAACCGTCGACCTCGTCGCGGCTTGAGGAGAAAAACCTATGCAACGCTTTGCGCAAACATTTGGCGTCCTGCTCGCGGTTGCTGTCCTTGCCGGATCGGCGAGCGCAAAGGATACACCTGAATTCAAATCCGAAAGCTTCGAACTGCCAACCGGTGACCGGATGTTCACTGGCGCGGGTGCCGATCCTGTGAACAACAATTGCCTGACATGCCACTCGGCAGGCATGGTCCTTGTTCAACCCAAGCTTTCGAAGACGACCTGGGAAGGGATCGTCAAGAAGATGATCAACGTCTACAAGGCGCCCGTGCCCGACAGCGACGTCGCTGCGATCGTCGACTATCTGAGCAATGGTCCGGCTAGTGGCAAATAGGGCAACATCTATTTAACGAGCCGTTGATCGAAGGTGATCACGGCATCGAGCAGGACTTGCGCGCCCGCAGCGCACTCCTCGGGACGCGTCGCTTCGGCCTCATTGTGGCTGAGGCCGCCTTCGCACGGCACGAAGATCATCGTCGTTGGCGCGACGCGGGCCACATAGGCGGCGTCGTGCCCGGCGCCGGAAACCATGTCGCGCATCGCGAACCCGGATTTCGTGGCTGCGTCGCGTACGCATTCGATTAGCTCTGGCGCAAATCTCACGGCCGGCGATGCCCAGATCTTCTTTTCCTCGTATGCGAGGTTGAGCGCTGGGAGGGTGTGCTCGAGCGCGGAACGGAATTCCGATTCCATGTCGTCCAGCGCAGATTCATCGGGATGGCGCAGATCGACCGTCAGGAAGACCTCCCCCGGCACGACATTGCGGCTGTTGGGCTTGTTTTCGATCAGGCCGACCGTTGCGACGCCGGGCTGATGCTTCTGGCCGACGGTATCCACAGCCTCGATGATGCGTGCGGCGCCGAGGAGCGCGTTCCTGCGCAGATACATCGGCGTGGCTCCGGTGTGCGCATCCTGGCCGCTGATGGTGATCTCGTACCAACGCATCCCCTGGACGCCGGTAACGACGCCGATCATTTTTTTTTCATTTTCGAGGATCGGGCCCTGCTCGATATGAAGCTCGAACATGGCGGAAAGCTTGTGATTTCCCGCTTTCATCGGGCCGCGATAGCCGATGCGCTCGAGCGCTTCCAGAAGCGTCATGCCGTTGCGGTCGCTGCGCTCGTGAGCATACTCGGGCGAAAAAACGCCAGCGAATACGCCGGAAGCCAGCATTGCGGGTGGGAAGCGTGAGCCCTCTTCGTTCGTCCAGTTGACGATCTCGACCGGCGCGTTCGTCTCGTAATCCTGCTCGTGCAAAGTGCGCATGACTTCGAGTGCGGCGAGAACGCCGAGCACGCCGTCGAACTTGCCGCCGGTCGGCTGGGTATCGAGATGCGAGCCCATGGCGATCGGAGCAAGGCGATTATCGCGACCGGGACGCGTTGCAAACATGTTGCCAACCTCGTCGACAGTCACGGTGCACCCTAGTGCCTCGCATTGGGCCTTGAACCAATCGCGCACCTGCCTGTCCTCATCGGACAGCGCGAGCCGTCTGATGCCGCCTTTCTCGGTGCCGCCGAACCTGGCGGTCGTCATCAGGCTATCCCACAACCGTCGTGAGTTGATCTGGAGGTTGGTCCGCATATCTCTTTCCGGGCACACTGCAATCATTACCCCCGCAAATCATTCAGGAACAGGCCGAGTCAATTGTTTTTTATGAAGAAATGTCCCTCGCGCTCGAAGGATAGCTATGCGATCCAGGGGCGGTGAGCGCAGGCCGGAGAGGTCGATGCGCCTTCGTTTCCAAAAACGTTGCCTGACTGGACCACGGCGGGTGACTGCGTTTCATCAGAATTGCGCAATATTGCGAGAGACGCTCTCGGGCTTCCCTTTTTACATTGACCTTGCCGATCCGCTCGTCAGCGCAAAATTTTGTGCTTTCGAGCCGAAGAAGTGTGTGCACCGCAACGGAACAGGATCATCCTTGCCAGATTACGCAATGCTCTTCGGCTCGGTAAACCGCTCCAGTCGTTGGGTGGCAGCTCAATGCTCCGGCGCGCGCATCCTCGGCCGGCTGGCTGGGTTCGGCGTCGCTGGGACCTGCCGTCCGGCGCGCGGCCCGCTTTCACGGCGAGGCGAGCGCACATCTGACTTTCTTGTCGACTTCACGGCACTACGCCGGGCCTTGGCGCAAAGAACCACGGCGTCGGTAACGTCATCGCGCATGAGCGCTCCTCTTCCAACGCCGTGGAAACGGCACAGGATGTCGGGTCCGGCGCGGTTCGTATCAGCACCACCAGCCAATCGGGAGTTTCTGAAATGAGTGACGGGGAAGGCAAGACCGACAATCGTGGGTTCACGCGCAGGCAGCTTTTGCAAACCGGCAGCGTCCTGGCCGCGGCCGCCGCACTGCCGATGCCGGCAATCATCGGCAAGGCAAGGGCTGCGGACGCGAAGGACGCGTTCAAGGGTGAGGAACTCACGGTTTGCGCCTGGTCGGGCGGTTACCTCGATTCCTTCAAGTCTGCGATCTCCGATCCGTTCAATGCACAATATGGCACCAACGTCTCGCTTGTCGGTGGCTGGGATCAAATGGTCGCCCAGATGAAGGCAGCTCCGGCCGGGAAGCCGCCCTTCGACATCACGGTTTCGGAAGAATACACCACGCTCGGCGCGCTGGCCGAGGGACTTTACGCCAAGTCGGACCGCTCGAAGTTTCCGCAGCTTGCTGACGTTCAGCCGTTTTTTCTGACGGTGCGTCCGGAATCGGCGCGCGATTATGGCGTGCCGCTCGGCTTGGGTTTCGCGCTGCCGATGCTGAATACGGCGCTGACGGCGGATAAGCCGCTGAGCTGGTCGACGATGTGGGACAAGAGCCTCGAGCGAAAGCTTGCTCTCGATGCCGGTGCCTACTGGTGGCTCATCGCGATCTCGGCGATCTGGGGCGCCAAGAAGGATTTCAATGCTTTCTATGATTGGAAGCCGGGCATGGCTTCCGATCCGGTTTTCGATGCCGTCGAGCGCTTGCGTCCCGCGAAATATTATAAGGACGGTGCCGAGCTGTCGTTCCTGATGCTGCAGGAACAAGCGGCCTTCGCCGAGATCTATTCGGCGGATGCGCTGGGACTCATGCAGAACGGCGGGCCAAACTACAAGACGGGCATTCCGGAAGACGGCACTGTTGCCTATGGCGACTGGTACATTAAAGTCAAAGGCACGCAGCACGATGCGCTGGCTGATATGTTCCTCGGCTATCTTCTCGAGAAGGATACGCAAAACCGCTTCATTCAGGTGCAAATGTCGGTGATGTCGCGAAAAGACGTGACCGTGCCGGCCTTCTGGCACAATTACCCGAAGACCAACGAAGACTTGGTGAAGAATGTGCGACCGATGACAATGAGCGGCCTGGAGCGTTTGCTGCCGAACTTCGATGCGATGGGCGAGCGCTTCCAGAAAGCGGTGCTGAAGACGTCAAAGGGCTGAGGCGGAATGGTTTGTGCCCTTCGATTGGAAAATGTCGTTAAACGTTACGGACATCATGCTGCGGTCGACGGGATCGATCTCGTCGTCGAGCAGGGAGAGTTTCTGACACTCCTCGGACCAAGTGGATGTGGAAAGACGACAACTCTCCGCCTCATCGGCGGCATGGACCGTCCCGACAGCGGCAGCATCGAAATCATGGGGCGCAAGGTCGACCGGCTGCCGAGCTATAAGCGTGATACGGCGACGGTCTTCCAATCCGGTGCACTCTTTCCGCATCTGACGGTCGCGGAAAACGTCGCTTACGGCCTGAAAATGCGTGGCACGCCGGGCGCGGATATCGGTCCACGTGTCAGTCGCATTCTCGAAGTCGTGCGAATGGCGGACTTTAGCGAGCGCTATCCGTCGGAAATGTCGGGCGGCCAGCGCCAACGTGTGGCGCTGGCTCGCGCAATGGTCGTCGAGCCGAGCATCCTGCTGTTCGACGAGCCGATGAGTGCGCTCGATCTCAAGCTCAAGCTCGAATTGCGCGCCGAAATCCACCGGTTGCACGAGGAGCTGGGTTATACCGCCGTGTTCGTCACGCACGACCAGAACGAGGCTATGGCGCTATCGGACCGTATCGCCGTCATGAACCAGGGCAAAATCGAGCAGATCGGCACGCCGATCGAAATCTTCGAGAGGCCCGCAAGCGAGTTCGTCTATACCTTTGTCGGGGAGTCCTGCTCGCTCAATCTGCCGCCGGAATCGTCAATCGGCTCGAGCGGGCGTCTGTTCATCCGTCCGTCGAAGCTTGCTCTCGTCAACGGGTCCGGTGCCGAGAACGTTCTGGTGGGACGCGTCACCACGATCGAATATCTCGGCGGTACTTACCGAATCCACGCCGAGACCGAGCACGGCACAGTGTTCTTCGACAGCACAAAAGCGCCGACGGTCGGCCCGGATCATATGATCCGGATCGGCTGGAAAAGCGCCGACGCAACCTATTTCCCGTTACCCTGATGGCGAGCACCGACATCCTTCCCCGCCGTTCGGCGATGTCTGCGTTGACTGCAAACGTCCCGTGGCTGCTGGTGCCGGCTCTCATCTTCATCGTCTTCGTTTTCGGCTGGCCGCTCCTTTATCTGCTGCGCATGAGCTTCAATGCGCATTCGGGTGCCACGGTTTTCGTCGAGGCCTGGACGCTCGAGAACTATCTCGCCGTTCTCACTGAGCCGGCGATGCTCACCGAAATCGCGAAGACCGTCTATATCTCGCTCGTCACGGCCGCAGTCACGGTGGTCGCAGCATTTTTCTTTGCGCAATTCGTTTGGCTTCGAGACGGCAGCACGCGGCTGATTTTCCTCGCTGTCGCGCTCGGGCCGATGCTGATCTCGGAAGTTTCCGTCATCATCGGCTGGCGCATCTTCTTTCCTTACAACGGCCTGCTCTCGTATGCGCTGGTGTCGACCGGTCTCAGTCAGCAGAAGACCAATCTGCTCGGGACGGAACTCGCTGCGGTGGTTGGGCTCTCCTACATCTCGGTCTCCTATTGCTTCTTTTCGATCCTCAGCGTTCTTAACGGCATCGATCGGGGTCTTTTGACTGCCAGCGCCGATCTCGGCGCTTCTCCTGTCAGAACGTTCTTTACGGTCCTGCTGCCGCTCGCCAAAGGCGGCATTGCGGCGGCGTTTACGCAGGCCTTCGTGTTCACGATGGGGATCTACGCGACCACGAACGCGCTCGGTCCCGACTCTCTCTGGACGGTGCCCTATGAGATTCAGCTCCAGATGCTCACGCGGCGCAACTGGCCTATGGCGGCTGCGCTTTCGGTGGTGCTGATCGCGATCATTGCGTTCGCCGCACTGCTGACGCAGTGGCTGCGTCACAGAAAAGGCGGGCGCCATGTTTGAGGAACGCACGTTCCGTTATCTGCATCGGATCTTTGCTGCGCTTTTCACGCTGTACGTCATTGTGCCGATCGGAATTACGGCGGTGATGGCCTTCAGCGACGACAACGTCATCCGCTTTCCGATCCGCGGTTTTTCGGTCCGCTGGTTCGGAGAGTTCCTCAAGGATCAGCAATGGATCAATGCAGCGTGGAACTCGCTGGAGATCGCCGTGCTGACGACCGTCATGTCGATGGCGCTGGCCCTGCCAACGGCTTATGCGCTCGCCCGCAGCACGCGCGCGCGTCCCCTTCTGCAGACGGTCATGATCCTGCCGCTCTTTGTGCCGGGCGTGGTGCTTGGAATATCTGTGGCGATGGGGCTTGGTTCCGTAACACTTTTTGGCACCGAACTCTTCGGCTCGAAGTTTCTGGTGGCATGCGCCCACACGCTCTGGGCACTTCCGTTGGCAATTACTGTCCTCGTTCCGACATTTGAAACGCTCGATCAGGGACTGATCGAGGCCGCCGGCGATCTTGGGGCCCCGCCGCTCCGGGCGTTCTTCAATGTCATCGTACCGGTTGCGATGACCGGCATCGTCTCCGCAGGGCTTTTCGCTTTCATCACGTCGCTCAACGAGTTCATCATGGCGCTCTTTCTCACCACGCGCGATACGCAGACCCTACCCGTCATGCTTTGGCTTTCGCTGCGATCGAGCGCCTCTCCGCAGATCGCGGTCGCGTCCTTCGTCTTGGCGGCATCCGTCTTTTCGACCGTAGGCTTGGCTTACGCCTGGTATGCGCTTTCCCGCCGACGGTAGCCTCGACATCGCCGCGTCCCGTGCATCAAGCCCGCGATCCCGCTCGTAAACAGGTCGGAATATATCTTCTGAAAATCACATCTGTGAAAAAACTACTTGAATAATTCACGCGCGTGATGAGACAAACAAGCAGCAGTCAAGTTTTTGGGGACAGGCAAAGTTTATGGGGTCATACCGGAATCGCGTCGAAGTTCTGATCGTCGGTGGTGGTGTAGCAGGCGTATCGATTGCCTATCACCTCGCAAAGCTCGGCATTACGGATGTGATGCTTTGCGAGCGCAAGCAGCTGACGTGCGGCACGACTTGGCACGCGGCGGGCTTGGTCACGCAGCTGCGCGCGACGCGCAACATGACCGAACTCGCGAAATACACGGGCGAACTCTTCTCAAGTCTCGAAGCGGAAACTGGACAAGCGACTGGCTTCCGCCAGAACGGCGCGCTCCGCGTCGCGAAGACGGAAGGCCGTTTCGAAGAGCTGAAGCGTGGCGCGTCGATGGCGCGCAATTTTGGATTGCCTGTCGAAGTTCTGCGGCCTGAGGAACTGAAAGAGCGTTGGTCGCCGCTCAACATCGAGGGCATCGTCGGCGGTCTCTGGATGCCGAAGGACGGACAGGTCAATCCCGTCGATGTGACGATCGCGATGGCCAAGGGTGCGCGCAACGCCGGTGCCACCATCCTCGAGAACATTCGTGTCGAGCGCATTCTGGTCGAGAATGGACGCGCTGTCGGCGCGATTACCGATCGCGGCGAAGTGCGCGCTGACAAGGTCGTTATTTCGGGAGGGATGTGGTCGCGCGCGTTCGCGGCGTTGAGCGGCGTGTCGCTACCGCTGCATGCGGCGGAGCATTTCTACATCGTTACCGAGCAGCTTCCCGATCTGCCTCGAGATCTCCCGGTTCTCTTCGTAACCGATGAAGAAGCCTACTACAAAGAGGATGCGGGCAAGCTTCTGCTCGGATGCTTCGAGAAGCAGGCGAAGCCGTGGGGCCACGACGGTATCTCGCCCGACTTTTGCTTCGACTCGCTGCCGGAGGATTTCGAGCACTTCGAGCCGATCCTGCAGACGGCGATCAACCGCGTTCCGATGCTGGGGAACGCGGGAATTCAGCTCTTCTTCTGCGGTCCGGAAAGTTTCACGCCCGACGATCGCTATCTGCTTGGCGAAACGCCGGAAGTTGAAAATCTTTTCTGTGCGTGCGGTTTCAATTCCATCGGCATCCTGTCGTCGGGCGGGGTCGGCAAGGCGCTGTCGCAGTGGATTCGTGATGGCCGGCCGCCGGTCGAACTGATGGACGTCGATGTTCGGCGCATGCATCCGTTCCAGTCGAATGCGAAATATCTTTATGATCGGACGACAGAGACGCTGGGCCTTCTCTTCGACATGCACTGGCCTTATCGGCAATTCGAAACGGCGCGCGGCGTGCGGCGGAGCCCGTTTCATGATCGACTCATTGCGCAGGGCGCCTTCATGACGGAAGCCGCCGGTTATGAGCGGCCCGGATTTTTTGCGGCGCCCGGCACCAAGCCCGAAATTGAATACAGCTACGGACGTCAGAACTGGTTCGATCTGGCTGCGGACGAATGCCATCAAACGCGGGACGGGGTCGCCCTGTTCGACCACAGCTGTTTCGTGAAATTCGCGGTCGACGGGCGGGACGCGTGCACTGCGCTCAATCGCATTTGTGCCAACGATATCGACGTTCCGGTCGGCCGCCTCGTCTACACCCAGTGGCTGAACGAGCGCGGCGGCATCGAAGCGGACGTCACGGTCACGCGGCTTTCCGAAACGTCCTTCCTGGTCGTTTCGATCGCCGCGTCGCAGGTCCGGGATTTCACGTGGCTGACCCGGCATTTGCCGAAAGATGCGCATGTCTTCGCGCGCGATATCTCTTCGGGCCTGCCGATGCTCGCGCTGATGGGGCCGAAATCTCGGGCGCTCCTCAGCTCCATTTCGAATGCTGACCTATCGAACGAGGCATTCCCGTTCGGGACGAGTCGCGAGATCGAGATCGGATATGCGAAGGCGCGCGTCAATCGCGTCACCTTCGTCGGCGAGCTTGGATTTGAGATTCTAATCCCGGCCGAATTCGCGCAGCACATTTTCGACGTTCTCGTGGAGGCGGGGAAGGCGTACGGGCTCAAGCACGCCGGCTACTTCGCGATGAACTCGCTGCGGATGGAGAAGGGATACCGGCACTGGGGGCACGATATCGGGGAGGATGACACGCCGCTGGAAGCCGGACTTGGGTTTGCAGTCGCTTGGGATAAGGCAGGCGGGTTCATCGGATGCGAGGCGCTTTCGAAACAACGCGCCGCCGGTCCGCTGAAGAGGAGGCTTGTGCAGGTCAGGCTCGAAGGTCCCGACGCGCCGATGCTCTATCATGAGGAGCCAATCTGGCGCGCCGGAAAAATCGTCGGTTCGATCACGTCAGGCGGTTATGGGCATCGCATCGGAGCATCGCTCGGCATGGGTTATGTCCGTTCTGAAGACGGAGTGAGTGCAGACTGGCTTGCGGCCGAACCACTCGAGGTGGAGGTTGCCTGGACGCGTTATCCGGCACGTGCGCAATTGGCGCCCTGGTACGACCCGAAGGGTGCCCGCATCAAATCCTGAAGGCGGCTAGAACTCCGAACCGAGCTGGCGCGCCTTCGCCAGGATCTCTTCGGGATAGGGCGCACCTTCAACAGCGCCGAACAGCAGTTCGAGCCGCGTTTCGGTGATGCCGCAAAAATCGAGAATGCCGACATCGAGTGTCGTCCGCATGGCGCCGTCGTAGCCGCGTTTCGCATAGGCTTCGGCGGAGCTGCCGGCGATCGCGAGCATCCAGGCGCGTTTATGCGGATAGGTCTTGTCGCCGTAAGCCCAGCCGTGTTTCCAGACGCGGTCGATCCATCCTTTGAGCAGCGCTGGCATCGACCACCACCAAACCGGGAAGACCATGACGGTCGCCTCGTTGCGCTCGATCCGTGTCATTTCGTGCAAGACGGCGTCCGAATAGCGTTTGTCGGGATTGCCCCAGTCGGGTTCGTCGGGCTCGCGTAGGACGGGATCGAAGCCTTCGGCCATCAGGTCGGCGGCCTCTATCTCGTGGCCCTTGCTTCTTGCAGCGTCGGCGAAGACTTTTGCGACAGCGTGCGTGAGTGACTCGGGACGTGGATGCGCCGTGACAAGCAGAATTTTCATCGGCATCTTTCCCCATATGATGCGCTCGGGTGACGCCCGAGCCATCGACCCGGGCGAAAACATTCATAGGCACGGCGGCCGCGACTCGCGCCGCGGCAAAACCTCCGCAAGACTGCTCTTTGTCAGCGGCGGTCCAGCGTCACGGAGCGTATCGGGATCAGGCCGGACTGAAGCTTTCGGCGTTAGAATAGGGGAACCACCAGAAGTCCTGGTTCGACGCTTTGGGATCGATCATGACGAATTTGGTATTCTGGAATTGCGCCAGGCCCTCGGGTCCAAGCTGTCGGCCGCTCCCGGAGAGCTTGCGTCCGCCGAAGGGCAGGGCATCGTTGTCGAGCAACGGAGCATTGACCCAGAGAATGCCGGATTCGATTTCGCGGACGGCGCGGAATGCTTCGTCCATGTCGAGCGAATAGAGGTTGGAGCCGAGCCCGAAGCGGGAGCGGTTGGC
>Ga0164243_10004516_pt1 | contig 21772 bp, 17 predicted proteins | sample OricompcompostOP_FD_108781 | JGI IMG/M metagenome (GOLD analysis project Ga0164243, IMG submission 108781) | Organic Plus compost microbial communities from Emeryville, California, USA - Original compost - Organic plus compost (OP) | ecosystem: Engineered > Solid waste > Mixed feedstock >...
CGCGCGGCCGCGGCCCGCGCGGTAGACCTGGCCTTCTCCACAGAACAAACCAGCGAACGCCACCGCGCCGAAACCCTGCGCGCCGAAATCTGCCCCGGCGCACTCGGCGACCAGAAGCCTGACCGGCGTTTCAGCTGATCAGGTCTTCGATCCTGCCGCGGTGGCCAAGTTCGAACCGACGCCATGACGTTGGCGACGGCCTGGACCCGCCGCGACGTTATCCAAAGGCCCGTGACGGCCCGGACGGCGTCGCCGAGTCGATACATCGCCATGACGACCGCGCGAGCGTCCGTGCCTCGGTACTACCCCCGGCGGTGGAGGCCAGGGAGGGCTGCGGTCACGACTCCCGCCGGGCGGCGTGTGGAACCGCGGACCTGGCAGCGAAGCGAAGCGAGCGGTGTCCGGCGGGAGCGACGGTCTGGACCACCGCGGACCCGGGAAACGGTCCTGAATTCGCCGTCAGGCGCTCAGTTGGCGGCGGACCTCCGCTGCCACGCGGCCGCCCTCGGCGCGGCCGGAGACGGCGGCCTGGGCGGCCTTCATGGCCGGACCCATCTGCGACATGGAGGCGAAGCCGCCCGCGGAGAGAGCGCCGGCGACCACGTCGGCCAGCTCCTCGTCGGTGAGCTGCTTGGGGAGGTAGCGGTCAAGGACCTCACCCTCCGCGGACTCCTTGGCCGCCTGTTCGGCGCGGCCGGCCTCCGCGAAGGCGGCCGCCGCCTCGCGGCGCTTCTTGGCCTCCTTGGTCAGGACGGCGAGGATCTCCTCGTCGCTGAGGTCCCGCTTCTCCTTGCCGGCGACCTCGGCGTTGCCGATCGCGGCGAGGGCCATGCGGAGCGTCGACGTGGTCACCTCGTCGCGGGCCTTCAGCGCCGCGCGCATGTCGTTCGTGAGGACGTCCTTGAGCGTGCCCATGATGGCACAAACTACCCTGAGCGCCATGCGAAAGCGCACGGCATGGCGGCTGGCCGCCGGAACGGTGGCGGCGGGGGTCGGGACGCTGGCGTACGCGTCCCTGGTGGAGCGGAACATGTTCACGCTGCGCCGGTTCGACGTGCCGGTGCTCGCGAACGATGCGGAGCCGCTGCGCATCCTGCATCTTTCGGACCTGCACATGATGCCGGACCAGCGGCGGAAACAGCGGTGGGTGGCGGCGCTCGCGGGCACCGACCCGGACCTGGTGGTGGTGACCGGCGACAAGCTGGCGTCACCCGCCGCGGTGCCCGGGGTCATGCGCGCACTCCAGCCACTTCTGGACATTCCGGGCGCCTTCGTCTTCGGGTCCAACGACTACCGCGGCCCCGTCTTCAAGAACCCCTTCGGATACTTCCGCAAGGACCGCGAGTACGTGCAAGGCGTGGAGCTACCCACCGAGGAGCTGCGGGACGTCCTGGTCGGCGCCGGCTGGGCCGACATGAACAACGCGCGCACCACGCTCAAGGCCGGCGGCCGCGAGATCGAGGTCGTCGGCGTGGACGACCCGCACGTGGAACGCGACGACTACGCCTCGGTCGCCGGCCCGGCCTCCGCCGCGGCCGACCTCCGCATCGGCCTCACCCACTCCCCGGAGCCACGGGTCCTGGACGACATGGCCGCCGACGGCTTCGACCTCCTCCTCGCGGGCCACACCCACGGCGGCCAGGTCTGCGTACCGTTCGTCGGCGCCCTGGTGACCAACTGCGGCCTCCCGCGCGCGATGGCCCGCGGCCTGCACCGCTGGCCGCACTCGGCCGCCTGGCTGCACGTCTCGGCCGGCCTGGGCACCCACCCGACAGCCCCGATCCGCTTCGCCTGCCCGCCGGAGGCGACGCTGCTCACGCTCATCCCCCGCTGAGACGGGGATACCTGATTTGACCCGCGTGGGCGGTGGGCTAGTATTGCTCGGCACGCTCGGGGTGTGGCGCAGTTTGGTAGCGCGCTTCGTTCGGGACGAAGAGGTCGTCGGTTCAAATCCGGCCACCCCGACCACAGCAACACCAGCTCAGGACCGGATTCCTCACCGCAGGAACCGGTCCTGAACCGTCTCAAGCCCTGCTCCCCGGGCCGCTAACAGCCGATCACGGCAGCGACAGGCGATCCGGAAGCCGGCGTCAACCGGGTGGCGACGGCGGTGCGAACGCGTCCGCGTCGTGCCCACGGCCGACCGACGGCGGAGCCGCCCCGCCGGCGCGGTGCCTCAGCCGGCGCGGCTCGCGGACCGGCGGAAGCGGTACGGGTACGGAGGCGGACGGGCCCCAGCCTGCCACCGAGGTCGATGCCGGCTCCGGGGTCGGCCAGCCGTCACGAAGACGGTACGTAGCCGAGGTGGGATCAGCGGGCCGTGAGCTCCGCGGCCACCAGTTCCGCGATCTGGGCCGTGTTCAGCGCCGCACCCTTGCGCAGGTTGTCGCCCGTGACGAACAGGTCCAGGGCCCGTGGGTCGTCCATCGCGCGGCGGATGCGGCCGACCCAGGACGGGTCGGTGCCGACCGCGTCGATGGGCATCGGGAACTCGCCCGCCGCCGGGTCGTCGACCAGGATGACGCCCGGGGCGTTGCGGAGGGCCTCGCGAGCGCCGTCGGCTGTGACCTCCGTGCCGAAGACCGCGTGGACCGCCACCGAATGTCCCGTGACGACCGGGACGCGGACGCACGTCGCCGAGACCTTCAGGTCCGGCAGGCCCAGGATCTTGCGGGACTCGTTGCGGAGCTTCAGCTCCTCCGACGACCAGCCGGCGTCCTTGAGCGAGCCCGCCCACGGGACCACGTTGAGCGCCATCGGGGCCGGGAAGGGGCCGAGGTCGTCGCCGACGGCCTGGCGGACGTTGCCGGAGCGCGAGCCGAGCGCGCGGTCACCGGCGATCTTGGTGAGCTGGTCGTGCAGGGTGTCGACGCCGAGCTGGCCGGCGCCGGAGACCGCCTGGTACGACGACACCACGAGCTCCCGTAGCCCGTACTCCCGGTGCAGCGGCGCGATCGCCACGATCATGGTCAGCGTCGTGCAGTTGGCGTTGGCGATGATGCCCTTCGGCCGGTTGCGCACCTGCTCAGGGTTGATCTCCGGGACGACCAGCGGCACGTCCCGGTCCATCCGGAAAGCGCCGGAATTGTCCACCGCCACGGCACCCAGGGACGCCGCGACCGGTGCCCACTCGGCGGAGACCTCGTCGGGGACGTCGAACATGACCACGTCGACGCCGGACAGCGCCGAACGGGACAGCGGCTGGACGGTCAGCTCCTCGCCCCGGCAGTAGACCTTCTTGCCGGCCGAGCGGGGGGACGCGATCAGGCGGATCTCGCCCCAGACGTTCTTGCGCGAGGACAGCAGCTCGCACATGACAGTGCCTACGGCTCCGGTCGCGCCGACGACGGCGAGGGAGGGCAGACCGGACACCGGGCTCACCTCCCGGTTCCCGCGTAGACCACTGCCTCCTCGGTGCCTCCCAGCTCGAAGGCGGCGTGCACCGCCCGGACGGCCTCGACGAGGTCGGTGTCCCGGCAGACGACGGAGACCCGGATCTCGGACGTGGAGATCATCTCGATGTTGACGCCGGCCTCGGCCAGTGCGGCGAAGAACTTGGCGGCGACGCCGGGGTGCGAACGCATGCCGGCGCCGATCAGCGACACCTTGCCGACGTGGTCGTCGAAGAGCAGCGTCTCGAAGCCGATACGCTCCTGGTCGCGGCTGAGCGCCGCCATCGCCACCGGGCCGTCGGCCTTGGGCAGCGTGAACGAGATGTCGGTCTTCCCGCTCTCGTGCGCGCCGGCCTGGCCGGTCGAGATGTTCTGCACGATCATGTCCAGGTTGATCTCGGCCGCCGCCACGGTCTCGAAGATCCGCGCCGCGGCGCCGGGCTCGTCGGGGACGCCGACGATCGTGATCTTCGCCTCGCTGCGGTCGTGCGCGACCCCGGTGATCAGTGCCTGCTCCACAGGAAGGTCCTCCATCGATCCAGTAACGACAGTGCCGGGGTTCTGCGAGTACGACGAGCGGACGTGGATCGGCACCTTGAACCGCCGCGCGTACTCGACGCAGCGCAACATCAGCACCTTGGCCCCGCAGGCGGCCAGCTCCAGCATCTCCTCGTACGTGATCTGCTCGATCTGGCGCGCGTTCGGCACGATACGCGGGTCGGCGGTGAACACGCCGTCGACGTCGGTATAGATCTCGCAGACGTCGGCCGAGAGCGCCGCGGCGAGCGCGACCGCGGTGGTGTCGGAGCCGCCCCGGCCCAGCGTCGTGATGTCCTTGGTGTCCTGGGAGACGCCCTGGAACCCGGCGACGATCGCGATGGCGCCCTCGTCGAGCGCGCCGCGCAGCCGCCCCGGCGTCACGTCGATGATGCGGGCCTTGCCGTGGACGGACGTGGTCAGCACGCCGGCCTGGGAGCCGGTGTAGGACCGCGCCTCGTAACCCAGGTTGTGGATCGCCATCGCGAGCAGCGCCATCGAGATGCGCTCGCCGGCGGTCAGCAGCATGTCGAGCTCGCGGCCGGCCGGCAACGGGCTCACCTGGTGGGCGAGGTCGAGCAGCTCGTCGGTCGTGTCACCCATCGCGGACACCACGACCACCACGTCGTTGCCCGCCTTGCGGGCGTCGACGATCCGCTCGGCCACCCGCTTGATCCGCTCGGCGTCGGCGACTGACGAGCCGCCGTATTTCTGCACCACAAGCGCCACCGCGGAACGCTCCCGTCTCACTGTGCCAAACGTGCCAACGCCGCCGGTCTGGCCTCCGGCGGCGCACGAATTTCCCCATCAGGGTACCGGCGACCTGCGCGGGAAGGGAGGCGCGATCCCACCATCTGACGGGCAGTCACGTTCCGTTCACGGCACGAAACTCCAGAACCGGAAAGACACGCCGGTACGCGTGGAACCGCTCCGCATTCACCCACCGCGAGAATGACCCCGTGGGGGCGTACGGGATCATCCGCCGCCGGCGCCGCGCCGGCGCGCTGGCGGCCGTGGTCCTGCTGACCGGCGCCGCCCTCCTCGCCGGCTGTGGTGGCGACCCGCCGGCCCCGGAGCCGACCGCGACCCCGTCCGGAAGCGCGCAGCCGCCCGAGGCCCGTGCCCAGCTCGCCGCGTTCGCGGCCGCCGCGCAGGACCGTACGCTCGCCGGCGTCTACCGCTACAAGGCCGACCGCCGGGACCGCGACGTCTCGCTGGTGATCTCCCCGGACGGCAGCTGGCGGGTCGACGTGCCCGACCTCGCCCTCGGTGGCACGGTCGACATCGCGATCGTCCGCAACGAGATCGGCCTGTTCCAGTGCGCGCTGCCGGCGGCGGACCAACCGCTGAGCCGCACCTGCGTGCAGATCGGCGGCCGCGACGACGAGGTGCCGGCCGCGATCGACCCGAAGGTGCAGCGTCCGCTCGTCGCCGTCCGGCACGTGCTCACCCAGCCGGGTGCCCCCCTCGCCGTCTCCGCCACGAGCCCGCTACCGGGCACCACGGGAAGCTGCTTCTCGGTGGAGAACACCACGGCGTCCGTCGCGGCAGCCGTCGACCCCGGGATCTACTGCTACGACGCCGACGGGACGCTGACCGGGGCCCGCCTGCCGTACGGGGATCTGGTGCTGGCCGGGCCGCCCGGTCCGGCGCCGCCGACGGTGGAGCTGCCGGGCCCGGTGACCGACGGGAAGCCGCTGGGCATGGCCGCTCCGCCGACCCCGACGCCGACCGCCACCCCGTCCGCCACGCCGGCGGGCTGACGAGACCTGCGTCTCAGACTGCGGGCAGTGGGTTTGGAATCGCCGCGGTGTCACGTAGGGTGATCTCCGTCATGTGGCACGCGCAGCTCCTCCTTCGCTGCCGCGCCGGGGCCAACTAGGTCGGCACCCCGTCGCGGAGCTGAGTCGCGCCGTCCGTTCTTCACGCTGCACACGAATCTGATTCCTGCCGCCTGACGGCGCGCCCCGTGACACAGCCGAGGAGCAACTCCTTCCATGTCTGACGTAGAGATCACCGACCCGATCGCCCGCCAGCGGGCCAGCCGGATGCCCTTCCAGCGCTACGCCTCGTACCACTCGCAGTTCGGCATCGAGCTGCCCGACCGCACGTGGCCGGGCCGCCGCGTCGAGGCCGCGCCGCGCTGGTGCGCCGTCGACCTGCGGGACGGCAACCAGGCCCTGATCGACCCGATGTCGCCGGAGCGCAAGCGCCGGATGTTCAACCTGCTGGTCGACATGGGCTACAAGGAGATCGAGGTCGGCTTCCCCGCCGCGAGCCAGACGGACTTCGACTTCGTCCGTCAGCTCATCGAGCAGGACATGATCCCCGACGACGTGACGATCCAGGTGCTGACCCAGTGCCGCGAGCACCTGATCGACCGCACCTTCGAGTCGCTGCGCGGCGCCAAGCGCGCGATCGTGCACTTCTACAACTCCACCTCGACGCTGCAGCGCCGGGTGGTCTTCGGGCTCGACAAGGACGGCATCACCGACATCGCCACCACCGGGGCCCGGCTGTGCCAGAAGTACGCCGAGATCCACACCCCGGACACCGAGATCTTCTACGAGTACTCGCCGGAGTCGTACACCGGCACCGAGCTGGAGTACGCGCTCGAGGTCTGCTCCGCGGTGATCGACGTCATCGACCCCACGCCGGACCGCCCGCTGATCGTCAACCTGCCGGCGACCGTCGAGATGGCGACCCCGAACGTGTACGCCGACTCCATCGAGTGGATGCACCGCAACCTGCCGCGCCGGCAGAGCGTCGTGCTGAGCCTCCACCCGCACAACGACCGCGGCACCGCCGTGGCCGCCGCCGAGCTGGGCCTGATGGCCGGCGCCGACCGGGTCGAGGGCTGCCTGTTCGGCAACGGCGAGCGGACCGGCAACGTCGACCTGGTGACGCTGGGCCTCAACCTGTTCTCCCAGGGCGTCGACCCGCAGATCGACTTCCACAACATCGACGAGATCAAGCGGGCCGTCGAGTACTGCAACCAGCTGCCGGTGCACGAGCGCCACCCGTACGCCGGCGACCTGGTCTACACCGCCTTCTCCGGGTCGCACCAGGACGCGATCAAGAAGGGCTTCGACGCCCTGGAGGCCGACGCCAAGAAGGCCGGCGTCCCGGTCGACGAGTACCCGTGGGGTGTGCCGTACCTGCCGATCGACCCGCGCGACGTGGGCCGGACCTACGAGGCCGTCATCCGGGTCAACTCGCAGTCCGGCAAGGGCGGCGTCGCGTACATCATGCGGGCCGAGCACAACCTCGACCTGCCGCGGCGGCTCCAGATCGAGTTCTCCGGCGTGATCCAGGCCGTCACCGACAACGAGGGCGGCGAGGTCGGTCCGGAGCGGATGTGGGAGATCTTCTCCGGGGAGTACCTGACGCCCCGGGAAAACGACATCACGCTGCAGGGGTACGCGACGGCCACGGTCGACGACAAGGTCGAGATCGAGGCGACGGTCCGGTACGCGGGCGAGGAGCGCGTGCTGAGCGCGGTCGGCAACGGCCCGATCGACGCGTACGTCAACGCGGTGCAGACCATGGGCATCCGGGTCCGCGTGCTGGACTACGCCGAGCACGCGATGTCCTCGGGCGGCGACGCGCAGGCCGCGGCGTACGTAGAGTGCGAGGTGGACGACCGCACGGTGTGGGGTGTCGGCCTCGACCCGAACATCGTCAACGCCTCGATGCGCGCCATCACCAGCGCCGTGAACCGGGCCCGCCGCTCGGCCTAACTCTCGATCTGCCGCGCCGGGTGGTGCGAGTGGCTGGCGGTCGCCGCCGTCGTCACCGCCCGGTGCCGGCGGCGCGGCAGCCCGCCGCAGAAGAACGCGGCGAGCACCGAGCCGACCAGCATCAGGCCGGCGCACCAGAGCATCGCGTCCTGGAAGGCGGCGGTGAGCTGGGCCGGCACCTGGTAGGCGTCGCCGGTCAGGTCGACCAGCAGCGGTAACGCGGCGACGGCGAGCAGCGCGCCGGCCCGCGCCGCCGCGTTGTTGACGCCGCTCGCCACCCCCGAGTGCCGGGTGTCCACGGCACCCAGCACGGCGGTGGTGAGCGGCGCGACGAGCGTGGTGAGCCCGATCCCGAACAGCAGCACGCCGGGCAGCACGGCGGTCAGGTAGTCGGCGTGCGGCCCGATGCCGCGCAGCAGCACCACGCCGAGCGCCGCGACCGCCGGCCCGAGGGTGAGCTGCCACCGCGGCCCGATCCGGGTGGCGAGGTCGCCGGAGCGCGCCGAGAGCAGCAGCATCAGGACCGTCGCCGGCAGCGTCGCGAGGCCGGTCTCCAGCGCGTCGTACCCGGCGACGTTCTGGAGGTGGACGGCGAGGAAGAAGCTCTGGCCGCTCAGCGCCGCGTACACCACGACGGTGTAGACGTTGAGCACGGAGAAGACCCGGCTGCGGAACAGCGCGGGTGGGGTCATCGCGGCGTCGCCGGCCCGCCGCTCGACCAGCACGTAGGCGGCCGCGGCCGCCACTCCGACGATCAGCGCGCCGACCACCCGGACCGAGCCCCAGCCGGCGTTCGGCGCCTCGATCAGCCCGAACGTGATACCCGCGAGCCCGAGGGCGGCCAACGCCGCCCCTGGCACGTCGAACCGGGTCAGCGTCGCCGGCGCCTTGCTCTCCGGTATCCAGCGGGCCGACGCGGCGATCGCCACCACCGCGAGCGGTACGTTGATCAGGAACGCCCACCGCCAGGAGAGCGCGTCGATGAGGTAGCCGCCGACGAACGGGCCGAGCGCGGTCGACACCCCGGAGAAGCCCGACCACAGGCCGATGGCGCGGCCCCGGTCGTCCTCGTGGAACGACGCCTGGATGATCGCGAGCGAGCCGGGGGTGAGCAGCGCGGCGCCGATGCCCTGGAGGAACCGCGCGCCGATCAGGATGCCGATGGTCGGCGCCAACGCGCAGAGCACCGACGCCAGGGTGAACCAGACCACCCCGAGCGTGAAGATCCGCCGCCGGCCGAGCCGGTCGCCGAGCGAGCCGCCGAGGAGCACGAACGCGGCCAGCGTGAGCATGTAGCCGTTGACGGTCCACTGGAGACCGGCGACGTCGGCGTGCAGGTTCACCCCGATGTGCGGCAGCGCGACGTTGACGATCGTGCCGTCGAGGAACGCCATCCCGGACGCCAGGATCGTCGCCAGCAGCACGCCGCGTCCGGCCGGGGAGGCGAGACGGAGGGGTCTCGGCGTGGTCATGTGCCCCAATCTGCCCCGCGCGGTGGCGGACTACCACCGAAACGCCCGAGAACCGGTCAGTTCCGGGAAGAGTGGCACGGACGGCGCAAGCTGGTGTGGTGCGTATCCCTCGTACCGCCGTGAATGTCCTCGTCCTGGCCCTCGCCCTCGCCGGCGTGACGGCCTGCGTGCCGGTGGAGCCCGGGGCGACCGGCCCCAGCGACGCGCCGTCCGGGGTGGCCGCGACCGGATCGACCAAGCTGCTCGGCCAGCTGACCGTCGCCCGGTCGGGCTCGATGAGCGGCTACAGCCGGGACCGGTTCCCGCACTGGCGCTCGGCGGGGAAGAACTGCGACGTGCGGGACACCGTGCTCGAGCGCGACGGCACCGGCGTGAAGCGCAGCGGCTGCAACGTCGTCGGCGGACGCTGGGTGAGCGTCTACGACAACAAGACGTTCACGGACCCGTCCGACGTGGATATCGACCACATGGTCCCGCTGGCGAACGCGTGGCGCTCCGGCGCCGACGAGTGGGACGACGACCGGCGCGCCGACTTCGCCAACGACCTGACCCGGCCGCAGCTGCTCGCCGTTTCGGCCAGCTCCAACCGGGCAAAGGGTGACCAGGACCCGTCGCAGTGGAAGCCGCCCAACCGGGAGTTCTGGTGTGAGTACGCGCAGGACTGGATCGCGGTCAAGCACTACTGGAAGTTGACCGTGACCAGCGCCGAGAAGGACGCGCTGGCCGACATGTTGGAGACCTGCCCATGGCCGACAGCACCGTGAGAGAGACCGACATCGTCCCGGGCCCCGGCGGCGTGATGACCGACGAGGTCGGCGTCGTCACCGGCGACCTGACGCTGCGCAGCGAGCTGGCCGCCGGCGAGGTCACCCTCCGCGTCCAGTACAAGGACGCGGCCGAGTGGTACGTCGTAACCGGAGGCCGCGCGCGCCTCGCCGACCCGGCCGACCTCGACGCGGTGCACGCGATCGCGGTGGGCCTGCTCAACCGGCCCGAGGGGTAGGCACCCGCCGGCCGGCGACCTCCTCGTCGTCGGCCACCGGGAAGTGGCACGCGGTCTGGTGGCCGGCCATGTCGCCGGGACGTTCCACCAGCGGCGGCTCCTCGGTCGCGCAGACGTCCTGGGCCTTCCAGCAGCGGGTACGGAACCGGCAGCCGGACGGCGGGTCGATCGGGCTCGGCACGTCGCCGGTCAGCAGCACGCGTTCGCGCCGCTTGGCGGCGCGCCGGCGCGGGTCCGGCACGGGGACCGCGGACATCAGGGCGACCGTGTACGGGTGCCGCGGGTGCGCGTACAGGTTGTCCCGGTCCGCGATCTCCACGATCTTGCCCAGGTACATGACCGCGACCCGGTCGGAGATGTGGCGCACCACCGACAGGTCGTGTGCGATCACCACGTACGTGAGACCCAGCTCTTCCTGGAGGTCTTCGAGCAGGTTGACGACCTGGGCCTGGATCGACACGTCGAGCGCCGACACCGGCTCGTCGGCGACGATCAGCTTGGGCTTGAGCGCGAGCGTGCGCGCGATCCCGATCCGCTGTCGCTGCCCGCCGCTGAACTCGTGCGGGTAGCGGTTGTAGTGCTCCGGGTTGAGGCCGACGAGCGTGAGCAGGTCCTGCACCTCTCGCTTGATCCCGCGTTCGGTGCGGACACCCTGGATCCGGAACGGCGCGCCGACGATCGACCCGACGGTGTGCCGCGGGTTCAGCGACGAGTACGGGTCCTGGAAGATCATCTGCATGTCACGGCGGAGCGGCCGCATCGCACCCTGTCCGATGTGCGTGATGTCGTGACCCTCGAACACGATCCGCCCGCCGGTCGGCTCCGCGAGCCGGGTGATCAGCCGGCCGGTGGTGCTCTTGCCGCAGCCGGACTCGCCGACCAGGCCCAGAGTCTCTCCCTTGTAGACGTCGAAGTCGATGCCGTCGACCGCCCGCACCGCCGCCACCTGCCGCTTGAAGAGGCCCTTGGTGATCGGGAAGTGCTTGCGCAGATCGCGCACCGACAGCAGTGGCTCGGTCATGACGCCTCCAGCTCGGGCCGGACCCGCTCGACCCAGATCCGCCTGCGTTCGTCGGCCGGCAGGTGACAGCGGACGAGGTGGCCGCGGCCCGCCTCGACCAGCTCCGGCACGGTGCTGGCGCCAAGCCCGCCGGTCAGCGGCTCGTACCCGCAGCGCGGGTGGAACGCGCAGCCGGCGGGCACCTGGATCAGCGACGGCGGGGTGCCGGCGATCGGCAGCAGCCGCTTCGTCACCCCGCGGTCGAGCCGCGGCATGGAACCCAGCAGACCCCAGGTGTACGGATGCTGCGGCTCCTCGAAGATCGTGATGGCGGAGCCGTACTCGACGCACTTCCCGGCGTACATGACCAGCACGTCGTCGGCGAGCTCGGCGACGACGCCGAGGTCGTGCGTGATGATGATCAGCGCGGAGTCGAACTCCTCCTGGAGGTCGCGCATCAGGTCGAGGATCTGGGCCTGCACCGTCACGTCGAGGGCGGTGGTGGGCTCGTCGGCGATGAGCAGCTCCGGGTCGCAGGAGAGGGCCATCGCGATCATCGCGCGCTGCCGCATGCCGCCGGAGAACTGGTGCGGGTAGTCGTCCACCCGGCGGGCCGCCTGCGGGATACCGACCCGGCCCAGCATGTCGATCGCGTGCTTGCGCGCGACGGCCTTCGAGACGTTGTTGTGCACGCGGTACGCCTCGACGATCTGCGCGCCGACCGTGTAGTAGGGATGCATCGCCGAGAGCGGGTCCTGGAAGATCATCGCCATCCGGCGGCCGCGCATCCGCCGTACCGTCTCGGGGTCCGCCGCCACGATGTCGGTGCCGCCGAGCAGGATCTCGCCGGAGACCTGCGCGTTGCGCCGGTTGTGCAGGCCGAGGATGCCGAGGCTGGTCACCGACTTGCCGGAGCCGGACTCGCCGACGATGCCGAGCGTGCGGCCGCGCCGCAGCGAGAACGACAGGCCGTCGACCGACTTCACCAGGCCGTCGTCGGTCGGGAAGTGGATCCGCAGGTCACGAACCTGGAGGAAGGGGTCGGGAGCGGGCATCAGGTGAGCCTCACCCTCGGGTCGATGACCGCGTACAGCAGGTCCACGATCAGGTTGGCGATCACGACGAAGGCGGCCGCGAAGAGCACGAACCCCATCACCTTGGGCATGTCGTTGGCGAAGATGGCGTCGACCGCGTACTTTCCGATGCCCTGCAGCGAGAACGTGCTTTCGGTGAGCACCGCGCCGCCGAGGAGCAGGCCGAGGTCGAGGCCGAACAGCGTGGTGATCGGCGTGAGCGCGACCCGCAGCCCGTGCCGGGTCACCACGGTCCGCTCGGTGAGACCCTTGGCCCGCGCCGTGCGGATGTAGTCCTCACCCATCGTCTCCAGCATCGCGGCCCGGGTCTGCCGCGCGTACGCCGCGGAGAAGAGCAGCGCCAGCGTGACCCACGGCAGCAGCAGGCTGTACGCCCATTCGAGCGGGTTCTCCTCGATCGGCGTGTACGAGTTGCCCGGCCGCGTCCAGTGCAGCGTGTAGCTGAACACCACCAGCGCGATCTGGCCGGTCCAGAAGATCGGCAGCGACACACCGCCGAGCGCGATGCCCATCGAGGCCCGGTCGAAGACGCTGCCCCGGCGCAGCGCCGAGATCACGCCGGTCGCCACGCCGAAGACCAGCCAGATCACCGACGCGCCGAGGGCCAGCGACGCGGTCACCGGCAGGCGGTCCAGGATGTCCTCCAGGACCGGGTTGCGGCCGATGAACGAGTAGCCGAGACACGGCGCCGGGCAGTGCCCGACGTTGGGGCCGAAGTTGTAGTCCTTGCCGACGAAGATCCCGGCGAGCCAGTCGAGGTACTGCTTCCAGAACGGCTGGTCGAGCCCCAGCGCGTGGGCCGCCTCGGCGACCTGCTGCGCGTTGGCCGTCCGGCCGACGTAGCGCGACGCCAGGCTCTCCGCGCTGCCGCCGGCCCAGCGCGGCACCAGGTAGAAGATGCCGAAGGTGATCAGGCTGACGACGAACAGCGTCAGCACCGCGCCGACGAGGCGCCGGATGATGTACGAGACCACGGAGCGCGGCTCCGGCGGACGGCCCGCCCCGGTTGCGTTCCGGAGCGGGCCGCCCGCCGACTGCCTTCACCTACCTCACTTGGGGTGCGTTCCCGACCAGGGGTGTGTCGCCTACTGGAGACCCATCGCCATGAAGTCGTACATGCCGAACGAGTCGTTGACGAAGACGTTGGTGGTCCGCGTGCTGCGCAGGAACACCTTCTTCTCCCAGAGACCCGGCAGGATCACCGCCTCCTCCATGACGCGCTTGTCGATCGCGGCCCACATCGCGTCCCGCTTGGCGGCGTCGGTCTCCGCCGTGGCCTGGTCGACCATCTGGTTGACCTCGGGGATGTTGACGCTGATGTTGGAGGAGCCGCCCTCCGCGCGGATCACCCGGCCGTCGACGATCTGCGACAGGAAGCCGAAGCCGTCGTTCCAGTCGGCACCCCAGCTGTTCACCACGAGGCCGAGCTTGTTCGAGTTGCGGTAGTCGGGCTTGCCCGCGTACAGCGAGAAGTAGTCGCCGGTCGGGAACGGCTTGAGGGTGAGCTTGATGCCGACCCGGCCCAGGGACTCCTGCAGCGCCTCGGCGGTCGCCTTCTCCTTCGGACGCTCGGCCCGGTAGGCGATGTTGGTCTCGAAGCCGTTCGGCTGGCCGCACGCCTGCAGCGCGGCCTTGGCCTTGTCGAGATCACCGGTCTTCTCCGGACCCATCGACCACACGTCGAGCCGCTGGAAGCCCGGGATCTGCGGCGGCATCAGGCCGGTCGCGATCTCGCCGCCGGCCTCGGGGCCGCCGTACGCGGTCTGGTAGGTGGTGCGGTCCGCGGCGTACTCGACGGCCTTGCGGCACTCGATGTTGTCGAGCGGCGCGACCATCGGGTTGATCGAGGTGTAGTGGAGCCGCGCGCTGAGCGGGTTGTCGGCGCGGGCCTTGAGGTCCGGCTGGCTGAGCACGCGGCTCAGCGCCGCCGGCTGCACGCCGGTGCCGGCGACGTCGACGTCGATGGAGCCGTCGATGATCTGGTTGTCGATGTCGTCCGCGTTCACGCCGATCGACACGTCGTACTGGTCCGGCAGGGCCTTGCGGTTCGGGTCGGTGGCCGGGTCCCACTGGTCGTTGCGGACCAGCGTGAAGCCCTTGCCGGCCTCGTAGCTCTGGAACTTGTACGGGCCGGAGGAGACCACGTGCTCCTTGTACTTCGCGCCGGTGTCCTTGGCCTGCGGCACCGGCGCGGTGGCCGGCAGCATCGCGAAGTAGTCGAAGCCACCGAACGGCTTGACGAGGTGGAACACGATCGTCAGGTCGTCGGGGGTGTCGATCGCCGGGTTGTCCTGGCCCTTGCTGGAGTACGGACCCTTGTAGCCCTTGAGGTCGAGGAAGTCGTTGAAGTACGTCGGGCCGTTGACCAGGATGGTCTTCTCCAGCGAGCGGGACACGGCGTACTCGACGTCCTTGGACGTGATCGGCGTGCCGTCCTCGAACTTCAGGCCGGGGCGGAGCTTGTAGGTCCAGGTCTTGCCGCCGTCGCTGGGCACACCGAGGCCCTCGGCGAGGTCACCGGTCAGCTCGCTGCTGACCTTGCCAGGCCCGACCTTGAACATGGTGAGCGACCGCGTGTAGAGCCGCGCCAGGTTCCAGGAGAGGCCGTAGTACGTGTCGCCGGGGTCGACCGAGTCCCAGTCCGACGAGATCGCGAACTTCATGGTGCCGCCCTTCTTGTCGGAAGGGTTGAACACCTTGCCGTTCGCGGCGTCGAAGGCGGCGGTGGTCGTACCGCCGCCGTTGTTGTCAGTGTCGGAGTCCGTGCCCCCGCCGCCGCACGCGGCGAGCGCGAGGGTGGCCGCGACGCCGACGGCGACGCTGGTCACCAGTTTTCGTTTCATCTGCTGCCCCTTCGTGTGAGAGGTGGTGCCCTGGTGGTGATGCGAGGTCATCGCGTCCTGGGGTCGAGTGCGTCGCGGAGTCCGTCGCCGAAGAGGTTGAAGGCCAGCACGGTGACGAAGATGGCCATGCCGGGCCAGAACATGAAGTGCGGGATCGTGTAGTAGCGCACCGCCTCGCTGAGCATCCCGCCCCACGTGGCCGTCGGCGGCCGGACGCCGACGCCGAGGAACGACAGGCCGGCCTCGAACAGGATGTTGGTCGGGATGAGCAACGTGGCGTAGATCAGGATCGGCGCGACCAGGTTCGGCAGGATCTCCTTGCGGAGGATGTAGCCGCCGCGGGCACCGAGGCTGCGTGCCGCGTCGACGAACTCGCGCTCGCGCAGCGACAGCGTCTGGCCGCGCACGATGCGCGCCATATAGCCCCAGTTGAAAAACCCGATGATGAAGATCAGCAGTACGATCCGCAGGGTGTCGCCGGAGAGGCCGAACGCCTGGTCGGGGATGACGCCGGCCAGCGCGATCGCGAAGACCAGCACCGGGAACGCGAGGAAGAGGTCCATCGCGCGGCTGATCAGCCAGTCGACCCAGCCGCCGACGTAGCCGGCGATGATGCCGAGCGTCGCGCCGATCACGACCGACAGCAGGGTGGCGAGGAAGGCGATCAGCAGCGAGATGCGGGCCCCGTAGACGACCCGGCTGAATATGTCACGGCCGAACGGCGGCTCGACGCCCATCAGGTGGTCGGGGTCGAACGCTCCAAAGGGGAACGTCGACGTGGGAGCCTGCGTCGCCGGATCCATCGCCTCCCGGTGGAAGGAGTTCGGCGGGTAGCCCAGCCAGCCGACGATCAGCGGTGCGAGCAGCGCGATCAGGACCAGCAGGATGATCACGACGCCGCCGGCCATCGCGGCCTTGTCGCGCTTGAGGCGGCGCCAGGCGATCTGGCCCGGGGAACGGCCCTCGATCGCTCTGGCCGGGCTGTCGGCCTGGACCGGCGGCTCGCCGACCGGGACCTGGTCGGAGATCGAAGCGTCGGGGCCAACGACCATCAGCTGCCCGGTCCTTTCCCCGGCGGCCGCCCACGGGCGGCCCGCACGGCGGACCGGTCCCCGCAGCGACGGCAACCGATCGGTTGGCGCGTACGTGGAGAGCTCGACACGCCGGACCGAACGGTGGTGGGCCGGGCAGGCGCGCGAACACGAGCGGTGTGCTACCGCTGCGTAGGGAACGATTTCCCGCGCCGTGGTTCACCGTCAAGAGCGCGGAGGCCGCGTAACCAAGTTCAGGCCGGGCCGTGATGACACTGTTATATGTCAATGGCGAGACCGGCGTCACATCCGCTGCGGCGAGTGAGGTCGACGCCCCCAACGCGCGGACCGGTGGTGTATCCGGGTGATCCTGCGACGCCGCCAGGCGGCAGCCGGGCCCGTCGCAGGCCGGCATGATCGGCAGGACGCGGCCTAAACCGCGCGGCGGCCCTCGAAGGCGCGGCCGAGGGTGATTTCGTCGGCGTACTCCAGGTCGCCACCGACGGGCAGGCCGCTGGCGAGCCGGGTGACCGCGATGCCCATCGGCTTCACCATCAGCGCGATGTACGTCGCCGTGGCCTCGCCCTCGGTGTTGGGGTCGGTGGCGAGGATCAGCTCCTTGACGTCGCCAGCGCCGAGGCGCGCCATCAGCTCGCGGACCCGGAGGTTGTCGGGGCCGATGCCCTCCAGCGGGTTGATCGCGCCGCCGAGCACGTGGTAGCGGCCCCGGAACTCACCCGTCCGCTCGATCGCCACGACATCCTTGGGCTCCTCGACGACGCAGAGGACCTCGTCGGTGCGGCGCGGGTCGCGGCAGATCCGGCACTGCTCGGACTCCGCGACGTTGAAGCAGGTCGTGCAGAAGCGCACCTGGTCCTTGACCCGCTGGAGCACGGCGGCGAGCCGGGCCACGTCGGCCGGGTCGGCCGACAGGATGTGGAACGCGATCCGCTGAGCGCTCTTCGGCCCGACGCCCGGCAGCCGGCCCAGCTCGTCGATCAGGTCCTGGATCGCGCCTTCGTACACGTCGGTCTTTCCTAGAAGCCGGGCAGGCCGAGGCCGCCCATCCCGCCGCTGACCGGGCCCATCTTCTCCTCGGTGAGCGCGCGCACGGCCTCGGTGCCGTTGTGCAGGGCCGCGAGGACCAGGTCTTCGAGCGTCTCGACGTCGTCCGGGTCGACGGCCTTCGGGTCGATCGAGACGGCTTTCGCCTCGCCGGTGCCGCTGAACGTGATGGTCACCAGCCCGCCGCCGGCCGTGCCGGTCACCTCCGCCTCGGCCAGCTCAGCCTGCGCGGTGGCGATCTGCTGCTGCATCTTCTGCGCCTGCTTCATGATCTGCTGCAGGTTGGGCTGTCCACCGGGGCGCACGGCTGACTCCTGTCGTCTGGTCCGTCGGTTTCCTTCTAGAGACTAGGTGGTGGCCGGCCACCCGGGTCACTTGAGGTCGATCTCGCCGATGCGTTCCGCGCCGAGGGCCTGCTGGAGGAGTTGGAACGCCTGCTGCTCGCTCGTCTGGCGGGCCGTCTTCTCGTCGATGACCTCGTCGGTCGGCTCGTCGCCGGGGTCGAAGCCGTCGTAGCGGACCGGCTGCGGGTTGCGCGCCGGCGCGTCGTACTCCGGGTCGAAGGGCGGCTCACCCGCCCACTCGGCGTCGGCCCGCGGGGGCGTCGCGGTGGCGGTCTGCGCGCGGGCGGCCGGGTCGGAGGTCGCCGCCCGTGCGCGGGCGGCGGCGGCCGCTCGGGCCGCGGCGCGGGCGGCCGCGACGCCGGTCGTGGGGGCCGGGTCCGCCGGCGGTGCGGCGGGTGTCTCCGGTCTGGCTGGGGCCGGGACGGCGGGAGCCCGGCCGGAGGCCGGGGGTGCCGGAGGGTGGATCTGCGGCGCTGGGGCGGTCGCCGCGGAGTACGGACCCGGGGCCGGCGGTGTCGCGATGGTGGGCCAGTCGTCCTCGCCGCCCTCGGCGGCGCTGGAGCCGCGCAGCGACTCGGCGGCCCTGGGGCCGCGCAGCGACTCGGCCGCACTGGGGCCGCGCAGCGACTCGGCGGCCCTGGGGCCATGTGGCGACTCGGCGGCGCGAGGGCCGTGCGGCGACTCGGCGGCGCGAGGGCCGTGCGGCGACTCGGCCGCGCTAGGGCCGCGCAGCGATTCCGCGGCGCTAGCGCCGTGCGGTGAATCGGCGCTAGGGCCGCGCGGCGGTTGGGCCGGGCCTTGGTCGCGCGCAGGGCCTTGGTCGCGTGGCGGCTCGGTGGTGCCTTGGCCGCCGGGCAGTGCGGTCTCCGGCCAGTCGTCCTCGTCCTGGGAAGCAGACTCCGGCGCCGGCGTTCCCGTGACGCGCTGGGCCGGCGGGTCGAACGAGCCGCCGCGCTGGTCGGCGCCGTTCCGGTCGCCAGGCCGCGAAGTGGGGTCAGGCGGTGCGCCGCGGCCGGTCGCGCGGTCCCGGTCAGCCGGCCGGGTTGGCTGGGACGGCGGCGCTCCGGTCGGTCGCTCGTCGTCGTCGGCCGAGGAGCCCGCCGCGCCGCGGCCGCCCGGTGCGCGTTCGCGCGCACCACTCGCCTGACCGCCGGGCCGACCGGCCGGTGCCGAGTCGCCGGCCACCCCACGGCCGCTCGGCGGCGGCGCGGTGGCCGGGCCGGCGCCGCGCTGGTCGCCCGCGAGTTCGCAGCGGATCTGCCACCGCTCACCGAGAATCTCGTAGGCCGCCTCGGACACCGGCTCCGGGCCGCCGGCCAGAGCCCGCGCGTGGAAGGCGTGCCGGAACGTCAGGACGAGGGTGTCTCCCTCGATCTCGCGCACGGTCGCCTCGCTGGCGAGTGCGGCGATCCGCTTGTTGTTGACGCGTACCAGGGCGACGATCTCGTCCCAGGCCCGGCGCACGGCGGCGGCGTCGATGGCGACCGGCGCGCCACCCGGGATGACGGGCTCCGGCGTGGCCGGATCCGGCATCACGGCCTGCGGCGGCACCGCCCGCGGCGAACCGGCCGCCACCCCCTGGTGGTCACGGCCCGACCGTTCGGAGCCCGCGCCAGCGGCCCCAGGACCGACGGCGCCGCGCTGGCCGGCGTACTGGTCGACATCGCCGCGCTGACCGGCGCGTTCGGAGCCGGCAGGCCCGGCCGCCCGCGAATGGTCGGTGCCAGACGTGCCGGAAGGACCGCCGACGCGGCCGTGATCCGCTTCGCCGGGGGCCATGACCCGGTCCGCGCCATGATCGGCGGCGTGCTGGCGGCCCGCGCCGCCGCCCGATGTGCTGTCGGCGACGGCGTCGCCGCCGTCAACTACTGTGCGGGCCGCCTCCGGTCCCGGACCCGCCGGTCCAACCGGACCCCCCGGCGCAACCTGGGGTGCCGGACCCCCCGCGCCAACCTCGGACGCCGAACCCGCCGGGCCAACCTGGGCCGTCGAACCCCCCGCGCCAACCTGGGACGCCGAACCCGCCGGGCCAACCTGGGACGCCGAACCCGCCGGGCCCACCGGGCCTTCCGGACCCCCCGCGCCAACCTGGGACGTCGGATCTGCCGGCCCAACCTGGGTCGCCGAACCCGCCGGACCAACCGGGCCTTCCGGACCCCCCGGGTCAACCTGGGCCGCCGAACCCGCCGGACCCGCCGCGGCCACCGAGCCAGCCGCGGCCGCCGAACCCGCCGGGCCAGCCGGGGCCGCAGGGCCAGAACCCGGGCGTGCCGGGGCGGCGCCGCGGCCACCACGGGCCGCGGCCGCCGCCGCGGCGGCACGGGCTGCCGCCGCTCCGCCGCCGGCGCGTGGCGCCACTGGCGGGCGGTCGGCCAGCACGGCCGGGCCCGAATGGTCGGCGTCGGCCGCGACCGGGGTCGCCGGACGGCGTACCCGATCCTGGTCTTCGTCACTCCAAAGAGTGACACCCCGCTCCAGGCGCTCCAAGCGTTGCAACAGCCCGCCGTGGTCGGCGCCGGGCAGCAGCATGCGCGCGGTGATCAGCTCCAGCAGCAGCCGAGGCGCGGTGGTGCCGCGCATCTCGATCAACCCGTTGTGCACGATGTCGGCGCTGCGGGAGAGCGTGGCCGGGCCGAGGCGCTGGGCCTGCGCGGTCATCCGCTCCAACTGGTCCGCCGGCCCGTCGATCAGGCCCTTGGTGGCGGCGTCGGGGACCTGCTGGAGGACGATCAGGTCGCGGAGCCGTTCGAGCAGGTCGGACGCGAAGCGGCGCGGGTCGTGACCGGCCTCGGCGACGCGGTCGATCGTGGCGAACGCCGCCGCGCCGTCACCGGCGGCCAGCGCGTCGCACATCTCGTCGATCAGCGCCGCGTCGGTGACGCCGAGCAGGGCCACCGCCCGCGCGTAGCTCACGCCGTCGGGACCGGCGCCGGCGATGAGCTGGTCGAGCACCGAGAGCGTGTCGCGCGCACTGCCACCGCCGGCGCGGACGACGAGCGGGAACACCGCCGGCTCGATCTTGACGCCCTCGGTCTCGGCGAGCTGCTCCAGGTACGGCCGGAGGATGCCGGGCGGGATCAGCCGGAACGGGTAGTGGTGCGTCCGCGACTTGATCGTGCCGAGGACCTTGTCAGGCTCGGTCGTCGCGAAGATGAACTTGACGTAGTCGGGCGGCTCCTCGACCAGCTTGAGCAGGGCGTTGAAGCCCTGGGTCGAGACCATGTGCGCCTCGTCGATCACGTAGATCTTGAAGCGGCTGGTGGCCGGCGCGAAGACCGCGCGTTCGCGCAGCTCACGGGCGTCGTCGACGCCGCCGTGGCTGGCCGCGTCGATCTCGATGACGTCGATCGAGCCGGGCCCGTCGGGTGCCAGGGCCCGGCAGGACGCGCAGACGCCGCAGGGCTCGGGTGTCGGGCCCCGCTCACAGTTCAGCGACCGGGCCAGGATGCGCGCACTCGACGTCTTGCCACAGCCGCGCGGCCCGGAGAAGAGATAGGCGTGGTGCAGCCGGCCACTGCGCAGGGCCTGCGACAGCGGCTCGGTGACGTGATCCTGGCCGATGACCTCGGCAAACGTCCGCGGCCGGTACTTGCGGTAGAGCGCGAGCGCCACGATCTCCCTCCCAACGGCGTCTAGCCTCTCACGCCGCCCCGACAGGACGCCCGCCCCGTAACGGTGATCCGGGTACCACCGGTCCTGATCCTGGTGGCACCCGGCACCGCACGGGGGTAGCCGGCGCAGTTGGGGGGTGAGGGGGCTGCGCCGACTGCGCACACACTGGCACACCCGGCGCGCACAAAGCGACGTCCCGCTTGCGTCGTATTTGCGTCATGGCGCATACTCGCCAGCGCTTGACCTGGGGGAAATAACGCGTGACCGACACCTCTCCGCAGTCCGCGCTCGGCCTGCGACCCACCGAGGAGGCCGTCTACCGCGAGTTGGTGGCCCGACCGGCCGCCACCCGCGGCGACCTCGCGGCGGCGCTGAACGTCGGCCTCGCCGCGATCGACCGGGCCCTGGCCAGCCTCCACGGCATGGGCCTGGCCACCCGCGCCGACGGCCGCTATGTCGCCGCCTCGCCGGCCATCGCCCTCACCCCGCTGGTCACCCAGCGCCGTGACCAGCTGCGCCGCGCCGAACTCGAGCTGGCGACACTCGCCGAGCGCTACCGCGCGATGGCCGCCGACCGCGCCGCCGGCGACCTGGTAGAGGTGGTGACGGGAGTCGAGGTCATCGCCCGCCGCTTCGCGC
>Ga0164243_10004517_pt1 | contig 21770 bp, 23 predicted proteins | sample OricompcompostOP_FD_108781 | JGI IMG/M metagenome (GOLD analysis project Ga0164243, IMG submission 108781) | Organic Plus compost microbial communities from Emeryville, California, USA - Original compost - Organic plus compost (OP) | ecosystem: Engineered > Solid waste > Mixed feedstock >...
GGTGCGGGCGCTGCTGGACGCGGAGCTGGGCGTGGAACCCGGCGCGGACCTGCAGGAGCTGCACAGCTCGATGCTCACCGCGGATCCCGCGCTCGAACCGGTGCGCACGCCGCGGGCCACCGTTGCGGACGCGGCGGTGACCGTCTACGAGCCGCCCGCCGAACCGGTGAGAGAACCGGCCGAGCTCGCCCGCCCCGACGAGCCCGCGCCACCGCTGCTCGGCCGCAGCAGCAGGGTCGCCCTGGGCGTGCTGGGCGCCGCGTGGCTGCTGGGTGTTGCGCTGACGATCTCCGGCGGGATGGTCGGAGCCGACGCGGCCTACGCGGCCGGGTTGCTGCTGGTGCTCGCGGCCCCGGCGGTGGCGCTGGCCGCGCTGGTGGCCGCGCACCGGAGGCGCGCGGTGCGGGCGCGCCGGCGCACCCGGGTGTTGCGGGTGGTCGCGGTGGTGCTGCTGGTCGGCTGCGGCTGGGTGCTGGCGCGGCTGGCGGTGGATCACCTGCACGTCGCGGCGATGTGGGGCGTGCCGCTGTTCGCCTCGGTGCTGTTCGCCGACACCGTGCTGCTCGGCCTGGCCGAGGGCCCGGCGGCCGGCTCGGCTCCGGCGGTGAGCGCGCTGCTGGCGCTGGTGGGCGCGGTCGGTGGTGGGCTGCTGCTCGGGTCGCTGGCGGTGTTCGCGCAGCGCGGCATGGAGCGCAGCTGGAGCACCGGCGACGAGGTCCCGGGCGCGTTCGCCGAAGGGCTGCTCGACCGCACCGGCAGCGGGGACCTGCTGGTCTCCGGCCGGGTCGTGGACGCGCAGGCCGACTACCACGGCGTGCGGCTGTACCTGGACGCGCGGCACCCGGACGGGCGCGTGGATTCCTGGCAGTTTTACAACAAGTGGGGCCGCGGCAGCTCCGAGCCGATCACCGAACCGCCCGGCGACGCCGGTGTGCTGGTGCCCGGCGATGCGACCTCGGTGCAGGTGCGGGTGTGCACCGCCGACGCCGACGACGTGCGGCAGCGCGTGGTGGACGTGCAGTGCGCCGGGCCGGTGCCGCTGCCCGTGCGCTGAGGACGTCCGATGTGGACGGCTGGGGCCGGCCGCCGCACCGCGTCGCCCGGCGGCCGGCCCCGCCTCTCACTCCCCGGCTGCGTCGTCGCCGGGAGCCTGCGGGAGGCGCGCGCAGGTGAGCACGCCGGTGAACGCGGCGGTCGATTCCAGTTCGGCCCCGGATTCGTGGTGGCGCAGCCAGTCGGCGATCTCGGCGTTCTCCGGCGCGTGCGTGCGCAGGGTGTCGCCGACGATGCGCTGCCACACGACCCGGTCGACGCCGAAGCTGTACGGCTCGGCGGTCACCTCCAGCCCGCGTTCGGCCAGCAGCGCGGGCAGCCGCCGACCGGCCCACGGCTGGGGCAGCGAGCCGCGCATGATCTCGTCGACCCGGTGCAGCAGCCCCGGCGGGAACGGCCCGATCGGCAGCAGCGTGCCGCCGTAGTCCAGCTCGAAGCTCACCAGCCGCCCGCCCGGCCGCAGCAGCGCCAGCAGCCCGTCCACCGCCGCGGCCAGGTCGTCCTGGTAGATCAGCACCCGCTCGGTGCGCACCACGTCGGCGACCGCGGCGAACGCGCCCGGCTCGGCCAGGTCGTGCACGTGCCAGGCGAGGTTGCCCGGCGCGTCGGCGTCCCGCTGCGCCGCTTCGGCCAGCAGCTGCTCGTTGCGGTCGGTGCCGAGCACCGTCGCTTCCGGGTGGTCGGCGGCCAGCCGCGCGGTCTCGATGCCGAGCCCGCACCCGGCGTCCAGCAGCACCTGGCCGGGCTGCAGGTCCGCGGCCGCGCGCATCGCCCGGTGGATGCGCCGGATGCCGGGCAGCCCGTCGACGCGGTGCAGGAACCGGGCAAGGCCGCCCGCCTGCGCGCGGTCCGGGGCGCGGAAGCCGGTGTGCAGGTCGAAGGGCGCGTTCACGTGCTCACCACCATGGGTCCGATGTCGATTTCGCGGTCCAGCGAGCCGAACATCCGCATCAGCGTGGCGACCCGCTGCAGGCTCGTGGTGTCGGTGCTGATGGGGTAGTCGCTGGGGGACAGCACGTCGGCGATCTGCCGGTCGATCTTCAGGTCCCGCTCCAGCACCGAGGTCAGCGTCACGGGGTTGCGGCAGCGCTGCTGCGCCTCGGCGAGCGCGGTGCGGAACGCCCGGACGGTGTTGGGCTTCTGCTCGACCAGCGAGGCCAGCGCGCCGTAGCCGTCGATGGGGATCTCGGCCGCGGCCCCGGAGGTCGGGTCGAGCAGCCGCTTGACCCCGTGGTGGATCTCGGCGGCGGACAGGAACGGTTCCGGCAGGAACGCCGCGTCGATGGCGCCGGCCAGCAGCGCGCCGGTCATCTCGGCGAAATCCATCTGGACGTACTGCACCTCGTCGGCGCGGATTCCCGAGCTCTGCAGCTGCACGTTGATGGTCAGCGTCGCGATGTTGTGGAACGCGTTCACCGCCACCCGCCGCCCGCGCAGGTCCCGCACTTCGCGCAGCGGGGAATTGCGCGGGGCGACCACGGCGAAGTTGTCCGGCGCGGCGCGGCTGCCTTCGGCGAGGATGCGGGCGGGCCCGCGGGCGGCGAAGTTCTGGATCAGCGAGGGGTGGTTGCTGAAGGTGATGTCCAGCCGCCCGGCCAGCAGCTCCGGGACCGCGAACGCGCCGCTGGTGACCTTCTGCAGCCGCACGTGCAGCCCGACCTGCTCGAACAGGCCCTCGCGGGCGGCCAGGTACAGCGGTGCGGCACCGACGATGGGCAGCGCTCCGATGAGCAGGTCGCGCTGCTCGACCTGGTCGGTGCTGCCCTCCGAGATCGCGCAGCCACCGGTGGCGGCGAGCGCGCCGAAGGCGCCGAGCAGAAAAGTCCGGCGATTCGGGGAACGGGTTCTCACGGCCCGGCAGAATGCCACGGAATCGGGGTGTTCCGTAACCTGACAGAATTCACGTTCGCGGGCATCCGGCAACGCGGATCAATTCGTCGCGGAGATCGGACCGGTGATTGTTCCCGGAATCACGGAATTCCCCTGTTTCCCGTTTCTCGCGGTCTCGGGAACCGCGCCGCACCGGACCCGCCCGTCCACTGCGGCAGGTGTGATCGAATCCGCCCCCGCCGAAGCGTGCGACCCTCCCGCTCGCCCCGCGCCGGGCTCTAGGCTCGGCCCATGCCCGACGACATGCCGGAGATCGACGTCTCCCGCCCCAACGCCGCGCGGATGTATGACTACTTCCTCGGCGGCGACGCGAACTTCGAGGCCGATCGCGACGCCGCGGACCGCAGCAAGGACATCCTGCCCGGCGCGACCTACTACCTGCGGCAGAACCGCGCGGTGCTGATGCGCGCGGTGCGCTACCTGGTCCAGGAGGCCGGGATCGACCAGTTCCTCGACCTGGGCTCCGGCATCCCCACCAAGGGCAACGTCCACGAGGTCGCGCACCTGCACAACCCGTCCGCCCGGGTCGCCTACGTCGACTTCGAGCCGATCGCCGTCGCGCACGCCCGGCGGCTGCTGGCCGACACGACCAGCCCGGTGAGCATCACCCAGGCCGACATCCGCGAGCCCGACGCGGTGCTGTCCGCGCCCGGGGTGGCCGACCTGATCGACTTCTCCCGGCCGGTGGCGGTGCTGGCGGTCGGGGTGCTGCCGTTCGTCACCTCCGACGAGGAGGCGGTGGCGATGATGACCCGCTACCGGGACGCCACCCCGCCCGGCAGCTACGCCGTGGTCACCCACATCTCGCCGCTGACCTGGAGTTGGGAGCAGGTCGACGAGGGGCTGCGGGTGCTCGCCGAGACGGCCACTCCGGAGGTGGCGCGCAGCCCGGAGCAGATCCGCGCGCTGCTGCCCGGCTACACCCTGGTCGATCCGGGGCTGGTGCCGACCGCGAGCTGGCGGCCGGAGGGACCGGTCGGCCCGGACGAGGAGCTGGCCAGCAACTGCTACGTCGCCGTCGGGCGGCATCCCTGACACCTGAACGCCTCGGTGCGCTGTGTTCGCCGTTCCCGGTGCGAGCGGCGACCGGTGGCGACGCCTGACCGCAGGGCTTCCTGGAAGATGCGGCCCGCGGCCGGAGATCCGGTCGCGGGCCGCACCGCTACTCCGCGGCGAGGAATTCCAGCGCCGAGCGCTTGAACAGCCGTGCCGAGACGGCGTTGCGGTGATCCCGGTCCGGCACCAGCACGAACTGCGCCCCGAGCGCGGCGCCCAGCTCGGCGGCCGAGTCCGCCACCGCGTCCCGCGAGCCGGCCACCACGAGCACCGGCGCGGGCACCTCCGAGTCCGGCCGCGTCCCGGCCAGCCCCTCCACGCACGCGGCCAGCGCTGACGGGTCGTTGCCCGGGGCGGAGCTCATCGCGACCACTTCCCGCGCCACCGGGTCGGCCGGCTCGCCGCCCTGCTCGACCAATGCGCGGGCCTCGCCGGGGCCGATGCCCGCGAAGGCCTCTCGCGCGCCGAGCCCGGCGACCACCACGCGCCGCACGCGCGCAGGGTGCCGCCGCGCCAGCTCCAGCCCGACCAGCCCGCCCATCGAGTAGGTGAGCACGTCGACGACCTCGGTCCCGGCCGCGTCCAGCACCGCCACCAGGTCCGCGACCAGCAGCTCCAGCGCGTACGCCGCCGGGTCGAGCGGCTTGCCGCTGGCGCCGTGCCCGCGCAGGTCGACCGCGAGCGCGCAGCGCCCCGCATCGGCGATCGCGCGGACCCACCCGGTGCGGTCCCAGTTCGCCGCGGCGTCGCTGCCGAACCCGTGCACCAGCAGCACCGGCGGCCCGTCCCCGGTGCGCTGCCAGGCGAGTTCGACGCCGTCGCGGCCCGCGGTGCGCATCAGTCCTCCGGCGGGGTCAGCCGCACGCGGCGGGTCGGTTCCCGGCGGGTGGGCACGGTGCCGACGATGCCGGGCGAATCCTGCCCGGCGTCCTCGGCGCCGCCCGGCGAGTCCTGCCCGGCGAAGGTGATCAGCGGCTCGCCGACCTGCACCGTCTCGCCCGCGGCCGCGTGCAGCCGCAGCACCCGCCCGGCCTGCGGGGAGGGCAGTTCGACGGCGGACTTGGTGGTCTCCACCTCGACCAGCGGAGCGTTGCGCTCGACCTCGTCGCCCTCGGCGACCAGCCACTCCAGCACGGTCGCCTCGACGAGGCCTTCGCCGAGGTCGGGCAGCGGGAACTCGATGTCAGCCACGGCGGTGCTCCAGGGTCTGCTGCACGGCGGTCAGGATGCGGTCGATGCTGGGCAGGTACTCGTCCTCGAGCTCCCCGGCCGGGGTGGGCACGTCGTAGCCGCCCACCCGCTGCACCGGGGCGCGCAGGGCGTCGAAGCAGCGCTCCGTGATCAGCGCGCTGACCTCGGCGCCGAGCCCGGCGGTCAGCGGTGCCTCGTGCACCACCACCGCCCGGCGGGTGCGCTGCACCGACTCGGCCAGCCCGGCGGCGTCGAGGGGTTTGAGCCAGCGCAGGTCGAGCACCTCCAGCTGCACCCCGTCCTCGGCGGCCAGCTCGGCGACCTGGCGGCAGCGCTCGGTCATCGCGCCCCAGGACACCAGCGTGCAGTGCCGTCCACTGCGGACGGTGCGGCAGGTGCCGACCGGGTCGGCGGGCCGCTGGCCGGGGGCGAACTCCTCCTTGTCCCAGTAGCGGGACTTCGGTTCCAGGAACACCACCGGGTCGGGGTCGGCGATCGCCTGCCGCAGCAGCCGGTAGGCCTCGCCCGGCCCGGACGGGGCGACGACCTTGAGCCCGGGCACGTGCGCGAACAGCGCCTCCAGGCTCTCGCCGTGGTGCTCGGGCGCGCGGATGCCGCCGAAGCTGGGCAGCCGCAGCGTGATCGGCATCGGCAGCCGGCCGCGGCTGCGGTAGTGCATCCGCGCCACCTGGTTGACCAGCTGGTCCACCGCGGGGTAGGCGAACCCGTCGAACTGGATCTCCGGCACCGGCCGGAACCCGTGCATCGCCAGCCCGACCGAGGTGCCCACGATCGCCGACTCGGCCAGCGGCGCGTCGAAGACCCGCCGCGCGCCGAACTCGGCCTGCAGCCCGTCGGTCACCCGGAACACGCCGCCGAGCACGCCGACGTCCTGGCCGAACACGACGGTGCGCTCGTCGGCGGCCAGCGAGTGCCGCAGCGCGAGGTTCAGCGCCGTGCGCATGGAGGTCTGCTCAGGCACGGGACTCCTCCCAACTGCGCTGCTGCTCCAGCAGGGCGGTGGTGGGTTCGCGGTAGACGAACGAGAACATCTCCGCGCCGGGCCGCGGCGGCTGGGCGCGCAGGGCCTCCCGGATGCGGTCGACCTCGGCGGCGACCTCGGTGTCCATCTCGGACAGTTCCGCGGTGCCGAGCTCGCCGGATTCCACCAGCCGCCGGGCGAAAGCGGGCACCGGGTCCGGCCAGTCCTGCTGCTCGTCGGGGCAGCGGTAGCGGGCGGGATCGTCCGAAGTGGAGTGCGGGCCGCGCCGGTAGGTCAGCGCCTCGACCACGGTCGGCCCCTCGCCCGCGCGGGCGCGCTCGAAGGCGGCCGCGACCGCCGCGCGCACCGCGAGGACGTCGTTGCCGTCGACCCGCTCGCCCGGCATCCCGTACCCGGCCGCGCGCGCCGCGACCGAACCGCCCGCGACCTGCCGGGAGTTCGGCACCGAGATCGCCCACTGGTTGTTCTGGCAGAAGAACACCACCGGCAGCCGGTGCAGCGCGGCGAAGTTCATCGCCTCGTGCACGTCGCCCTCCGAGCTGGCCCCGTCGCCGAAGCAGGCCAGCGCGACCCCGCCGGTGCCGTCCAGCTGCGCGCCCATCGCCCAGCCGGCCGCGTGCGCCACCGGCCCGCCGACGACCGCGTTGATCGGGGCGAACCGGCAGCGGTCCGCGTCGTACATCCCGCCGTGCCAGGTCGCCAGGTGCGTGGCCAGGTACTCCACCGGGTCCACGCGCATCGCCACCGCGACGCCGAGCTCGCGGTAGGTCGGGAACGCGAAGTCCCGCGACAGGTCCGGCACGCTGCCCGCGCCGACCTGCGCGGCCTCCTGGCCGAGCAGCGGGGCGTAGGCGGGGAAGACGCCTTGCCGCTGCAGCGCCACGCATTCCTCGTCGAGGCGGCGGGTCAGCAGCATGTCGCGGTAGAGCTCGCGGGCGGGCGGGCCGAGTTCGGCCACCGTGGGTGCGGGAACGACGCTCACTGGGCTGTCCTCTCACTCCGCGTGCGATGACCAGCTCAGCGTGCGCACCGGCGCGGGGATGCACAACCAAGGACGTTCGGCCTGTACGACGTGTGCAATGCGGCGAGCTGATCGCCGAGATCACTGCACAACCTGCCCAGTCGCAGCCCGGGTTGGTCCGTCGCGGGCGCTGGTGGATGATCGGCGGCGCAGCGATCACGGGCCGGGGCGAGCGATCACGGGCCGGGGGCGAGACCAGAGGAGGCCGGGGTGCCGACGAACGTGCGCAGCGAGATCCGCGACCGGGTCGCGATCATCCGCATCGAGCGCCCGCACAAGCGCAACGCCGTCGACGCGACCACCACCGCCGAGCTCGACGCCGCGCTCAACGCCTTCGAGGACGACCCGCGGCTGCGCGCCGCCGTGCTCACCGGCACCGACGAGGTCTTCTGCGCCGGGACGGACATCGTGGCCGGGCCCGGCGAGCCGACCGAGCGCGGCGGGCCGTACGGCATCATCCGCCGCGCCCACCGCAAACCGGTGATCGCCGCGGTGGAGGGGCTCGCGCTCGGCGGCGGCTTCGAGATCGCGATGGCCTGCGACCTGGTGGTGGCCGCGGAGAACGCCTCGTTCGGGCTGCCGGAGACGCTGCGCGGGCTGGTGGCCAACTCCGGTGCGCTGCTGCGGGCGATGCGCTGCCTGCCGCTGAACGTCGCGCGCGAGCTGCTGATCACCGGCTCCCGGCTGGACGCGCGGCGCGCGCACGAGATCGGTTTCGCCAACCGGGTCGCCGAGCCCGGCCGGGCCGTGGCGGTGGCGCTGGAGCTCGCCGAGTCGATCTGCGCGTCCTCCCCGACCGCGGTGCAGGCCACGTTGCAGGCCCTGGACGAGCAGTGGGCCGCGGCCGAGGAAGCCGGGTGGGCGGCCACCGACCGCGCCCAGGCCCGCATCGAGGCCGGCCCGGACGTGGCCGAGGGTCTGGCCGCCTTCGCCGAGAAGCGCCCGCCGGAGTGGACCGACCGCTGACCGGCGGGCGCGCGGCGAGGCCGTGCCCACAATCTCCGGTTCCTCCTGGTCCCGCCCAGGTTGTGCGTGCAAAGATCGCGCGGATCTTTGTTGCAAGGAGTTCGTCGTTGCGAATCACGTGCACAATGCTGGTGCTGGGCCTGGTGCTGGCGCTGACCGGCTGCGGTTTCACCGGAGGGCAGGCCCGGCCGGGCCAGCTCCGGGTCGCGGTGGCGATCCCGCCGCGCGCCGACTGGGCCCCCGACTCGGACGACGCGCTGCTGCTCGGCCGGCTCGGGGTGACCGAGACGCTGGTCGAAGGCGCGATGGACGGCACCGCCCGGCCCGGCCTGGCCGCCTCGTGGCAGCAGCAGGCGCCGACCGAGTGGCGCTTCTCCCTCGTGCCGGGGCTGCGGTTCCAGTCCGGGGAGCCGGTGACCGCGCAGGCCGCTGCGGACTCGGTGAACCGGGTGGTGCGCGCCCCGGCTCCGCCGCGGGCGCTGCGCGGCACGATCACCGAGGCCCGCGCGCTGGACGAGCGCACGCTGCTGGTGCGCACCCCGGAGCCGGATCCGATCCTGCCGCAGCGGCTCAGCACCGCGAACTCGGCTGTGCTCGCCCCCTCGGCGGTGCGCCCGGACGGTTCGGTGGATCCGGCCAAGGGCGCGGGCACCGGCCCGTTCCAGGTCGCGCGGGTGGACGGTGCGCAGGGCGCGCAGCTGCGGCGGTTCGACGGTTACCGGGGTGGTCCGGCCGCGACCGAGCAGGTCTCGGTGCGGTTCGTGGAGGACGCGTCCGCGCGGGTCAGCGGGCTGCGCGGGGGCCAGTTCGATCTGATCGACAAGGTGCCGGTGGCCCAGCTGGAGCCGCTGCGCGGCGACCCGGCGCTGCGCGTGTCCACTGTGGACCTGCCGCGGACGACGGCGCTGCACCTCAACACCGCGCGCCCGCCGTTCGCCGACCCGCGGGTGCGGGCGGCCGCGGCCATCGCCATCGACCGCGCCTCCCTGGTCTCCGGCGTGCTGCACGGGCAGGGCAGGCCCGCGAGCCGCTACTTCGGCCCGGCCGTGCCCTGGAGCGCCGAACAGCCGCCCCCGCCCGGCGACACCGCGGCCGCGCGCCGCGCCCTGGAGGCCGCCACCGGCGGCACACCGGTGCCGATCACCATCGGCACCTACCCGGACCGGCCGGACCTGCCCGCGCTGACCACCGCGGTCGCCGACGAGCTCGGCCGCGCCGGGTTCCAGGTGCGCATCGAGCAGCAGCCGCCGGACCGCATCGAAGCCCGCGCGCTGTCCGGGGAGCTGGACGCCGCGGTGTACTCCCGCAACCAGCTCGTCGACACCCCGGACGCGGCCGCGCACTTCAGCAGCGACTTCAGCTGCGGCGGCGGGTTCAACCTGGAGCACTTCTGCGACCCCCGGCTGGACGCGCTGCTGGCCGGGCTCCCGCGGATCGCCGACCCGCAGCAGCGGGCCGCGGTGTTCCGGCAGGCCGACGACCTGCTGGCCGCCTCGGTGGCCGGGGTTCCGCTGGTGCACGAGCAGCAGCGCTACGCCCACCGCGCCGAGGTGCGCGGGGTGCCTGCCGACCCGCTGGAGCGGCGGTTCCTCACCCGGGAGGTGAGCCGATGAGCCCCGCGCCCGAGGACGTCGTGGACTACTGGAACGCCCGCGCCCGCCGCGGCTACGACGACCAGCCCGGCCAGGACCCGGCGCGTCCGCTGTGGGCGGAGCGGGTCGCGCCACTGGTCGCCGAGGCGGTCGGGACCGGCGCGGCGGTGCTGGATTCCGGCTGCGGCACGGGATTCCTGGCCCGGCTGCTGGCCGCCGACGGCCACCGCGTCACCGGGCAGGACGTCTCGACCGGAATGCTGTCGGTGGCCGCGGAACGCGCCGACGCCGAGGGCCTGCGCATCGACTGGCTGCGCGGCGAGGCCGAAAAGCCGCCCGCGGGACCGTTCGACGCCGTGGTCAGCCGCAACGTGCTGTGGACGCTGCCGGACGCGCAGCGCGCCGTCGACGCGTGGGCCGGCGTGCTGCGCCCCGGCGGCCTGCTGCTGGTCACCGACGGGCGGTGGGACGCGACGGCGAGCACCGACCCCGCGGCCGAGCAGCGGTTCCGCGACTCCTACGCGGACAGCGCCGCCGACCTGCCGATGGGCGTCGACGTCGCCGGCTGCCGCGAGCTCGCCGCCCGCGCCGGGCTCGTCGACATCACCGACCGCACCGCCGTGTTCGACACCGCGCCGTACCCCAGCGCGCCCGGGTTCTTCCTGCTCACCGCGCGCGCACCGCAGCGGTGAGCGCCGGGCGGGCGCTGCTGCTGCGGCTCGGCCTGGCCCCGGTGGCGGTGCTCGCGGTCGTGCTGCTGGCGGTGGTGCTGCCGGAGCTGACCGGGGTGGACGCGGCGCGGACCGTGCTGGCCACCCGCTACGCCGACGGGGATCCGGACCCGGCGGTGCTGGCGGCGCTGCGCGAGCAGCTGGGCACCGATCTGCCGTGGCCGCAGCGGCTGGGGGAGCGGTTGGGCGCGCTGCTGCACGGCGATCTCGGCACCTCGTGGGTCTCCGGCGTCCCGGTCGGCGCGATCGTGGGGCCGGCCGCGCAGATCTCGCTGAGCATCGTGCTCGCCTCGGCCGCGGCGTCGTTCGCGGTCGGCTACGCGGGCGGGCTGCTGGCCGCGCGGCGGCCGGGGTCGCTCGCGGACCGGGTGATCTCGGCGCTGGTGCGGGTGTTCTCCGCGGTGCCGGAGTTCGCGGTCGCGCCGGTGCTGGTGCTGGTGTTCGCCGTCGGCCTGCGGCTGTTGCCGGTGTCCGGGTGGAACGGGCCGGTGCACGCGGTGCTGCCGCTGTTGTCGCTGGTGCCGTCGCTGGCGGTGCCGATCGCCGCGGTGACCCGGGAGCAGGCCGCCGAGCTGCGCACCGAGAACTTCGCGACCGCGGCCCGGGCGCGCGGGCTGCCCGAACGCCGCATCTGGGCGGTGCACCTGTCCCGCCCGGCGCTGCCGGCGGCCCTGTCGCTGCTGACCTACAACGCCGCGGGCGCCATCGCCGGCACCACCGCGATCGAGGTCGTCTTCGACATCCCCGGCCTGGGCAGCGCGGTCGTCGAGGCGGTGCGCGCGCAGGACGTGCCGGTGGTGCAGGCCGGTCTGGTGCTGACCGCGGTGGGCGCGCTGCTGGTCGGCGCGGTCGGCGACGTGCTGGCCACGGTCGCCGACCCGCGCACGCGGGCGGTGCGCGGATGAGCGCGATGCGGTGGGGTGCGGGCGGAGCGCTGCTGCTCGCGCTCGGGGCGGGACTGCCGCGGGACCCGATCGGCACCGACATGGGCGCGGTGCTGCGCCCGCCGTCGGCGGCGCACCCGCTGGGCACCGACGAGCTCGGCCGCGACCTGCTGGCCCGGCTCGCGCACGGGGCGATCACCACCCTCGGCACGGCCGGCGTCGCGCTGGCGGCCGCGGTGGTGATCGGGGTGCTCGCCGGGGCCGCGACCGGCTGGAGCGGCGGGCGGGCGGCGGTGCTGGTGCGCTCGGCCGTCGACGTCGCCGCCGCGCTGCCGCCGCTGCTGGTGGCGCTGGTGGCGGTGCTGGTGCTGGGCCCGAGCAGCGGGGCGCTGCTGCTGGCGCTGGCCGCGGTGGGGTGGCTGCCGTTCGCGCGCCAGGCCGACTCGGTGGTCAGCGGGCTGCGCGGGCGGAACTGGGTGCTGGCCGAGCGGGCGCTCGGCGCCGGGGCGCCGCGGATCTGGCGGGGCATGGTGCCGTTCCTCGGCCCGTCCACGGCGGCGCTGGCGGGAGTGCGGCTGCCTGCGATGGTGAACACGGTGGCAGCGCTGGGATTCCTCGGTCTCGGCCCGCCACCGCCGAGCCCGGAGTGGGGCGCGCTGATCGCCGAGTCGGTCGATCACCTCTCGACCGCGCCGTGGCTGCTGCTGGCCCCGGTGCTGGCGCTGATCGCGGTGCAGGTGCTGGCCGCGCCGGGGCAGCGGTGCGCCGCCGCGCCCGGGCAGCGGCGCACCGCGGGGCTCATTCGCCGGATCCGCCGCCCTGCTGCGAGCCGCTGAGCGCGTCGGCGACCCCGGTGGCCATGTCGCCGCCGGCCTGGAAGCCCTGGGCGATCACGTCGAGCGGGGTCTTCGGCGGGTCGGCGGCCGCGTGCCCGATCCCCGGGGACAGCAGGATCGCGGCGATCCCGGCGACGAGGCACTTCGCTGCGAGACGCATGAGCGTTCGCTCCTCTCTGCGGTGGGTGAACAACTCCGCCGCGCAAGGTTCCACGCCCCGCCGGGCCCCGCCCGCGCACCTCACACCCCCGAGCGAAGATCAGCGCGGTTCACGGCCTGGGCAGGGGAGCGGTGGCGGGGTCGTGGACGGTGGCGAACGAGGAGCGGGCGGTGGTGCCGTCGGGTTGCAGGTGCTCGGCGGTGAGCTCGCCGAGCGGGTCGGGCCCCGGCGCCGGCGGCAGGACCCGGTGCAGCCGCAGGATCAGGCGCCGCGGAGCCTCGATCAGCAGCGCCGTCGCGTCGGCCGCGTCGTGGGCGCCGACGCAGCGGACGTCGGCGACCGGCACGTCCAGCCGTCCGGTCACGCTCCGGTCCGGGGTGTCGCTGATGTCCTGCGCCTGCGCGGTGACCTCCCCGGCCAGCAGCGCGAACAGCTGCGCCACCAGCAGCGGATCCCGGGCGCCGTCGTAGACCCAGCGCGTGCCCAGCACCTCGTGCTCCGCGGTGCCCAGCAGGGCGTGCTCGGCCTCCGCCAGCGGAGCGTCCCGGTAGGTCAGCGGCACCAGATAGGTCCGCGGCGCCTCGGTGATCACCAGGAACTCCACGCCGACCGCGCCCGCCGGATCGTCCAGCCGGAACCCGCCCGCCTTCGCCAGGTCCGACCGCGGCCCGCCGCGGTACCAGGGCTGGTGCGGCAACCAGGAGCCGATGAGCTCGAGCTTCGTCGGGGTCAGCCTGCTGCCCCGGTGGATGGTCGCCATCCCGGTGCCCCTCCCGCAGATCGTCGAGTCCCGAGATCGGCGGCTCGGGGGCCGTGCCGCGCCTCGAGCGGCACCGCCTGCGCCCACCCGGTGCTGGGCCTCGCCCGCCCGGTGCGCTCCGGAATCCGGTCACGAGCGCCGAAGTGGTGCCGCCCCGCCGGGCTCGCGGCGCACGCGGCGTGCTCGGACCCGGTCATGCCGACCTCCCTGGTGCGGGGCCGCGCCCAGGCTAGCCGAGCGGGCCGCGCGCGGTGTCGGATTTCCGCGACCGCGCGCGGCGCTCCACAGTGGACCGGATCAGGAGCCGGCCGGCTGCCGGGCCTGCTCGGCGCGCAGCTCGCGCAGTTCCCCGCGCAGCTCGCGGACCTCGCCCAGCAGCTGCTGCGTGGTCGGGTCGGGCTCGCGCTCGGCGGCGACCTGCGCCTCCATCGCCGAGACCGCGACCGCGATGAACAGGTTCAGCACGGTGAACGTGGTGACCGCGATGTAGGCCACGAAGAACACCCACGCGAACGGCACCTTGTCCATGACCTCGCGGGCCACGTCTGACCACGCCTCACCGGTCATCACCTGGAACAGCGTGAACAGCGAGTTGCCGAGGTCGCCGAAGTACTCCGGCGCCACGCCGCTGAACAGCTTGGTGGCGACCACCGCGCCGACGTAGACGATCAGCCCCAGCAGCGCGGCGATCGAGCTCATCCCCGGCACCGCGGACAGCAGCGCGCTGACCACCCGCCGCATGCTCGGGATCGCCGAGATCAGCCGCAGCGCCCGGAAGATGCGCAGCGTCCGCAGCACCCCGAACGCCCCGGTCGCCGGCACCAGCGCCACCCCGACGATGGCGGTGTCGAAGAGGTTCCACGGGTCCCGCAGGAACCGCGTCCCGCGGGCGTACCAGCGCAGCGCGATCTCCACCACGAACACCGCGAGCGCCACCCGGTCCAGCGCGTGCAGCAGATCGCCGTGCAGGGCCAGCAGCCGCGGCGAGGTCTCGCAGCCGAGCGCGATCGCGTTGATCACGATCACCGCCACCACCGCTCGCTGGAACCCCGGTGCGTCGACCAGTTCCCGGACCCGTTCCCGTGCGCTCACGTTCCGCCCCCGCGCGTCGTTCGATTGCTTTCTTGATCGAACTTATCTGGCGGCTGCGCGACGTGCTCGGGCACTTACGCACTGTGTCGCGTGAACCACAACCGGCCCGGTCCGCCCGGGGCTCAGCACCTCCGGGACAGCCGGCGCATTCCGGACATCGCGCCGGTGAGCAGGTCCCAGTAGTGCGTGGGGGCGAGCCGGGTGACCACGTCGAAGACCACCGCGTCCGGGCCGACGAGGATGCGGGCCTTGCCGCGCTCGACGCCCTGGTGGATGACCCGCGCGGCCTTCTCCGGGCTGGTCAGCGCCATCTTCGCGAAGCGCTCGGCGAGCTCGTCCTGGGTGCTGGCGAGGCCCTGCGGGTCCTGGCTGAACCGGGCGTTGCGCACGATGTCGGTGTTGATCCCACCGGGGTGCACGGTCACCGCCCGCACGCCGGTGCCGCGCAGCTCGTGCCGCAGCGCCTCGGTGTAGCCGCGGACGCCGAACTTCGCCGCGCAGTAGGCGCTCTGCGCCGGGATCCCGGCGAGGCCGAACACGCTGGAGGTGTTCACCACCGCCCCGGAGTCCTGCTCGGCCAGCAGCGGCAGGAACGCCCGCGTCCCGTGCACCACGCCCTTGAAGTTGATCTCGTGGAGCCAGTCGTCGTCGGCGGGCTCGCCGTCGAGGACCGTGCCGGCCACCGCGACCCCGGCGTTGTTGAACACCGCCGCCAGCGGCTCCGGCAGCCACTCGCGCACCTCGGCGGCGAACGCGCGCTGGTCGGCGGCGTCGCGCACGTCGAGAACGCGGGTGAGCACCGGGCTGCGCAGCGAGTCGGCGGTGCGCTCGAGCCCGGCCTCGTCGACGTCGGCGATCGCCACCGGCGAGCCGAGCGCGGACAGCCGTTGCGCCAGCGCGCGGCCGATGCCGGACGCGGCGCCGGTGATCACCGCGGGGCGGCCGGTCAGTGGGGTTCCGGGCACGGGTCCTCCTCCAGAGGTCTCGGGGCTCAGCGGCGCGGTCCGCGCGCCGGGGTCATGATCCGCTGCGGCGCCGGACCACGGCGCGGCCGCCCTTCGACGGCGCGGCCGCGACACCGCGCGAGCGCCACCGCTCGCCGGCGGCGGTGGTCGGCACGAGCTCGAATTCGCGCAGCATCGACCGCAGCACCACGTCCATCTCGGTGGTGGCGAACGCGGCGCCGATGCACCGGCGCACCCCGCCGCCGAAGGGGATCCAGCGGTGCAGGTCGGGTTTGCCGGCCAGGAACCGGGCCGGGTCGAAGCGCTCCGGCTCGGGGAACAGCTCCGGGTCGTTGTGCAGCAGCTCGATGCTGACCAGCAGCCGGTCGCCCCGGCGGAACGTCCAGTCGCCGAGCTGCAGCCGCTCCGCCCGCACCTGCCGCCCGGTGAGGTCCACCGCCGGGCGGGTGCGCTGCACCTCGGTGAGCGCGGCGGTGCGCACCTCGGAACCCCCGGAGTTCACTTCGGACACCAGGGCGGCGAGCGCGTCCGGGTGCCTGCGCAACCGCTCCACGGTCCAGGCCAGGGTGGTCGCGGTCGTCTCGTGCCCGGCGCTGAGCAGCGTCAGCAGCTGGTCGGCGATCTCGGCGCGGCTCATCCGGGACCCGTCGTCGTAGCGGCTCTGCAGCATCAGCGCGAGCACGTCGTCGCGTTCGTCGAGCCCGCCGCGCGCTTCCGCGTCGCTGATCATCCGGTCCACGACGGCGTCGTACTCGGCGCGCATGGCCCGGAACCGGCCCCACGGGTCCCACGGCCCGATCTTCGGGGCCGGGGCGGCGGCCAGCCGCGAGCCGAGGGTGACCAGCCGCGGCAGCAGCGTCCGCAGCCGGTCGAACTCCGCGCCCTCGGCGCCGAACACCGCGCGCAGGATGATGTTGAGGGTGATCCGCATGGTCGACGGCAGCGTGGCGAACGACCGTCCCTGCGGCCAGCGCGCGAACTCGGCCAGCGCCTCCTCCTCGATGATCCGCTCGTAGGCGGCCAGCCGGCGGCCGTGGAACGGCGGCACCAGCAGCTTGCGCTGCTTGCGGTGCTCCTGGCCGGTGAGGGCGAAGAACGAGCCGGGCCCGAGCACCCGGCCGAGGTTGACGTCGAGGTTGTCGGCGAGGTCGGGGCTGGTGGTGAACAGCTGCTTGACCGCGGCGGCGTCGCTGAGCACCACCGCCCGGCCGAAGATCGGCAGGTCGACGGCGAACACCGGGCCGTACCGGGCGCGCAGCCGGTTCATCCCGCGGCGGTCGGACAGGAGTGCTCGGGCGCCCTGGAGCGCTCGCGGTGCGGTCGGGCCGGGCAGCGTCGCGGTCGTCATCGCCAACACCTTCGTTCGCGCGAACCGGAGGGACCGCGTGACGGTACGACGCCGTACCAGAACCGGGCAAGACCCGCGCGCAGCGCGGTATACCCTGCCCGGGATGACGGCACTGCGGCACGACGACGGCGTGGGTTCGGCCGCGGACCCGGGCGGGTTCCGGCGGCGGCTGCTGGACGGGCTCGCCGCGGCGATCGCCGCCGACGGGTACCGGGCCACCACGGTCGGCGAGGTGGTGCGCCGGGCGCGGACCTCGCGGCGGACCTTCTACCAGCACTTCGCCGACAAGGAGGCCTGCTACGTCGCGCTGCTGACCGAGGCCAACGACCGGATGATCCGGGAGATCACCGCCGCCACCGACCCGTCCGCGCCGTGGACCGACCAGGTGCGGCAGGCGGTGCGGGCCTGGATCGGCTGCGCGGAGTCGATGCCGGCGCTGACGCTGAGCTGGATCCGGGACGTGCCCGCGCTGGGCGCGAACTCGCGCGGGCTGCAGCGGGACCTGATGGACTCGTTCATCGCGATGGTGCGGTCGATGTGCGACAACCCGGAGTTCCGCGCGGCCGGGATCTGGCCGGTCTCGGCGGCGACGGCGACGGTGCTGCTGGGCGGGCTGCGCGAGCTCATCGCCACCACCGTGGAGGACGGCGGCCGGGTCGAGGACATCACCGAGGACGCGGTGCGCGCCGCGATCGCCCTGCTGGCCCCGCGCGACTGACCACTGTGGACTGCGCGGGACCCGGCATGGAAGGGAGATCTCGTTCGAGTCCGCAGTGGACTCACCCGGGCAGCTCGCCGATGGTCTGCTCCGCGCCGCCGAAGGCCCGCGCCAGGTCCGCCTGCGCGTAGCGGTCCCCGGCCCGCTCCAGCCACCGCCGCCCGGCCCGGAACCGGCTCACCAGCCCGGACTTCACCAGGTTCACCGCCGCGATCGGCGGCACCGCCCACACCGGCCGCACCGGCAGCTCCAGGTCCCGGATGCTCGGCGCGCCGAGGAAGTAGCGCAGCATGCTGAGCAACCGCTCCCGGGCGAACCGGCCCGCCACCGCGCTGCGGTGCACCCGCAGCTGCCCGTCCACCAGCGCCCCGGACAGCGCCGCGCCCGCTGCGGTGACGCCGTCCTGCACCCGCAGCACGTGGTAGTTGAACGCGTTCTGCTCCCGCTCGGTGTCGAACAGCCAGTCCTCGTCCACGCCCATCAACCAGCCCACGTACTTCCACAGGTGCATCACCGCCCGCGACTCCGCCGGCGTGATCACCCAGCCCAGCCCGCGCATCCCGAGCAGCAGCGTGCTGTTGAACAGCCCGAGCGTGGCGGCCTGGTCGGCCTGGTTGATCGGCAGGCCCCAGCGGGCGGTGTCCCAGCGGCCGTTGCGCTCGAACCGGTCGTTGATCAGCGCGTGCATCGCGCGCACGTGCACCGTGAGCCGGAACCCCTCGCCGAACCGGCGCATTCCGCCGGGTCGGCTGACCGCGACGGCCCACTTCTGCGTCTCACCGAGCCGCCGCATCGCCGTCGCCCCGGTGAGGCCGCCGGTCTCCACCAGCAGGTCGGGCGGGCCGCCGAACCGGTAGCCGCCGATCAGCGACAGCTGCAGCAGCACGTCCCCGGCGTTGCGGCCCATCCGCCGCATCACCCGGCCCCCGCGCTCCACCAGCTCGAAGTCGACCCACTCCGGCACCCGGTCGACCAGGGCGAAGAACTCCCGCAGCGCCGCGGGCGCGTCCGGCACCGAGTCGATCCCGTGCTCGATGGCCTGCTGCAACGCGGCCATCGTGACCCGCTCCGGATCGCCGCGGTCCCGCCGCATCGCCCGCACCAGCGCCGCGCCCGGCTCGTCCCGGGCGTACATCCGCCGGCCGATCCGGTCCAGCAGATCGGGGTCGAGCTCGCCGACCCCGGCCGCGACCCGCAGCAGGCGGCCCAGCCGCGCCGACCGCCGGGGAGCCCCGAGGTAACGGCTCGGGTACGGCGATTCCCAGGTGCCCTGCGCTGCTGGTACGACCATGCGAAGAGGCTGGCACGAATGATCGTTCGCGTTCAATTCGCGTTCCCGGAGGCCGCATGAGCTCGAAACCGCCCCGCCGCGCGCCCCGCCAGCAGCGCTCCCGCGCGATGGTCGAGCGCATCCTCGACGCCGGGCTGGCGGTGCTGGTCGAGCACGGCTACGAGCGGGCCGGAACCGGCCGGGTCGCCGCGCAGGCCGGGGTCAGCCCCGGCTCGCTGTACCAGTACTTCGCGGACAAGCACGAGCTGCTGGCGCGGGTGATCGAACGCGAGACCGAGCGGCTGCGCACTCGCATTTCGCGCGCGTTCGTCCGGCACCTGGGGGAGCCGACCCCGGAGCGGATCGTGCGGGCGAACGTGGTCACCCTGCTGGACACCTTCGAGGCGAACGCGGGCCTGCTGCGGGTCGTCTACGAGCAGCTGCCGCCGAGCGCCGACGCGCACCGCACCGACTTCAAGCACCGCGTCGACGAGCTGGTGGCCACCGCGCTGCAGCTGCAGACCCGCGGCGGCGAGCGGGTGGAGGCGATCGCGTGGGTGCTGGTGCGCACCGTGGAGAACGTCGCGATCAACTACGTGCTGGACCCGCCGCCGCTGGGCCGCGCGGCCGTGGTCGACGAGCTCACCGCGCTGATCACGGCCTACCTGGCCGAGCGGCTCGACCCCGGCGCGACGGCGTCCACTTCGGACTGACGCGGCGGGGCGAGCCACAGCCCCAGCGCCCCGATCAGCGCCAGCAGCACCAGGTCCCACGGCAGCACGAGCAGCAGCACCCCGCCCAGCGCCGCACCGCGCAGCGCCAGGTGCGGCCCGCGGCGGGGGTCACTCGCGGTCACGTCCGGTCGCACGCGGCCTCCTCGATGCGCTCGTCGCGGGCGGGTCCGGCCGGCGGCCGCGGCACCGGGATCTCGCGGACCGGTTCGGATTTCGCCGATCTGCGGGCCGCGATCGAATACGCGGTGGTGAGCACGAGCGCGACCGCGCAGCACGCCAGCAGTGCCGTGGAAATGCCGCGCAGCACGATCAGCGCCCCGCCGATCAGCGAACCGCTGAACAGCGCGAGCACCACTCCGAGCCGCCGTCCCAACCGCGGATTCCGCCGCCCGGCGAGGAATGAATCGGAGGCGAGATCCGCCAGCGTGAGCGTCACCAGCGTCGTGGTCATGTCGGGAACGCCGAGCTTGCGCACGGTGGCGTTGCGGAATCCCATCGCGAACGCCATCAGCCCGGTCAGCGCGAACGCGCGGTTGACCTCGTCGCCGACCGGCAGGGAAAGCGCCAGCGCGCTCGCCGCGGCCAGCGAAAGCGCCTCCACCAGCAGTGCGGTGCGCACCCAGCGGGTGCGATTCCGGCCGGTCGAGTTGTACAGCCGGCCGCCGAACACCGCGCCGCTCAAGAACGACAGCAGCGCCAGGACCGCACCGGCGGAGAATTCCGCGGCCTGCCCGGTGGCCATGCCCAGCTGGACCACGTTGCCGGTCATCTTGCCCAGGTACAGCCCGCCCAGCCCGAGGTAGCTGACGGCGTCGATCATGCCGCTGAGCAGGGTCATCCCCATCAGCACGGCGGGCAGGGCGCGTTCGGCGGCGGCCGGATTCGAGGTTCGCGCGGAGTTCGAGTGCTCGTCGTGGAGGTGCACGGCGGGCGCATTCCTTACTGCGCCGAACTGCCGGAGCAGCGGGCGCGGTCGAAAACCGGGGACGCTCGACGGCGTCGGCGAGCCGAGGATGGCGGTGCCGATATTACGGTAACCGCGAGATCAGGTTATGGGTGCCGCACGGGCGGTTCAACTCGGCACCGCGGCCATCACCCGGAAGGCCGCATGTATGAGGGTGTGCGCATGTGTGCTGATCGTGCCGGGGAAATCCCGTGAACGGTTCGCGAACCGCCGGTCCCGGTCTCGGCGGCCGGTTGATCGGCGGTTGTCCGCGCGTAATTCCGCGCGGGTGATTCGCGCGCGAACCAGGACTTCGGGACTGGTCCTGGCGAACCCGCGGGTGAGCGATTCACCGATCTTTCGCGGTCCGGCGGCCGCGGCGAGATTCGAAACTGTCTGCGAGGTGCTGCACCGGGCAATTCGACCCAGGGCGATCGGGAAAACGCGATGGATCTATGAGCTGGCGCACGAACCAGGCGTGCTGCCGCGGAGTGTGGTGCACGCAACAGCCCGAATTCGCTTTACACCTGCTCAGGCGGGCACACACTGGAGTCAGTACTGCTACGGGGCCGCAGTACGAAGGCGGGCACCGGCCTGGTCACCGTCGGGGGGTCACCGGGCCGGTCCCCGCCCCCTCTCCCTCCCGCGCTCCCGCCGGAGATCGGCGCAGGAGCACCGGCGGTCGATCGCGAAATCGCCGCAGTGGCGCGGAAATCCGATCACCTGGCACGGCGGCCGACCGCCGTGCGCGAGAATCCGGCGGCGTGCGCAACGAGGTGCGAGAGCTCCAGGAGCGGGTGGCGCGAGCGCTGCCCGCCGAACACGTCGAGCACGCCGCGGGCTGGTGGCTGCGCCGCGCCCCGGGATGCGCGTGGTGGGTGCAGACCGCCCTGCCGCACGGCGGCGGGGAGTGCGAGGACATGGCTCTGCCCCGCGGTGGGGACCTCGCAGATCGGATCGCGGGCGCGGAGAAGTTCTTCGCCGAGCACGGACTGCCCGCGCGTTTCCAGATCACGCCCGGGGCCTGTCCGCCCGAGCTGGACGGGATGCTCGCCGGCCGCGGGTACCGGGTGCTCAGCCCGATGTCGTTGCAGACCGCCGATCTCGCTGACGTCCGCGCGCTCGCGGCGCCACCGTTGCAGGTCGATGTCGAGGAGCAGCTCTCGCAGCGCTGGTTCGCGGTGTGGAACTCGGTGCACGGCGGCGAGGCCGACGCCGAGCGCGCGCTGCTGGAGCGGGTGCAGCACCCCTCGGCCTACGCGTGCGCGCTCGTTGATGGTGAGGTCGTCGGCGTGGGCCGGGCTGTGGCCGAGACGGGCTGGGCGGGTGTGTTCGGCATGGCGACGCTGCCCGCCGCGCGCGGGAGAGGAGCGGCGGCGGCCGTGCTGGCGGCGCTCGCGGAGTGGGCCGCCGGTCGAGCCGAGCGGATGTACCTGCAGGTCGACGCGGAGAACGCAGCGGCGGTGCGGCTGTACCGCCGCGCCGGCTTCAGCGAGGCCGCGGCCTACCACTACCGCGCCCTGCAGTGATCTCCCGCAGCTGCCCCGAAATCCGGAC
>Ga0164243_10004518_pt1 | contig 21770 bp, 19 predicted proteins | sample OricompcompostOP_FD_108781 | JGI IMG/M metagenome (GOLD analysis project Ga0164243, IMG submission 108781) | Organic Plus compost microbial communities from Emeryville, California, USA - Original compost - Organic plus compost (OP) | ecosystem: Engineered > Solid waste > Mixed feedstock >...
CCCGATCCCAAATCGCTCATCTATCGGAAAGCGAAGAGCCCGGCTGGAAGCAAAGAGGCGTCGGCGGCTGCCCCCGTGGAGACAGGGTCGCTCAGCGAATCTACGACGAAGCACAAAGCGCACAAGCCTGTCGGCGATTCAGACGAGGTGGGACCGATCAAGCAGACGAGTGGCGGTGTGGGCTATCCGACGCCGATGCCGCCGTCGGACGGAGACGGCGCGCAATAGCGCGCAAGCTCTCTTTGCTTGTCACAGTCAGCTCGGCGCCGTGGCGAATTCAGGCTGCGGCGCGAATCTCATCGAGCTTCAATTCGACGATCGCGCGATTGAAAGGTTTCAGGAGGTAGGTATCGGCGCCGCGAGCAAGTGCGCGCTGGATCTCCAGCGGATCGTGCTCGGTAACGACGTAAATGATGTAGGGCCGCGTATGGAGCGGCAGTGCGCGGATTTTCTCGATCAACGCGATGCTGTTTGATGCCGGCATCCGCCAGTCGATGAGGATATAGTCTGGCGCCTCCGATCTTAGCCGCTCGATCGCCGCCACGGGCCCATCCGCCTCGCTGACGCGAAAACCGAGACTTTCAAAAATGAGGCGGGTGTATCTTCTGATGACCTCGGAGTCGTCGATGACAAAGCAGTGAAGCATTTCAGGAGCTTCTCGAAGGCTGAGCGCTGCACGAACTGTCAGCAAGGCAACAGGAAACTCGAACAATGCGTCGAAAGGTGCCCTTAAAATATTAAGACGCGCTTAAGAGGTATGGCAGGAAATCGTTCTGTTGCTGAACGCCTGCCATAGCGGCTTACCCGGCGGGCTTTGCTACCAGCAGGATGTCGGCGCCATCCTTCAAAATCTCGAGCCGCATGCCTGCCGATGGCGCGATTCGCCACGTATAATATGCCTGGATCGTAATCGCATCGAGCGCCAGCGGATTGCCGGCGACGAAGTCGGTGAGGTACTGCGGCGGCCGCGCGCCCGTTCCTTTGCAGCGGATGAGAAATGTCGGCTGCTCGAACGATCCGCCGATTGAGACGTCGATTTCGCCGCCCCGCGGCAATGCCGTGACGGCTGACGCGATGAGATTGAGAAGCAGCTTCACTTTGTCTTTCGCGACGAGTCCCGGAGCGCCGCGCCACGTCAGCTTGTGCTTCCCCTGCGTAATGCTGACAAACCCGCGCGAAATCTTCTCGGCAGTCGCGAGATCGATCATGCTACCGGCCGATCCGGCGGCGCCGAAGGCGAAGCGCGCAAACTCAAGCCTGGCTGACGCCTGTCCCGTCACATTCCGGATGACGGTCATTGCATAGTTTTTGGCTTGCGGATCGTCGTCCTCGTCAAGGATCTCCAGTCCGTTGACGATCGCACCGACCGGATTGATGATGTCGTGACAGATTTTGCTCGATATCAGCGCTGCAAGTTCGAGATCGGTCGGCGGAACGCGCTGGTTCATTAGTACCTCTTTTTTCGCGATCGTTGACATCGCGTGATTGCGGCTGCTCCTGCGCGACAGCGCGACGCGAATACAGCGAGGCCGCTTGCGAAAATACCCCATGCTCTGATACATGCGCCGTACAACGGTTGCCAAGTCTTGTAGCTGGCGGGCTCTGAGGGCCCTGTTTTTCATGGAAGACATGAGTCTTGCGCGCCACGGTCCGAGCCGCGGCGCGATAAGCGCATTGGTGGCGAGAGACTGCTTCGCCCATAATGATTCGAATTTGGAGCATTGAACCTCGCGATGTTGCCGACTGACGTCAATGAAAACGATGCGCTGATCGCGGCACTGCTCCCCGCAGTTCGCGAGGCAGGGCGCCTGGAGATGTCGCACTTCTCGAATGGCGTGAAGTTCGAGCAGAAGGCGGATCGCTCACCCGTTACAGCCGCTGATCGCGAAGCCGAGGCGGTGATACTCTCCGCGCTCCATCGCATCGCACCCGATGTGCCGGTGGTCGCTGAGGAAGAAATCGCCAATGGTGCCGCGTGCCGATACGCAAAGCGCTTTTTCCTCGTTGATGCGCTCGACGGGACGCGGCTGTTCATTCGCGGAAAGCCGGAGTTTTCCATCAACATCGGTTTCGTGGAGGACGGCAAAACACGCTTCGGCTTGATATATTTGCCGCCCTCGGAGCGCCTTTTCGTTACGCGATCCGATGGCGCAGCTTATGAAGCGCAACTCTCTACCAGCAACGAAGTGGCGTTCTCCGACATGCACTTCAGGCGCCTGTCCACACGTGCTCCCGATCCAAGTGCCCTCGTGGCTTTCAACAGTCGGGGCGCCGGCGCGGCAAGCAGCGGTCTATTGGCCCATCTGAAGGTGCACGAGGCAAAGCCGCTCGGCTCATCAATGAAGTTTTGCCTGATTGCTGCCGGGGAAGGGGACCTCTACGCGCGATTTGGCGAAACATGCGAATGGGATACCGCAGCAGGACAGGCCATTCTCGAGGCAGCAGGCGGTTCGGTTACAAATCTCGATGGCACGCAGCTGACATACGGCCATTACGAACGTAAATTTCGTAATCCCTATTTCGTGGCCTGGGGGCGCCAGCCGCTGTGGCGCGGAGCCGTGGCCGAATTGTCCGCGCCCGGCGCATAGGCAACGCGGATTGGCCATACTTTAGCAACGAATACTCGCGAATCTGTATCTTGGAGTCGATGAAGGGTCCGGTCAGGGGGGGCTACGCCGATGGGCGCCGGTGACCGGTCTTGGTGCGAACGAAAAGAATGAGGGATTCGCCGATGCGCCGCGGCCTCGTCGGAATTTCGCGAAAAGGGATGTCCGATTTTCGGAACACAGCATGCGTTTCGGTTTTGAGCCTCGCCGCTTGCCTCATGGCCGGCGCCTCGACGGCCGATGCTGTGGACGACGCTTATAGACCTCCGGCTGACACCTATTCGGGGCAAAGTGGCGTCGATACGTATCGCGCACCACCTTCCAACACTTACCAGCCGCCTTCTGATTCCTATCAGTCGCCTCCCGGAAATTCGGGCGACGCCTATGCACCCTACAATGGGCCTAGGAGCCAGGAGAGCGATCCAGGCGGCTATGGAACGCCATATGCGCCCCCGCCCCAAAGCGCGAGCCGCGACGGCGGCTACTATCCGCCACCAGGAAATGAGCCGCCGCCACCCCATGACACCTACTCGGAAAACGAGATCATCCGGGCCGGAAATAGTTTTTTTGGAGAGGTGAGCGGTGGCCTGGCCAAGGCTGTCGAGTGGGCATTCCAGAAGGCAGGCCGTCCGAACGGCTATATCCTCGGGCAGGATGCGGGCGGCGCGTTCGTCGCGGGTCTCGCGTATGGGGAGGGGAGGCTCTACACCAAGGATGCGGGCTCCTACAAAGTCTACTGGCAGGGCCCGTCGGTCGGATACGATTTCGGCGGCGACGGCTCCAAAGTCATGACGCTCGTCTACAACCTGCGCGATCCCTCAGATATCTACGACCGTTTCGGCGGCGTCGAGGGGACGGCTTATCTTGTGGGCGGCATAAGCGTGCAATTTCAGAAGGCCGGACATGTCACACTCGCGCCAATTCGAGCCGGCGTGGGACTTCGCCTTGGTGCCAACGTCGGCTATTTGAAGTATACGAGGAATCCGACCTGGAACCCATTCTAATGCCGGCCACTCAGCGGGCATGAGTTCGCTATTCTGGTATGACCCAAAAGGAGGCTTCTCTGCCGGGTAAGGGAATTGGCGGGCGGCAAGGGCCGCGAAGCTCTTCATCTCAGGATGCGTATCTTTGATCACCCTTTACGCCGCGATGCTCGTTACGCTGGGCTTCCTCATCGCGGCCCTGATCGTTGTCGTCCTTTTACCGGCTTATAAGCGTCGCGTGGAGCGCTTCACGTCCGAAGCTCTGAAGCGGACGCTGCCGCTCACGGAAGAAGAAATCCGCGCCGACAAGGACCGCATGCGTGCCGATTTCGCGATGGAATTGCATCGCCTCGAGTCGAGACTCGAAGATGCGGCCTTGTTGGCGGCGCGACAGCGTATCGAGGTCAATCGGCGTGACGCTAAGATCCAGGAATTGTCCGAGGCAATCGCCGATCAGAAAATGAGCGTCGAGGAGCATGAGAATGCCCGGCGCGTGCTCGAACAGGCCATTCTCGACCGCCTCCCGAAGGTCGAGCAGCGCCTCACCGAAACCCGCAAGCTTTTGGCGACGCGCGACCGCGAGATCAAGGCCTTGGCGGCAACCGGCGCAAAGCAGGCGGCGGCGCTTGAGGAAGCGTCTCAACTCAACAAGCAGCGCGAGAGGGAAATCGCCCAGTTGCGGACCACACTCGATACCCGCGCGGTCCGCAACCGTGACGGCGCAAAGGGCGCCGTCGCCGATACCAACATTGCCCTTCGGACCGAACTTGAAGCCTTGCGAGAGAAGAGCCGCGAGCAGGCGTTGATGATCGAACGGCTGCAGGCAGCAACAAGGGCTGCTTCTCACGACGAACAGAATGCCGAGATCAAGCGGCTGATGCTGGCACTCGCAAAGACGGAAGCCGAGTTCGCCGCTCTCAAATCCAGCATCAGCGGCGAGGATGCGGAAAGAATGGCCCTGGAAGATCGGCTTCTCGATCTTCAATCGGCGAGCGACGTCAAGTCGACGGAAATCGCAAAGCTCAAGGCCGCGCTTCAGGTCTATGACGAAAAAGAGCGCCCCACCGATTTGGCGGATAAGGCCGATCGGAATGCGCTCCAGGCCGAGATCGAACACCAGCGCCGCGTGATTGCGGAGCTTCGCGCCGAAATCGCCGCGGGACAGGAGCGCCTCTCGCGACAGGCGCTCCGCTTTCATGAAGAGCTTCGCCGGGTGAGCCCCGGCGCAACCGACAATTCAGCAGAGAGTTCGCCGCAGGCCAAGCCATCGCTCGCGGAGCGGATTTCTGCCCCCCGGAATTTGCAGCCTGCCGCCAACGATGCTGTCCATTCCGGCGACGGCACGGCTGAAGGCCGACCCGGAGCATATCTCCGGGCGCTGAATGGCAGCGGTGCAAATAAGCCAGTCGATGGCAGCGCCAGCGATCCATCCGGTCCGCCAACACTTCCGGCCGCGGAGACGGACACGAATGCGAATGACGCACCCGCTCGCCGCCCACGTCTACTCGAGCGCATAAGCGGCATCGAGAAGGGTTGATCCGTTTCTCCGCCCGGGTTGCGGCTCCGGCCATAATTCCCCATTTTGAGCTAGCGGCCAGAACGCTTACGGTGCTGCTGGAAACCAATGGTTGCGGAAAATGGCTCATTCTCACACGCACGACGCGCACGGCCACGGTCGCCACGAAGGGCACGACCATGGCCCGCATGGCCACAGCCATGGTCCGGGTCACAGCCATGTGCCGAAGGATTTCGGGCCCGCCTTCGCGCTGGGAACCGCGCTCAACATCGGGTTTGTCATCGTCGAGGCCGCAGCGGGCTTTTTCGCCAATTCGATGGCTCTTGTTGCCGACGCCGGTCACAATCTCAGCGACGTGCTGGGGCTTTTGATGGCCTGGGGTGCAAGCGCGCTCATCAAGCGCCGGGCGACGTTCAATTTCACCTATGGCTTCGGTTCATCGACGATCCTCGCGGCGCTCGCCAACGCGGTTCTCTTGCTCGTCGCCGTCGGCGCCATCGCCCTCGAAGCCGTGCAGCGCCTCATCGAACCCGCGCCGGTCGTCGGCAGCACGATGATCATTGTCGCGATGGTGGGCATTCTGATTAACGGATTTACGGCTTGGCTGTTCATGTCGGGCAGGGAGCGGGACGTCAATATTCGCGGCGCTTACCTGCATATGGTGGCCGATGCGGCGGTGTCGTTCGGTGTCGTCCTCGTCGGCATAGCCGTGCTGCTCACGGGATGGAATTGGCTCGATCCGCTGGTCAGTCTCGTCGTCGCCGCCATCATCGTTTGGGGAACGTGGGGGTTGCTCCGAGATTCGATCCGGCTGGCAATGCACGGCGTCCCTGTGAACATCGATGCCAAGAAGGTCCAGGCGCGCTTGACGGCACTCCCGGGCGTCACAAGCATCCACGACCTGCACATCTGGCCGATGAGCACGACGGAAACGGCGCTCACCTGCCATCTTGTCATGCCGGGCGGACATCCCGGTGACGCTTTCATCGAGAACGCAGCAAAAATGCTGCACGACGAGTTCGAAATTCGTCACACGACCTTGCAGTTGGAGGTCGGGACCGGAGCGCCGTGCGGACTCCGCGACGGATGCACGGCGTCCGGCCACCTATCCTCGGCCCTCCACTAATTGGCAGCCAAAGCGCGACACCCGGTGGCGGGGTCTTTGCGAATACCCGTCGGATAATCTCGCGTTGCTTTCAGCTGATTAATAAGTAAAATCGATTGGAACCACAGAAGGAATGCGTTGGAGTGATGGGTTGAGGAACGACATGCTGCGGCTGAGCTTCACAGGAGAAATCCATGCCACCGCCAGCCATGCCTGCCGCGCCCGCCACACAGACGGATCAGCATCCAACCACCTCGCATCCGCGGCACAAGCCGGCCGCTCATGCGACTTATGCACAAGGCATTTGGCCGGGCCTGTTTTTAACTTGCACTATCGCCGCGCTCGCATTCGGACTCCGGGAGATCCCAGGTGTCGGAACGTTGAGTCCGATGATCCTCGCGATCATCATCGGAATCGCGTTCCACAACGTCGTCGGCACGCCGCGTCGCGCGAAGGAAGGTGTGACGTTCTCCCTCCGCCGGATCTTGCGCTTTGCCATCATTCTTCTCGGATTTCAGTTGACCGCACAGCAGATCGTCGAAGTCGGACCCGTCGGCTTTGCGGTCATCGTCGCGACGCTGATCGCAACGTTCACCTTTACGACTTGGCTGGGCCGCGTCATGGGTGTTGATCGCAAGCTGACACAGTTGATAGCCGCCGGCACTTCGATCTGTGGTGCCTCGGCCGTCATCGCGACCAACACCGTGACCAAAGGGCATGACGAGGATGTCGCGTATGCAGTCGCCTGCGTGACCATCTTCGGCTCGATTGCCATGTTCACCTATCCGCTATTACCCGACGTCGTCCACCTCGATCCGCACACGTTCGGTCTTTGGGCGGGCGCTTCGATCCACGAGATCGCGCAAGTGGTTGCCGCTGCCTTTCAGGACGGTCAGACATCCGGCGAGTTCGGCACGATCGCGAAACTGAGCCGAGTGATGCTGCTTGCGCCGGTCGTGATCACGCTCGGGCTGATGGCGGCGCGCCGCTCGTCGCACCATCACGGAGCGTCGGGCGCTACAGGAAAAGCGCCGATGCCCTGGTTCCTTGTCGGCTTCATCGCGCTCGTTGCATTGAACAGTCTGGTCGTTATTCCCGCCGATTTTAAGTCCGTCATCGTGCCGGCCACGACGTTTCTTCTGTCCGTCGCCTTGGCGGCGATGGGTCTCGAGACCGATATCTCCAAGCTCAAAGCCAAGGGATTGAAGCCGCTGATGCTCGGTGCGGCATCCACGCTCTTTATCTCAGGCTTTAGCTTGGCGTTGATCAAAGCCATGCCTTGAGGATCGAGAGGAAAAATGACCCTCGAACAGCTTCGGATCTTTGTGGCCGTCGCCGAGCGTCAGCATGTGACGCAAGCGGCTCACGAGATCAACATCACGCAGTCCGCTGCGAGTTCGGCAATCGCCGCACTCGAGGAGCGGTACGCTGTGAAGCTGTTCGACCGCATCGGCAGACGTATCGAGTTAACGGATGCCGGGCGGATCTTCCTCTCTGAAGCGCGCAGCGTATTGGCTCAGGCGGCGACCGCCGAGAAGGCCCTGGCCGACCTCGCAGGGCTGAAACGCGGTTCGCTGTCGGTCTATGCAAGCCAGACGATTGTGAATTATTGGCTGCCGCCGTTCCTGGCCATGTTCCACAAGCGCTACCCCGACATTCACTTGATCCTCAAAGCCGGAAACACGCAGCAGGTAGCTACCGCGACGCACGAAGGCACCGCAGACATCGGCTTCATTGAGGGCGTTATAGACGATCCGCACCTTTCGGTACGAAGCATCGAAGGTGACCAGCCAATCATCGTCGTCTCTCCAACGCACCCGCTCGCCGGAAACGCGAAGCTTGAGCCCAATGATCTGTTGAAGACGAAATGGGTTCTGCGCGAACCGGGGTCGGGAACGCGCGGTGAATTCGAAGCAGCTCTCAAGTCGCTGTCGATGACTCTCTCGGATCTCGATATCGCCCTGGAGCTACCCTCGAATGAGGCCGTTTGCGCGGCCGTCGAGGCCGGAGTCGGTGCGACAGCAATCTCGAATCTCGTTGCCGAAGCCGGGCTGCTCTCGGGGAAGCTCGTCTCGCCGGAATTCCCGCTTCCACGTCGCTCGTTTTATGTCCTGCACCACAAAGAACGCTATGCGAGCCAAGCCGAACTCGCGCTTCTGGAACTTGTTGGCGCCGGGGTCAAACCCTCCGCGCGCCGCCGGGAGCGAGCCGTTTAGGGGAGATACTCCTACTCCTCCAGTCACACGCAAGCCGAAGCAGAAACACATCAATCGCTATGCGCACGGCCGCCAAGGCCGGTCGATTGCGAGGTTGTTCTCCGATGCCCCGACGGGTCGTCATTTCGCATTTCTTCAACGAAGCCTACCTGTTGCCTTGGTGGTTGCGCCATCATCGCGAGATCTTCGATCATGGGGTGCTGATCGATTGTCACTCGACGGACGCTTCCGTTGAGATCTGTCGAGAGCTTGTTCCGCACTGGGAGATCGTGCCGTCTGAGAATGCAACGTTCGCGACCCTTCTGCGCGATTTCGAGGTCATGAAGCACGAGCAGCGTTTTCCCGAAGCCTGGAAGCTCGCGCTCAACACGACAGAATTCTTCGTCGCGCCGGCATTGGCGAAGATGGAACGCGTCATGCTGCAGCATGACCTCGTCGGGGTCCGCCTTCCGGCAGCGGTGATGGTCGATACCGATTTGGCCAATCCGCCGGATCCTGCGCAGCCCCTGGTGACCCAAAAAGCCTCAGGCGTCTGGGAGGACGAACTCGATTTCGAGCGCCTCGCAGTTCCCGGCCTGACGGAGCCGACGCACAGCAGGCTCTATCATCGATACACGATCGGCGCGTACACGCCGGGCCGCCACGGCTCGCATCTGCCCGGCCAATCCAACGGCAGCCGCGATCTTGGATCAATCTGGTGGTATGGCTTCAGCCCCTGGTCGGACGCCTTCAAGGCGCGAAAGCTTCAGATCTCGACGAAGCGGGACATCTTCGACGTAAAGAGCAGTTTCGGTGCGCACCATCGTGCGGATATCACCGACCTGGATCATCGCCGGTCAAAGCTGGCACCTCTGAGCGGGGAGTTGCGCAAAGCCGCGTGAGCCCGCGCCGGGCGGTCAGCTCAAAGTCGGAATGACGGTCGCGGCTATGGTCTCACGCAGAATTTTCGTCTGATCGCGCCTTGAGAAGATTTCGAAGGCGCGACGCTCCAGCGCCTGCCGGCGTGGTCCATCGCCGACGAGCGCAACGCAGCTTCTGATGAGGTCGCTGTAAGGCACCGCAAGCATCGCTTGCCGGATATCCTCGTCGATCTCGGTCCGCGGCCCACACTCCGTCACGACGGCCTTGCCGTTGGCAAGAAGATACGATGTGCGGACGATCTCGTGGATGCTGTCCTCGTAGAAATGCATGTTGAGGACGACCTTGGCTTCCGCGATCGCCTGATCGCGCGCAGCACCATAAACACTGAATAGGTGTTTGACGTTGAGACCAACGGCCATCAGCGCCTTCAAGACGGTCTCTCTGCGGGTATTGATGCTGCCGTAGAAGAGCACGTCCACGGGCTGTTCCGGCGCGGCGAGGTTCCGCGTCATCGCGGGCGTATAGCCAACGCTGAAATGGCGAATACAGGGATTCGGGGTTATCCGCCGAAGCGCATCGATGTTGCGGACGCTGTAGTCCCAAACGGCGAGCCGGCTCAAAAGGCTGAGATAGACCGGCCGCGACCGCACGTCGAAGCCGCTGAGTTGCTCGAGATTGATGATGACCGTGTTCTGCGGAACCCTGTCCGCCAGCTCTTGAGAATCGATCAGGTGCGCGCCAAGAATCAGATTGATCCCGGAGGCGCCGAGAGAATTGCTGCGGCGTTCCGCTTGGATGCCAAGGGCTCGCAAAGCGCTTTCCAAGCTCGCAGCGAGATCTGCGAAGGCCGCGGAATGTGGATTCCCGTCAGGTTCGATCGTGACGACGTTCACCTGGCGCCATGCTGGCGGGACCGCCTTGTCGGCAAGAAATTCCGGGCCAAAAAGTCCGGCGTCTGCAAGCGCGCGAGGGCCGCGAGGCGCCGGGCTCACCGGGAGAACCGCTTTCGTGCTTCGCGAGGCCGCGGCTTGGAGCTTCATCCGCGCCTCAGCCGAAGAGGGATCAAGCTCGAGTGAAGTCTGGAAGGCCTCGGCCGCATCGTCGAATTTGCCGAGCCCGACGAGCATGTCGCCAAGCATGTCCCACGAAGCCGCGGAATTGTAACCGAGGCTGATAGCCTTGGCTTTGGCCCTGCTCGCGAATTCCAGCTTACCCAAAGGCACGAGGACCGTTGCCAGCGCCTCATACGCCTCTGCAGAATCCGGTGCCTTCAAAATGGCCTTCGCGAAGATCTCCGCCGCCTCGGCGAGCCCGCCGCTGCGGGCGATGTGCAACCCTGCGAAAAGCAATTCGTCGGCTGATGCCGTCGTGGGATCCAATGTGGAAGAGGTGCTGGGCGGCACATCGCCATCGTCCGGGAGATCCGCGAGCGAAGGCCACTGTTGGTTCATTGCGATCAATGTCTCCGAACGGGCATGGGTACATCCCAGGGCGGGCGGAAAGAACACGCCGACCTCATCATCCGCGTATACAGACAACCATGCGCGAGACTGGCACGCTGCCCTAACGGACGACTCACTCAAAAATCAGCCTCTTGCCCTATCCTTGGCGAGCGCCACGAGTGCCAGAGTCCTTGTGCGTTCGATCGCTTCGGCTTGCTCAATCAGGAAAATATAGGCCGGATGCTCTTGGGACAGCGGCTCCTGAAGCTTGATGCCTGCCTTATGCCAGACGGCCCAGGCTATTTTACCTGCAACGTGAAGGTCCGGCCGAAACGTAATCCAGACCGGGTCGCCTGCAGCCAGCCCTTTGCTACCGTCGATGCGAAGACCGGAAATCGAAAAGTCTACGACCGTGACTTTTTGCATCGCGCCGCGACATTCGACTGTGGTTCGGAACATCACACGCCGCCGCGCATCCCGCCTACGCAAATAATTCCGTGAGAGCATCTCAGTCATCCGCCTCCGATCGATGTCTTTTACGCGCGGTGACGGCTGCGAAAAGGCAAGCATTGGAAAAGGGTGTCCGCTGGCCTAACTGCGGGCGCAGCGGTCAAGAAGAACTGGAATCAAATTTTTCGCATCAGCCCAAACCCGCAGTCGTCCTATGGTGAAACCGCTCCGTCCAGGGCGTCACAGCGAAATGGCGTTGCATTTTGTCTTAAGGACTAGTTATTTTAGGTTAATACCGGCGATTCGAGGGAGATTTTTATGCGACCTGAGCTTGAGGCAGTGCTTGAGGCATATCGCCAGGATGCGGCTCTCGAGGAACAATTGATACAGGACATTCTGACGGTCCTCGCCGTGACGGGCGCGGCCCGCAAACGGACCGTTCAGGAGCTGTCCCAAATCGTCAATCGGCATACGATGAAGGCCGCAGAGGAGCGGGAGTATCGGCAGGGCGCCGACGAATTGGCCCGCTATGATTTTCAGCAACCGCTTAGGCAGATGTGAAGGCAGTCCGGTGTGCTGAGCATCTGCTCGTTTCGTCATCGCCCACCGCGAGGCGTTCTCGCAATCAACGGCTGATATTCGATGTTGGATCGGCATCGGCGAAAAACCGAACCATGATGAAAGTCCTCCTTCGGTTGTGCCGATTGCGGACCGTGATCATCGCAAAGGTCATGACCGCAGCGGGGCGCCGGTCTCCGGATCGACCGGGCCGAACACGCGCAAATGCGGAAAATTCCAAGAAGCAAGGCTCCCTGCCGGGTCAGGGCCGCCCGCATAGGTCGCCCAGCCTGCGCAAATCCTCTCGAAATTCGATTGCCGATCACTCGGGAGTTCTGCGCGAACCGGATCTCACTTTCGCATTGGAAGTTGCGAGCTTTCGCAATGCTCTCGAATCTATGCTTGGCTCTATAAGCCAAGCCTCGGAAATTCCTGTCGACGACTTTGGCTATGGCAGCTCGCATCAGCATGCACCTGCAGACAGCACTGCAAGAGTCCTTGAAAGCGATGTGACGGAAGCCGTCCGCCGTCTCGAAGGCTGCTCCACTCGCGGACCAAGAATCTAGATATCTCGCCGCGAAAAACTTCCTCGCCAATTTCTCGGGCCGGCCGTCCGACGAAAATGCAACTCTATCTCGCATCGCGCCGGAAATGCAGCCTTGCCCTATCCAACTCGCGCCCGCCGGGTGATGAAAAAGTACCACAGCATCCAGAAATGTTATCGAAAGAGCCGACGATCTGTGTGCGGCGAATGCCGGGAAGCGCGAACACGCTTTTCCTCGTACTACTCATATAGTACCTAATAACTACAACTCGCGATTCGCGGTGACCTTCTCATCGCGCCGACATTTCAACGGAAAAGCAGCGCTTTTTCGAACGCGGAGTTGCGTGTGCTGCGTCAGAACATTGGGGGTAACTTCGCATGGGCCGCAGGCACGTTCCTACGCTCAATCGTGATCGCGACACTGGCAATCTCAGGGGGATGCGCCTTGCGCGCCGAGCATCGGCGCGTCTCCTTCGGCCTCAGGCGCCGCCGTGTTTCATTTCCGCATTGGCATTGGGTCTGATCATCGGTGGCGGCCCTGCTGCTGCGCAGCCGGACGGATGCAACGCGACGGGTTCCAGTTTCACCTGCACCGGGACAGTTACAAATCCGAATGCGTTCACCCCCACATCAGACTTCACTGTCGATATAGGAACGACGACGCCATCCGCCTCTCCCGCATACATTACGCAGAACAACGGGTTCGCAGGCATCAAGATCAATGCCGGCGATTTCGGCGGCACGATCTCGATAACAACGGGATCGACGATTTCCGTTGGCGCCGGTTCCGGGACGAGCCGAAACGGCATGGTTGTGTTCAGCTCGGGAGAGGGCGCCGCGAGAACGTATGCCCTCGACATCGACGGCACGATCACGTCCGATGCATCCGACGGCGATGCGCTCCGCCTTGAGGGTTCGAGCTCCACCATATTCAACGCCACATTTGGTAAAAATGCGCACCTCGGAGGCGGAACCGGAGACGATTCCGTCATGATCACAGGCGCCGAAAGCCTGCTCTTAAATAATTATGGCATTCTAGAAGGCGGCAGCGCCCATCCCGATACCGGAGGTGAAGGGATCAATGTCGGCAACGGAACGCGCATAGCTTCCGAGGGCGTCACGATCCACAATTACGCGACGATAACGGGGACGGGCGACGCCGGCATCGATGGCGGCCAGGGCATCACGATTTTCTCGGAGGGCGACGTAACGATCACGAACTCCCGGAATGGCGACATTACGGGAGCGTCGCAGGGCATTCGTGTCGAAGCAGACGGAACGGTCAGCATAACGAATGACGGTCACATCCAGGGCAACTCCAAATCCGGCGTCGAAATCGCCGACGCGACCACGGCAAACGTGACGAACAGAAGTCGAAATACGATTTCTGGAGCCACCAACGGCGTTTCTGTCCATGACGTGGATGCGGCCAATATCAACAATAGTGGCGGACATATCATCGGCAACGACGGCGACGGCGCGCGCGTCGATGACATCAGCGGCGATGTGACGGTGGTCAACAGCCTTGGTCTTCTCCCGAATGCCTCAACGATCGAGGGTTCGAACAACGGCCTCAGGATGACGGACGTGGACGGAAAGATCTCTGTCGACAACCGCCTCGGCGGCAAAATCATCGGCCACGGCGATGATGGTATTCTCGTCCACGATACGAACGGCAGTGTAACCATCAACAACTCACTCGCCGGCACCGTAACGGGACATGACGACGGGATTCACGTCAGCGATACGCGCCACGATGTTGCGATCGATAATAGCGTGGGCGGCAGCGTCTCGGGAACGCGCGACGATGGCATGGACATCAGCGACGTTCGCGGTGACGTGACAATATCCAACAACCTCGCTGGGACGATTTCCGGACGCGACAACGGAGTGCAAATTGATGGCGTGCGCGATGACGTTGTCGTTTCAAACGACCTCGCGGGCGAGATCAGCGGCCAGACCGGTGCAGGCGTCGATATTGATCACGTACGCGACGACGTATCGATTTCGAATGTTGCCGGCAAGATCACAGGGGGGCGCCGAGGCATCGATATTTCGAACGTCGGAGACGACCTCCAAATCGACAATACCGGCGGTCGGATTACCGGACAGGACAGCGACGGTATCCGTGCCGAAGACGTCGGTGGCAAGGTGGAGATCACCAATGGGCTGCTCGGCATCATTTCCGGACATGCCGACGGCGTCCATGTCAGCGATGTCGATGATGGCGTTACGATCGACAACAGCCGTGGCACTATAACCGGATCACAAGGCGACGGCATGGACATCAGTCATGTGCGTGATGATGTCGAGATCGACAATAGTCTCGGCGGGAGCATCGCCGGGAACGACAATGGCGTGCAGATTCGTGACGTCCGAGACGACGTGGCAATAGCGAACGCTCGTGGTGGCGCGATCACTGGTGAACACGGCAACGGCATCGATGTCGGCGATACCCGCGGCGACGTCTCTATCGACAACCGCAATGGTGGAAGCGTTCAGGGCCATGATTCTGGTGCGAGCGTCGCAAATGTCCGCGGCGATGTTTCGATTGCCAATGCCAATGGCACGATCTCAGGCCAGCATGATAACGGTATCGATATTTCAGACGTGCGCGGCGACGTCGGCATCGGCAACAATAACGGCTCGATTTCCGGCGGCGACGATGGCGCCCGAATCGAGGACGTGCGTGGCGACGTCGCGCTCCATAACTGGACCGGCGAGATCGTGGGGAACGATGACGGCGTGCACGTTCGCGATGTGCACGACGACATTACCATCAGCAACAGCTTCGGCGGCTCAATCACAGGAAGGCACGATGACGGCATAGATATCGGCGATGTTGGAGACGACGTCCACATTGACAACCGTTTCGGTGGCGACATCAGCGGGCACGATAACGGCATAACGATTGAAAATGCGGGCGACGATATCAGCATTGCAAACGCCTTTGGCGGCAGCATCTCAGGAGGCCGGCGCGACGGCATAAGCATTCGCGATGCCAATGATGACATCAGCATTGACAACCGCTTCGGGGGCGAGATTTCGGGTCGCGATGACGGCGTGAATATCCGTGATGCTGACGGTGACGTCTCGATCGCGAACAGCTTTGGCGGGGAAATACGCGGCTATGTTGGCGATGGCATCGATATCGACCGTGTCGATGGAAATGTTCAAATCGGTAATCAGATTGGAGGCTCCATAGAAGGTCGCCGTGACGGTATCCGCATCGATTATGCCGAAGGCGACGTCAGAATCGATAATACTTACGGTGTCATCCGCGGGCGGTCCGGTGACGGTGTCGATATCAGTGCCGATGGTGCAGCCATCATCAATAATGGCGCCGGCGCCATCCGCGGACGAACAAACGCAATCTCGGTCGCGGCCGATACCGCCGAAATCAATTCTTCTGGTTTGATCGAGAGCGGAAGCATCTTCCGTCCGACGATCCTCCTGTCGACCGAAAACGGCGCGACGCTAAACAACGAAGGCGGCGGCCTCATTCGTGGCTTCCGGAGTTCTCCCTTCGATCTCGCCATTAGAGCACAAGGCGGAGCGGTTACGATCAACAATGCAGGGACCATCATCGGCCGTGTCGACCTGTCGGATGCCGGAGACACCGGGTCACCAAACACGTTCAGCAATAGCAGCAACGACAGCTGGCATGTGCTCGGCATCAGTCAGCTCGGAAACGGCTTGGCGGATACCTTCAACAACACCGGAACCATTTACACGACAGATCCGGCTCATCCCGGTCATGGCGATTTCACCGAGCTCGCGGGAGTTGAATATTTTAACAATGGCGGCGTCGGCGGCACTGGCACGATTGATCTGCAGGACGGCTACACGGGCGATGCCTTTGTACTGAGCCCGACGGGCGGCGGAACGCTGCTTTACGATGGAACCCCAGGCAAGAGCACATTGGAAGTCGATAGCTTCCTCAGTACGGCGGCGAATTCCAGCTCCGATACGCTCCTCATCGACGGCAACGTTACGGGTTCAACGGCAATCTACGTCAATAATGTCAATTCGGGCTTTGGCGGCTTCAATCCGAGGGGCGTCGACGTCGTCGACACCACGGGCGCGCTAACGCCAGACAGTTTCTATCTGGCCAACGGCCCGGTCGATACAGGCATGTTCACCTATAACCTCTACCTCAACGGGCCGAACGATTGGGTACTCGCGAGTGCCCCAAACCATATCTTCTTCGAACTCCCGAGCTTGACGTCGGCAGCCCAGTCGATCTGGTATAACGCGGCGGGTGCCTGGTTGGATCGGACAGCGGACCTCCGCGCAGCTCTCGAAGGCACTTGCGATGCCGGCAGCCTGAAAGATCCGAAGGTGGAATGCACAAGGCCTACGTCCGGCGCCTGGGCGAAGGTTTTGGGATCGTCCGAGTCACGTTCTGTCGACCACGGCTTCTCGGTTTTGAATTCAGTGCAGCACCATACCGTCGACACTCAACTCGATGGCGGCGGCGTCATCGGTGGGTATGATGTGATACGAAGCACGGATGATGGTCCGGGAATCTGGATGGCCGGCGTGATGGGCGGCTATCTCCGCTCATCGCTCAATTTTGATCACTCGGCGACAGATGCGGAGTTTGAAGGCGGTGCGGTCGGCGGCTATCTGACCTATCTGCTCGGCGGTTGGTTCCTTGACGGCCAGGTGCTGGCGAACCTCGGTACCGTCCGCTACTCAGGAAGCTTCTCCCAGAAAGACCATGCCAACGTAACCTCCATCGGTGGCGTAATGGATACGGGTTATCGCATGGCCTATGGGACGGGCTTTATCGAGCCGGGTGCGACGCTCTCCTACGTCAATGCCGACATCGACGATCTTGCGCTCTATGGGACATCTGTCAACTTCACGAGTGGCGACAGTCTGCGTGGACGCGTCGGCGTGCGTCTCGGAACCACCGTCGTCCGGGAACAAGCGAAGTATGAGCCGTTCATCGGCGTCAGCGCTCTCTATGAGTTCCTCGGCGATAATACGGCTGACGTTACCAGCGGAAATTATGTTCTCAAGGCTACGGATAATCTAACGGGCGCGCTCGGCGAGGTCTCGGGCGGCATCAATGTGTTCAGCCTGACAGGGAACGGGCTGTCGGCCTTTGCCAAGGGCGGCGTTGAGTTCGGAAAGGATGATCTCCTCGAATACGGTGGAACCCTTGGCGTCAGAGTCGACTGGTAAGCGACAAGGGAAGCAGGAGGGCGAAACTCTCCCTTCGCTCTCCTGCTCGGATGAATGCTTCCGACGGAGAACTACGATGAAAACAGTTGTTACGCTGACGGCCGTGGCAGCCGCGTTGTCAATCGGGTCCCATATTGGCCATGCGGCAGGCTCTTCTGCGCATTCCGCCGACGCCGGGCAATTCACAAGACAGGTCATCGGCGATTGGGTTGTCGCATGTGCGCCGCCAAACGATGGGCATCGTTCCTGCATGATGACGCAAACGTTATCGAGCCGGAAGCTGAAGAAGACAGTGAGCGTTTTCACGATAGGAAAGGACCGGGCGGGAAAACTGAAGGCGTCCATCCGTCTGCCGATCGGCGTCGCGCTTCCGGCGGGGGTCATCGTCGGAATTGAAAATCAAAAGCGGTTCGCCGTCCCGTATTCGGCGTGTCATCGGATTGGATGTTTCGCACCATTCGATCTTACAGAGCCGATGCTCGGACAGCTGCGTAACGCTTCGAAAGTGTCCGCTGTCGCGCAAAGCGTGTCGAACCAAGCTCTCAATCTAAATTTTTCCACGCGCGGATTTCCAGCTGCCTATGAAACCTACCTAAAGGAAAGCCGATAGGAAACCGACATATGGCACACACACGGAAAGGTAAGGTCGTCGTCATTCCCTCTGCGCACACAGCATTTGGCGGAAGAATGGTCGACATTCTCTTGCGCAAAAAAAATCATCTCGCGCTCGGCGCTCCGCCATCGCACTATCAAATGCTGGATGCCAGGCTGGATGGTTGCGACAGGGCCCACGGTCAGCCGGTTGACCTCGATGATCCGAAATCGACGAACACGTTTTTTCAGATCGCTTTTGCGCAGCTCGGTCAACCAGCAGCCATCGTCTTGGAAACGCCTTTTCTCAAGGGTCGACGCTTGACGGCAGAAAGTGCAATCGAGATTGGAACACGCCGGTTGTTGCACTGTGTGGAGGCTGCGCTTCCCTACACGGGTCGGGACCTCCATTTCATTTGCATTACCCCGCCATATGGACCCGCAGCCATCCCGATCGTCACCGCGTTTCTGGGGGCGAAATGCGCCACGGGTGGTGCGCCGGCCGTATTGCCGCGCGTGCGCTTGTCTGTTGTTTCTCCGTCAAGTGCTCATTCGGCAAACGACATCTCTTTTGCTAGGACGGTTGTCCATTTGATGAGCGAACCCCAAAGTCCAGATGTCACCGAGACGTTGTTGGCTCCCCAAAGAAAGCATCAACGTTCGGAGCGGATGGATCTCAACAAACAAGAAGAAATTTCGGGCAGGCGATCGAACGACGATAGCGCGCCTAGTCTCGATCCTGCGTGTAATTGAGCCGGTTTGCGAGCATTGCGGCGCGGGTCCGATTCGGCAGCCGTAGCTTCTGCAAGACAGCGGTGACATGCCTTTTCACGGTGTTCAACGAGCAGTCCAATTCCTCGGCGATTTCTGCGTTGCTCTTGCCGGCCCCGAGGAGCATCAAGACTTCACGCTGTCTCGGACTGAGCGTGTCGACATCCGAGTGCAGGGGCGGTTGCGCAGGAGCCTCGCCGAAGCCAGGGCCGAATTGCTGAAAAAGAGCCTTGGAGATCGTGTCCTGTATGAGACTCGGATTGAGCGTAACGGGGGCATTCATGGACTTCGAAGCATCATCTGCATCTTTGCCCTGCGGAATCCACGCGGCAATATCGACGTGCATCAGAACCGCGCCGGTTCCAATATCTGAACTGACGGGCACGCCAATGACCACGAACCATTCTTTTCGTTTTGGAGGGCGCGATGGAAGGACGAAGGAGATCAGGCTGCGTTTCCGCCGGAGAAGCATCTGCAGTGCTGAGATGTGGTTATCGTCCTCGCAGTGATCGAAATAGGACGCGCCAACCGGATAATGATTGATCGCAGCTTTGCTGCTCGGGTCCGATCTGCCCGCCTTCGTACTGACGTCGAGGATGATGCCGTGGTTGTCGACGAGCACGACGTGGACTGGAGGTTCCCGGAGAGTTGGAATTTTCATCGCTGTCCTGGCGCGCCGCTGTATGAGAGCCGGCCGAAGACTAGCGCATTAGAATCATCGCAGCCGGCGATAAGGCTGCTCACTTACCTGAACCTCTCAGACGCACGCCAGACTCAGCGTACGAGAAATGCGCTGTTTTGAACGTGAAGAGGCTGATTTAACGGCTATCCTTCTATCTATGATTGTCGGACTATGATGCGCACAGCCGTTGGGTGCGTCGATGGTCGGCGGTTCTCTCTGTCGGGCGCATCGAAAAGCAATCCCGCTGCCATCGCGGCGACCGACATCATCGCCGTCGTCCGAAGCGGATAATCGAACAAAGAATGCGCGAGTAACAAAATCAAAGTCACGGCCGCGGCACGCTGAAGAAATAGATCGGCGTGCCCGCTACGCGGTTTCTTTTCGAGCCACAAGCGAACTGTGCGGCGCACCAACCAGATCACAAAGATCACAATCAAAGCGATGCCGAAAATGCCTGTCTCGAGCCAGACTTCGAGAAAATCGTTATGTGCGTGGTTCGCGTACGTCAGGCCGATGTCAGACCACTTCTCGAAAATCTGATAAACCGGAACGAAAGAGCCGAGCCCCGATCCGAACGGCATATAGGTCATGGCTGCCGCAAAGGTATTTCGCGCAAACGGAATACGGGCGTCGACACTCGGATCGGATCCGAGCCGCTCTGAAATCCGGTAAAGGGTAAGCGGCGCGAACGAAAGCAAAGCCGCGCCCGTCATCATTAAGATGAGCCTGCTGGAGCCGCGGCGCTGTACTTTGAGGCGACGGTCGCCAATGCAAAAGCAGAGCCCGCCGATCAGTGCGAGGGTCGATAACGCAAGCCCCGCCCGGGATCGTGCCATCATTTCTCCCGCAAGCAGAATGACAAAGGCCGTGGCCCAAGTCACAACCGCGACGACTGCATTAATGTCAATTCGCCCTCGGTGAGTCATTCGGCCCGCGGCCAGTGCGGCGTCGATGAAGTCTGCGCATACGAAGAGCATGGCAACATACATTAAGGCGGCGAAGTGATTTCGGTTTGCAAAAAAGCCGACCGCCTCCGTTCGATTGGTAATCGCATAGAAGCGAAGCACGCTGTTTGGCCCATGCGCGAGTTGCAGGAGACCGAGAAATGTCGCTGCGACGGCCAGCCCGATGACGATCCTGCTGATGGTTCGTCTAGCGTAGCTATCCAGCGTCAACACGCTTGTAAAAACCGCTATCGGCGGCAGCAACGAAAGTCCGCTCAGCCAGGTCGCCTCAGGCGTCATTGTCAACGGTAACATCGGGATCGGCTGGTTCATTAAAACGTACGTTTCAACGATCAGCTTTCGGCCGGGCAATCGCATCCACACATTGTGCGGCAGCGGCAGAAGCTGCGCGGTTGGGACGAGAAGCACGACGCCGACAAAGATGAGCGGCCACAGAAGGCGTCGAGCCGAACCGGCAACGACGATAGCCCGAGCGGCGACGAGCAGGAGCGGAATCGAAAGGTATTGAAGGACTATATCGCCGAGCGACCCGCTGCGCGTCGCGCCACCAAACAGCACACAGCTCGCGAGGACGAACCCGGTGAGCCAAGTTCTTCCGCTTTTGGCAAGGGCCGCCTCATAAAATAGCCGACGGCCGAGCCCTTTCCGAAAGCCACGAGTTGTGCGCCGACGGCCTTTTACCGGATAGGACGATGAAGGCGCGATGCTGTCGCTGTCCGTGGCTTTCGCTTCGCTGGGCAGAAGACGCGCGTTCATCGCGCAGACGTGACCGGCTACGGGCTTGCCGGACGCCCGCCATCGTCCCCGCTGAGCGCAATCGCGCCGGCGGCAACGCCGCCCACTGCCGCCGCACCGAGCAAATAAGGGGTGGAGCTATTTTGTGTGCTTTTGCTCGCTAGGGTCTGCGTCCAGGTCGACCAATCCTGCGCCCCAAGTGCGTCCGTGGCGTGAGTTCGGCCGCTGCCTGTCCCTGAATCTCCCGCGCTTCCGCACGGCGGCTCGGTTGGCACATCGAACACCATGCCCATCCCGAGAAAAACTGTGCATCCATTTGGAAACGATACTTCTGCGGAGCTTCCAGGCTTTGCGAGGACGGTATCACCGACTGCCAATTCCGAAACGCCGCTGACGCTCGTCGTCCCGTCGCCGCGCCGGACCAGTGCCTCGCCGTGGATGACCGACAAGGTCGCGCCCAAGGTCGCTGAGGCAGAGAGATAGACGGTGGCCAGAATGAGAAATGCGCGAACCATCGTGCCTCCGAGTCAAATATAACACCAAAGGACCATA
>Ga0164243_10004520_pt1 | contig 21763 bp, 17 predicted proteins | sample OricompcompostOP_FD_108781 | JGI IMG/M metagenome (GOLD analysis project Ga0164243, IMG submission 108781) | Organic Plus compost microbial communities from Emeryville, California, USA - Original compost - Organic plus compost (OP) | ecosystem: Engineered > Solid waste > Mixed feedstock >...
ACCGCAGACCGGTTTCATCGCGGGGATCGTCTTCGCGTTCCTGCCCGGGGTGAGCCGCCTCGCCCAGGAGATCGGCCCCGGCGCGGCGTCCGTCTGCCTGGCGGCGCTGAGCACCCTGTTGTTCATCAAAATTCTCGACCGCAGGTCGGCGTGGACGTACGTGGCGTACGCCTTCGTCGTTCTCCTGCTCGGCCTGGTCTCGCCGGTCGCTCTCCTCGCCGTCCCCGGGCACGGTGTCGCGGCGTTGCTGATGCGCCGGAGGGTTTTCCTGGGCTGGCTCATCGCCGCCGTGGTGGGGGCTTTCCCGACCCTGACGGCACATGTCGTCCTCGGCCCTCCATCGGTCCACGTCGGGCTGGACTCCGCCGGGCGGTTCCTGAGCGCGGTCGAACTGGGCGACGGCCTCTTCGGCGCCGCTCTCGTGGCCGGCGCCGTGGCCGGTCTCAGTTTGCTGAGCGTGTCGTTCCGCAAGCCGGCCGTCGTCTACACGTGCTGGGCCGTGATCCCGCTGCTGATCCTCTACGCGGTGAGCAGGGTCGGCCTCGGCTGGGAACCGCGGACGTTGGCGTTCACACTCGGCGGGTGGGCGCTGCTGGCGGCACATGCTCTACACCGCGCGCCCGCGTTCCGCGGCGTGGTGGCCGGCGCGATCCTGGCCGCGTTCTGTCTGCCGGCCCAGATCGACGTCCGGGAGCGGGCCGGGCACGGGCTGGCCAGCGCCGAGCTGGGTGCCATCATCGCCGGCCAGGCGGAGGAGGGCGACGTCGCCGTCTTCGGTCCCGGCCCCAAGAGCGGCCTCGTGGGTCGGGACATCGTGCAGCGATACGTCCCCGACCAGATACGTCCCAAGGACGCGCTCGCCGTGGGCTCAACCCGCTCGAACGGCCAGGTGCTGGTCTCCGAATGCACCGACGTGGAAAAGTGCCTGAACGGCGCGCTGCGGGTCTGGCTCGTGCGCACGGACCGCCCTGACACGCCCCTGTCGGGGCTGCCCACCGAGAAGGCGGAGCCCCTCGCGAATCTCTACGACGTCGAGAAGACGTGGTATCTGGAAGGTCTGCTGCTGACCCGGCTCACGTTGAAGCCGACCGCGCCGGACCAGGTCGCGTCCGACTAGAGCGCCGGGAGCCGTTGTCCAATGCTCGCATTTCTCCTCCAGATAAACGCCTGGGCCACCTCGGGTCAGTTCTACCTCTTCGCCATCTTCATGATGATGATTTGGTTCCTCTGGCTGCTCCGCGTCACGCTGGCCTCGTACTACAAGCCGTGGACGAGGCCACACCACACCAGCACGTCGGTCATCATCCCGGTTGTCGACGAGCCCGAGGATCTCTTCCGGTCCGTCCTGGAGCGCATCATCGCGCAGCGACCGACCGAGGTCATCGTCGTCATCAACGGGCCCCGCAACGAGACGTTGGAGAAGATCTGCGCGTCGATGGCCGTGCGCTGGGCGTGGACGGACATCCCGGGCAAGCGCAACGCGCTGAGGGTCGGCGTGGGTATGTCCACATCAGACATTGCCGTGCTCGTCGACTCCGACACGATCTGGACGGCGAAGACGCTCGAGGAGCTGATCAAGCCGTTCGCCGATCCCCGCGTCGGCGGCGTGACCACCCGTCAGCGCATCCTCGACCCCGGGCGGTCGGTCCTCACACGGTGGGCCGACTGGTTGGAGAACGTCCGCAACGAGTACTCGATGCCCGGCATGAGCGTCCTGGGAACCGTCGGCTGCCTTCCCGGCCGGACCATCGCCTTCCGCCGCTCGATTCTCGTGCGGTGCATGGACAAGTTCCTCAGTGAGAAGTTCCTCGGGGTATTCCTCGAGGTCAGCGACGACCGGACGCTGACCAACTACACGCTCCAGGCGGGCTTCCGCACGGTCTACCAGTCGACGTCCCTGGTCTACACGGACGCGCCCCTCCAACTGCGCAAGCTCGCCAAGCAGCAGTACCGGTGGGCGCGCGGCTCGCAGTACAACACGCTGCGCATGGCGACGTGGATGCTGCGGCACACGCCGCTGCTGGCCGTGTTCTACATCGCTGACATCGTCGTGCCGTTCGTCCTGGTCGGCTCGTTCGTGTCCTGGGGCATCACGCTCGTCACGGGTCGTCAGGCGGAGCTGTACGACGCTCTCCCGCTGCCGGAGCCCTCGTGGCAGGCGCTGGCGCTGATCCTCGCGTTGAGCGCCTTGCTGACCACCGTCTCGCTGGCCATCCGGTTCGGCAAGCACTTCGCGTTCCGCCCCAATGACCTGGGACACCTGCCGGCGTTCATGCTGATCAACACTTTCCTGCTCATGCCGATCCGGGTGCTGGGCTTCTTCCGGATGGCGCACAACGCGGGTTGGGGAACCCGGGCTGGCGGCTTCGCCGGCGAGCGGGAGCGCAACCCGTTGCTCGTCGTCCCGTACCTGCTAGGCACCGCGATGTTGGCCGCGTCGGTGATGATCGGTGTTTAGCCATCGGAAGACGACCCGGGCCCGCTTCCGGATCTGGATGTCGGCGAACGCCGTCATCCTCGTCGCACTCACGATCTGGGTCCTGCGGCCCGAGTCCACGGGCTCCGACATCGCCTTCGAGGACGTGATGGCGCAAGCGGCCCCGTCGGGAGAGGCGCCGGCCGAGCCGACACCGCCCACCAAGGAGGAGATCCTCGCGATCGACGGTGTCCGGTTCGGGCTGAGCGCACCGCAGGTGCCGTACTCGCGCACCGAGCTGGCGACGCTGAGCAAGGCGGCGGGTGCCGCGCCGACGGTGCTGCAGTTCTTCCTCAAGTGGAACCAGAACCTCCGCCCTGAGGCCATCGCCCTGGCGTACGAGGCCGGTGCCCTACCGGTCATCTCATGGGAGCCGTGGGAGGGGCCCAAAGCCGGCGAGAACCAGCCGAAGTACGCGCTTTCGAAGATCGCCTCAGGAAAGCACGACGCCTACATCACGCAGTTCGCGGAAACGGTGCGCGACCAGGGGTACCCGGTGGGCCTGCGGTTCGCGCACGAGATGAACGGCCACTGGTACCCGTGGTCCGAGCGCCGGTCCGGCAACGAGAAGGGCGACTACGTCAAGGCTTGGCGGCACGTCCACGACACGTTCCAGAAGGTCGGTGCCACCAACGTCATCTGGATCTGGAGCCCCAACATCCTGCGTCCCGTCCCGAACGTGAGCCTCAAGGCGCTCTACCCGGGCGACAAGTACGTCGACTGGGCCGCGATGGTGGGCTACGCGGTACAGGAGAGCACCGCCGCCGCCGTCTTCGAACCGACCATCAGGGCCATCGCCAGGTTCACCGACAAGCCGATCCTGATCACCGAAACCGGAGCCCAACCGAGCAGCCGCAAGACCAGGTGGATCACGGACTTCTTCTCGTGGCTGCGCGAGCAGGAGAATCTCGTCGGCTTCATCTGGTTCGAGTTCAGCGTGGAACAGGGCGGTACCGCCGACTGGCGGTTCAGCGCCGACACCCGGTATGCGAAGGCATTCCGACAAGGGATGTCGACGGTCCCGCTGGCACCACCGCCACAGGCGTCAGAGAGGTAGGAAGATGCACCGTAGGTTCTTGCTGGCCGGGGCGGCCGGCGCGCTGGCCACTGTCGCGACCGTCAGCACGGCGGGCCCCGCCGCGGCCGCTGCCGCGGACGAGACCATCGACGGCTCGTTGACGATCGGCGATGGCTCGACCAGCCGTTCGCTGACCCTGGTCTCGTCCTTCGCGGGCGGTGACGACACGCCGGACAACCCGTCGGCGTTCGACTCGACGAGCCGGATCAACCTCCTCTCGTACCAGCGGGCGTACGTCCACCAGTACGGCGAGACGATCCGCAACTTCCTCATGCGCAGCGACGCGAAGGCCATGACGGCCTGGTACGGGCCGGACGCGCTGTACGACGGCAACCGCAACGCGATCGGGGACTGGCGCAACCCCAACGCGTACTCGCCCTGGGTGTGGACGGGAGCACACTACGAGGCCAACGACCACGGATCGCTGCACGCACACTGGGAGATCGAGGTCCCGGACAGCCAGGGCCGGCTCCAGGGACGGTTCGAGGTGCTCTTCGCCGACCAGGCCACCGGCCGGATCGGGCTCGACACCACGAAGATCCTCACGAACCTCGCGCACTTCGTCGTGCGCTGCTCCAACAACCAGCAACTGCGTCTGCAGGCCGGCGCCGGCTCCGAGAAGGCGATGGTGTTCTGCAACGACACCGACGCGACCCGGTCCCGGTGGAAGATCCGCACCACGAGCGAGGCCGAAACCGGGTCCAACGCGGGGTCCAACTTCGAGCTGGTCCGCTACAACGACGCGGGCAGCGTCGTCGACCAGCCGCTCGTCATCAACCGGGCGACCGGTCAGATCACGTTGTCGGGCCGGTCCGGCACCGCGGGCGGCGTCGTCATCAACCGCAACAGCGGTGTCGCGCTGAGCGTGAACACCACGGCCGCCGACGCCCAGGGCGTCCTCGTGACCAGCGGGAGTGCGGCGGCGCCCGCGTACCAGACGAAGGTGTCCGGCGACACCATCAACCGGTTCCGGGTGCTGACAGACGGCAAGCTCGAATGGGGCAACGGCACCGCGAGGGACACCAACCTCTACCGCGCCGGCACCGACATCCTGAAGACCGACGACAGTCTCCATGTGGGCTCGTACTTCCGGCATCTCGGCTCGGGGCTAGGCTTCTTCGGCGCGGCCGCGACCGCAAAGCCGACGGTGTCGGGCTCACGCGGCGGCAACGCCGCGCTGCAGTCCCTCCTGAACGCGCTCACGTCGCTGGGCCTGATCAACAACGCCACCAGCTAGCCACCGAGGTTTGAAGACTCATGGAACTGACCGTCGAGGACTTCCAGCAGCTGCTGTTCGAGCTCTACCTGGCGCAGCGCGAGAACAACCAGCTCAAGGCCGAGCTCGCCCGGCTGCGCGAAGCGGGCCACCACGTGCATGGTGACGCGACGGTGCGGAGCGCCGGCACGGCGGACGCGTGACCAAGCACGCGTACCTGTTCGCTGGTTCGGCGGCGGTGGCGCTGCTGCTCGCCGCCACCGCCGTCGCTCTCGGGGGCGGCACGACTACGCCCCCGCCGCAACCCACCGCCACGCCGGTGCCGCCGCGCACCACCGCCACGGTGACGGTCGACGCGGGCAAGGATCTCGGAACCCTCAACAATCCGGCCGACTATCACAACCAAAGTGGTCCCGCGTGGCTGCTCGGTCCGGCGGACGTCACGCGGGTCGCGGCCCTCCGTCCCAAGGTGGTCCGTGCCTGGATCAAGCCGCACCACTACTACGTGGCCGAGACGGGCGAGTTCCGGTTCGACTACCTGACGGAGAGCGGGACGACGGTCTACCAGTACCTGGACCAGGTCGCCGCCCACAGCGACACCATCGTCGGCAACTTCGACCAGTGCGCGCAGGATCTGATGCGGCGCAGCGACCCGACGGAGTGCCGACGGGTGCTCAAGGCCGGCCTCCTGCATTACAAGAAGCGCTATCCCACCCTGCGTTACATCGAGCTCTTCAACGAGCCGGACAAGACCTGGGAGCCGAGCCGGATCGAGCAGCCGGCGATCGCGCTCGACGACTATTACCGGTGGTACCAGGTCGGGTACGAGGTCGTCCGTGAAGTGAACGAGGAGTTGCGGCCCGAACTGCCGTTGGAGATCGGCGGCCCCGCCACCTACATGTTCAACGAGAAGTACCTCAGGGGCTTCCTCGACAAGTACGCGGCGGATACCAACCCGGCCAAGCAGTTGGCGTTCATCTCCTACCACCAGTACCGCGAGCGAGCCCGCCCGGCCGTGGTGGCGAAAGAGCGGGACACCGTCCGCGACTGGCTCGCGGAGCGCCGTCTCAACCCGGACCGGCGGATCTTCGTCACCGAGTACGGTGTGTTCCCCGGCGCCAACAAGGGCCGCACGTTCGAGGCGGACCTGCTCGTCCAGGCGGCCGCCATGGCGACCCTGGGACGCTACTACACCTACAGCGGCATCGACATGGCCATGCACTGGACGTACGACCACCTCGACAACGAGCGCAAGTCCATGCTCGTGGACGAGACGGATGGCGGTGTCTACCCGTACTACAACCTCGTCCTCATGCAGCGGATGCTCAGGTCACGCCTGCTTCCGGCCGAGTCGACAGCGGTCGACAAGGCGGGCATCGGCGTGACCGCGACGGCCAGCAGGGACGACAGGAGTGTCGCGGTGCTGGTCACCAACTACCAGTGGACCGAAGGGCACGACGCCCACGACGTCGAGCTGGTCGTCGACAATCTTCCCGAGGTCATCGCCGGCCGGTCGGTGACCGTCGAGAGATACCTGGTGGACTCCCGTACCAGCAATTGGGTCCACGACCCGGCCAGCGCCGAGCTGCAGCGAGTGGAGAACCGCCGGGCACAGGTCGGCACCGGCACGCGCCTGTCGTTCCACCTCGAACCCAACGCCATGACCCTGGTCGTCCTGACCGTCAACCGCTAGCCGGCCGGTCACGCCAGCGCAGCGGCACGCCGGCGGTGAGGAGGCGGTGCTGGAAGTCCTCCAGCAGGCGGGGCTCGGCGCGCACCTGGTGCGGGGTGAGGCCGCCGCTCAGGCAGTGGGCCGCCAGCGTGCCTGCCGCCTCGCCGATCGCCCATTCCACCGGATGCACGCGGTAGCAGCCGTTGGTCAGGTGGGTGGTGCCGATGTTCTTCGCCGCGGGCAGCAGGTTGCGCATCCGCACCGGCAGGAGCGCGCCGAGCGGGATCTCGAAGGGGTGCGGGATGCCGCCGAGGCCGCCGTCGCCGCCGGTGGACGGGTGCAGGTCCATCCAGTAGTAGTGGCCGATGCCGACGGAGTCCGCGTACCACCGGGCTCCGTGTGCCCCGCGGAGGGAGGTCAGGACGTCCTGCGCGACGATCGTGGTGACCGCCCGGATGCGCCGCGACTCGCGGATGTACGGCGCCATCGCGAGACCGTCCGGCGTTCCGGTGATGTCGCCCCGGGGCCGCAGCCCGGGTAGGCCGCCCTCGGTCTGCAGCCAGTAGAGCAGGCTGAGCGTGAGGTCGCGCGCGCCGGCCAGGTGGTGGGCCGCCTCCGCCGCCGGCACCTCGAACACCGGCCCCACGGGGTAGTCGTTCATCGGCCAGTTCAGGATCGTGACGTCGCTGTCGTAGGCGCCGGGCTTGAACGTGCGGCGGGCGGCGATCCGCCGGTAGGTCCACAGGTCGGGGTCCGGCGGGATGTGCCGGTGGTCGATGTAGGCGGCCTGCGGGTCGTCGTCGGGGTTCGGGACGACCCGGTAGCGCGTGCCCCGCTCGCCCGGCCCGCGCCAGCCCAGCAGCGGCCGGCCCGCCCAGGCGGGGTGCCGGTACGCGCGCCAGAAGTCGTACCCGGCCGGCCGGTCGATGGTGTGGTCCTCGCCGGGCCGGTGCTCCACCGCCATCGCCCAGGTGATCGCCTGCATGTTGAGCGGCTGGGCGGTGGCGGGAGCCTCCGGCTCGCCGGTCTCGGCGGCGCTCTCGAAGCCGGTGACGTACTCCGTGCCGGTCAGCGGCAGCAGGTCGCCGGTCTCGGTGGCGTCGAGCACGTACGCCGCCTCCACCGTCAGCTCGGTGCCGTCGCGGAGGCGCAGCTGGACGGCGCGCACCGTGTCGCCGTCGGCCTCCGCCGCGACCGGCTCCAGTCCGGTGTGGACGGTGAGCCGGCCCGCCGCGCGGTGCGGCGCGAGCATGGCGTCGAGGACGGCGAGGGCGGCCCGCGGCTCGTGGCAGATCGGGCTCACCCAGCCTCCGCCGGGGTTCAGGTGCCGGGTGGCGCGGGCCGCGTCGGTCAGCGGGTACTCCCGCCGGTAGAGCTCGCGGACGCCGTCGCGGAAGGCGCGGTAGCTGGTGGTGCATCCCTCGCGCTCGATGGTGACGTGCTCGTCCGGTGGCACCAGTTGGCTGGTGAGCTGCCCGCCGAGCCACTCCGTCGCCTCGGTGAGCAGCACGCGAGCGCCACCGCGTGCGGCCGCCAGCGCCGCCGCCACCCCACCCGTGCCGCCACCGACGACGAGGACGTCCACCGCCACATTCCTGGCCATGTGCATCGACGGTAGTGCCTGCACGGTTCCTGGTCAACAATGGTGGAACTAGTTTCCGTTGCTCTAGCTGAGGTTTTTCGGTTCGCCCCTTGCTTGATGCTGATGTTTGGAACTAGATTCCAGCTCACTTCGAGCCCAGAGGAGGCGTCATGGCCCTGCCCGCAGCGGCACTGGCCGCCGTCACGGCGTTCACGACCCTCACCGCGCCGGCACCGGCGCTCCCCGTCGGAACGACCCTGTCCGTCCCCGCCGGCGTCGTCACCGCACCCGCGGACGGTGCCACCGGCGTGCCGGCCGGCCGGGTCCTGATCGCGTACCTTCCCGCCGGAGCCGATCCGGCCACCGCCACGGCGACGCTGACCGGCCCGGACGGTGCGGTGCCCGCGCGGGTCCGGCCGCTCGCCGGGCAGCGGGCCGTGTCCGTCGTGCCCGCCGGGAACCTCGCCCCCGACCGCACCTACACGGTCAGCGTGCAGGCCACGGGCGTCCCGGCGATCGGCTGGTCGTTCCGCACGGCCGCCACGGCCGGCGTGCCCGAGCGGGTGTTCGCCGAGGACTTCGCGGCCGGCACCGGCGGCTGGACCGTCCGGTCGGACGCGACGACCGCGACCCAGACCGCCGAGGGCGGCGCCGCTGTGGTCGTCGCGAGCCGGGCGGACGCCGCCTTCACCGCCACCACCGGCCGCACGACCGGCTGGATCGACGAGGCCGGCGCGGTGTCGTTCCGGGCCCACGTGACCGGCACGGCCCCGGCGGCCGCCCTGGTCGTCCGGCTCACCACGGCCGCCGGCCGCGAGTACACCGCCGAGGCGCCGGTGACCGCGGGTGCCTGGACGCCGGTGCGCATCCCGGTCGCCACGGTGAGCCCCAACCTCGCCGGCGAGACCGTGACCCGGGTGGCGGTGGGTGCCCGCACCGCCGGCCCCGGCGAGCTGCGGCTGGCCGTCGACGACGTGGCGGCCGAGAACGACCTGTCGGCGTACGCGGCCATGCCGCCGACCACGCCGCCGTCGGCCGCGACGCCGCTGCCGGCCGCGACGATCGCGCGGGTACGGGCCTACGCCGACCAGATCGTGGCGAGCAGCTGGCCGGACGGGGCGATCACGGTCGCGCCGACCGGCGGCAACGCGGCCCGGATCGAGCCGTACTTCGCCAACTACGCGGCGCTCGGCCTCCTGCGGGCCTACCAGGTGACCGGCGACGCGAGCTACCGCCAGACCGCCGAACGGTGGCTGGACTGGTACGCCGCGCACATGAATCCCGACGGCACCGTCGACAAGTACGTCGGCACCTACCCGAACTGGGTGGCCACCGGCGACTACGACTCGGCCGACTCGTACGCGAGCACCTACATCCTGGCCAACTGGAAGCTCGCGGAGCTGGAACGCAACCACGGCCAGCGCAAGAAGGCCGCCCGGGTGCTGACCGACCGGGTGGAGCGGGCCTGGGCGGCGCTCGACTCCGTCTACCTCGTCGACGGCGTGACGATCGCGAAGAAGACGTACGCCGTCCGGTACACGATGGACAACGCCGAGACGTGGCTGGGTGAGGTGGCCTACGCCAAGCTGGCCAACCTGGCCGGCGACACGGCCTCGGCGAAGCTCGCGACGCACCACGCCCGCCGGGTGATGTACGCCCTGCGCCACCGCTACCCGATCGCCGACCCCGCCGGCACCTACCTCGCCTGGTACGTCAGCCCCGGCAACCAGCACGGCGGCCTGACCAGCTGGTACCCGCACGGGCTGGCCAACGTGATCCCGCTGTCCATCTACGGCGGCGCCGCGGACGAGCCGCACTACGCGCGGATGTTCGCGCACTTCGAGACCGGCGGCGTGGCCGGGCGGCCGAGCGGCGTGGCGGCGGCACCGCACTGGGGCTGGTGGGCCCAGGCCGCGGCCGCCACCGGCCGGGCCGACCTGGCGGCCTACTGGGTCGACCAGGCGGGTCCCGTCGTGCCGGAGTCCATGGCGCACGCCTGCGGCTACCTCATCCGGGTCGTCACGCACGACTACGACGGCACCCTCTGGTTCTGATCACTATCCACTAAGGAGTTTCGCGAGATGCACAGACACAGCCGGCGCTGGCGGCGCGCGCTCACCGCCGTCGCGCTCGTACCGCTGCTGATCGGCGCCGCCGCCTGCGGTACCGGCGTGGAGGAGGGGAGCACCGCTGCCGAGGAGATCGAGTTCTGGCACTACTTCGCCGACCGCAAGGACCTGTTCGAGCAGTGGGCCAGGGACTACGAGAAGGCGTCCGGCGTCAAGGTGAAGGTGGTGATGAGCGACGGCGGCAACTACGCGCAGAAGTTCCAGGCCGCCGCGCAGGCGAACACCTTGCCGGACATCATGATCGGCTGGGCTCAGCCCGGTGAGAAGCTGGCGCCGTACGCCACGCAGGGCACGATCCTGAACCTCAAGGACGAGATGGCCAAGGACGGGTGGGCCGACCGGTTCTACCCGAGCGCGCTGACGATGGCCTCGTTCGCCGAGGGCAACCAGTGGAACGTGCCGGCCGGCCCGTACGGTGTGCCGCTGGACGTCAACAACATCCAGTTCCTCTACAACAAGGACCTGTTCGCGAAGGCCGGCATCACGGAGCCGCCGCGGACCTTCGACGACTTCCTCGCCGCCGGCGAGAAGCTGAAGAAGGCCGGCGTGGTGCCGTTCACCTCCGGCTTCGGCGGCTGGGCCATCGGCTCGCTGGCGCAGATGTACTACTGGAGCATGATCGGCCAGTCGGACCTGGAGCGGACGTTCCGCGGCGAGCTGGCCTACAACAGTCCACAGTGGCTCGCAGTCTTCCGGCTGATCGACCGGCTGGCCAGGTCGGGAATGCTGGCCGACGGCATCGTGTCGACGGACATGCCGGCCGCGGAGAGCATGTTCGTCTCCGGCCAGGCCGCGATGCTGCTGGACGGTTCGTGGGCGGTGAACGTCTTCGCCAAGCAGAACGCGGGCTTCACCAACTACGGCGTCTTCCCGCCGCCGGTCGCCGGCAGCCACCCGCGGAAGCTGCCGGGCGGCGTGACCACGCTGATGATCGTCGGCTCGTCGCCGCGGAAGGACGCCGCCGTGGCGTTCGCGCGCTGGATCACCGACACCGCGCAGCAGCAGAAGTACGTCGAGACCAGCTTCAACCTGCCGGCGCACAAGGGTGTCGGCGAGGGCCTGGACCGCAACCCGCAGCTGGCCGAGTTCGCCAAGGGCAACGAGCTGCTGGCGCCGCCGCTCGCGACCGCGATGCCGCCGGCGGTGAACACCACGCTGACCAAGGGGCTGCAGCGCGTGCTCACCGGCGACCTGACGCCGGAGGGCCTCGCCGAACTGCTGGACAAGGCCCAGAAGACCGGCCAGGCGCAGTAACCGATGACCACCACGCTCGCGCCGCCGCTCCGGGAGGACACCACGCCCGCCCGGAGCGGCCGGCGCCGCCGCCGCTGGGGCCGTCCGGAGGAGTGGGGCACGGGCCTGGTCCTCGTGACCCCGGTGGTGCTGCTCTTCGCCCTGTTCAGCGCGTATCCGTTCGGCCGTACCGTCCTGCTCAGCTTCACCGACTGGAGCGGGCTCACGCCGACGTTCAACTGGGTCGGCTTCCGCAACTACCTGACCGCGTTCACCGACGGGCTGTGGTGGGACTCCGTCGGGCACAGCGTGATCCTGGCCGCGCTGGCGCTGACCGTCATGAACGGCATCTCGCTCGGGTTGGCGCTGGCGCTGGACCGCAACATCGGCGGGCAGACGTTCTACCGCACGGTGTTCTACCTGCCGCCGGTGCTCTCCGGCATCGTCGTCGCCATCATCTGGAAGTGGATCTTCCAGCCGTACGGCGGGCCGCTCAACGAGGCGCTCGGCGCGGTGGGGCTGGAGGGCCACGCCTGGCTCGCCGACAACAGGACCGCGCTGCTCGCCGTCTCGGTGGCCTCGATGTGGCAGGGCGTCGGCATGCCCTTCCTGCTCTTCCTCGCCGCCCTCCAGGCCATACCCAGCGACCTCTACGAGGCCGCGCGGGTGGACGGGGCCAGCGGCTGGCAGACCTTCCGCAAGATCACCCTGCCGCTCCTCAAGCCGATCCTCGGCGTGGTCAGCATCATGACCTTCCTCGGCGCGATGGAGCTGTTCAACCTGGTCATGGCCATGACCGGCGGCGGGCCCGGCTACGCCACCGAGGTTCCGGTGCTGCACATCTACCGGGCCGCGTTCGACCACTCCCAGTTCGGGTACGCCAGCGCGCTCTCGCTCGTGTTCTGCGTGCTCATGCTGATCGTGGCGGCGTTCGGGCTGCGGCTGACCCGGCGGGAGGCGGGCGAATGAGGCGCGGCGCGCTGCACGCGATCCTGATCGGCTGGTCGATCGTCTCGATCCTGCCGGTGCTCTGGATGCTGTCCGCGTCGGTACAGAGCACGGAGCAGATCTACGCCGGCGTCAGCCTGGTCCCGGACGGTTGGCACTTCGACAACTACCGCCGGGCCTGGGAGGACGCCGACTTCGACCGGTACCTCGGCAACAGCGTGCTGTACACGGTGACCGTCACCACGGCGGTGGTGCTGTTCGCCAGCATGGCCGCGTACGCGTTCGCCCGGCTCCGCTTCCCCGGCAAGAAGGTCATCTACTCGACGCTGCTCGCGTTCATCTTCGTGCCGATGCCGGCGGCGTTCATCCCGCTGTACGTGATCCTCGTGCGGCTCGGGCTCGTCGACACCCGGCTCGGCTACATCCTGCCGATGATCAACGCGCAGTTGCCGGTCGCCATCTTCCTGCTGCGGCGCTTCTTCGAGTCGATGCCCAAGGAGATCGAGGAGGCGGCGCTGGTCGACGGCGCCGGGCGGATCCGCATCTACGCGCGCATCGCGCTGCCGCTGGCCAAGCCGGCGATCGCCACCATCACGATCCTCACCGTGCTCGGCGTCTGGAACGAGTTCACCCTGGCGCTGATCGTCTTCACCGACGACAAGCTGATGCCGCTCCAGGTCGGGCTCCAGGTGTTCCAGGGCAGCTACTTCTCGCAGTACGGCCTGATGATGGCGGCGATCGCGATCACCACCGTGCCGGTGGTCGTGCTCTACCTGTGCTTCCAGCGCTTCATCATCCGCGGCGTGATGGCCGGGGCGGTGAAGCAGTGATGATCCTCGCGGTGGACGGCGGCCAGACCGGCACGGTGGCGGTGGCGGGCGACGTCGACGGCACGGTACGCGGCGCCGGTCGCGGCGGGCCCATCCGGCACCCGGCCGAACCCGGCGCGGCCGAGGGCAACCGCGAGGCCCTGGCGGACGCCGTCGGGGCCGCGTGCGCGGGCCTGACCGGGCCGTTCGTCGCGTACCTGTCGCTGACCTCGGCTCTCGGGCCGGCGAGCGAGATCGTGCGGACGCTGGTGCCGGCGGCCGCCGTGGTGGCCGAGTCCGACGGGGTCGCCGCGCTGGCCAGCGGCACCGGCGCCGGCCCGGGCATCGGCCTCATCGCCGGCACCGGCACGGTGGCGCTCGCCGCCGGTCCGGCCGGCGAGCGGGTCACCCGCGGCGGCTGGGGCTGGTACCTCGGCGACGAGGGCTCCGGCCACTGGATCGGCCACGCGGCGCTGCGGGCCGCCTGCGCCGCCGAGGACGGCCGGGCCCCGGAGTCGCCGCTGACCCGGCGCGTGCGCGAGCGGCTGGCGGTCGACAGCATGCGCCGCGTCTACGAGCGGGTCCACCACGGCACGCTGGACCGCGCCGAGGTGGCCGCGCTGGCGGTGGAGGTGTCGGCCTGTGCCGCGGCCGGCGACCCCGCCGCCGGCGCGATCGTGCGGGACGCCGGCGCCGCCCTGGCGGACCTCGTGGCGGCGACCGCGGCCGCCGCGCCGTTCCTCACCGGCGACGACCGGATCGTCGTGCCGGCCGGTGGCGTGCTCTCGGCCGGCTCGCCCGTGCTCCGGGCGTTCATCGAAGTCCTCGCCGCCCGGCTGCCCGGCTACCGCGTCGCCGCGCCGCCGGTGCCCCCGGTGGGTGGCGCCTACCTCCTCGCCGTCCGGCACGCCGGCGGCGCCGTCGACCGCGCGGTCCAGGACCGGCTCGCCGCCGGCCTCGCCGCCGTATCGCAGCAGATCCTGAAAGGACAGTCATGAGCACAGCCGTCCCGCGTATCGCCGGTGGAGTGGTGGTGTCGGTGCAGGCCGGCCCCGACAGCCCTTTGCATCCGGCCGAGGTGATCGCCGCGATGGCCGGCTCCGCGCAGGCCGGCGGCGCGGCCGGGTTCCGGCTGGACGGCCCCGAGCACATCGCCGCCGTGCGCGCGCGTTCCGCCCTGCCCATCGTCGGGATCCGCAAGCGCCGGCATCCCGGGTACGATGTCTACATCACCTCCACAGTGGACGACGCGCGCGAGATCGTGGCGGCCGGCGCCGACATCGTCGCCGTCGACGCCACCGCCCGCCCGCGTCCGGTGCCGCTGCCGGAGTTGGTGGCCGCGATCCACGACGAGCTGGGTGCCGCCGTCCTCGCCGACGTGGCGACGGTCCAGGAGGGCCTGGCCGCGATGGAGGCCGGCGCCGACCTGGTGGCGACCACGATGGCCGGCTACACGGACTACTCGGCCGACAAGGACGGGCCGGCCTTCGCCGTCTGTGAAGGGATCGCCGGCCAGTCGGTGCCGGTCGTGGTGGAGGGCCGCATCTGGACGCCGGAGCACGTCCGGCGCGCCTTCGACGCCGGCGCCTACGCGGTCGTGGTCGGCACGGCGATCACCTCGCCGCACCACATCACCGCCCGGCTCGTGGCGGCCAGCCGGGCGGGGGTGCCGGCATGACGGCGGTGGAGGCGTACTTCGCCGGCGTGGTGGAGCGGCTCGGTGCCACCGGCCGGTCGCAGGCCGACGCCGTGGCAGCGGCCGCCGACCTGGCCGCCAAGGCGATCGCCGGCCGTGGAACGCTGCACCTGCACGACACCGGGCACATGGTCGCGCACGAGCTCTTCTACCGCACCGGAGGGCTGCCGGCGGTCCGGCGGTACGACGAGGCGAACCCGCCCACCGCCGCGGACGTGCTGTTCGTCGTCTCCGTCTCCGGGGTGTCGGCGGCCGTCGTCGACCTCGCCCTCGACGCCCGATCCGACGGCGTGCCGGTGGTGGCGCTCACCGCGCTTTCGTTCTCCCGGGCACTGGATCCGAAGCACCCCAGCGGGCAACGCCTCGCGGACGTGGCCGACGTGGTGCTCGACAACGGCGCCGGCTACGGCGACGCGTTCCTGGACGTGCCCGGCGTGGAGCGGCCGGTGTGCCCGATCTCCGGGCTCGCCAACGCGGCGCTGATGTGGGCGGTGGTCGCCGGCACCGTCGAGCGGCTGGCCGCCCGGGGCCTGTCGCCCAGCGTCTACCCGAGCATCAACGTCCCCGGCGGCCCCGACCTGGTCGCGGCCGTCGAGGCCCGCTACGCCGAGCGGGGGCACTGATGGGCTACCGCCGCTACCTCGCCGAGGTGACCCGGCTGCTCTCCGAGGTGGACGGCGCGGCGATCGAACGGGCCGCCGCCCCGATCGCCGCGGCCATCGCGGAGGGCCGGGTGCTGCACGTCTTCGGCGCCAGCCACGCGGGGCTGCTCGCCCAGGACCTCTTCTACCGGGCCGGCGGGCTCGCCGCGGTCGAGCCGGTGCTGCCGGCGGGGCTGATGCTCAACGAGCGGCCCGTGATGCGCACCACCCGGCTGGAACGGCTGCCCGGCTACGGCACCGACCTGGTGGCCGACACCCGGATCGGCGCGGGTGACCCGGTGCTCGTGATCTCCGTGTCCGGACGCAACCCCGCGGCGGTGGAGTTCGCGGTGGCGGCCCGGGAACGCGGCGCGACCGTGATCGCGCTGACCAGCCTCGCGTACTCCGGCTCGGTGGCACCCCGCGCGGCGGCCCGGCTCGCCGAGGTGGTGGATCTGGTGATCGACCTGCCGGGTGTGCCCGGCGACGCCGTCGTCGACGTCGGGCCCGGGCTGCCGAAGGCGGGTCCGACGTCCACCGCCGTGGGGTCCGCCGTGCTGCACGCGCTGATGGTGGAGGTGGCCACCCGGCTGCCCGACCCGCCGGTCTTCGCCAGCGCCAACGTCGACGGGGGCGACGTGCGCAACGCGGGGCTGCTGGCGGCCTACCGTGACCGGGTGAGCTACGCGTGAGCCCGATCACCCGTGCCAGGGAGAGGGGAGGCGACATGCCTGCCGGAACGCCGGAGGGATACCTCGCCGCCGTGCGTGCCCGTGAGCCCGAGCTCACGGCCAGCGAGGCGAAGGTGGCCCGGATAGTCCTGGACAACCCGGAGGAGGTCGTCCGGCTGACGATCACCGAGCTGGCGGAGCGGGCCGAGGTGGGTGTCGCCACGATCAGCCGGTTCTGCCAGCGGCTCGGACTGCGCGGCTTCCACGAACTCAAGATCGAGATAGCGCACGAGCTGGTGCCCGGCGCCGTCACCACCACCCCGCTGGTCGGCGCGGGCGGCGACTACCCGACGTGGGCCGGCGGCGCCGCCCGCCGGACGATCGGGATGATCGAGAACACGCTCCGGCAGTTCGACCCCGAGGCGTTCACGCGCGCGGTCGAGCTGCTGGTGAAGGCCCGCCGGATCGACTTCTACGGGCTCGCGTCGTCCGGGCTCACCGCACAGGACGCGCAGCTGCGGTTCCTGTCGCTGGGCAAGACGTGCAACGCGTACGTGGACTCGCACGTGCAGGCGATGGCGGCGGCCGTGCTCGGCCCCGAGGACGTCGCGGTGGCGATCAGCTACAGCGGCAGCACCAAGGACATGGTGTCGAGCCTGCAGGTGGCGCGGCGGCGCGGTGCCCGTACCGTCGCGATCATCGGAACCCCGCGGTCGCCGCTCGCCGAGGTGGCCGACGTCCTGCTCGTCGCCGGCGGCGACGAGAGCATGCTGGTCTCCAACCTCTTCAACAAGATCGGGCAGCTCTTCGTCGTGGAGCTGCTGGTCGAGGGCTGCGCGCGCGAAATGGGCGAGCAGGCCCGGCGGGCGACCCGGCTGATCTCCGAAGCGGTCGCCGACAAGATCTACTAGCCCGTCCCCTACCCCGGTCACGCCGGCGGCCGTGCCGTCCGGCCATCGGACCCTGCCCGCATCCCGGCACCCCCGCGGCGATCCCCGCCGCCGACATCGGAAGGAATGCCCATGCAGAACCACGCGCTCCGGCGCCGGACCGTCCTCGCCGGACTGGCCGCCACCAGCGCCGCGCCGCTGGTCACCCTCGGCTCGCCGGCCGCCGCGGCCGACGTCGCGGCACCGTCCACGCTCTTCGCCAGCCCCGCCGACGGCGCCACCGGCGTGGCGACCGACCGCGTGCTCACCGCCTACCTGTCGGCCCCCGCGGCCTCGCTGCCCGACGTGCGGCTGGACGGGCCGCAGGGCCGCGTCGAGGTGGACGTGGCGTACCAGGTCGGCGAGCGGGCGGTCAGCGTGGTCCCACGCCGGGCCCTGCGTCCCGGCGCGGCGTACACGCTCTCGGTCGCCGGTGCCCGGGTGGCCCGGTTCACCACCCGGCGGGCCCGGCACGAGGACGAGACTGTCGCCCGGACGGACGGCGCCACGCTCACCGGGCGGTGGCTGGACGAGGCCTTCTCGGTACGGTTCGCGGCCAGCGGGCCGGTCACGGTCAGCGTGCGCACCAGCACCGGCCGGCTGGCCACCCGCGAGCTGCCGGCCGGGTGCCGGTCCGTGTCGCTCGCGGAGATCGACGGTGAGCTCGTCGGGGCCATCGTCACCGAGGTGACGGTCACCGGCGGCGCGCGGGACCTGCGGCTGGTGTCCGGCTTGGACGCGTACGCGAAGATCCCGTCCGACACGCCGCTCACCGGGCGTCCGCTGCGCCGGGACCGGCTCGAGGACGTGCGGCGCATCGCGGACGTCGTGCTCAGCCACCAGCACCCGGACGGCGGGCTCACGCTGGGCACCGAGCCGCCGCAGGACAACCGGCTGGAGACGTACTTCAACAACTACGCGGCGTATTCGCTCTACCTCGCGGCGGACCTGCTGCGCGACGAGCGGTACGCCGAGGCGGCGGACGCGTGGCTGCGCTGGTACGCGCGGTGGATGCATCCCGACGGCACGATCGAGCACTTCACCGGCACCTACCCGAACTGGGTCCGCGGCGTGCTGGACGCGCAGGACTCCTGCCCGGCGACGTACTTCCTCGCGGTGTGGCGCGGAGCCCGGCGGCTGCGGCGGCCGGAGCGCGAGGCGTACCTGGCGGAGTTCATGCCGGCGGTGCACCAGACGTACCAGGCCATCGACGAGGTGTACCTGACCGAGGGCGTCACGCTGGCGAAGCGCACCTATCCGATCCGCTACCTGCAGGACAACGCGGAGACGTGGTTCGGCATGGTCGCGTACGCCAAGCTCTGCCGGCTCACCGGCGCGCCGCACCTGGCCCGGATCGCCGAGCGGCGCGCGGCCCGCACGCTGTACGCGCTGCGCGAGCGGTTCACCCTGCGTACCACGGGGTGGACGGCGTGGGTGGTGCCGCCGGTCGGCAACAACGCCCGGTTCGAGCTCTGGTACCCGGACGCGCACGCCGCGATCATGATGCTGGCGGTCATCGGCGAGCCGACCCGGGAGGACCGTGATCTGTGGCACCGCGTGGTGAAGAAGTTCGACATCGACAACGCGCCGGGGCGGCCCGAGGGCTTCTCGGCGTCCACCATCTACGTGTGGTGGGCCCTGGCCGCACAGCGGGTGGGTGACGAGGCCGGCGCCGAGCACTTCCGCCAGCTCTCGTACGAGGCGGTCGCGCCGGGCGATCCGGCGATGCTCAACCAGGCGTGCGGGCACCTGATCCGCGTTCTCGCGTATCCGGCCACCCGTACCCTCTGGTTCTGACCGCCTCCCGCGACCGCGGCCCCACCCCTCGCGGGTGGGGCCGCCGAGGCTTCCGGTGTGTTTTTCTTGACTCAATCCAGAAAAGTACGCGACACTCGGACCCGCGCGCACCGTTTCGGAGCCCAAGGGAGTAGCGAACGTGGAAAGTGAGAACAAGGGTCTCGTGTCGAGCGGAGCCCGCGGGAGCGCCGCGCGGGCCAGGTCGAACCGGGACTGGTGGCCGAACCAGCTCGATCTGAGCGTCCTCCACCAGAACCCGCCGGCGGGCAACCCGATGGGCCAGGACTTCAACTACGCCGAGGAGTTCAAGACCCTCGACCTCGACGCGCTCAAGCGCGACATCGAGGAGGTCATGACCACCTCGCAGGACTGGTGGCCGGCCGACTACGGGCACTACGGCCCGCTCTTCATCCGGATGGCCTGGCACGCCGCGGGCACCTACCGGATCACCGACGGCCGCGGTGGCGGCGGCTCCGGCGACCAGCGCTTCGCGCCGCTCAACAGCTGGCCCGACAACGCCAGCCTGGACAAGGCGCGCCGGCTGCTCTGGCCGGTCAAGAAGAAGTACGGCAAGAAGATCTCCTGGGCCGACCTGTTCATCTTCGCCGGCAACTGCGCGCTGGAGTCGATGGGCTTCCGCACCTTCGGCTTCGCCGGTGGCCGCGAAGACGTCTGGGAGCCCGAGCAGGTCAACTGGGGCACCGAGGACACCTGGCTGGGCGACGCGCGCTACAGCGGCGACCGCGACCTGGCCAAGCCGCTCGCCGCCGTCCAGATGGGCCTGATCTACGTCAACCCCGAGGGCCCGAACGGCAACCCGGACGCGCTCGCCGCCGCCCGCGACATCCGCGAGACGTTCCGCCGGATGGCGATGAACGACGAGGAGACCGTCGCGCTGATCGCCGGCGGCCACACGTTCGGCAAGGCGCACGGCGCCGCTCCCGCCGAGCGCAACGTCGGCCCCGAGCCCGAGGCCGCCCCGCTGCAGGAGATGGGCCTCGGCTGGAAGAACAGCCACGGCACCGGCAAGGGCGGCGACACGATCACCAGCGGCCTCGAGGGTGCCTGGACGCCCACCCCGACCACCTGGGACAACAGCTTCTTCGAGACGCTGTTCAGCTTCGAGTGGGAGCAGACGAAGAGCCCGGCCGGCGCCACCCAGTGGAAGCCGACCGACCCGGCCGCCGCCGACCTCGTGCCGGACGCGCACGACCCGGCGAAGCGGCACGCGCCGATGATGCTCACGACGGACCTCGCGCTGCGGGTGGACCCGATCTACGAGCAGATCGCGCGCCGGTTCTACGAGAACCCGCAGGAGTTCGCGGACGCGTTCGCCAAGGCGTGGTTCAAGCTCACGCACCGTGACATGGGCCCGATCACGCGCTACCTCGGCCCGCTGGTGCCGTCGGAGCCGCAGATCTGGCAGGACCCGGTGCCGCCGGTCACCCACGAACTGGTCGGCCCGGCGGACATCGCCGCGCTCAAGGAGTCGGTGCTCAACTCCGGGCTCACGATCTCCGAGCTGGTCAGCACCGCGTGGGCCTCGGCGTCGACGTTCCGTGGCACCGACAAGCGCGGTGGCGCGAACGGTGCCCGCATCCGCCTCGCGCCGCAGCGCGAGTGGGAGGTCAACGAGCCCGACCAGCTGGCGCGCGTGCTGCGCACGCTGGAGGGCATCGCGCAGGAGTTCAACGCCGCCCACGCGGCCGAGAACAAGCAGGTCTCCCTGGCCGACCTGATCGTCCTCGCGGGCAGTGCGGCGGTCGAGCGGGCGGCGCGCAACGCCGGCTTCGACGTCGAGGTGCCGTTCACGCCGGGCCGCACCGACGCGACGCAGGAGCAGACCGACGTCGAGTCGTTCGCCGTCCTGGAGCCGACCCACGACGGGTTCCGCAACTACCTCGGCAAGGGCCACGACCTCCCGGCCGAGCGGCTGCTCGTCGAGCGGGCCCAGCTGCTGACGCTGAGCGCTCCCGAGATGACCGTGCTGATCGGCGGCCTGCGGGTGCTCGGCGCGAACACCCAGCAGTCCAAGCTCGGCGTCCTCACCTCGCAGCCGGGGTCGCTGACCACGGACTACTTCGTCAACCTGCTCGACCTGCGCACCACCTGGGAGCCGACGTCGGAGGCCGAGGAGACGTTCGAGGGCCGCGACGCCGCCACCGGCGAGGTGAAGTGGACGGCCTCCCGCGTCGACCTGGTCTTCGGCTCGAACTCCATCCTCCGCGCGCTGGCCGAGGTCTACGCCAGCGACGACGCGAAGGAGAAGTTCGTCCGCGACTTCGTCGCCGCATGGGTCAAGGTCATGAACCTCGACCGCTTCGACATCGCCGCCTGATGTTCTCCGGTTCGCGGGGCCCTGTGTGCGCACGGGGCCCCGCGGCCTATGCGGCGACGCCGGTCAGCTCGTCGGCGACGGCGGTGCGGAAGGTCGCGTAGTCCCGCTCGTTCTGGTCCGCGTAGGACTCGGCGTACGCGTGCATCGCCTGGTCGAAGCGGTCCGAGCCGCCGAGGTACGCGCCGATCGCGACCGGGTCGCCGGAGCGCGCGTGTGCGCGGGCGAGCGTCCAGCCGCAGAGCCGGGCGTAGAGCTCCATGCCCTCCGGACGCATCCGCTCGATCGGGGCCGAGAGCTTCCAGTCGCGCAGCAGCCGCACGTAGAAGTCGCGGGTCTGCCCGTCCGGCGCGTCGACCCGGGTCCAGCCAAGGAAGATGTCGCTCTGGGCCTGCATCAGGTGCTGGCCGGCGACGACCCGCTCGCCTTGGTTGCGGTAGCGGCTGGCGCCGGCGTACGGCGCGAGCACCGACTTCTGCGCCTCCTTCGCCTGCAGGAAGAGCGGCTCGCCGGCGTCACTCTCCATGAGCACGATCCACGCGCGCGTGCCG
>Ga0164243_10004522_pt1 | contig 21741 bp, 20 predicted proteins | sample OricompcompostOP_FD_108781 | JGI IMG/M metagenome (GOLD analysis project Ga0164243, IMG submission 108781) | Organic Plus compost microbial communities from Emeryville, California, USA - Original compost - Organic plus compost (OP) | ecosystem: Engineered > Solid waste > Mixed feedstock >...
CGGGCGCGCATGCGCTGACGGTGATCCGCGTGCATGTGATCGGCAATGTGCTGTCCCCGATCTTCGTCTATGCGACCTCGCTGACCTCGGTCTGCATGATCCTGGCGGCGGGGCTGTCCTTTCTGGGCATCGGCGTGACGCCGCCGGAACCCGAATGGGGGCTGATGCTGAATACGCTGCGCTCGGCCATCTATGTCGATCCGTGGCTGGCGGCCCTGCCGGGGGCGATGATCTTTGTCACCTCGCTGTGCCTGAACCTGCTGAGCGACGGGCTGAGGAGTGCCATGAATGTCCGCGACTGACACCGAGCCGCGCCCGGGCGTCCCGCTGCTGAGCGTCCGCGACCTGAAAAAGCATTTCCCGATCCGCGGCGGCATCCTGGGCCGCACCCGGGCGGTGGTGCAGGCGGTCGATGGCGTCACCTTCGACCTGCGGCAGGGCGAGACGCTGGGCATCGTCGGGGAATCCGGCTGCGGCAAATCGACTACGGCCAAGCTGCTGATCGGCCTGGTCGAGATGGACGAGGGCGACATCGTCCTGAACGGCAAGTCGCTGGGCCCGGCCATGACCCTGCGGGCGCTGCGCCGCGATGTGCAGATGGTGTTCCAGGACAGCTATGCCTCGCTGAACCCGCGCCTGACCGTCCAGGACAGCATCGCCTTTGGCGCCAGGGTGCAGGGGCTGGACGATCCGCATGGACGGGCGCGCAGCCTGATGGCCCGCGTCGGGCTGGAGCCCGACCGCCTTGCCCACCGCTATCCGCATGAGCTGTCCGGCGGCCAGCGTCAGCGGGTCAATATCGCCCGGGCATTGGTCATGTCGCCCAGGATCGTGGTGCTGGACGAGGCGGTGAGCGCGCTTGACAAGTCGGTCGAGGCCCAGGTGCTGAACCTGCTGACCGATCTGCGCGCGGAATTCGGGCTGACCTATATCTTCATCAGCCACGACCTGAACGTGGTGCGCTATATCTCGGACCGGATCCTGGTCATGTATCTGGGCGAGGTGGTCGAGATCGCGCCGGTGGACATGATGTGGTCGCGGCAGGCGCATCCCTATACGCGGTCGCTGTTCTCGGCCATGCCGTCCATGGACCCCGACAAGCGCACCGAAAGGCCGCCGCTGACCGGCGATCCGCCGAACCCGATCGACCCGCCGCCCGGCTGCCGCTTTCACACCCGCTGCCGCCTTGCCGGCGAGGTCTGCAAGCGCAGGCACCCCGCGCTGCGGCCGATTGCCGGGAATTCGCCGCATTGGGTGGCCTGCCATCTTTACGATGCCGCCTCGGGCCATCCCCGGGGCGGGCAGGAGATGCCGGCATGACCGCGCCGCTGCTGGAGATCCGCAACCTTGCCGTCAGGTTCGGGGGCGGGCGCAGGGTCCATGCCATCAACGACCTGTCGCTGTCGCTGCGACAGGGCGAGACGCTGGCCCTGCTGGGCGAAAGCGGCTCGGGCAAGAGCGTGACCCTGAAGACGCTGCTGCGCCTGTTGCCGGAAAAGCGTGCCGAGCTGGACGGCCGAATCCTTTTCGACGGCACCGATGTCATGACGCTGTCGGGCCGGCGGCTGCGGGCCTATCGCGGCGGCGAGGTGTCGATGGTATTCCAGGAGCCGGCGCTGGCGCTGGACCCGGTCTATACGGTCGGCCGGCAGATCGCCGAGACGGTGATGCGCCACAAGAAGCTGGGCCGCGAGGCGGCCATGGACGTGGCGCTGGACATGCTGCGACGGGTCCGCATCCCCTCGCCCGAGCGGCGGCTGAAAAGCTATCCGCACGAGCTGTCGGGCGGCATGCGGCAGCGGGTGATGATCGCGCTGGCGCTGGCCTGCCGCCCGCGCCTGCTGCTGGCGGACGAGCCGACGACGGCGCTGGATGCGACGGTGCAGATCCAGATTCTGCTGCTTTTGCGCGAATTGCAGCAGGAATTCGGCATGGCGGTGATCTTTGTCACCCATGACATCGGCGTCGCGGTCGAGATATCCGAGCGGATCGCGGTCATGTATGCCGGGCAGATCGTCGAGGAAGGCAGCACCCATGAGGTCATCCGCGATCCCCGGCATCCCTATACCCGGGGCCTGCTGGCGGCGAACCTGCATGATGTGGAAAGGGGCCGGCGGCTGGATGCCATCCCCGGCGCCCCGCCGGCATTGGAAAGCCGGCCCGACAGCTGCTCTTTCGCGCCGCGCTGCCCGCTGGCGGTCGAGGCTTGCCGCGCCGCGCTGCCGCCGATGGTCCGGCTGGGACCGCGCCGCCGCGTCGCCTGCCTGCGCGCGGGCGAATCCGGCGGGGCCCCGGCCGGGCGATGACCCGCGACCGCGTCCGACGCGGATGCGCCCGCGGCCCATGCCGGCAGCGCCCGGAGACCGGAGGCCGGCGGGCCATTCGCCCCCTAGGGCCGCATGAGCCGGGCGGCGGGGCGCACAAAGCTTTGGCGGCCATTCCTGAACCCCATTGCCGGCGGCGCGATGGAGGCCAGGGCCTCGGCCGGGCTTGCCGCCTCCAGCACGATCAGGTCGGCGCGATCGCCCGGCCCGAGCCCGTAGCCGTCCAGGCGCAGGATGCGGGCCGCGGTCCCGGTCACCATGTCGAGACAGGCCGCAAACGCCTCGGGGCCCAGTTGCATGACATTGGCATAGAGATTGCCCATCCGCAGCAGCGAGCAATCGCCGTAGGGCGTGAACGGGTTCATCACGTTGTTGGTGGCCACGGCCACCAGCACGCCGGCCTTGGCCAGCAGATGCACCGGCGCCACCCCTCGCGGCGCGCGATGGCCCAGCCCCGCGCCGCCCAGATACAGGTCGGTCGAGGGCAGGGCGGTCACCGACACGCCCGCCGTGGCCAGCATGCGGGCATGGCGGTCAAGGGCCGCGTCGTCCATCGCCGCCAGCTTGGTGACATGGCCGATATTCACCCGGCCTTGCCAGCCATGGCGCATGGTCGCCTCGCAGACGGCCTCCAGATGCGTCCAGCCGGGATCCAGGTCGAAATCGAGATGAAAGTCCAGATCGACCCCGTGGCGCAAGGCCATGGCGAACAGCCGCTCGATCTGGCCCAGGGGGTCGGTGTCGGTATAGGGACAACCGCCCAGCAGGTCGGCGCCCTGTTCCAGCGCCGCCTCCAGCAGCTCTTCGGTGCCCGGGTCGTTGGTCAGCCCCTCTTGCGCAAAGGCGCAGATCTGCAGCTTCAGCGCAAAGGCGTAGTCGTCGCGCAGGCGCAGCATGGCGGCAAGGCTGCGCAGGCCGGCGCGCGGGTCCACCTCGACATGGGCGCGCATGAACATCGTGCCTTGCAGGATCGCCCGTTCGATCACGGCCGCGCCTCGGGCATGGACATCCGCGGCCGTAAAGTCGCGCTTGAGCGCAGAGACCGCCGCGACCGCCTCGTGCAGCCCGCGGACCTGGCCGCAGCGGCACAGCAGGCCCGCCTTGTCCAGGTGGATATGGGCCTCGACCAGCCCGGGCAGGAGGACGCGCCCGGCCAGATCATGGGTGATCGCGGCAGGGCCGTCGCAATTTTCGGCAATCCTGCCCCGCCGGATGCCGATGTCGCGGACCCGGTCGCCGATGCGGGCATTGGCCAGCAGGACATCGAGCATGTTCTTGCGCCCCCGCGACATGACTGTATCCTTTTATTGTATGCAATCTTTCCCCGGACTGGCAATCGCAAGAGGCTTGGCATGGACGAAAAGACCGCGCGTGACCTGCAGGCGGTCAAGGATTATCTGGACGCCTCGATGGCGCCCGACCCGCTGCGCGCCGCGCGCCATGTCGCGCCGGGCTTTCTGTGCCGGTTTACCGGCGGGCGCGAATTCCACGCGCCGGACGGGCCGGCCGCGTTCAACAAGGCCCGCTACAAATGGGTCAGGAAGCGGATCGAGCGTTACGACGTCGTGCCCGGGGCGGATGAGACGATCGTCTACAGCCTTGGCCATCTTTATGGCGAATGGCTGGACGGCACGGCGTTCGACCACAACCGCTATATCGACCGCTTCACGGTGCGCGACGGGTTGATCGTCGATACGGATGTCTGGAACGACAGCGCCGAATGGATCCTGGATCCGTCGGTCGCCCGGGCCTGATCAGCCCCGGGCATAGGGCGACAGGATGCTGACCAGATCGCGGGTCCGCACCGCTTCGCCGCTGAGCAGGGCGCGCGAGGCGACCGCCTGCAAATGCGTCTCCATCATGCCGGCGGCCTTTTCCGCCGGGCCGCGGCGGATCGCCTCGATCAGTTCCAGATGTTCACTGACCGCGCATTCGGAGGAATGCGCGCGGCCCAGCGACGACAGGGCCAGCGCCGCGCGATAGCAGATTTCCGAGACGTAATGGGTCAGGACCGGCTTGCCGGTCATTTCGGCCAGGCTGGTGTGAAATTCGGTCGCCAGCCGGATCGACATGCCGTCGGGACCGTTGCGGGCCTCGTGCTCGGCCTTGACCAGCTGGCTGAGGGTTTCGGCCTGGGCATCGGTCAGTTTGCCGGCCAGATGCTGCACCACCTGCCGTTCCAGCGCGATGCGGATCGCAAAGATCTCGCGCGCGTCCTCGGGGGTCGGGGCGGCGACGGTGGCGATCCGGTTGCGGCGCAGATCGACCAGCCCCTCGGCGGCAAGCTGGCCCAGGGCGTGGCGCGCGATGGTGCGGCTGACGCCGAAGCTTTCGCCCAGCGAATCCTCTGGCAGCCGGTCGCCCGGCAACAGCGCCCCCTCGATGATCGCGCGCCGGATCCCGGCGCAGATGGCCGATACGCGGTCTCCCTCGGCCCTTGTCCTGCTGCGGCTGACGGTCATGCGCGCCGCCGCGGGCCGAAAGCGCCCGGCTGGATGGCAGGCTGGGGCGCGGATGCCCGATCCTGCCGCAATCGCGGTTTGCGCCCGCCCGTCGGGTTGCTGCCGCATTGCGCGCAACCCGTCGGCGCAAGCAGATGCAGGGATAAGGGATGCATGCAGTTTTCCGATGCAGTTTTCCGGAGCCTCGATGAGCGTCAAATTTGCACAAATGCCGGGCCGGCGAAAGCCGCAAGCGGTCCCGCCGCCCCGGGCGGCGATCCGCGCGGGCGTCCCGCGGCGCGACCGGACGGAACGGGGGGCCTGCGGATGAGCATGCAGGGGCTGGTCACGAGTCCGCATCCCTTGGCCAGCCGGGCCGGGGCCGAGGTCCTGCGCCGGGGCGGCAATGCCGCCGAGGCGGCGGTGGCCATCGGCGCGGTCCTGGCGGTGGTCATGCCGCATTTCTGCGGGCTGGGCGGCGATGCCGTCTGGTTGCTGGCCGACCGCGAAGGCATGCGCGCGACGCTGCTGGGCATCGGGCAGGCGGCGGCCGCGCCCGGCCCGCCGCGGTCCCTGCCGTCGCGGGGTCCGGGCTCGGCGCTGACCACGGCCTGCGTCGTGGACAGCTGGGACCATGCGCTGCGCCTTGGCCGCAGGCATTGGGGCGGCGACAGGGAATTCGCGGATCTGATCGCCCCGGCCATCGCGCTGGCGCGCGGCGGCTATGTGCCCGGTCCGGCGCAGGATTTCTGGCTCGATTTTCGCCGCGCCGAATGGCCGCGCTGGCCGGGCTTTGCAAGGATTTTCGCGCATCGCGGCAGCGACGGGCCGCTTTGCCAGCCGGAACTGGCCGAGATGCTGGCGCTGCTGGCCCGGGACGGACCGCGCAGCTTTTACCGGGGCAGGGCGGCAGAGCGTATCGCCCAGGGCTTGGCCCAGGCCGGCTCGTCCCTGACGGCCGCCGATCTGGCCGCGACCCGCTGCCGTCAGGCGCCGCCGCTGGCGATGGGCTATCGCGGCTTGACCCTGCTGGCGCCGCCGCCGCCGACCCAGGGCATGAGCACGCTTGCCATCATGGGGGTGCTGGAGCGATTCGACCTGGCCGGGACGCCCCGGGGCGCGGCGCGCACGCATCTGCTGGTCGAGGCGGTCAAGCAGGCGTTTCTGGACCGCGACGCCATCGCCGATCCCGATTTCACCGCCCGGGACATGTCGGTGCTGCTGTCGCCGGCGCGGTTGAAGGCCAAGGCCGCGGCGATCCGTGCCGACCGGGCGCTGGCATGGCCGCAGCCCTGCCGGCATGGCGACACGGTATTCTTTGCCGTCAGCGACGCGCAGGGCCGCAGCGCCAGCGTGCTGCAAAGCATCTATTTCGACTGGGGCAGCGGCCTGGTCGCGGGGGATACCGGGATCCTCTGGCAGAACCGCGGGGCTGCTTTCTCTGCCGATCCGGCGCATCCAAACCGGCTTGAGCCCGGCAAGCGGCCGTTCTATACGCTCAATCCCGGCATGGCGCTTAAGGATGGCGCGCCGCATCTGCTTTACGGCACCCAGGGCGCGGACGGGCAGCCGCAGACATTGGCGGTGCTGCTGGCCGGGTTGATCGACGATGGTCTGCCGCCGGCGGCGGCGCTGGCCCTGCCGCGCTTTCTGCTGGGGCGCACCTTTTCGGATGGCCGCGAGAGCCTGAAGGTCGAGGCGTCCCTGGGCGCGGTCGCCATCGCGGAACTGGCCGGGCTGGGCCATCAGGTCGCGGAATTGCCGGCATTGTCGCCGATCTTCGGCTGTGCGGGCGCAATCCGCGTCGGGCCGGCGGGCGGTCTTGCCGCGCATGACCCGCGGGGCGAAGGGCAGGGGGCCGGCTGAGCCTGGGCCGGCCGGGGCGAAAGGCCGGCCACGGATATGCAGGGCGGGTCGCCGGCCGGGCGGGGGCCGGGCCTTAAGACGGGTGCCGAGGAGGGGGCCGGGGAGGGGGTTGGGGCGCGGAGCGGGCAGGCCGCCCCTATCCGCGCGGCCGACGCGCGGCCGGGGCGGGCGCATCACCGCGGCGGGGCGCCGAGCCGCGAAAGACCGGCTGCGCGGCAAGGTGGCGGGTCTCGGGCGGGGCGGCCGGGTCCGCCTGGCGACGTTCGAGCAGAGAGATCGCGGCCCGCGCGACTTCGGCCGGGTCCTGGCGAAAGGTGGTCAGGTCATAGGCCGGCCAGCCGGCCTCAGGCAGGTCGTCGAAGCCGATGACCTCCAGCGCCCCGGGCACGGGGAGGTTCCTTTGGCGCGCGGCATCCAGCAGGCCAAAGGCCATCAGGTCGTTGACGCAGAACACGCCACGGGGCGGGCGGGGATCGGCCAGCATCCTGGCCCCGGCCTCGAATCCGCCGGCGTGGTCGGCCTCCTCGCCGCGCAGCCAGACCACCGGGGCGCCCAGCCTCGCGGCCTCTTCGCGAAAGGCCCTTTCGCGCCGGGTCAATGTCGGGGTGGCCGAGCGCGAGCCGATGAGCCCCAGCTTGCCCGCCCCGTTGCGGCACAGCTGGCGCGCGGCGGCGATCGCGGCTTGCTCGTTGCCGATCCTGACCGAATCGCAGCCCGCCTCGTCCCGGCCGATCAGGATGAGCGGCTGGCCGTTCTGCCGGGCCAGCTCGACGAATTCGCGGGGCGGCGTGCCGGACAGCACGATGCAAGCCTCGGCGCGATGGCCGAACAGGATATTGCGCGCCGCCTCGCGTTCAAAGCCGGAATGGCCGGGGTCGATCAGCACCGGGACCGAGCCGCGGCGGATCAGCGCGCGCGACAACTCGGCCGTCAGATGGGCGCGAAAGCCCAGCTCGGGCCGGCTGGCGATCAGCCCGACAAGGCGGCTTTGCCGGGCCAGCAGCCCGCGTGCCAGGTCGTTGACCTGATAGCCCAGCACCCGCGCCGCTTCGAGGACGCGCGCGCGGGTCTCGGGCGCGATCGAGGCCCCGGGCGTAAAGCAGCGCGACACGGCCGAGCGCGACACCCCCGCCAGCCGCGCCACGTCCTGGGCGCTGGCGAAGCTGGCGCCCGAGCCCTGCCCGGTCTGCCCGGTCTGCCCCGCCTGCCTGGTCGCTGCCCGCCTGGTCACTGGCCGACCCGCGACAGCATGTCGGATTTCAGGAACCGCTCGACGATCAGCATGAAGCCGATGGACGGGATCAGCAGCACGACCGCGGTGATCGAGGCGATCTGATAGTTCCCGCCCGCCGCCGCCGTGAACAGCATCAGCGGCATCAGCTGCACATCCGGGGCGCCGACGAAATAGCTGCCGGTGAATTCGTCCAGCGATTCCAGAAAGACGAAGATCGCCGCCGCCATCAGCCCCGGCATCGCCTGCGGCAGGGTCACGTCGAAAAAGGCGCGCAGGGGGTCTGCGCCCATCGAACGGGCCGCTTCTTCGCCCTCTTTGGGCACGGCAGCAAAGGCGGCGGTCGCAATCCAGATCGCAAGCACCAGCGCGTGCAGCGTGTGGACGATGACCACGCCCGCGACGGTTCCGTTCAGCCCGACCTGATAGAAAAGCTGGGCGATGTTGACATAGACGGTCAGGTTCGGGAATGCCTGCGGGATCAGAAAGGCCAGCATGATCAGCGCCCTGCCCGGCAGCGGCAGGCGGGCCAGCGCATAGCCCGCCGGAACCGACAGCGCCAGCGACAGCACCACGGTCAGCAGCGCCACCATCAGGCTGTTGGCCAGCGATTCCCGGGCCACCCCGTTGGCCGAGAACACGCGCGTCCAGTAGGAAAAACCCCATTCGGTCGGCAGGGCATGCGGAAAGAACCATTTTTCCGCCACCGTCCAGACCAGCAGGTTGGCAAGCGGGCCGAAGATGACAAAGGCCAGCAGGCCCAGGACCAGCGCGCGCGGCAGCCAGGCGATCACGGTCCGGGTCATGATTTTTCCTTCAGCCCAAGGCGCAGGTAGAGGATGGCAAAGACCGAGGTCATCAGCAGCGAGACGACCCCCAGGGCATTGGCGGTGCCGTAATCGCCATAGGCGTTGACGCGAAAGGCGATATCGGCGGTCAGCATCGTCGGCGACTGGGCATTGATCATCATGGGCACAGACAGCACCGACATCATCGTGACCAGCGACAGGATCAGCCCGGTCAGCAAGGTGCGCGAGACCTGCGGCACGACGATCTCGAACAGGGTGCGCAGGCGCGACGCGCCCATGTTGCGGGCCGCCTCGATGGTGCCCCGGTCAAGCGCGGCCATGGCGCCGGCCAGCAGCAGCGCGACGAAGGGCGTCTGCTTCCAGACAAAGGCGAAGACGATGCCGCGCCAGTCCAGCCAGCCAGAGAGCGACAGCGGATCGACCAGGCCGGTCGAGGTGATCAGCCCGTTCATCATCCCGCTTTTGGACAGGAAGGTGCGAAGCACCTGCCCGGTGACGATAAAGGGAATGAAAAGCGGCCAGCGATACAGCCAGCGCAGCATGGCCCGGGCGCGGGGCGATTCGCCAAGCGTCAGATAGCCGGCGATGGCAATGGCGCCCAGCCCGATCAGGAATGCCGACAGGCAGACCACGCCCAGGCTGAAAAGCGCATCGGCGCGATAGAGTTCGTTCACCTTGGCGAAATTGCCCCATCCGGGGCCTTCGGGCGTATGAAAGGCGCCCGCCACCGAGATGCCCAGCGGCAGGACGAAAAAGACCAGCACCATGCCAAGGGCCGGCAGGACCAACGCCAGCCCGGTCAGCATGCGGAGGGGATCAGATCTTGCGGACATCGCCATTTCCCCGCGACGGCCGGCCCGCAGGGGACCGGCCGCGCCTGTTCATTGCGCCATGTGGCGTTCATAGGCTTCCAGGATCGCGTCGTTATAGGGCGCGATCGGAAAGGGCTTGCCGTTGCGGGCCAGTTCCTCGGGCGTCACGTCGGTGAACAGCTTGGCCCAGGTTTCCGGCGCAAGCGCGGCCTGGACATGCGTCGCGTCGATCCCCGGATACCAGTTGAAGCGTTCGACGATGCCTTCGGCCTGGACCTCGGGGCTGGTGGCCAGCTCGACGAATTTCCGGGCCAGATCGGCATTCGGCGCCTTTTGCGGGATGACGTAATGCATCGGCTGGCCGGGCATCCCGGGCGAGGGCAGGACCAGTTTCATGTCTTCGGGCAGCTGGCCGTTGGCTTTCCAGCTGTAGAACATGTCGACCCAGACCGGGCCCATCGCGATTTCGCCCCGCGCCAGCATGTCCAAGGTGCCGGCATTGCCCGGCGTCAGCGTGGCATTGCCGGTGAAGGCGCCAAGCGAATCGAAGGCGGCATCCCATTTCCGGGTTTCCGCCTCGTCGAAAGGACCGTTCATCAGCTTGTCGGCATCGCCCTCGCCAAAGGCATAGACCCAGCCCATCACGAAGCTGACGCCCGAGGCGCCGCCCTTGATGCCGTTATAGCCGAACATCCCCGGATGCTGCGCCGCCCAGTCGCGCAGTTCGGCATAGGATCTGGGCGGGTTCGGCACCAGCGCCGGATTATAGGCGATGGCGGTCTGGCTGTTGAACATCGGCATGACATAGCCCTTGACCTCGGTGCCCAATGCCATGTCGGCATTGCTGCGGGTCACGAGCTTGCCGGTCGAGATCTCGTCGCGATATTTCGCCAGATAGCCGCGCTCGACCATCGGGCCGACGAATTTCTCGTGGACGACGGCGACGTCGGCATCCCATTTCGCGGCATTCGCCGCCTGCTGGGCGTCGAACCGTTCAAGGATCTTTTGCGAGCCGGCATCGCCCGGCCCGGTGCCGACGGCGCGCACGGTCACGCCGGGGTTCTGGGACTCGAAGAGCGGGCCCAGATATTCGTTGATGTAATCGACCATGTTCTGGTCGCCCGCCGTCAGGACGGTCAGGTCATCGGCAAATGCGGGGCCGAGGCCCAGGCCAAGGGCTATCGCGGCAACAAGGGGGGTTTTCATCGGGATCTCCATTTCAGGGCAGGTGCTCAGGCGTGGAGCGGACCGGCGATCCGGTCGCCCTGGGGGCCGGCTCCGGTATGGGTGTCGCGGCTGGTATCGGCGCCGAACAGGAACAGGGCATCGTCCGGCACATGCAGCCGGACCTGTTGCCGGGGGGCGAAGGATTGCCGGGCCAGGACCTGGATCTGGGCGGACCCGACCGAGACATGGTGCAGCCACTCGCCGCCCGGATAGGCGCAGCCGGTGACATGGCCGTGCAGGACCAGGGTTCCGGGCGCCGGGCTTTCGGCCGCATCGGCGGCAAAAAGGCGCAGGCCGCTGCTGCGGAACCGCGCCTCGACCGGGCCGGCAGGCAGGGGCGCTGCGGCAAGCAGGGCGTCGTTGTGCCGGCCGGCCCTGATCCGGGTAAGGCCGCCGTCCCGCACCGCCTCCAGCATCAGGCTGTTCTCGGCCCCCATGAAGCCGGCGACGAAGGCGGATTTGGGCCGGTTGTAGATTTCATGGGGGGCGCCGTCCTGCATGATCTGCCCGTCCTGCAGGATGACGATGCGATCGGCCATCACCATCGCCTCTTCGCGGTCATGGGTGACATGGATGGCGGTGATGCCCAGCTGCTGCTGGAGGGCGCGGATATCGTTGCGCAGTTGCAGCCGGATGCGCGCGTCAAGATTGGACAGCGGCTCGTCCAGCAACAGGATTTCCGGCCGCACCGCCAGCGCGCGGCCAAGCGCGACCCGCTGGCGCTGGCCGCCCGAAAGCGCCGCTGGCTTGCGCCCGCCCAGCCCGCCGAGGCCCAGCATATCGGCCAGCTGGCGGACCCGGGCCGCGATCCGGTCGCGCGGCATTCCGCGCAGCTTCAACCCATAGGCGATATGCTCGTCCACGGTCTTGTGCGGCCATAGCGCATAGGACTGGAACACCATGGACATGCCGCGCCGGTCCGGCGGCAGGGCGGTCACGTCCCGGCCATCGACCAGCACCTGGCCCGAGACCGGTTTCTCGAATCCCGCGATGGTGCGCAGCAGGGTGGTCTTGCCGCAGCCGGATGCACCGAGCAGCGCGACGAACTGGCCCTTGCCCACGTCCAGTCCGATGTCGCGCAGCACCGCATTGCCTTGATAGCCGGCGCGGATCGACCGCAAAGACAGATAGGAGGATTGCGTTTGCACAGCTGTGCATCCCGTTGGCCGATGTCGATAGACAGCCGTATCGTCGCGGAATGTGACCCTGATGCTGCCGCATGATGAAGTTTTCGCGACGCTCTTGCCGCATTTCCCGCCGGCATGCCGGATACCAGTCTTTTCCGGCAGATCTGGCGCGGGTTTGATTTGTCACGCCGCGGCCCCGGGGCGTAGGTTGATGCCATGATGTCCGCGACCGCAGATATGCCCCGCCCCTATAGCCGCGCCGAGCGGGTCAGCGATGGCGTGGTCCATGTCCTTGGCCTGGCGCTGGCGCTGATCGCGGTGCCGGCGCTGATCGCGCTGACCGTCGGCTCGGGGGCGGGGCCGGCGGCGGTCCTGGGCGCCTCGGTCTATGGCGCGACGCTGTTGCTGATGCTGACCTTTTCGGCGCTCTGCAACATGGTTGACAGTCCCCGATGGGCGGGCCTGCTGAGGCGGCTGGACCATTCGGCCATCTACATGAAGATCGCCGGGACCTATACGCCCTTCACGCTGCTGTCCGGGGGGCAGGCCCTTGGCCTGCTGGCGGGGCTGTGGACGGCGGCAGCCTTTGGCCTGTCGCTGAAAATGGTGGCGCCGCGGCGGCTGAAATGGCTTGCTCTGGGGCTTTACCTGGCGATGGGCTGGGCGGCGCTTTATGCCGGCGGGCCGATGCTGGCCGGCCTGCCCGGGCCGGTGCTGGCGCTGATGCTGGTCGGGGGTGGCCTTTACACCGTCGGCGTGCTGTTCTTTCTGCTGAAGCGGCTGCCCTTTCACAATACGATCTGGCATGTCTTCGTGCTGGCGGCCAGCGCGGTGTTCTTTGTCGCCGTCGCATTGTTCATCGCGGAACTGTCGGTCGGGGCGGCGTGATCCCCTGCGCCCCGGCGCCGTCCGTCCCGCCCTTGGCCGCGATCATCCCCTGCGGACGAATCGCCCTGCCGCGCCCTGCGGCGTTTCGCGGGCCGCCCTTGCCTGGGCTGTTCCCTTTCCGCCGGTCCGGCCCTTGCCCTTGGCGCGAATCGGACGCATGGCTGGGGTGATCGAAAGGGCATCTGCATGAGCGAATGGGCCAAGGGCTTCTGGGCGATGATCGCGGTCTGCGTGACCTGGGGGCTGTCGCCGATCTATTACCGCGCCCTGGTCGGGGTTCCGACCGTCGAAGTGCTGGCGCATCGCACCATCTGGTCGCTGGCGCTGTTTCTGGTCGTGCTGGGCCTGCAGGGTCGGCTGGGCCAGTTGCGCGCGGCGCTGACCGGCCGGCAGGCGGTGCGGATCGCCCTTGCGGCGCTGACCGTTTCGGCCAATTGGGGCATGTTCATCTGGGCGGTGCAGGCCGGCCATGTGGTGCAAAGCTCGCTTGGCTATTACATTTTCCCGCTGGCCGCGGTGGTGACCGGGGTGCTGGTCTTTGGCGAAAGCCTGACATGGGCGCAGGCCTCGGCGGTGCTGCTGGCCGCGCTGGCGGTCGGGCTGCTGACCTGGGGGCTGGGCGTCGCGCCCTGGATCAGCCTGGGGCTGGCCACGACCTTCGTGCTTTACGGCGCGGTCAAGAAATCGCTGCCGCTGGGTCCGATGCTGTCCGTGGCGGCCGAGGTCGCGCTGCTGGCGCCGCTGGCGCTGGGCTGGCTGTTCGCTCAGGCGCTGGGGCTGACGCCCGCGCCGCTGGCCTTCGGCGCGAATCTGCCGGTTTCGCTGCTGCTTGTCGCCTCGGGCGCGATCACGGCGGTGCCGCTGATCCTGTTCAGCTATGCCGCGCGGCGGGTCGAGATGGCGACCCTGGGGCTCATGTTCTATGTGAACCCGACGCTGCAATTCCTGTGCGCGGTCCTGATCTTTGACGAGACCTTCACCGGCTGGCACATGGTCGCCTTTGCGATGATCTGGGCGGCGCTGGGGGTCTATTCCGTCTCGGCCCTGCGCCAGTCCCGCCGCGTCGCGCCATTGGCAAACGGGTGAAACCCCGTATAGAACAGCGCGAAAGAACATCCCCGAGGGCGACATGGCCAATCAGAACGACAGCTTTATCGACGAGGTCACCGAGGATCTGCGCCGCGACCGGCTGTTCGCGCTGTTCCGCCGCTATGGCTGGATCGCATTGCTGGTGATCCTGGGCATCGTCGGCGGCGCGGCCTGGCGCGAATGGTCGCGCAACCAGGCCGATACCCGGGCCGAATCCTGGGGCGACGCCCTGACGGCGGCCCGCGAGGCCGAGGATCCGGTCGCCGCGCTTTCCGCCGTCGATCCTGCCGGCTCGGCCGGCCGCAAGGCGCTGTCCGAGATGCTGGCCGCCGAGGCCGAGGTCCAGGCCGGCCTGCCGCAGAAAGCCGCCGCCAGGCTCAAGGCCGTCGCAGAGACCCTGCGCGACGATCCGGTGCTGCATGACCTTGCGCTGCTGAAGGCGGTGATGGCCGCAGGCTCGGGCATGGACGTGGCCGAGCGCGACCGGCTGCTGGCCGACCTGTCCAAGCCCGGCGCGCCCTTCGAGCTTCTGGCGCTGGAGCAGAAGGCCGTCGCGCTGATCGGCGCCGGCCGCAAGGATGATGCGGTCATGCTGATCCGCCAGATTCAGAAAAAGGACGGGCTGTCCGAGTCCTTGCGCCTGCGCCTGTCCGAGATGATGATTACCCTGGGGGCCGAGCCCCGGGACGACGGCGGGGCCGGTCCGCAATCCCTGCCGCCCGACATGCCGGCGCCGGCCGCAGACTGACGGCCGGCCTGCCGGCAAACCGAACCCATGCGCCCGCGGCCGATCGTTCAGCTCACCCGGCCCGGATAGAGGAGAAAGCGATGACGAGGCTGTCCCTGATCGCCGCTCTGGCTGGCCTGACCGCCCTTTCGGCCTGCGCCCAACGCGAGACCGTCCTGCCCGGAGAGCGGCTGGACCCGCGCGCCGTGCAGTCGCCCGACAGCCCGGCGGTCCAAGGTCCGCAGGCGCCGACCACCGCCGCGCTGTCCCTGCCGCCGGCGCGTGTCAATGCCGACTGGCCGCAGCGGGCCGGCAATGCCGCCCATGCGCCGGGCAATGTCGCGCTGGGCGCGGGCACCCGCCAGGTATGGGCCGCCGCCATCGGCGCGGCCTCGGACAAGCGCCATCGCATCACCGCCGAGCCGGTGGCGGCGGCCGGGCTGGTCTTTGCGCTGGACAGCCAGTCCACCGTCACCGCCACCGCCACCACCACCGCCGCCGGCGGCGGCCGCGCCTGGAGCGTCGATCTGCGCCCCGCGGGCGAAAGCGGCCGCAGCGTCTCGGGCGGCGGGCTGGCCTTTGACGGCAATCGCGTCTTTGCCACCACCGGCTATGGCGAGCTGGTGGCGCTGGACGCCCGCACCGGCGCCGTCGCCTGGCGGCAAAAGACCGGAGCGGCGATCAGCGGTGCGCCGACGGTCGCGAACGGCGTCGTCTATGTGCTGGACCGTGAACAGACCGGCTGGGCGGTGCGCGCCAACGATGGCAAGGTGCTGTGGCGCAGCTTCGGCAACAAGGACATGGCCGGGGTGATGGGGGCCGCCGCCCCCGCGGTCGCCGGCGGCACGGTGGTCTTTCCCTCGAATACCGGCGCGCTGACGGGCGTCGATGCCGAAGACGGCAGCCAGCTTTGGGTGGCCAGCGTCGGCGGCACCCGGCTGGGCCGCGCGGTCAGCTATTTCCGCGACATGACCGGCGACCCGGTCATCCAGGGCAACACGCTTTACGCCGGCACCAGCGCCGGCGGGACCGCCGCCTATGACATGGCCACCGGCATGATGAAATGGCATGCCCGCGAAGGTGCGGCCGGCCCGGTCCTGGCCGCCGGGAATTCGGTCTTTCTGGTCAACGACCAGGCGCAGCTGATCCGGCTGGACGCGGCCAATGGCGGCCGGGTCTGGGCGCAGAAACTGCCCTATTTCACCGAAAACGTCATCCGCAAGCAGGGTGGGGTCTGGAACCACTATGGCCCGGTGCTGGCCGGATCCAGGCTTTACCTTGCCTCGTCGGACGGCTATCTGCGCGTCTTCGATCCCGCCTCGGGCGCGCTGATCGGCACCGCCCAGATTCCGGGCGGTGCTGCGGCAGCCCCGGCCGTCGCGGGCCAGACCCTTTACGTCGTCACCCATGACGGCCAGTTGATCGCATATAGATGAGCTTCACCCTCGCCATTGTCGGGCGTCCCAATGTCGGCAAGTCCACGCTGTTCAACCGCCTGGTCGGCAAGCGCCTGGCGCTGGTGGACGACCAGCCCGGCGTGACCCGCGACCTGCGCGAAGGCGCCGGGCGGCTGGGCGATCTGCGCTTCATCGTCATCGATTCGGCCGGGCTGGAAATGGCCGAGGACGACAGCCTGCAAGGCCGCATGCGCCGTCTGACCGAGCGCGCGGTCGATGAGGCCGATGTCTGCCTGTTCGTGATCGACGCCCGCGTCGGCGTGACCGCCGCCGACGAATATTTCGCCGACATCCTGCGCAAGCGCGCCAAGCACGTGATCCTGGCCGCCAACAAGGCCGAGGGCCGCGCCGGCGAGGCGGGCGCGATGGAAGCCTATGCCCTGGGCCTGGGCGAGCCCCTGCGCATCTCGGCCGAACATGGCGAGGGCATGGACGACCTCTATCGCGCCCTCGTGCCGCTGGCCGAGCTGTTCGAGGCCCAGAACGTCCAGCAGGCGCCCGAAACCGATGTCGCCGTCGAGGATGGCGACGAGGCCGAGGACTGGCGTCCCAGCGCGCAGAAACCCTTGCAGGTCGCGGTGATCGGCCGCCCCAATGCCGGCAAATCGACGCTGATCAACAAGATCCTGGGCGAGGACCGGCTGCTGACCGGCCCCGAAGCCGGCATCACCCGCGATTCGATCAGCGTCAGCACGGATTTCATGGGCACGCCGGTGCGCATCTTCGACACCGCCGGGATGCGCAAGAAGGCGCGCGTGACCGACAAGGTGGAAAAGCTTTCCGTCGCCGACGGCTTGCGCGCCGTGCGCTTTGCCGAGGTGGTGGTGGTGCTTCTGGACGTGGGCATCCCCTTTGAACAGCAGGACCTGCGCATCGCCGATTTCGCCGAGACCGAGGGCCGCGCCGTGGTCGTCGCCGCGAACAAATGGGACCTGGAAGAGGACAAGCCCGAAAAGCTCAAGGAGTTGCGCGAGGCGTTCGAGCGGCTGTTGCCGCAGCTCAAGGGCGCGCCGCTGGTCACGGTTTCGGCCCGCACCGGCAAGGGGCTGGACCGGCTGCACAACGCCGTCCTGAAGGCGCATGAGGTCTGGAACCGCCGCATCCCGACCGCGCGGCTGAACCAGTGGCTTTCGGCGATGACCGAGGCGCATCCGCCCCCCGCGCCCGGCGGACGCCGCATCCGGCTGCGCTACATGACACAGGTCAAGACCCGGCCGCCGGCCTTCGTGGTCATGGCGACCCATACCGACAAGCTGCCCGACAGCTACCAGCGTTATCTCGTCAACGGGCTGCGGGCCGATTTCGACATGCCGGGCACGCCGATCCGGCTGACCTTCCGCGACCAGGGCGCCAAGAACCCCTACAAGGACAAGGCCAGCAAGATCAGCCAGTCCGGCGCGCTGTCCAAGCACAAGAACCGGCAAAAGCCCAAAGGCAGCTAGAGGGCGGCGCCTAGGTCATTACCCGCACCAAGGCCACGACGATGATCGCGATGGCGATGACCGTCATCGTGGCGATGGCCGCATCGGTGGCGACGGTGCCGGCGGCAATGCCGATCAGCCCCCAGATCAGCGCGACGCTGAAGCCGATCCGCCGGCCCAGCCGCAATTGCACGCTGACCGCCGCGACGGCGCCGACCAGCATGGCGGTCGCCGCCGCCACCTCTTGCGGCACGCCCAGCCGGTCCTGCAGCAGGCCGGTAAAGACGGCAAAGCCGACCAGCAACCCCCAGCCGGCGACGAAACCCAGCGACGAGCTGGGCTGCGCCAGCTGGCCGATGCGCATGCCGCGCAGGGCCGCTGTCAGCAATCCCGCCAGCATCCCCGCCGCCAGCAGGAAGGCGATGACCGGATGGCTGTGCAGCAGCCAGGGACAGGCCGCCCCGGCGGGCAGACCGATGATCAGCGGCGCATGTTCGGCCAGGCTGTCGTCATGCTCATGCAGCCGCAGCAGATGACCCGGCGCCGGCGGGCCGGCGCTTTGCGGCGGCAGGTCGCGCCCTTCGTCCAGGGCGGCGGCGCGCGCCAGGCCGATCCGCCGTCCCTCGACCCAGCGCCGCACGGCATGATAGGCCAGCGCCGCCCATGTCATGCCCAGCAGCCCCGCCATGACCGGCCCCCGCGGCCGCAGGAACAGCGCCGCCAGATCGACCGGCCCGGCGGCGGGGCCGGAAAGACCCTGCCAGGGCGACAGGGCAAGATCCTGCCCCGGGACGGGCGCCAGGGCGGCCACCCCCCTTCCTGGCAGCAGCGCATAAAGCAGCGTGCTGGCAATGAAGACCAGCACCGCCAGGATCAGCAACAGGACGCCTGTGCGAGACATGCGCAGGAAACGCCGCCCGCTTGCGGCGGGTTTCGCAACATGCCGCTTTTGTCAGGTCGGCCCGTCAGCCCAGCACCCCATCCGCCCCCAGCCGCGTCCTGCCGCCCAGATAGGGATGCAGCGCCGCTGGCAGCAGGACCGAGCCATCGGCCTGCTGGCCGTTTTCCAGCACCGCGATCAGCGTCCGCCCTACCGCCAGCCCCGAGCCGTTCAGCGTATGGACGAATTCGGGCTTGCCACCGCCGGCCGGGCGATAGCGCGCATTCATCCGCCGGGCCTGGAAATCCCCGCAATAGCTGACGCTGGAAATCTCGCGATACCGGCCCTGTCCGGGCAGCCAGACCTCCAGGTCATGGGTGATGCGGGCGCCAAAACCCATGTCGCCGCCGCACAGCACGACGGTGCGATAGGGCAGGCCCAGCCGCTCCAGCACCGTCTCGGCACAGCGGGTCATGCGCGCATGTTCCGCCACCCCCGATTCTGCATCGGTGATGGACACCATCTCGACCTTCTCGAACTGGTGCTGGCGCAGCATCCCTGCGGTGTCGCGCCCGGCGCTGCCGGCTTCCGAACGGAAGCACTGGCTATGCGCGACCATGCGCCGCGGCAGGCTGGATTGATCGACCAGATCGCCGTTCACGGTATTGGTCAGCGTCACCTCGGCCGTGGGGATCAGCCACCAGCCCTCGCGGGTCTGATAGCTGTCCTCGCCGAATTTCGGCAATTGCCCGGTGCCCTCCATCATCTCGGACAGGACCAGCACCGGGGTCCAGGTTTCTTCCAGCCCATGCTCGCCGCTATGCAGGTCCAGCATGAACTGCGCCAGGGCGCGATGGATGCGGGCGACGCCGCCCTTCAGCACCACGAATCGAGACCCGGAAAGCTTGGCCGCGGTCTCGAAATCCATGCCGGGGCGAACACCCGCGATCTCGAAATGCTCGCGCGGGGCAAAGTCGAAATCGCGCGGTGCGCCCCAGCGCCGGATCTCGACATTGTCATCCTCGTCTTGGCCCGGCGGCACGCTGTCCAGAGGCAGGTTCGGCACCGCCAGCAACAGCTCGCGCAGCTTGGCGTCCAGCGCCGCGGCTTCGGCCTGCAAGCGCGCGGTTTCGTCCTTCTTGGCGGTGACCAGGGCGCGCAGCCGCTCGAATTCGGCATCATCGCCGCGGCCCTTGGCAGCGCCCGCCTCCTTGCTGGCGCGGTTCTGCTCGGCCTGCGCGGCCTCGGCCGCCGCGATGCGGGAACGGCGGTCGGCATCCAGCGACAGGATCTCGGGCGAAACCGGCGGCAGATTGCGCAGCGCAAGTGCCGCGTCGAAGGCGGCGGGGTTGTCGCGGATGGCGCGGATGTCGTGCATGGCCCATTCCTCTGGCAGGTTACGCGCAACCGGATAAACCAAAGCGGCGCAAGGCGAAAGCCTCAGCCCGCCGCCGCCAGCATGCCGCGCAGCATGTCGAAGAACCGCTCCCGGCCGGGATAGCCCTCGAACCGCTCCAGCTCGACTCCGCCGCGCAGCAGGATGAAGGTGGGCGTCAGCCAGGGGCGCCGCGCCAGCGCCAGGCCGTCCGGCCAGGGCCCGTCCAGATCGACGAGCAGCAGGGCCGCCGCCTGCCCCTCGGGATGCCGCCCATAGACCGGGGCGATCTCGCGATCCCATTGGGCGCAATAGACACAGCCCTTGCGCCGCACCATCAGCAGCCGCAAGCCGGGCGCCGCCCCCGCGGGTGCCGCCAGCATCGCTGTCGCCGCCATTCCGGCCAGAATCGCCCGCCTCGTCAGCATGACCTGCTCCGTTTCCCGCCCCAGATCTACCCTGCGCGCCCTTCCGCCACAACGGCCCGGCGTTTACATGTCTTCCGTGTGGAAATATCCACGGGGGTGCGGGGGCAGTCGGCCCCCGCGTCGCAACGGTGCAGCGGGCTGGGCATGGACGAATTGACCGAACCCTTGACGCAGGGCAATCGCCGCGCGCTGTCCCGCGCGATCACGCTGATCGAAAGCACCCGCCCCGACCATCGCGTCCGCGCCCTGGCGCTGCTGGCGGAACTGCCGCAGCGCCAGGCCCTGCGCATCGGCCTGTCGGGCACCCCGGGCGTCGGGAAATCCACCTTCATCGAGGCTTTCGGCAAGATGCTGACCGCGCAGGGGCTCAGGGTCGCGGTGCTTGCCGTCGATCCCAGCTCGGCGCGCTCGGGCGGCTCGATCCTGGGCGACAAGACCCGGATGGAGACGCTGTCGCGCGACCCCAATGCCTTCATCCGCCCCTCGCCTTCGCGCGCCGAGCTGGGCGGGGTGGCGCGGCGCACCCGCGAAACCGTCCGGCTCTGCGAGGCGGCGGGCTTCGACCTGGTCCTGATCGAGACGGTGGGCGTCGGGCAAAGCGAAACCCTGGTGGCCGAGATGTCGGACCTGTTCATCCTGCTGCTCGCCCCGGCTGGCGGCGACGAGTTGCAGGGCGTCAAGCGCGGCATCATGGAGATCGCCGACATCATCCTGGTCAACAAGGCCGACGGCGATTTGCGCGACACCGCCATGCGCACGGTCGCCGATTACGCCGGCGCGCTGCGGCTGCTACGCAAGCGCCCCCAGGATCCGCAGGGCTTTCCCAAGGCGCTGCCGGTTTCGGCCCGCACCGGCGAGGGGCTCGACAAGGCCTGGGCCGAAATGACCCATCTGGCCGATTGGCGCCGCCGCCACGGGCATTTCGACGCCCGCCGGGCCGAGCAGGCGCGGCATTGGTTCCTGTCCGAATTGCGCGCCGGGCTGCTGGCGCGGCTGGACCGGCCCGAGGTGCGCGCCCGGCTGCGCGAGGCGGGCGATGCCGTCGCCCGCGGTGAAAGCGACCCCGATTCGGCGGCGGCGCGGATGCTCGACTGGCTGGGCGTGACGGCGGCCGGATCGCCGCAGCCCGCGTGACTGCCGCCGCCTTGCGGGACCAGGACCAGTTCCGCGACGCATTCGCGGCGCTGGCCGGCCAGGTGCCGCAGCCGGGGGCGCGGCTGGTGGCGGCATGGATCGGAACGCCGCTTGGCGGCATGGTCGCGCTGGCCGACGAACTGCGGCTGCACCTGCTGGAATTCGCCCTGCCCTTGCGGCTTGCCGCCGGGCTGCGGCAGGTCGCGTCCCGCCAGTCCGGCCGGATTGGGCTGGGCCGCACCTCGGTCACCGACCGGACCGAGGCGCAGCTCGCCGCCTATTTTGCCGGGACTTCGGCCGGATTCGACCTGCCGCTGGCGCTTGCCGGCACGCCTTTTCAGTGCCGGGTCTGGCAGGAATTGCGGCAGTTGCCTCCGGGGTGCATCATCAGCTATGCCGAGCTGGCGCAGCGGATCGGCAGGCCCTCGGCGCTGCGGGCCGCCGGGCGCGCCAATGGCGCAAATCGCCTTGCGCTGGTGATTCCCTGCCATCGGGTGGTCGGCAG
>Ga0164243_10004523_pt1 | contig 21739 bp, 18 predicted proteins | sample OricompcompostOP_FD_108781 | JGI IMG/M metagenome (GOLD analysis project Ga0164243, IMG submission 108781) | Organic Plus compost microbial communities from Emeryville, California, USA - Original compost - Organic plus compost (OP) | ecosystem: Engineered > Solid waste > Mixed feedstock >...
CCCGGCGGCCAGGCCCGTCCTGGGCATCGCCCTGCGCGTGGCGTCGATGGCCTGCATGGCGGTGATGTACGCCCTGGTGAAGGCCTGCGGGCAGCGCGGCGTGCCGGTGTTCGAGATCGTCTTCTTCCGCAACGCCTTCGCCTTCCTTCCGCTTGGCCTCTACATCTGGGCCACCAGCGGTTTGGAGGTGCTGCGGACCCGACGACCGTTCGGCCACCTGATGCGCTCGGTCGTCGGCCTGACCGGCATGGTCTGCGGCTTCTCGGCGGTCCAGCATCTGCCGCTGACCGAGGCGACCGCCCTGCAGTTCGCCTCGCCCCTGTTCATGACCGCCCTGTCGGCGGCGCTGCTCGCCGAGCCGGTCGGCCGCCACCGTTGGGCGGCGGTGCTCGTCGGCTTCGTCGGGGTGATGATCATGGCCCGGCCGATCCCCGGACAGATGAACGTGGTCGGGGTGACCTACGGCCTGCTCAGCGCCGTCGGCGTCGCCGGGGCGATGGTAGCCATCCGCCAGATCTCCGACACCGAACGCGGCCCGACCATCGTCTTCTACTTCACCCTCGCCGGCATGGTGCTAGGCCTCGTCGGCTCGCTGCTGTTCGGCTGGATCGTCCCGGACGGCCGCACGCTCGGGCTGCTGATCCTCGCGGGGCTGGTGGGGGGCGTGGCGCAGATGCTGCTGACCGAGGCGCTGCGCGCCGCGCCGGTCGGCGTCGTCGCGCCGTTCGACTACACCCAGCTGGTCTGGGCGGCGCTGCTCGGCCTGGTGATCTGGGGCGAGCTGCCGCATCCGGCGACCATCGTCGGCTCGGTGATCGTCGCCGGCAGCGGCGTCTACATCCTGCACCGCGAGCTGCGCCGCTACCGCGCGGACGTGAAGCGCGCCTAAGGGCGCCTGTGTGCGCCGCCGCCTGAGGTTGTAAAACGTAAAGCGTTCTCGGCGATCATCGGGGCGGCAGGGGGAGCGGGCGGCGGTGCAGATGAGCGAAGAAGGTTCGGAGACTCGCGTCGACAGCGTCGCGGCGCTGGAAGGTGTGATCGGCAAGACCCCGCCGCCGCTGCAGCTGAAGGTGATCGACCATCTGGACGCGAGCGCGCTGCGCTGGATCGCGGCGTCGCCGCTGATATTCGCCGGCTTGAGCAGCGCCGGCGGCGTCGGCGTGACGCTGGCCGGCGGGACGGCCGGGTTCGCCCAGGGCGGGGCGCGGGAGCTGCGCCTGCCCCTGGCGGCGCTGGACGACCCGCAGCTGGCGCTGGAAGGCGCCGGCTTCGGCTCGCTGTTCCTCGCGCCCGGCGTCGGCGAGACCCTGCGGGTCAACGGACGGGTGGCGCAGGTGCAGGGCGGCGAGGTGCTGATCGCCGTCGAGGAGTGCTACGTCCACTGCGCCAAGGCGCTGATCCGCTCCGACTTCTGGGCGGCCGCGCCGATCGAGGAGACGTTCCAGGACCCGGCCGCGTTCGTCGCGGCCAGCCGCTTCATGGCCCTGGCGACGACCGACGCCGACGGGCGCAGCGATCTCAGTCCGAAGGGCGATCCGGCGCGGACCATGGCGCGGCTGGACGGCGACCGGCTCTGGTTCGCCGACCGGCCGGGCAACCGCCGCGCCGACAGCTTCCGCAACATCCTCGCCCAGCCGCAGATGGCCGCGGTGCTGCTGACGCCCGGCTCGCGCCAGGTCGTCGTGGTGCGCGGCGTCGCTAGCCTGACCACGGAAGAGACCGCCCGCGCGCCGTTTGTCGTGCAGGGCAAGACGCCGCTGCTGGCGGCCTGCGTCGAGGAGCTCGCGCTCAATCTGCGGCCGAGCCTGGCCCTGGAGCGCGCGGCCCTGTGGCCGCTGATGGCGCCGGCCGAAGGCCTGGATCCGGCGAAGATGCTCGTCGCCCACGTCAAGCTGAACCGCGACAAGGGCGCCGGCGCGAGGCTCGCCGGCGCCATGTTGTCGATCCCCGGCCTGATGCAGAAGGGGCTGGAGAAGGACTACAAGACCAACCTCTACTGAGGGCGGCGCCTGCCGCTAGGCGGCGGGCTGGGCCACGGCCTTGCGGCCCTTCACGCCGATGGCGAACACCAGCACGGCGGACAGCATCAGGAAGGCCGAGACCCCGACGAGCGCGCCGGCGTAGGAGCCGGTGCGGGTGAAGACCAGGGCCGCCGCCGGGACGCAGACCACCGAGACCGGCAGGTTGACGAGGTTCATCAGGCCATAGGCGCGGCTGAAGTTCTCGCGGCCGAAGCGTTCCGACAGGGCGATCGGCATCACCGGCAGGGCGGCGGCGCCGTGCACCCCGATCAGGGCGATGATCGCCGCCTTCAGCGGGAAGGGCAGCGGCAGCAGCAGCAGCAGCACCAGCAGGGCGGCGTCGAACACCACCAGGAAGAGGGTGCGCGCGCCGCCCAGGCGGTCGGCGATCCAGCCGAAGACGAGCGTGCCGGGGATGCCGGCCAGCGCCTGGAGCGAGACCAGAGTCGCCGCGAGCGTGGCCGTGAAGCCCCAGGTCCCGGCCATCGGCACCATGTGCGTCGTCAGGACCACCGAGGTGGCGGCCGAGGCCATGAAGGCGAGCGCCATCGCCCAGAACGCCGGCGACCGCAGCAGTTGTCCCGTGGTCAGGCCGCCTTCGCCCGCCGGCGCAGCCGGACCGTGGGCGCCGGCGGCCTGGGCGTGGCCGGCGGCCTGCGGCCCCGGGGGCCGGTCGACGATGAAGAAGTTGGCGACCAGGATGACCGCCGCGAAGCCGGCCAGCATCAGGTAGGTCGCCGTCAGGCCCTGGCCCTGGAGCACCCAGGTCACCACCAGCGGCATCACCGCGATGAGGATCGGCATGGTGACGAGGCCGAGCATCCGGCCGCCGTTCACCACGTACCAGCGGGTCACCAGGGTCGGCGGCAGCACGGCGGCCACGGCCATCGCCGGGCCGAGCAGCAGGCCGAAGGCGGCGAGGTAGAGCGGATAGCTGGCGGTGAAGGCCAGCAGCAGGAAGCCGGCGACGCCGAGCGCCGCGCCGATCACCATCACCAGCCGCAGCGAATGCCGCGTCGCCAGCGCCCCGACCACCGCCGCGAGCAGGGCGTTGACCAGGGTGAGGGCGGGGATCGCCATCGTGCTGAGTTCGCGGCCCACGCCGAGGCGCGCCTCGACCGCGCTCAGGATGACGCTGAACGAGCCGAAGATGCAGGCCAGGGTGACGTTGAAGTTGAGGAAGGCGATCCCGGCCATGGCCGGCGCCTTCGGGTGATTTCGGACGGCGGGCTGGGCCCCCTCGGCGGCAGACATCGTATCCTCCCTGGCCGCTTCTGTCGGCGGCGGCTTTCTTGCGTCTTGTTCCGGCCCGCGGTCGGCCGGGCGGCCGCTCACCGTGGCGCGAGCATGACCGCGCAGGCCTTGACGCAAGATCATAGGCGGACCCACGCGCCTACTCCCATTCGGGAGGGGTGCGGCGGGGCGCCCTGCGGACGCGCCGTCCCGGATGAGCTGAGCGACGACGGGCCCGGCGGCTGACCGACCGGGCGAGCCTCGGGGCGGGGTCTGACGACAATATGGCGCGGGCTGTCGAGAGCCCCGCCGGACGCGTTGATAGCGTCGCGAAGTCCTCAATGGATTCATCGAGATGCCTGACGCCGCAGTCGCCGCCGCCAATCCCTGCCGCCTCGTCAGCGAGGCGGAGATCGCGCACTATCGCCAGCACGGCTGGGCGAAGCTGGACGGCTTCGTCGCTCCGGCGCTGGTCGCCGAACTGCTCGCCGTCGCACGCCGCCGGATGGGCGAGGACGGCGACAGCAACGAGGCCTACGGCCTCAATCAGCCCTACTTCAACGCCGAGTACGGCGCCGGCCTGGCCAATCCGCCGGTGCGCCGGTTGATCGAGGAGATCGGCAAGAGCGCCAAGGCGTTGATGAACCGCAGGTCCGGCATGGGCGTACGTTACTTCACCGATTTCTATGCGCCCAAGCTGCCGTCGTCGAAAAAGACCAAGAACGCCGGCAACGGCCCCACCGCCTTCCACCAGGACTTCATCACCTTCGCGGTGGACCGCACGGGCGGCATGACCTTCTGGATCGCGCTCGAGGACTACGGGCCGGAGTTCGGCACCATGTCCTTCGTCAGCGGCTCGCACCGCATGGGCGTGTTCGGCAGCTATCACACCTACGGCGAAGGCGACCTGCTGGACGTCTTTCCGGAGGTGCGCGAACTCGGGGTCTCCGAGCCGATGCGCTACCGCGCGGGCGACGTCACCGTGCACTCGCACCTGACGGTGCACGGCGCCGGCGCGAACCTCACCGACCGGCCGCGCTGGGCCTATCTGGTGCTGACCCAGCCGGCGGACGTCTGCTGGAACGGCGCCCCGCCGGAAGCCTTCGACACCACCGGCATGAAGGTGAACCAGCGGCTCGACGACGAGGAGCGTTTTCCGCTGCTGGCCTGACGGCTGCGGCTCGTCGCGGCTTGCCGGCCGGCGGCGAAGCCGCCAGCCTGCCAGGATGACCGTCTATGTCGCCCTGTTGCGCGCCGTGAACGTCGGCGGGACCGGCAGGCTGCCGATGGAGCAACTGCGCGCCATCTGCGCCGAACTCGGCTATCGGGACCCGCGCACCTACATCGCCAGCGGCAACGTCGTGTTCGAGAGCGAGCGCGGCGAAGCTGCGGTCAAGGCCGAGCTGGAGAAGGCGCTCGAGGCTTACGCCGGCAAGCCGGTCGGGGTCCTGGCGCGCACCGGCGACGAGCTCGCGGCGGTGCTGGCCGCCAACCCCTTCCCATCCGCGCCGGCCAACCGGACCGTCGCCATCTTCCTCGACGCGCCGCCGCCGGGCGGCTGGGAGAAGGGCGTCGTGGGCCGGGCGGGCGAGGAGATCGCCGCCGGCGCGCGCGAGTTCTACGTCCACTACGGCGACGGCATGGGCCAGTCGAAGCTGCGGATCGCCGCGGCCGCCGACGGCACGGCGCGGAACATGAACACCATCGCCAGGCTCGCGGCGATGGCGGCCGAGCGCGGCTGAGCTTCCGAGTCGCGCGGCGAGCCTAGGCCGGGCGGCCGATCTGGCGAGCCGGGTTCTCGCCGGGCGCTTGCCCGGGCGTGCGTTCGCGCTTCAGCAGCTCCGCAACGTACCGCCCGCCGGCATCGGTGAGCGCACAGACGTAAGGGGCGTTCGGCCTGAGGTGCGCCCGGCCCAGCGATCTCACCAGGCCCTTGTTGATCAGCCCCGGCGCGCTCAGGAACGGCACTTCCCCGACGCCTTCTGGACCTTCGAACAATGCAAGTAGCGCGCGCTTCTGCGCCGAACCGACCCGCCCCATACGCCTGCCTTCCGTCCCCGGAGCGCCATTGCGCCCGAATAGCACCTTACAGGTGTCATTAAGGATCGGAATTTGTCGATTTCTTGGAGCGATTCGCAAGGCGACGGCCGTCGTCGGCGACCTCCTGGCGAAACGCGCAGGAGCGATCCTCGGCGAGAACGCTCCCGCCCCGCGCGACGGCTCAGCCGTTGATGATCCAGTCGCGCGTGGTCTGGCCGCGCTCGAAGAATCCGGAGCCGAGCTTCAGCAGGCGGTCGTCGTGGCGCCAGGCCACCGCCCAGCCCTCGACCAGATTCCCCTCGGGGTCGAGGCGGACGATGATGCGGTTCTTGCTGCGGCCGTACCTGGTCCTGCCGTTGCCGGGGCAATCCATCTTCAGGTGGTACTCGCCGCGGCTCCAGCTTTCGCCGTACTTCTTCAGCTCGTGGCCGGCGTAGTAGGCGTGGGAGCTGTTCCGCGTGAGCTTGCCGGCGATGATCAGGCCTTGGGTGCGTCCCAAGGTGTCGGCGAAACCGCGATGTTCCTGTTCGTTGTCGTTGTACTTGATGACTGGCAGCCCCATCGACTTCTCCTTCCCTCGATTCAGATTTCAGTCATGCGGCCAGCAGGCCGAGATGAGCGAGTTGGTTCAGGCGGGCGTCCACCTGCGCCACGGTGACCGTCTGGCCGAAGGCGCTCATTTCGCGGGCGAGCGCCTCGCGGGTGCGTGAGCCGTCCAGCCGCGTGACGAAGGCGCGCCCGGCCTCGTCGCCCAGTCGGACGCTGCCGTGGTCGAGGGTCGTGACCTCGAGCTGGCCCTGACGGATCTGCAGGCGCGCCAGCGGGCTGGCGATCGGCCGCTCGCCCGGCTGCAGGCTCAGCGGCGCCGGGCCGCTGGCCAGCTGCACCCGCCCCATGGTGAAGAGCTGCAGCAGGGCTTCCTCGACCGCCGACCCCGGCGGCAGCTCGGCGACCGCCACGCCGCGCGGGTGGTTCTGGCCGATGCGGTGCAGCATCTGCTTCAGCGCCGGCTCCTCCAGTTCGAGCTCGCTCTCGCCGATGCCGAAGGTCACCGGCGTCGGGCCGACGAGATCGGGATCCGGCGTCAGGGCCTTCGCCGGCGCGGCGGCCCAGAGCGCGCGCACCCGGGCGGGATCGACCGGACGCGACAGCGGCGCCCCGGTCCGGGCGAGGATCGCCTGCCGGAAGAAGCGTGCGGCGACGTAGTCGAGGTACTGCTGCAGGCCGAGGTGATCCCCGCCGACGATCGCGGAGATCTTGCGGCCGAGATCGCTGGGAAACAGCTCCTCGCGCCACCAGAGGCTCTCGGCGTCGGCGACGAACTGCAGGCCGTGGCCGGCGGCGTCGGTCACGAACTCGTGCAGGTGGAAGGGGGCGTAGACCGGGCCCAGCTCGTCGTGGAACAGGACGCGCGGGTCGCGCTTCAGCATGCCCTGGCACTCGGTCTTCATCGCCAGCGCCGTCGGCGTGTTGTCCGGCAGCGTGGAGATCAGCAGCTCCAGGAAGCTCAGGGCGCCGGCGAGGCGCGCCTCGAAGCCCTCGACGCCGCGCAGGTGGTGCAGCAGCATCTCGCGCAGCGCCATCCGCACATGGCAGCCGGGCAGGGCGTTGAAGCTGACGAAGGCCAGCCCGGTCGGTGCAAGGCGCGCGCCGATCAGCCGCAGCAAGGCCTCGCGCACCGGGGCCGGCACCCACGAATAGACGCCGTGGGCGATGATGTAGTCGAACTCGCCGAGTTCCGGCCCGGCGTCGAGGATGTCGAGCGTCTCCAGCCGCAGGTTGCCCAGCTCGAGCTGGTCGGCGACGCCCTGGCCCGCGGCGATCGCCGAGGAGGCCAGGTCGAACCCGACCAGCGTCGCGTCCGGATAGGCGACGGCGAGCGGGACGATGTTGCCGCCCTCGCCGCAGCCGATCTCCAGCACCCGGGCGCGCGCCATCGGAACGTAGGGGGCGTCGAGCAGCACCGCCGCCGCCGCCAGCCGCTCGGGGTGCGTCTGGCGGATCGGCTGGCTCGGATAGGCCACCCGGTCGTAGTCGGTCAGGCTCAAGGGCTCAGGCCGTTTCCAGCGCGTCGGCCGGCGCCCCGGCCGCCGCGAACTCGTAGACGAAGCCGGAGTCCTTCACGTCGACCTTGATCGCCGCGATCTCCTCGCCCGCCATCTGCTTGTTCAGGAGCTGGATCGAGAGCTCCGGCAGCATGGTGTTGGTGAGGATGGCGTCGATCATCCGTCCACCGGAGGCCACCTCGGTGCAGCGCGAGACGATCAGGTCGACGACCGCCGGCGCGTACTCGAAGCTGATGCCGTGGTTCTCGGTGATCCGGTTCTTCACGCGGTCGAGCTGCAGGCGGACGATGCCCTGCAGCATGGTGGGCGACAGCGGGAAGTAGGGCAGCACGATCAGGCGGCCGAGCAGGGCCGGCGGGAAGACCTTGAGCAGTTCGGGACGCAGCGCGTCGGCCAGGACCTCCGGCTCCGGCTTCATCTCCTCGTCTTCCGAGAGGTTGGTGATCAGGTCGGTGCCGACGTTGGACGTGAGCAGGATGAGGGTGTTCTTGAAGTCGATGTGACGCCCCTCGCTGTCGTCCATGTAGCCCTTGTCGAAGACCTGGAAGAACATCTCGTGGACGTCGGGGTGGGCCTTCTCCACCTCGTCCAGCAGGACGACGGAGTAGGGCCGGCGGCGCACCGCCTCGGTGAGCACCCCGCCCTGGCCGTAGCCGACGTAGCCGGCGGGCGCGCCCTTCAGCGTCGAGACGGTGTGGGCCTCCTGGAACTCGCTCATGTTGATGACGATCAGGCTGTCGTCGCCGGCGTAGAGCAGCTCGGAGAGCACGTGCGCGGTCTCGGTCTTGCCGACCCCCGAGGGGCCGCACAGCATGAAGACCCCGACCGGCTTGTTCGGATTGTCGAGCTTCGCCCGGCTGGTCTGGACGCGCTTGGCGATGGCGTCCATGGCGTGGTCCTGGCCGACCACCCGCTTCTTGAGCTGGTCAGCGATGGTCAGCACCGAGGCGATCTCGTCCTTCACCATCCGGCCGACGGGAATGCCGGTCCAGTCGCCGACGACCGCGGCGACCGCGTCGGCGTCGACTTCGCCGAACACCATCGGATCGCCGGCGTGGGCCGCCTCGAGCGCCGCCAGCGCGGCCTCCAGTTGCGCCTTCAGGGCGGCGGAGTCGCCGTCGCCCGCCGCCGCGGCGGCGGCCAGCGCGGCGCGCGCCTCGCGGACCGCCTCGATCGCCGCCTTCTCGGTCTCCCATTTGGCCTCGGCTTCGGCCAGGGCGGCGCGCGCCTCATCGAGCGCCTCGTTCAGCTTGCCGATGCGCTCAGCGCCGGCGTACTGGCCTTCGGCCTCGCGGGTGGCGATCTCCAGCTCGACCTGCAGCAGCTCGATCTTGCGGCGGCGGTCCTCGACCCGGGCCGGCGTGGCGTGCTGCGAGACCGCGACCCGGGCGGCGGCGGTGTCCAGCAGGCTCACCGCCTTGTCCGGCAGCTGGCGCGCCGGGATGTAGCGCTGCGACAGCTTCACCGCCGCCTCGACGGCCTCGTCCAGCACCGTCACCTTGTGGTGCGCCTCCATCATCGGCGTGACGGAGCGGATCATGGCCACCGCGTTGGCGGTGTCGGGCTCGCCCACCGCGACGGTCTGGAAGCGGCGGGTCAGCGCCGGATCCTTCTCGAAGTACTGGCGGTACTCGGCCCAGGTGGTCGCGGCGATGGTGCGCAGCCGCCCGCGGGCCAGCGCCGGCTTCAGCAGGTTGGCGGCGTCGCCGGTGCCGGCCTGGCCCCCGGCGCCGATCAGGGTGTGGGCTTCGTCGATGAACAGGATGATCGGCTTGGGCGAGGCCTCGACCTCGTCGATCACCTGGCGCAGGCGCTTCTCGAACTCGCCTTTGACGCTGGCGCCGGCCTGCAGCAGGCCGATGTCCAGCGAGCGCAGCGTCACGTCCTTCAGCGCCGGCGGCACGTCGCCGTCGACGATGCGGCGGGCGAAGCCCTCGACGACCGCGGTCTTGCCGACCCCCGCCTCGCCGGTGAGGATCGGGTTGTTCTGCCGGCGGCGCAGCAGGATGTCGATCACCTGCCGGATCTCGGCGTCGCGGCCGACGATGCGGTCGATCTCGCCCTTGCGGGCCTTCTCCGTCAGGTCGACGGAGAACTTGGCGAGGGCTTCGCCGCCCGCCGCCGAGCCGGCCGGCGCGCCCGCGCCGTAGTCCGCCTCGGCCGGCGCCGCCGCGGCCGCCTGGGCGGCCTCCGACGAGGCGGCGGTGATCTGGTCGAGCTCGTCGCCGAGCGCGTCGACCTGGACCTTGCGGAACTCCGGCGAGATGTTGAAGAGCGCGTTGCGCAGGGTCGGCGTCTTCAGCATGCCGAACACCAGGTGCGCCGAGCGCACCTTGCCGGCGCCGTACATCAGCGAGGCGTAGAGCCAGCCCTTCTCGACCGCCTCCTCGACCTGCGGCGAGAAGTCGGAGACCGCGGTCGCGCCGCGCGGCAGGGCGTCGAGCGCCGCCACCACGTCGCGGGCGAGCTGGGAGTCGTCGAGCTTGAAGCGGGTGCGGATGGCGGCGAGGTCGTTCTGCGGATCCTGCAGCAGCAGGTGCAGCCAGTGCACCAGCTCGACGTAGGGGTTGCCCCGCATCTTGCAGAAGCCGGTGGCGCTCTCGATCGCCTTCAGAGTGGTCGGGTTGAGACGCCCGAAGAGGGCGGCGCGGCTGATCTCGGTCATCTCGAACGATCCTTCCTGATCGAATTGCGGGCGATGCGTCTCGCCCCTCTGCCCAGCCGCGCGTCGCAGCGAAGGCCGCTGTTGGGATTCGGCGTGATCCAGCCGGTCCAGCCGAGGCGGGTGCGGCCGTCGAGACGGGCCGCCCGCACCTGGCGCGCGTCGATCTCCAACTGCAGGTCCCATTCCAGGTGCGGCGGCGCGAACGCCTGCAGCGCCTCGGATACGAGCTGAAACCGTGGGCCGCCGGGCAGCAGGTTTTCGTAGTCCCGCAGGGTCTCGGCGCGGATGATGACGCGGAAGGCGTCGGTCACCGTGTAGGTCCGCCGGCCGCCGACCGCGTCGACCCCCAGGCCGTTCAGGCTGCGGCCGAGCCGGGTCTGGTCCTCCGGCTCGATGTCGCGCATCAGCGGGATGTACTCGACGAGCTTCACCGGGGAGCCGGTCAGGTCGGTGAGCGCGTCCTGGATCGACCCGGCGCTGCGCCGCGAGACGTAGACGCCCGCGTAGTAGAGGCGCGCATTGACCGGGAAGGCGGTGTCGGGCCGCACGCCGTGGCCGGCGCCGGTCAGCGCCTCGAGATAGGTCGCGAAGCGGTCGTCCTGCGGCCGGTCGGCGCTGGCCGCCGGATTGGAGTCGGCCCAGGCGCGGTAGAACAGCTGCAGCGAGCGGCCCGCCACCATGTCGAGGAAGCCGCCGAACGGCTGCTGCTTGGCGTAGCGGCGCTCGAAGGTGGCGAACTCGGTCATGTGCAGGGGCAGCGGCCCCATCGGCCCGGTCAGGCCGAACCAGAAGCCGGCCGCGCGCGCCCGGCCGTTCTTCACCGTGATCCTGTCCCAGGTCGCACCGGCGAAGCTCATCGACGGCGTCTGGACCAGGTCGACGATGTTCTGCGCCGGCAGGCGCGACTCGCCGATCCGCGGCTGCGTCGGCGCGCGCGCCTCCGCCCGCCGAAGCAGGCTGTAGACCCCGTGCCGCTTGGCGTCAGCCGCGGCCTGCTGCAGGAACGTCAGATGTTCCTGCGCTGCCCCATCCTTGGCGGCCATTGCACAAACGTCCCTTCGTGGGGGCTTTCGAAGATGCATTCGGTGAAGGCGTTCACCGTCGCGAACTCGCCGAGGAACCGCTCCAGGACCGCGGCGAACAGGAACATGCGCGCGTTCTCGAAGGTCGCGTCGTCGAGGCGGATGCGCAGCCTCTGGCCGCGGGCGAAGGCGGTGCGGCCGCGACCCGGCACCCGGCGCGTGACCGGCTCGGAGCTGATCGCCTGGACGCCGTCGATCTGCCGCCGCAGCGCCGGATCGTCGATGCGCCCGTAGAGCGCCAGATGGTCGCGCAGCACCGCGGGATCGTCGTCGTTCTCGGAGACGAAGCTCGTGTAGTTCGGGGTCAGATGGCCGATCACCCGCCAGGCCGCGTCGCTGATGCCCTGCGGCGGGCGCGGCTTGGTCGGCGCGCGCAGGAGCGTCACCGCCCGCACCGGAAGCCCCGGCGCGAGGAAGTCGGTCTTGCCGCCGACCCGCAGGTTCTCGGCCAGCTCGCGGTTGGTCACCAGGGCGCGGGCGGCCAGCTCGTAGCGTTCGTCGACGCCGCCCGGATTGCCGGGCGAGGTCAGGCTGATCCAGGTCTCGGTGCCCAGATAGTCGGAGCGCCGGCGCAGCCGCTGCTCCTTGGTCGACAGCCGGCGGTGGCGCAGGCGGGTGACGTAGAACAGCGCGTCGCCCCAGTCGTGGAGCAGGCTGCCGAAGGCGTGCAGCGGGGCGACCGGTTTCGGATCGCGGTTGGACTCCGCGTAGCTGACGACCTCGAGCACCCGGTAGATCTCGAAGTCCAGCGGCCGCGTGCGGTCGGCGATCAGCTGCAGCTCGTGCTCGAACGGGGTCAGCGCGACGCGGTCGATCTGCTTCTCGAACAGGTTCACCGCCGGGGTCGCGAACAGGCGGAAGTTCGCCGGCGACACGGCCCCGGCCAGCGCCGGCGCGGCGCGGTCGAACAGGATGACGACGTCGCAGCTGTCCTCGCACCGTGCGAAGGCGCGGCCGAGCTCCGGCAGCCGCACGAACAGGAAGCGCTCGGGGCAGGCGAAGTATTCGGTCAGCAGGCGATAGCCGCGGAACGCCCGTCGCCCGTGCGGCAGGAGCGCGCAATCATCCTCGAAGCCGTGCTGCTCCGGGTCCGGCAGGACGACGCCGGGGGCGTCCGGCGCCGAGGCCGGCGAGCGGCCGACCACCCCGATGACGTCGCCGACGAGTTGCCGGTAGAGCTCGCCCGGGATCACCTCGGAGCCGTCGAGATAGATGGGCAGGGCCGGCGGCGCGATCTTCGAGAGCGGGACGCCGCCGACGCTCTGGAAGCGCAGCCGCAGACCGGCCTCGGCGCGTCCGCGCGCCGCGCCGCTGTAGGCCGCGACGGCGGCGCGCGTCGGCAGGTACTCGGCCTCGACGATCCTCAGCGGCCAGAGCGTCACCGCCTGGCCGGTGCGGAAGGTGATCGGCGTGTCGGTCTCCGAGGTCGAGCTGGCGCTGAGCTCGGTCAGCCGCGGGATCGGATAGCCGGCGGCGAGCGCCAGGTCGCCCTCCTGCGGCTCGAAGCCGACGACGCACATCGACGGCGTCGGCGCCAGATACTGCGGCTGGATGGCGTTCAGCAGGTGCTGCGTGAACTCGGGATACTGGTCCTGAAGCTTCAGCTTCACCCGCGCGTTCAGGAAGGCGACGCCTTCCAGCAGGCGCTCGACGTAAGGATCGGTCTCGTTGGGCGTGTTCAGGCCGAGACGACCGGCGACGGTCTCGTACTCCTCGCCGAACTCGCGCGCGGTCTCCCGCAGGTAGATGAGCTCTTCGTTGTAGGCCCGCAGCAGGCGGGGATCCATCGCGCCTACTCCCGCACGATGGCCGCGCCGGTGTCGATCTCGACGTCGGTCTTGAACTCGACAGGCATGGCGTTGACGGCGTTGGTCACGTCGCCGCGGATCACGAAGGTGACGGCGTTCGGCCGCTCCGGGGAGGCCTGCGGCTCGACGTCCAGACTCCTCGAATCGATGCGCGGCTCGAAGGCGGAGATCGCCTCGCGGATCTCCCGCGCGCGGTTCTGGATCGCCCGGCGGTTCAGCAGCTTGCCGGACATGTCGGCGACGCCGTAGTTGAGCACCGAACTGGCGACCTCGGGCGTGGCGTCGAGCGGCTGCGTGGCGGCCAGATGGGTGGTGTTCAGGACCCAGTTCAGCTCGCGCAGCACCGTCGCGCGCAGGGCGGCCTCGTTGAAGCGCTCGATGCGCGGCACGGTGTAGAAGCGCATCGAAGCGCGGCTCGCCTCGACCTCGGTCTCCGACGGCTCGCGCACGCCGTCCAGGGTCAGGTCGGCGACCAGCTTGTCGAACAGGGTGGGGTTGATCCGCGAGGCCATGATCGGCGCCGTCAGGCGAACGTCAGGCGCCTGAGCGACAGGAGGCCGACCTCGTCGCCTTCGCCCAGCGACCAGACGCGTTGGCCCAGGCCCTGCTGGCCGGACGGGGCGTCGCGCCAGTCGGTGCCGCGCGCCAGCAGCAGGTCGGCGGTCTCCGACTGAGTGGTGCCGGGATAGCGGACCGGCAGGATGGCGGCCAGAGACTGGCCGGTGCGGAACTCGATCTCGACCGGCAGCCAGACGAGGTCGCGCAGGTCCTTCGGGCCCTCGGACTCGATCTTGGCGACGCTGTCGAACGGCACCACGCCCCAGCGGCCGTGGATCACCGCCTCGAAGCTGGGGCCGAACCGCGGATCGGCGTCGGCGATCCAGTCGAACCGCAGGTCGTCGTTGAACACGCCGGGGGTGTCCGGCGCGGCGTCGAAGGCCGCGTCGCGACGCGCTTCCGCCTCCTCGAGGCGGCCTTGGGCGTAGGCGCCGATCGCCGCGGCGAGGTCGCCGGCCCAGTCCGAGCCGCCGACGAGCAGCGCGGGCTGCGCGGCGCCGGCGAAGACCTGTTCACGCTGGATCTCGGCGTCGATCGCCAGATTGTAGGAGACCGCCAGCATCTGCGCTTCGGGCGACAGCGAGGCGAGCGCGCGCAGTTGCGACTTCGCCTTCTCCCACTCGCCGAGCAGACAGAACAGCTGGAACAGGAACATGCGCGCCGGCTGATCCTGGGGCGCGCGCTTCACCTGGTCGACCAGGGCGGCGCGCGCGCCGTTCAGGTCGCCGGCGTTCAGCAGTGCGTTCGCATCGGACATGGGGGCGATCGGCCGGCGGGCGCACCCGCCGGCCGCCTCTCTTACGACGACGCGTTTTCGGCGATGTTCCACTTGAACTCGTCGCCGCCGGCCGCCGCGCCCTTGGCGTCCTGCGCCTTGTAGGCGACGGAGACCTCGGCGAAATTGATGCTGACGTTTTCGGTCAGCCGGTCTTCGCCGCCGCTGCCGCCGGTCGAAACCGACGTGATCATGCATTCCTTCATCGTGATCACGACGTACTCGAGCGGGGTGGTGCCCGCCTTGCGCACGGTCAGCACGGCTTCGTCGATGTGGCCGCCGTTGGCGCAATGCAGCATCAGCTTGGTCGACGACAGGTCGATATACTTGGTGAAGCTGATGTCCTGGAAGTTCGCCTTGCCGGCGCCGGCGCCGCCGCCCATGTGAGCCGTGCCGGAGTTGCTGAGGCCCCAGCTCCAGGCCAGGACGTCGATCTCGTCCTTGTGGGTCTTGTCGCGGGATTCACCTTTGATCCCGCTCAGCTTCATGAACATGTCCACGGCCATGAGCGCTCTCCTTCTCGATGTCTGCTAGGTGTTCTTAGTTGATTTACTGAGGCCGATCAGCCTTTGCCGCCTGGCAGGCGCGACACCATGCTCAAGGACACGTCCATGCCTTCGAGCTGGTAATGCGGCACCATGCGGAACACGCCACGGTAGTATCCCGGGTTCTCGGGATCGGGAATGACGTCGACGGAGGCCGATTTCAGCGGCTTGCGCGCCTTGTCGGCTTCAGTCGAGGAATCCGGCTGCATGTCGACGTACTGCATGATCCAGGACTGCAGGTCCTTGGCGAGTTGCGGCGCCTCGCGGGTGCTGCCCACCCAGTCGCGAACCATGCACTTCAGGTAATGGGCGAAGCGGCAGCTGGCGAAGATGTAGGGCAGGCGGGCCGAAAGGTTGGCGCTCGCGGTCGCGTCAGGATCGTCATAGGCCTTCGGCGAATGCAGCGTCTGGGCGCCGATGAAGGTCGCCTGGTCGGTGTTCTTGCGGTGCACCAGGGCCATCAGCCCGGCCTTGGAGAGCTCCGCTTCGCGCCGGTCGGAGATGGCGATCTCCGTCGGGCACTTGGCGTCCATCGCACCGTCGTCCGTCGGGAAGAGGGCGGTCGGCAGGCCCTCGACGGTGCCGCCGGACTCCACGCCGCGGATGCGGGTGCACCAGCCGTAGGTCTTGAAGGCCTCGGTGATCCGCACGCCGAGGGCGTAGGAGGCGTTCAACCAAAGATAGTTATCGTGATCGCCGCCGTTGGTGTCCTCCTCGAAGGCGAACTCCTCCACCGGCTCCGAATTGGCGCCGTAGAGCGGCCGGCCCAGGAAGCGCGGCAACGTCAGCGCCATGTAGCGGCTGTCGTTGGAGTCGCGGAACGAGCGCCAGGCCATGTAGTCGGTGGCCTCGAACTGCTTGGCGAGGTCGCGCGGATTGGACAGCTCCTGCCAGCTCTCCATGCCGAGCAGCTGCGAACTCGCCGCGGCGATGAAGGGCGCGTGCGCCGCGGCCCCGATCTTCGACAGGCCCTTCATGATCTCGATGTCGGGCGCGCTGTGGTCGAAGGCGTAGTCGCAGACGAAGGCGCCGTAGGGCTGGCCGCCGAGTTGACCGAACTCCGCCTCGTAGATCTTCTTGAACAGCGGGCTCTGATCCCAGGCCGCGTCCCGGAACTGCCGCAGCATCTTCCGGGTCTCGTCCTTCGAGATGTTCAGCACGCGGATCTTCAGATCCTTGCCGGTCGGCGTATTGATGACCAGGTACCAGAGGCCCTTCCACGCCGACTCCAGCGTCTGGAAGTCCTTGTGGTGGAGGATCTTGTTGACCTGTTCGGTCAGCTTGCGATCGATGGCCGCTTTCAGCGCGTCGACGGTCGTGAAGACGTCGTCGCCGATGATCTGGGCGTCTTCCAGCGCCTGTTGCGCCAGAGTCTTGATCGCCTCTTCGATGCGGGACTGCTTAGCCTCGCTATTGGGCTTGAACTCTTTCTGCAAGAGCAACGCGAAGTCGTCCATGCTGACGGCTTCGGCCGTCGCAACGGAGGCTTGCTCAAGGGCTTCCTGCGCCATCACTGTCTCCCAGCAGGCTTTAGATCTTCGGATTGTCGTGGGGTGCGGATCAGGCCTGGGCGTCGCCGTCGTCGGCCGGCGGCTTCGCCGCGAGAGCCTTCAGCAGCGAAGGATCCTTCAGCACCTTGTCCAGCAACTCCTGCGCGCCGTCCTTGCCGTCCATGTACAGCAGAAGGTCGTTCAGCTGTTGGCGGGCTTCGAGAAGCTTGGCGAGCGCGGGGACGTTCTTGGCGATCGCGCCGGGGGAGAAGTCTTCGAGCGACTTGAAGGTCAGGTCGACGGCCATCTGGCCTTCGCCGGTCAGGGTGTTCTCGACGGTGAAGGCGGCGCGGGGAGCGATGGCCTCCATCTTCTGTTCGAAATTGTCCATGTCGAATTCGACGAAGTCGCGCTTGTCGAGCGGCTTCTTGTCGACTTCCGATTTGCCGGACAGGTCGGACATCACGCCCATGACGAACGGGATTTCAACCTTTTGGCGAGCGCCGAAGGTCTCGACCTCGTACTCGATGTGCACGCGCGGCGCGCGATTTTCCTTGATGAAACGTTGCCCGCCCTTAGCGCTGGCCATACCAATCCCCCCGCATAAGCCCCAATAACGTCGGTCGCATACCAACACAGCCCAAGGCTGCGCTCAACCTACAATTTATGACCGGTAACGCTCTACTCAGTATTCTTCGCGCAGGCGCCGGGCCTGCAGCACCGAACGCGCCTCGTCGATGCCGGTCGGAGCAAGGTCCGCCAGAATCTCCAGAAAGTCCTGCGTCACCCAGTCGCGGGCGCGCTGCAACAGTATCGGCGCCGGATGCGCGGGCTCGCGGCGCCGGTAATAGTCGCAGATCGCGTCCAATGTCCGCAGAACATCTTCGCGGCTTTCAATGCGGCCGCCGCCTCCACCGCCGCCGCTGCGCGGCGCCGCCGTCTCCGCCGGCGCGTCGGCGGCGTCTTCGCTCGCAGCGTCGTCGGCCGGCGAGGTCGACAGAAACGCCTCCACCGAACGCTTGATCTCGGCCAGGGCGTCGTAGGTCGGCCGGAAGTTGGTCGCCCCGCCGCCTTCGGCGTTGGCCGTCAGCACGGCGTCGGCGCGCTTGATCCCGTCGACGATCGCGTCGATCCGGCCGACGATCTCGTGCAGCCCGGCGTCGCCGACTTCCTCCAGCGCGGCGCGGAACATGCCGTAGCCGTCCTCGGCGTCGCCGCCGGTGCGGAAGCGCTCGAAATCCTCGCCGGAGTATTCGCCGAGCCGCGGGTGACGCAGCAGGATGATCCGGCGCAGCGGCGCGATGAACGGCGTGTTCGCCGTCAGGGAGTCGCAGGCGCCCTTGCGGCCCTGGAAGCCGTACTCCTCGAGCTGCGGGTGCAGCGTCGGCCAGTAGGTCTCCAGCAGGCCCGCGAGATACTGGGCGCCGGTCTCGACCGTCTCCAGAGATCCGGACTGCGCGCCGGCGCGGCAGAGATAGACGGCGAGCCAGACGTCCTTCGTCAGGCTGCTCTGGGCGGTGATCTTGTCGACGATGCGCCGCCAGTCGATCTCGGCGCTTTCGGCGGCGACGCCGGAGGCGTCGATCGAGACTTCGACCTCGAACGACTGCTCGATCTCCATCCGGTCGTTGTCGTAGGCGAGATCCGGACCGGCCGGCTCGTCGTCCGAAACCGGCGCGAGCAGTTCCTCGAGATTGAGCGCCACAGTCCTGCCCCCCAGCGGATGTGATGGAGCCGACGCACCGCCAGCTTCGCCGCGCGCACCTTTGATCCGAACGGCGGCGTTTCGCAAGAGCCCTCCACGACTTATTGGTGTCGTGCGCCCAACGGCTTTGCGTGGAGCGTGACTGCTCGTGTAGGTTACAGCCGAACACTTTGGGGGGACGGGCGATGGACCGGGAAGCGTCGATCTCGATCGCGCTGGGCGGCGCGAAGTTCGAGCTCGAGCGCTTCGAAGCGGTCGAGCGATTGAGCGAACTGTTCACGATGGTCGTGGAAGGCTTCTCGGCGGACGAGATCGACTTCCTGGATCATCTCGCCAAGCCCGCCGCTCTCACCGTTCGCGAGGGCGGCGAGGTCATCCGCTACTTTCACGGCCTGCTGACCGAGGCCGAGCTGACCCATCACGACGCGTCCGGCAGTCACTATCGGCTGACGCTGCGGCCCTGGTTCTATCTACTCGATCAGAACCGGGATTACCGGATTTTCCAGGACATGACCGTCGTCGACATCGCCAAGAAGGTGTTTGCGGCGCTGGATATGAACGACGTCGATTTCAGCAAAGTCGGCACGAGCTACGCCAAACGTGACTACTGCGTTCAGTACAAGGAGAGCGACTTTGAGTTCCTCTCCCGGCTCTTCGAGGACGAGGGGATCTATTATTACTTCCGGCACGAGGCGGCGGCGCACAAGCTGGTGCTCTGCGACTCCAAGGCCGCGCATCCCGCGGCCGCCGGCTATGAGCAGGTGAAGTTCCGCCCGGCCACCGGCCAGAACAGCGGCATTCCCGACACCCTGTGGGCGTGGAACGAGCGGGTGTCCACCGCCGGGCAGGCGAGCGTCACTCTGCGCAGCTTCAACTTCACCACGCCGCAGGCGGCGGTGCAGGGCGCCGCCGAGGCGGCCAGCCAGCACCCGTCGGACTCGCTGGAGATCTACCGCTACGTCGACGATTTCGACGTGTCGGACGCCGGCGTGAAACGGGCGAAGACCATGCTGGCGGCGGCGCGCGCCCAGCGACGGGTGTTCCATGGCGAGGGCGACGCCCCGGGCCTGGCCTGCGGCGGCCTCTTCGAGCTGACGGAAGCGCCGGTCGACCGCTACAACCGTGAGTACCTGATCACCGGCTTTCGGCTGCAGGTCACGGCGGAGGGCTACCGTTCGGGGGCGGCGGGCGAGTCCCGCCGGGTGCACGTCGAAGCCATCCCCAGCGACACCCTCTTCCGGCCGCCGCAGAAGACCCCGCGGCCGCAGGCGACCGGGCCGGAGACCGCGACGGTCACCGGCCCGGAGGGCCAGGTGATCTATGTCGACGAGCACGGGCGGGTGAAGGTCCGCTTTCACTGGGACCGCCGGCCGGACGATCCGGGCAAGACGTCGTTCTGGATCCGCGTCTCGCACGGCGCGGCCGGGGAGGGCTTCGGCGCGGTCAACCTGCCGCGCGTCGGCCAGGAGGTGATCGTAGACTTCCTGAACGGCGATCCGGATCGGCCGATCATCACCGGGCGGGTCTACAACGCCAGCCGCAAGCATGCCTACGCCCTGCCGGACGAGAAGACGAAGTCGCTCTGGCGCACCCAGACGGTCGGCGAGGCGGGCGACTATTCCGGCGCGGAGAACCCGCCGCCGGCGGGCAAGGGCTTCAACGAGATCCGGCTGGAGGACAAGGGCGGCGGCGAGGAGATCTACATCCACGCGCAGCGCGAGATGGTCACCGAGGTCCTCCTCGACGACAAGCTGACGGTGCAGCGCGATCGCACCACCCGTATCGGCCGCGACCGGAAGACCGAAATCAAGCAGCACGAGACGCTGACCGTCGAGACTGGCGACGAGACCCACAAGGTGAGCGCTGGCAAGCGCGTCACCACCATCAACAAGAACGACGAGCTCACCGTCGAGACGGGCGACCAGAAGACCACCGTCTCCCAGGGGAACGTCTCCACCACCGTGTCGATGGGCAACATGGACACCCAGGTGAAGCTGGGCGACTACACGCTCAAGGCCGGCGCCGGCTCGGTGACCATCGAGGCGATGCAAAGCATCACCTTGAAAGTCGGTCAGAACAGCGTGGTGATCGACCAGATGGGCGTCACCGTGAAGGGCGTGATGGTCACCAGCGAAGCGCAGGCGATCCATAAGGTGAAGGGCTCAATGACCCAGATCGAAGGCTCCGCCATGACCACGGTCAAGGGCGGCCTGGTGATGATCAACTAGGGCGGCCGATGAAACGCTGGACACATGTGAAGTGGACCGAGGCCGGGCAGGTCGCCGCGGTGCTCGGCTGGCCCGCTTCGGCCGACGACGGCAAGTCGCCGGAGGAGATGTTCGACGCGCTGCGCGCGGAAGGGCGGATGGAAGAAGCCGCCATGTTCCTCGGCCAGGCGCTGCCGCGGTTCGAGGCCGTCGCCTGGGCTGCACGCTCGGTGCGCGACCTGGCGCCCGTCGAGCCCAACACGCCCGAGGGCGAGGCGCTGAAGGCGGCGCTGTTGTGGCTGCAGGATCCCAGCGAGCATCGCCGGCGCGCCGCCTTCGAGGCGGCCCAGCAGGCCTCCGACGCCTCGCCCCAGCGGCTGTGCGCCCTGGCGGTGTTCTTCTCCGGCGGCTCGATGGCGCCGGAGAACCTGCAGCCGGTGCCGCCGCCGAAGGACGTGGCCGGAAAGTTCGCCGCCAGCGCCGTGCTGCTCGCCGCCACGGCGGCCAGCGAGCGGTCCGCGGCGCTCGCCGGCGCCTTCACGCTCGGCGACGAGCTGGCCAGCGGGCGGGCGGGCGGCTGATGGCGCTGACCCTCACCATCAACGGCCTCGAGCGGCTGGACAACGGCGAGGTGGCGCGGCTGCGCCTCGACCGCCACGGCGCGCGGATCGGCCGGTCGGCGCACATGGACTGGAGCCTGCCGGACCCGCGCAGCTACATCTCCTCCAGTCATTGCGAGATCGAGTACCGCGACGGCGGCTATCTGCTGGTCGATCGCAGCACCAACGGCACCTATGTGAACCGCTCGCCCAACCGGCTGGCGGCGCCCCATCGCATCGCCCACGGCGACGTGATCCAGATCGGCCATTACGAGATCCTCGCCCACCTGGACGGGGAGGGGCAGGCGGCCCCGGCGCCCGCCGCGGCGAGCTGGTCGGGCTGGGACAGCCAGGCGCCGGCGAGCGGCGCGCCCGTCGGGATGGACGCCGCAGCGTGGGACCGGCCGACGCCGCAGCCGGCGATCAGCGGGCTGGGATCGGCCTCGGCCGCCTGGACGCCGCCGCGGGTCGACGGCGCGGCCGCCGGCGGCGACGCCTGGGGCCAGCCGCAGGCGGCCGGCCTGCAGCCGTCGGCGTGGTCGAGCGAGCCGCAGGCCGCGGCCGCGCCCGCCGCCAGCGACATCTGGGGCAAGCTCGCCAGCACCAACGAGGTCGACTGGTCGCGCGGCGGCTTCGGCGCGGCGCCCGCCGCGCCGGCGGCCGCGCCCGCGGGAGCCGGCGGATGGGGCGAGCCGGCCGCGAGCCCCCCCGCGCCGACGCCGCAGGCCTGGGGGGCGCCCGCCGCGCCGGAGCCCGCGCCCGCGCCGGCGTTCGCGCCGGCGCCATCGGCCGGCGGCGACCTCGCCGCCTTCGCCGCCGCCGCGGGCCTGCAGCCTTCGGATTTCAAGGGCGCGCCGGCCCAGGTGCTGGCGGCGGCCGGCGAGGCGCTGCGCCGGCTGGTCGCCGGCATGGTGGTGCTGATCGAGGCCCGCGCCCGCGCCAAGG
>Ga0164243_10004524_pt1 | contig 21738 bp, 17 predicted proteins | sample OricompcompostOP_FD_108781 | JGI IMG/M metagenome (GOLD analysis project Ga0164243, IMG submission 108781) | Organic Plus compost microbial communities from Emeryville, California, USA - Original compost - Organic plus compost (OP) | ecosystem: Engineered > Solid waste > Mixed feedstock >...
GGCAATCCGCTTACAGTTGCGGGGGCAGCCACGGTCTTGGCCCCTTTTCGGGTCGTCCTCACCGTGTTCCCTATTAATCCCCTTCGCTCTCGGTCGGGGAACCGTCGTTATACTATTACGTCGCCGCATCGCCGCAGTCAAGTGCATCTGGGGCGCTGTTTCGGCTTGAAAATTCAGGTGATTCGAAATCGCGTCACCTAAATTGCGGCCAAACTATTGTCGCATATGCTGGCCTATTGAATTTGTTTTTGGCAATATCCATGTAGACAACTCCCGCTAGAGGAGCGGGACTTGGGGAGGACCGCCGCAGGGCGGCAATACATTCCGTTGGGAGGACATATGCGTAGATTTATTCTGGCCCTGACGTCGGTAGCGGCGTTGGCTGTGGCAGGCTCTGCTTCGGCAGAGGACTACAAGGTGCTTGCACCCGCGGCTCCAGGCGGCGGCTGGGACCAGACGGCGCGCACGATGCAGAGCGTGCTTCAGGACGAAAAGATTTCCGGCAGTGTACAGGTCATCAACGTTCCGGGTGCAGGCGGCACCATCGGTCTCGCGCAGTTCGTGAACCAGAACAAGGGCGATCCGAGCCAGCTCATCGTCGGCGGCTATGTCATGGTCGGCGCGATCCTGACCAACAAATCGCCAGTTACGCTTGATGAGATCACGCCGATTGCACGCCTTACCGGCGAGTATGAAGCCATCGTCGTTCCGGCTTCTTCCGACATTCAGAACCTTGGCGACCTTGCAGCAAAGCTGAAAGCTGATCCAGGCTCCGTTTCCTGGGGCGGCGGCTCCGCTGGCGGCACCGATCACATCACTGCAGGCCTTTTTGCCAAGGCGGCAGGCGTCGATCCGACCAAGGTCAATTACATTGCCTTCTCCGGCGGCGGCGAAGCCCTTGCGGCCATTCTCGGCAATCAGGTGACTGTCGGCATTTCCGGCTATGGCGAATTTGAACCCCAGATCAAGGCCGGCACGCTGCGCATCATCGGCATTTCGAGCGACGAGCGCGTGGAAGGCATCGATGCCCCCACCTTCAAGGAAGGCGGCGTGGACGTTTCGATCCAGAACTGGCGCATGGTCGGCGCGGCTCCCGGCATCACTGCCGAACAGGAAGCCGCCATCAATGCCGATATCGAGAAGTTGGTGAAGTCGGAATCCTGGCAGAAGGCTCTCAAGGACAAGGGTTGGGCAGATACCTATCTCGCCGGTCCGGCGTTCAAGGAGCAGCTTGCCAAGGACGTTGCTGCGACTGAAACCATCCTCAAGGAAATCGGCCTCGTCAAATGACAGGATCAGAACCGCAGGAAGAGCGCCGCCCGGAAGGGGCGGCGCCAGATTTCGCCGCGCTCGTCATCGCTCTCGTTCTTGCAGCTGTCGCCATCGCCATTGCCTGGTCGACAACCTATGGCAACGACGTGACTAGCTACTCCCCGGTCGGCCCGAAAACCGTCCCCTATGTCGTTGCAGCCGGATTATTCGGCCTTGCCATATGGACCGTATTCGAAGCGCTTCGCGGTGATTTCCCAGAGCGTGAGCATCAGGAAATCGCCCCGATGGCATGGATCGTCGGCGGCCTGGCCGTCCAGATGCTGACGATGAAGACCGTCGGCTTTTCCCTGTCCACGGGCCTGCTCTTTGCGGCAACAGCACGCGGCTTCGGCTATCGCAAATTCTGGATCAGCGTTCCCGTCGGCATCGTCTTTGCCTTCGTGATCTGGTTCATCTTTGCGCGCGGCCTGCAGCTGTCACTGCCGTCCGGCTGGCTTGAACGTTTCGTCTAACGGCGAGGGCATATCATGGATACTGTCGCACTTCTCGCCAACGGACTTCTGGTGGCGCTTGAACCATCGAACCTCCTTTATGCGCTAATCGGCGTGACGCTTGGCACGGCTGTCGGCGTTCTGCCGGGCATCGGCCCGGCGCTGACGGTCGCGCTCCTTCTGCCGGTCACCTACAAGCTCGATCCCTCCGGCTCCCTCATCATGTTTGCGGGCATCTATTACGGCGGCATGTATGGCGGCTCGACCACATCCATCCTGCTTAATACGCCGGGAGAAAGCGCCTCCATCGTCACCGCATTGGAGGGCAACAAGATGGCCCGCGCCGGGCGCGGCGGGCCTGCACTAGCCACGGCTGCTATCGGCTCGTTCATTGCGGGCCTGATCGCCACTCTGGCTCTTGCCTTCGTGGCACCTTGGGTCGTGAAATTCGCCCTGTCCTTCGGACCGTCCGAATATTTCGCGCTGATGCTTCTGGCCTTCATGACGGTCTCTGCCGCATTTGGCGATTCCACCCTGCGCGGCCTGACATCCCTGTTCATCGGCCTCGCCCTTGGACTGATCGGTATCGACCAGTTGACCGGTCAGGCGCGTCTCGTCATGGGAACGCCAAACCTGCTCGACGGCATCAATGTCACGACACTGGCGGTCGCGCTGTTTGCCATTGGGGAAACACTGGCTGTCGTATCGAAAAAACTCCGGCCCGAAGATGAAGTCATCGCCGTCAAGGGTTCAGTCTGGATGACGAAGAACGACTGGAAACGCTCCTGGATGCCATGGCTGCGTGGCACCGCCATCGGCTTTCCGATCGGAGCGATGCCGGCAGGCGGCGCGGATGTGTCGAGCTTCCTTTCTTATTCGGCGGAACGGCAGTTCTCGAAACATCCCGAGGAATTCGGCAAAGGCGCCATCGAAGGCGTTGCGGGACCGGAAGCGGCCAATAACGCCTCGGCCGCTGGTACGCTCGTCCCGCTTCTGACGCTCGGCCTGCCCACCACAGCGACAGCGGCAATCATGCTTGCCGGTTTCCAGCAGTTCGGCTTGCAGCCCGGCCCGCTCCTGTTCGTGACCAATGCCACGCTGGTATGGGGTCTGGTGGCGAGCCTTCTCGTCGCCAATCTGATGCTGCTGATCCTGAACCTGCCGCTGATCGGCCTGTGGGTGAAGATGCTTACCATCCCGCGCCACTGGCTTTATGCGGGCATTCTGGTTTTCGCCACGCTTGGAACCATCGGTGCGAATGCCTCCACCTCGATGCTATTCGGCCTGCCGGTTTCATTCGAGCTTGGCCTGCTTCTGGCATTCGGTGTGCTGGGCTATGTGCTGCGGCGCTTTTCCTACCCCATCGCGCCGGTCGTCGTTGGTCTCATCCTCGGGCCGATGGCTGAAAAAAGCCTGCGTCAGGCATTGCAGATCAGCCAGGGAAACCCGATGACTCTGGTCCATTCCTGGGTATCGATTGTGCTGATCGCACTGGCGATTGCCGCAGTCGTTGTCCCCATGATCATGCGCCAGCGCGGCAAAGGCGAATTGCTGAGCCAGATGGCGACAGACGAAGACTAAAAACAAAAGCCCCGGAAATCCGGGGCTTTTTTACTCAGATACACATACGCTTACTTGATTGCTCAACCCTGAATACGACGGAACTGGTCAACGTCGATGCCAAGCGTCTCAAGGTCCCGGGCAGTAGGTTTCTGACCAGCGCGCACAGCAGCGGAAGCACGGACGGCGCTACCGAATTGCGCGAATGCACGACCGAAACGATTATTGAAGCGGGTAAACATTTTTCTCTCCATCACGGACATCTCTTCGTCCGCACCCAACAAATGGGGGTCGTTTCGCCTGCTTAGAAGATCGCCATTTGCATGCCAGCCATGCAATCGCGGCATATTCGGTTTCGTTCATCTTGATTGCAATCAATGCTGTTTGCCCGCTGGCTTGCCAAGCTCATTTCAGCCAAAGGAAGGAGCCTTAGAATGTCGAATACCCCCCATACGCTCGGTGAAGAGTTTCCCGGTCAGCTCGACGCCATTCATGCCCTGAAGGCAAAAAACGCCCGTTTTGCCCAAATTCTGGAAGAATATGATTCCATCAATGACCGCATCCATAGGGCCGAAACCAAGATAGAGCCGGTAAGCCAGGAAGAAGAAACCAACCTGCGCAAGCAAAGACTTGCCTTGAAAGACAGCATTGCTGAGGCACTTGCCGAAGCCTGATCTGTCGTTGAGTGCGACAGACGGCCCGGCAACCGCTTAAGAGGGTTTGTCCCCGATTTTGCGGTGAACTTTACTGTTGTCCGGGCCGACGGAGTTTTCCATTTTTCCCACTACGATCAGAACGGCGACGGCGATGAACGTCGCCATGATCGCGATATGCCAGAGGCCGAGACCGCTGGCGAGACCGACCGATGCAGCGAGCCACATGCCCGCGCCGGTCGTGATACCCGTTATTTTTCCACGCGCGAAAATGATGAAACCGGCTGCCAGAAAGGCGACGCCGCTGGTGATCGCCTCCACGAGCCGCGAAGGGTCCATTCGGATATTCTGATCGTTGAATACCGGGACATTGACCAGTTCCAGCGAGACGATGGTAAAGGTGGCGGATGCGAGGCAGACCAGCATATGCGTCTTAAGCCCGGCCGGTCGCCTGCGCCATTCGCGCTCCAGACCGATGATGGACCCAAGCACCGTTGCCAGCAGCATCCGCGCAAGAACCACCGGCGAACTGATTACATTGTCGTGCGTGAATTCAGCCCAGAATTGTTCCATGCCCGATAACGGGCATGGTGAGGTTTGGTTCCGCTATGAAAGTTCGCTGGCGACTCACTTCGCGGAAGCCGGAGGAACCGTTTCAGTCGTGGCGGGCGGGAGGGAATTTTCGCCGTTTGGCGTGTTCTCATCGGGAGAAATGACGGCGCCGTAGATCTCAACGAGCACCCATACCGCGAGTGCTGCCACGATACTCACCAGCAGTACCATGAGAACCGGCTTGCCTTCGCGCCCTTGCCTTGCCTCAGTCGGGTTGACCTGTTTCATGGATCAAATCCTCCTGTTGGTTTCAGCGGCAAAATCGCCGCTATAGACCTAATGGAAGGATGGAAAATTGGTTCCAACTATAATGAAGCGCCTTGCAGGACTTTGCCGTCCATTGGTTTGCGCGATTAGCCAGCTCGCCGAACCAGCGCGTCTTCAAGCCCGGATTACCTGACGCCGGGCCGAAAGATTGAGCTTAACGCGCGCGCATCCGTTCCGTGAAAACTGCCTTTGAGCGGGAACAATCTGCCTTCAGTGCAGTTGAGATGCGGTGCGCAGAGGGAGAGCTGTCATGCCGGGAAGTAGTTTTCGACACTTCGTTACAACAATCGTCATTCTTTTGCCTGGCAGTCTGGCGCAGGCCGACCCACTTCCTCCAGATCTCACCTACCGCCCCCTGCCCGTTCAGCCTTTTTCGGCGGTGAGAGAACAAGATCAAAAGCAAAAACCCTCCGTCATGGAGCAGCAGAAAGAGCTGCTTGAACGGCGGTATGATCTCCGCGATCAGCCTTCAGCCGATACGATGATGTCAGGTGAACGAAAAGCCCTTCAGGAAGGCGTGCGCGTAAAGCTTCCCGAAGGAATGAGCTGGGAAAAGCTCGGTCAGATGAAACCGGAGGAAATCAAGTCAAAGGGACTGCTGCCCGAAGGTTTTCTGCCGCTCCCCCACGTAAAACAGGCCGCGGGCGGACAGGTTTTTCCTCAGCTGCAGATCGACGTCATCCAGCAGGACGAAAAGCGGGATTTGAAGCGGTTCGATGTCGAATTCGATCTTCCCGATCATCTGACGCCAGAATTTCCCCCGCCAATCTTCTTGACCACTCATCCTGAACTCGGCGATGTCTCGCGTGGCGACGTCCTGACGATCAAAAATTTCTATGAATATATGAACGGGATTGTCACGCCGGTGCAAATGGAGGGCCTTCGGCTTTTGCTGACGCCCTTCCCGCAGGAGGAATTCAATCAAACGGAAGATCGTAAGGTAGCCGACCCCAGCATGGGCGTGGCCTGCCTCGACTGTCATACGAACTTTCATACCAATGGGGCCTTTCATCAAACCCCGGATGTGCGCCCTCAGGCCAGTCGTTTCAGGCTCGATACGACAAGTCTGCGCGGCATGTTCAATCAACAGATACATGGTTCAAAACGGTCGTTGCGTTCGATCGAGGATTTTACCGAGTTTGAACAGCGAACGGCTTATTTCAATGGCGATCATGTCAGTGCGACACGCAAGGGTGTTCATCTCCCGGACAGGCCTAATCAGGTAGCGATGATGGCGCAAATGCAGAATATCATCGACTTTCCTCCTGCGCCGAAACTGGATACTTTCGGCAAACTCGACCCCGACAAGGCAAGCCCGTTGGAACTGAAGGGAGAGCAAGTGTTTTTGGGCAAGGGCCGCTGCGCCGAATGTCATATCCCGCAAACTTCGTTCCTCGACAACAACATGCACGATTTGAAGCTTGAGCGGTTTTACACGCCGGGCAAATCGTACAACGGAATGGTCACTCTGCCGGACGGGCCGATCAAGACTTTCACACTCCGGGGCATCAAGGACTCTCCACCGTACCTGCATGACGGACGTTTGTTGACGCTCGACGACACAGTTGAGTTTTTCAACCTCGTCCTGGGAACCAAACTGGCGACAGACGAAAAACAGGCGCTCGTCGTCTATCTTCGAACGCTTTAGGAGAACAACAATGTTGGCCCGTATCTCGCTTGCATTGCTACTCGGGACGGCAAGCCTTGCTTATGCGCAAGCTCCCAATCCAGGCTTCGTGTCGCCGGATACCAATATCAATCAAAGCGGGCTGCCTGCCCCTTCCCAGACCAACAATACCGACAAGCTCTTCCTTCAACTGGCACTTGCGGGAAACTCGACTGAACTTTCTTTGGCTGAAAAGGCCGAAACATATGCCGAGAGCGACACCTTGAAAGCCTTTTTGAAACGGATCCAGAATGACGATGGTCCGATGGCTGACAAACTGAAAGCACTCACCGATGCTGTCAAACTGCCTCCCGCCGCAGTCCCGCCTGCGCCACCGCCTGTCGATAACGAAGCTGCATATTGGCAGAGCCAGATTACAGATCACCAGAAAATGGTTCAGCTTCTTTCGTGGGAAATAGGTTCGGGCGAGTATGTCGAACTGCAAGACTATGCTCGTGAGATTTTGCCTGTTGTCCTGCAGCATCTTAACCAGGCTCGTGAGGGACAGCGGCAATTTCTGGAACAGCAAAAAGGGATGAATGAAGGAACCCAGCCAAGGCGAAGCTGAAAGCAGTTAAAGGCGTTGTGGCGCTATCGTCGCCAACCCTTTGAATGCACTGTGGAATTCGTTGAACCGGAGAAAGAAAAATGGTGCAAAAGAAAAATCCGTGGTCCGATCCAGATCTGGTGAGGGAAAAGGAAGCCGTGGACCCCACTCAGGATGAGCCCAGGGACCACCAGGAGAAGCCAACCCATGAACAATCGAATGCGCCCGGTAATCCGGACATAAAGGTGCCCAAGGAACCTTACCCGGATCGGTCTAAGGATTGAGATTGGTAAGCCTCATCGAGCTCCCAACTTTTCCCTGTCCACTTGTTGCAATTGTTTTGCCGATCAGGAAGGTGTCTTATTGTTGAGTGATCGGTCTCCATAGGAAGCCCCTCATACCCGGATTACCTCCGATCATTTACAGCCTCGATTGCCCCTGCGCCTCAAAGCGCGGGGGCCTTTTATCTTGGCTTACGTTCCAATGAAACTCCAGATAAACACCTAATATGGTTGAATAATTTTCAACAGCCCAACGGGCGCGCTGGTATGCCGTGCATCACATTGTGTAGCGCCAAACGGCAAAAGGTCGAACAGGCGTCGGCCATCTCTCTCACGCGCTGTTTTATCCAGGTAATTTAGTTGATGGCTGAAAATCAATGGTACGGTCGGTTGGAGTTGAACCAACGACCTCAGGAGCCACAATCCTGCGCTCTAACCAACTGAGCTACGACCGCGTACCTTTGTGCCGGCTGCGTGACGCTCTGGCGTCGCCGACAGGGGGTCACATACGGAGAATCGATCCATATTGCAAGTGATTATAACTCTATTTTTTGAGAAATTCCCAATTGCGGGATTCTATATCAAATCCTGCTGATAAAGGTCACGGGCTGGTAACCATTATAGGTGACCGGCTGTGCACAACCGGGATATTGGCCTGGGCCTGTAAAATTGCCTTTCCCGTATTAACTAATGAAACAGAAAATGCGGCCCATACCCAATGGCAATGTGGACCCGCGCCCACAAGAGGCTTATTAACAGGGCGTTAACAAGCACTGCGGGCGGTCGAAAGAACAGGTAAGGACTGGTATGTCAGGATCATACCCCTTCATCGATATTGCCGCGCTGGATTCTATCCGCGAGGGCTTTGCAAAGGGCGATGCGCAGCTCGTGCTGACGCACGACCTGTCGGCAGTGCTTTGGGTCAATGGCCCCGGTGCGAAGCTTTTCGGCTTCGATCGCGTGGAAGATCTGATCGGCCGCAGCCTTGATCTACCTGTCGCGACCCGTCGGCAGATTGCCTCATCGACCAGCAATGCGGACGGTGAAACCCGAACCATTTCCATTCGCCTCGGCGGCGGACTGCGATCCGACCTTACCCGTTTCAGCGTTTCGCATATCGCGCTACCCGATGGCGTGTCGGGGCTGCTGCTGACTGCCGATGGCAAGGACGCCGAAGCGGAAGCAATTATTTCCGGCCTCAGCGATGACAGCACACATATTGCACTGATCGACGCAGACAGCAGGGTAGTTGCTGCAAGCCCGCATTTTAACGCGCTTGAAATTTCTTCCGCGACATTGGAAGACCTCGTTGTCGAGGCCGCAGATGCGGCGGACCGTATCGTCAAGCGCCGCATTCGCGCCGGAAAACACTCCGTGCCGGGGGCGATTGCGCGGTTGACCGACACGCCCCCCATGCATCTTCTCTGCATTGTCGGCGATGCGCCCGTGACCGCACGGGCAGCACCAGCAGCTCTGCCGGGCGAGGCTGAGGAAATACTGGAAGAGATGCTCCCAGAGCCTGCGGAGAACGCAACGACCGGGACGTTCGAAGAGGCTTCTGCCGATCAGCCGAAGCCCCGCGATTTTGTGTTCGATCAGGATGCGGCGCCCGCGCGCTTCATCTGGAAGGTCGGACCGGATGGCGCATTCAGCGAAGTATCTCCCGATCTTGCCGCGACGATCGGGCCGAATGCAGCCGATGTCGTCGGACGCCGCTTTGCCGACGTCGCCAATGTCTTTGGCTTCGATCCGGATGGCAGCATTGCGGCCCTCCTCGACAAGCGCGATACATGGTCGGGAAAACGGTTGATGTGGCCGGTCGAAGGCACGGACCTGCGCGTGCCGGTGGAGCTTGCCGCCCTGCCCGTCTATTCCCGTGACCGGGAGTTTACCGGCTTTCGCGGCTTTGGGGTGGTACGCCCGGCAGATGCCGAAAAGGACCCTGAACAAATCGGTCTGGTGCTTGCGGGCGGCATTCCGCAGATGCGCAAGCCCGTCAGCGAGACCGTTGAAACGGCGGCACCTGTCGAAGACGACGATGTGCTGGCGCTCAGCGAGGAAGTTGCCAACGACGACCGGCCTGTCGCCACGCTGCCCAAGCCGCCGCTCGATATTGCGCCGACGCCTGGCCGTCGCGAATCCGACAAGGTCATCAGCCTGCTGAACGCCTGCGCACAGGAAAAGGTGGCAGCGGATCAGGCGCGCATTCTGAAAGAACGGGAGCGCGAAGAGCGTCCCGAAGGCGGGCTGACCAAAACCGAACGCAACGCCTTTCGCGAAATCGCCGACCGCCTGCGCAAGCAGGGTCTCGCCAGTTCGCGCACGACAAGCGAAGCGAGCGCAATATCGGAAGAGGTTGTCGCAGACAGCCCGCAGCCGGTCGCCGTTGAAGAAGCGGCACCTATTACCTCCAGCCCCGCCCTTGGCGATGAAACCGCCCTCCTGGCCAACCTGCCTGTACCGGTCATCATCCATTCGGGCGACACTATTCATTACGTCAATCAGGCCCTGCTTGATCTGACCGGTTATGAATCGCTCGATGATATTCGCGGCGCGGGTGGCGTTGACGTGCTGTTCAACAGCGAAAGCGACGACGGTGAGACGCGGCAGGGCATGGTGCTGCGCCGCGCGGACGGTAGCGAAGAGCCTGTCGATGCGCACCTCAACGCCATTTCCTGGCGTGAGGGCCGCGCACTCATGCTGAGCCTGATGCCCGTCGCGGCAGCACCGGCGAAGGTTGAAACCGTCGCGGCAGAAGCGCCGGTCGCGATGGATACGGACGACGAGAAGCAGGCGCTTGCTGATCACGTCGAGGAACTGAAGACCATTCTCGACACGGCAACAGACGGCGTTGTCCTCATCGACCCGGAAGGCCGCATCCGCTCCATGAACCATTCGGCCTCGGCCCTGTTCGGCTATGAACGTGACGAGACGGAAGGCAAGTTCTTCTCGATGCTGTTCGCCATTGAAAGCCAGCGCGCGGCGATGGACTATCTGCACGGTCTTTCCGGCAACGGGGTTCTGAGTGTCCTTAATGACGGGCGCGAAGTCATTGGCCGCGAAGCCAAGGGCGGGTTCATTCCGCTGTTCATGACCATCGGCAAACTGCCGCACACGCGGGGTTTCTGCGCCGTGTTGCGCGACATCACGCAGTGGAAACGCACCGAGGAAGAACTGACCAATGCGCGCAAGGAGGCCGAACGCGCCTCAAGCCAGAAGACCGAGTTTCTGGCGCGTATCAGCCATGAAATCCGCACGCCGCTCAACGCCATCATCGGCTTTTCCGAGCTGATGGCCGATGAGAAATTCGGCCCTATCGGCAACGACCGTTATCGGGACTATCTGCGCGACATCAATCGTTCCGGCAATCACGTGCTGGCGCTGGTCAACGACCTGCTTGATATCTCGAAGATCGAAGCCGGCGCCCTCGACATGCAGTTTGAGGCGGTCTCGCTCAACGATGCCATTGCTGAAGCCATCGCGCTGATGCAGCCGCAGGCCAACCGCGAGCGCGTCATCATCCGCTCCAGCTTCCAGTCCAACCTGCCGGACATTGTTGCCGATGCGCGGTCGATCAAGCAGGTGGCGCTGAACCTTCTGTCCAACGCGGTGCGCTTCACCGCGCCGGGCGGTCAGGTGATTGTCTCGACAAGCTACGAATTGAGCGGCGATGTCGTGATGCGGGTGCGCGATACCGGTATCGGCATGACCAAATCCGAGGTCGAGCAGGCACTGAAGCCATTCCGGCAGGTCAATGCGCTGGAGCGCCGCAAGGCCGAAAGCGCCAAGGACTGGCGCAGCGAAGGCACCGGGCTGGGCCTGCCGCTGACAAAAGCCATGGTGGAAGCCAATCGTGCGCAATTTGCCATCGATTCCACTCCGGGACACGGAACGGTGGTCGAGATCGCCTTTCCGCCAACCCGCGTACTGGCTGACTGAACCTTCTCCGGGATTCCGATGCCCTTGCGCGGGCAAAAAAAAAAGCGCCGGGACAAACCGGCGCCATCACAATCTCAGAGACAAAGGACACAAAAGCAATTCGCAACGGAGCACCGGAAACGGCAGCTCGATCATCACTCAGTGTTGCATCCCTTATCGCGTGAAGCCGGTTAATGATGCCTTAAATTCTTCGTTTCGGGTTTACGTCTTGGTAGTCTCTGTAAAATCAGGGTTAATTTCCGCGCAGCAATTGATTAACCATTCGGCGTTTCCCGCCCGCATCGCTCGGGAAAAACGAACAGAAGTGCGTTCTATCCCTTTGTTTTCGCCGCATTTATGCAGCATCCCATCTTTCCATTTGACTGAAAAATACTCTAGTTTACACCATAGCCTTGTTTCACTGATTGGATGGTTGATGCGCTGGCCCCGATTTACGCGCCTCATAATTGCGCTCGTCATTCTCTGCGCCGCGGCTGCAGCAACCTTGCTGGCTGTGGTGCCCTTCATCGTCTCCACCGATGCCATCCGCATCCGCGTTGCACAGGAAATCAGCGCCTGGACCGGCTATAGCGTCGAACTCAGGCAGGCACCCCGCTTGAAAGTGTTCCCTGTTCTGCGCGCATCCCTGAACGGCGTGACGCTAAGCAAGCTCACCGATCAGGGCCAGAAGCCGCTCATGAGCGCAGACCGCATCGATGTGGAGCTTTCGCCGCTTGATGCCATCATGGGACATATCTCGTTTTCGGAAACGCAGATCGTCCGGCCGCATGTAAACCTCGACGGGCCGGTCTCGAATTTCTCGCAACTCCTCGATGCCATCGCCAATTCCAACGGACGGCTCGGCACTGCGATCCGGGCACAGCGTGCTTTGCAGCAAAGCGGTTCCAACGACAATGCACTGGCCGCGCAACAGGCCTCGCAGCCCTTTGGACGCGTCGTGGTTCGCGACGGGACGGTTGCATTCAACAGGCCGGGCAGCGAACCGGATATCACTAGTGACGAACAGATAACCAACGTCAACGCCACGTTGGAATGGCCGCGCACATCCAGCGCAGCGACGCTTAAGGGCAGCGCCAAATGGCGTGACGAGAATTCGCAGTTCAGCCTGACCGCTGCGCAAGCGCTGCCGCTTCTGGCAGGCGGCACGTCCGACGTAACTGCAAGCTTGACCGCCAATCCGTTGAGCCTGACCTTTCAGGGCAAGGCGAATATTTCCAAGGATCGCTTTTTCGAAGGCGCGCTGACGGCGAAAACGCCGTCGCTCAGCGGCGCAGTGCGCTGGCTCAGCCTTCCGCCCGTCGCTGGCAGCGCCGAGATCGGCGCATTTTCGCTGGAATCCACCATCACCGCGACACCGAAACGGCTCAAATTTGCTGACGTGGAGATGACTTCCAACGACAGCCCGGCCAAGGGCGTGATCGAAATCGGTCTGGAGCAGGCTCAACCAGCGGTGACGGGGACGCTGGCTTTCGACAAGCTCGACCTTCGCCGCCTGTTTTCCGCCTTCATCCCGCTTCCCGACAGCGGGGCGCGCTCGCCCAGCGAGCGCGACAATCCCGACCGGGAACTGGTCGACACGAGCTTCATTGATCGTGCGGAAGTCGATCTTCGTCTTTCCGCGCAGAGCGCCACGGCAGGTCCTGTCAATATGACGGGCGTCGCCGCCGCCGTGCAGATACGCGGTGGCCGCGCCATCTTCGACATTGGCGATGCCAAGGCCTTCAACGGCATCATGCAGGCCAATGTGCAGATCGTACGCGACCTGAAAAGTGCGAGCGGCGAGTTGCGCTTCAACGCTTCGGATATAGACAGCTCGCAGTTCTTCACTGCACTGGGTTTCGAAAAGCCCTTCGTGAGCGGCAAGGGCAATGTTTCCCTGTTCGTGAAAGGCCCCGCCAATCGCTGGTCCGGTCTTCTGACCAATGCGCAGGGCAACGTTTCCATCCAGCTTAACAATGGACAGATGCAGGGCTTCGCCGTGCAGGATTTTCTTTCCAAGGCACAAAGCCAGCGTTTTTTCGCGCTTGAACGCAAGGAGAATGTCGCCCTCGCCTTCAATCGTCTCGATGTGAAAGCCAATCTTTCCGACGGCGTGGCTACACTTGAAAATGCGCGCATAGACACGTCCGACGGGACGCTGACACTGGCAGGCATCGTGCCTTTCATTGATCGCAGTCTGGCGTTGAGCGGCGAAGTCGTCTTCCCGAACAGCCAGCCGCAACAGCAGCAGGAAGGCGGCACCGATGGCCAGAACGGCCAGCCGCCTGCCGAAGCCCCGTCCGCCAAGCCGCCGCTCAATTTCTTCGTCGGCGGTTCGTGGGATCGGCCATTCATTTCGCCGTCTTCAATGGGAACCGGGCAGTAATCCAGCCCCAGCAAGGCAGGAGCGTCCTACGCCTTTCGGCGATGGGCGCCAGCCAAAGGCCCGAATTGACCGAAAGGCGCGTGGCCCGCAAAGTTGGCTTCCTCAAAGGAGCAAGGGGCCCGCGGTCGTGCCGATACACACCCTGCCAGGACGCTATCCCGAACTCGATGCGTTACGCGGACTGGCGGCGACCGTCGTATTGATGCGGCATTTCGTGAATATCTGGCCCTATGACGCCATGGGGCCATACTTTTTCATTCTGCTGCGATCCCCGCTCCGGTTCTTCTTTGCTGCCCATGAAGCGGTCCTGCTCTTTTTCCTGTTGAGCGGCTTCGTTCTCACGCTGCCTTTCATGCACCACGCTCCCTCTTATCCGGCCTATCTTATCCGGCGCACCTGCCGGATTTACCTGCCCTATCTCGTTGCGCTTTCAGTGGCGCTTGCCGGTGCCCTGTTTCTGAACGGCCCTATCCCTCAGCTCAGCAACTGGTTCAACCTTACATGGACCACGCCGGTGACGTCGCAAACGATCGCACAGCATCTGCTGTTCATCGGCGCTTATCCCAACGGCGAAGTGAATACGGCTTTCTGGTCCCTGGTTTACGAGATGCGGATATCGATCATATTTCCGCTGCTCTTTGCCCTCACCGTCGCATTGCGGCCGACAGCGGCGATTGTCGTCGCGTTCGGGCTTTCCACTCTCGCAAACGGCCTTCGGTCCGATCCCTATACTGGCGGCTGGTGGATAACCGTACATTTTGCGAGCTTCTTCCTGCTGGGCAGCCTGATGGCGCAGAACCTGCCGGCCATTCAAAGCTTCTACGGGCAGCTCTCAAACCGGATGCTGATCGCGATCAATATCGTGGCTCTGGTGCTCGTCACCTATGGCGCCGGACCACCCATGCTGAAAAGCTGGCTTGGAGACCTCACCGACTGGGCCACAATTACGGGACTTGTGTGGATCATCGTGCTTGCGGTTTCCAGCGATACGCTGCGCCGCTTCCTGCTGCTGCCCCTGCCGCAATTTCTGGGCCGTATTTCCTACAGCCTCTATCTGGTCCATGCGACGGTGCTTTTTGCGCTCGTGCACCTGTTTTACGAGCATATCGCCCTGATCGCGCTGCTACCGGCCTATATTGTCCTGAGCGTCGGCATTGCTACGCTGATGCATCGCTATGTCGAGTTGCCGACCATGGCACGGGGCAAACTTCTCGCGGCGCGGTTTGCCTACTGACCGCAGACGGCCAGCAGGCAAATATTTCCCGATCTACCCCAGGCGGAATGCTGCCTGTTCGTCGCGGCGGCGCTGCACTTCGCGGCGCTTGTTGACGATGGATGCGATAATGACGCCTGTGGTGACCAGCGCGATCAGGATCGTACAGATCGCATTGATCTCCGGCGTTACGCCACGCCGCATCTGGCTGTAGATCTTCATGGGCAATGTGCTTGCACTCGGACCCGATGCGAAGCTTGCAATCACCAGATCATCGAGCGAGAGGGTGAAGGCCAGCATCCAGCCGGAAACCACGGCGGGAAGGATCACTGGCAATGTCACCTTCATAAACGTCGTGACAGGCGGTGCACCGAGGTCCATCGCCGCTTCCTCCAGCGAGCGGTCAAAGCTCACCAGGCGGGACTGCACGACAACCGCCACGAAACACATGGCAAAAGTGATATGGGCCAGAACAATCGTCCAAAAGCCGCGGTCGAAATTCATCGCTACGAAAAGCAGCAGAAGCGAAAGGCCGGTGATGACGTCCGGCATGACCAGCGGCGCGTAAACCATGCCTGAAAACAGGATACGCCCGCGAAACCGTGTATAGCGCGTCAGCGCCAGCGCGGCGAGCGTGCCAAGCACAGTAGCCACCGTGGCTGAAAGAAACGCGATGCGCAGCGTTATCCACGCTGCCGCCATCAGGGATTCATTATTCAGAAGCCCCCGGTACCATTTGGTTGAAAACCCGGCCCAGACGGTCACCAATTGCGATTCATTAAACGAGAAAATCACAAGAATGACGATCGGCAGATAAAGGAATGCAAAGCCGAGCACGACAGACGCAATATTGAAACGCGACCAATTGCTATTCATGGCCTATTTCCCCTTTTCCTGCGCGCGTGCCTGAACTTGCTGGAATATGACGATGGGAATGATCAGGATGACCAGAAGGACAACGGCTACTGCGGAGGCCACGGCCCAGTCACGGTTGGAGAAAAACTCGTTCCAAATCGTCTTGCCGATCATGAGTGTTTCCGAGCCGCCAAGCACATCCGGGATCACAAATTCGCCGATGGCAGGGATAAATACGAGAAAGCAGCCAGCCAGCACGCCCGCCAGCGACAGCGGGAAAGTGATTTTCCAGAAGGCGGAAAATGGTGTGCAGCCCAGATCTTGCGCCGCCTCGATCAGCGAATAGTCCATTTTTTCCAGCGACGAATAGATCGGGAGCACCATGAAAGGCAGATAGGAATAAACGATACCGATAAAGACCGCCGTATCCGTATTGAGGATGGTGAGCGGACTGTCGATGACGTTGAGCCACATCAGAAACTGGTTGAGCAGTCCTTCCGGCTTCAGGATGCCTATCCACGCATAGACGCGGATCAGAAACGATGTCCAGAACGGCAGGATCACCATCATCAGAAGCGTCGGGCGGATTGTCGTTGGCGCGCGCGCAATGCCATAGGCCATCGGATAGGCCACCAGCAATGTCAGGAAGGTCGAAATCGCCGCGATGCGGACGCTCGACAGATAGGCCTTGTAATAAAGCGGATCGTCGAGCAGCCAGAGATAATTATCAAACGACAGCTGTTTGATCTTCGCCCAGTTCGCGGCAAGCCCCTCGGCGATGCCAAAGGTGGGAACATAAGGCGGGATCGACATCGCGACTTGCGACAGCGAAATCTTGAAGACGATGAAGAACGGGACGAGGAAGAATACCAGCAGCCATAGATAAGGCACCGCGATGACGAGACGGCTGGCAATGGAAGCAATCAGCTTCTGCATGGGGCAATCCTCACGCTGTGAGCACCAGACCGGCATCGGTATCGAAGGAAACCCAGACGCGCTCGTCATAGGTCAGCGGATTTTCGGTCCGGCGCACGGCATTAAGGCTGGCGGCCTTGATGGTGCGGCCGTTGTCGAGCCGAACATGGAACACCGTCATGTCGCCGAAATAGGCGATATCCCAAAGTTCGCCATCAACCGCGTTCACCGAAGCATCGTCCGGCTTTTCGCGCGTGATGCGCGTCTTTTCGGGGCGCACCGCATACCAGACCTTCTGGCCGGGATTGAGTTCTTCCCGCGTTTCAGTCTGGATGTGAAAGCCGAATTTTTCCGTGGCGATCTCGGCTTCGCCATTGGCGGCTTTCACCACCTCGCCTTCAATAATGTTCACATTGCCGATGAAGTCGGCCACGAATTTGGAACGCGGCGCTTCATAGACCTCCGCAGGCGTCGCCACCTGCTTGATGCGACCCTTGTCCATGACCGCGATGCGGTCGGCCATGGTCATCGCTTCTTCCTGATCGTGGGTGACGACCATGAAGGTCATGCCGAGCTTGACCTGCAAGTCCATCAGTTCGAACTGCGTTTCCTCGCGCAGCTTCTTGTCGAGCGCGCCAAGCGGTTCATCAAGCAGCAGCACCTTGGGACGCTTGGCAACGGAGCGGGCAAGCGCCACGCGCTGGCGCTGGCCGCCCGAGAGCTGATGCGGCTTGCGCTTGCCATATTGCTCCAGCTTCACGAGCTTGAGCATTTCGGCGACGCGCGCATCGATTTCCGATTTCGCCATACCGTCCTGCTTGAGACCAAAAGCGATATTGTTCTCGACCGTCATATGCGGAAACAGCGCATAGGACTGGAACATCATGTTGACCGGGCGCTTGTAGGGCGGGATGCCGCGCATGTCCTGACCGTCGAGCGTTATGCGGCCAGAGGTCGGCTCTTCAAAGCCTGCCAGCATCCGCATCAGCGTGGTCTTGCCACAGCCCGAAGCGCCGAGCAGCGCGAAGAACTCGCGATTGAAAACATTGAGCGACAGGTCATCGACGGCGGTGAAGTCGCCGAATATTTTCGTCACATTCTCAAAAGAAATGAAGGGCTTGGCTGCCGGGTCGTTCCAAGGCGCAAACTTGCGGCGAAAACTGCCAAAAGATTCCATTCCGTTCCCCTATAAACCAGAGCGGTTCCAGTTAAACGGAACCGTGGAACCGCTCTATTTCCTTGGCTTACGCATTATCCGGCGCAAAACCGCTCCGCACTTTTGCTGGAAATGCTTTAACCGGAACCTGATCCTGCGGGCAAAACCCACTGTTACAAGACGCAGAGCGGCCCTCCGTCTGCACAGTGGGCCGCTCTTTACGATGTCATGCCGGGTCGCACCCCAGGCATACCGTTCGGTTATTACTGACCGGTGACGATCTTGGTCCAGGCGCGCGTCACCACGCGCTGGGTCTTGGTGTCATACGGCGTCGGCACGAACAGCTTCTTCATGACCTCTTCCGTCGGATAGATTTCCGGATCGTCGAGGATTTCCTTGTCGATGAACTCCTGCGACGCCTTGTTGCCATTGGCATAGAACACATAGTTCGAAGCCTTGGCAGCCACTTCCGGGCGCATCATGTAATTCATGAATTCAAGCGCTTCCGGCACATGCTTGGCGTCTGCCGGGATCGCCATCTGGTCGAACCACATCAGCGCGCCTTCCTTCGGGATGGAATAGCCGATCTCGACGCCCTGCTTTGCCTTTTCAGCACGGTCACGGGCCTGGAAGATATCACCCGAATAGCCGACGGCCATGCAGATATCGCCATTGGCCAGTGCGTTGATATATTCCGACGAGTGGAACTTGCGGATATTCGGGCGGATCTTGAGATAGAGATCCTGCGCCTTCTGCAAGTCGTCAGGCGACGGGGAATTCGGGTCGAGTCCCAGATAATTCAGCGCAGGGCGCAGCATTTCGCTGGCGGAATCAAGCAGATAGATGCCGCAATCCTTCAACTTCGCCGACTGTTCCGGATCGAAAAGCACAGCCCATGAATCGATTGTGTCAGTGCCGAGCGCTTCCTTGATCTTGGCCTTGTTGTAGCCGATGCCGGTCGTGCCCCACATGTAGTTCACGGAATATTCGTTGCCCGGATCGTAGGTTGCCGCGCGGGTCGAAATCTCGTCCCACATGTTCTTGAGGTTCGGGAGCTTGTCCTTGTCGAGCTTCAGGAATACGCCTGCGGGAATCTGACGGCCAAGAAATTCGCCCGATGGCACCACGAGATCATACCCGCTGCCGCCGGCCAGCAGCTTCGTTTCCAGAATTTCGTTGGAATCATAGAGATCATAGACGATCCTGATGCCGGTTTCCTTGGTGAAGTCCTTGAGGATGGAGTCGTCGATATAATCCGACCAGTTATAGATATTGACCACCCGCTCCTGCGCACTCGCGGAAAACGTGGCAGCCGCGACAAAGCCCGTCACGACGGTCGTTGCCAGAAGGAAGGATTTGATCCCCATCATTTGCTCCAATCTGCACGATAAATTCCGGTGCAGGTTCAAGGTGGATATACTGTTTCTTTATTGCACTTTTTTAGATTGCGCCGCGTTCGTCAACAGGGTCGTGACAGGACGAACATAAAAATTGCGTCTCGGAGGCTCCCAGAGGTGCGATGAGCCACGCCATGTGCAGGCCAGAAAAACCGAAATATCCCGCCCTACTGGAAGTCGAAGGCCGATATCCCCGCCACCATCTCGTCCAGCCCGAGCGGGCGGGTCAGCGGCGGCTCGGCGCGGGTGATGCAGCCCTGTCTTTCACACAGGCGGCAGGCAGAGCCGATCTCCGTATTGCCGGCCTTCGACAGCGATGCGCCATAGACCGTCTCGACCCCGGCCTCCAGCGCGCAACCGAGCAGGATCGCTGTCCGTCGCGGACGTTCGTTGAAAGCGCCCTGCGGCCCTTCCAGCGTGCGGGCGACCGTCAGAAAGGTCGAACCGTCCGGCAGTTCCACCGGCTCGACCAGCACCTGCCCGGCTTGCGCGAAAGCCGCATAGACCGGCAGTTTGGGGCACTGCCCGCCGAACCGTGTCGGAAAGCCCTCGGCGCCTGCAACGCGCAGCCGATTGCCGGCATGGTCGATTTCCATCACGAAGAAGGGCAGCGCACTTGCCCCCTGCCGCTGCAAGGTGGTGAGCCTATTCGCGGCCTGCTGAAACGAAACGCCGAAGCGTGTGCGCAACACATCAACATCATAGCGTGCCCGCACCGCCGCATCGCGAAACTGACGGTAAGGCATCATCAGCGCCTGCGCCGCATAGCGCGCCAGTTCAAATCGCGCGATGCGCTTTGCTTCCCCAGACGATAGTTTCAGCCCTTCGGTTTCCGCGCCGATCACCACCAGCATACGGATCAGCGCCGCTTCCATGGCGATTTCCTGCAACTGGTCAAACGGTGAGAGCCGCTCGGAAATGAACAGGCGCTGCGAATGCCGGTCATAGCGCCTGCGCCAGTTCGGCATGGTGGCAACCGGCAGTGTGCGCACCGTGATGCCGTGCTCACGGCGCAGCCAATCCTTCAAGGCAACCGGCAAATCGCCGTCCGGTTTCAACAACGCGAAAAAGCTCTCCGCCTCCTCCTCGATGCGCGGATAATGATTGGCTCGCCGCGCCATCACATCGCGCACTTCATCCAGCGGCAGGCGCGTCGCGGAAAGCTCCGCCCCGCTGCCCTCATGCGAGAGCAATTGCGACAGATCGGACAGGCGCTGCTGCTGCTCGCGATAGGCACGGTAAAGTTTCATGATGCCGACGGCGGCGTTGGGGGCCGCCTCCCCGATCTCCACCAGTTCCTGATCGCCCGGCAATTCGCCGGTCAGGAGCGGATCGGAAAACACTTCCTTCAGGCCGGTGATCGTCGCACCGCTTTCGGATTGCAGACTATCGAGGTCGAGCTTGTAAACGCTCGCAAGTCTCAACAACAGTTGCACCGTCAGGGGCCGCTGGTTGCGCTCTATCAGGTTCAGATAGGACGGCGAAATGCCCAGCGCCTCGGCCATCGCCGTCTGGGTCAAACCGCGTTCGTTACGAATGCGCCGGATGCGCGGCCCGGCAAAAATCTTGCGTTCGCTCACCTGGTCCTCCCGACCCCGTACCCGTAAACTTTACAATTCATGACAAAATAGCTGCAAAACCAATCTTTGACAAGATTTACAAATTTACATCGCCACCCAGTCAAAACTCCGACAGCATTACCTCAATTATATGCCCATTTCTCCGGTTTCTCTGGCACGTCGATAAGCCGTCTTGTAAATCTGGTCACAGAAAGAGCACAGGCAATTAGCTCTTCCCGACCCGTTCAAAGTGTGAGGAGACACCGAAATGACAGATTTTTACAGCCTTATTCCTTCGGCACCAAAGGGTCGCTTCGACGGCATCCAGCGTGCGCATACGGCCGAAGATGTAAAAAGGCTGCGCGGCTCGGTGGAGATCAAATATTCGCTGGCTGAGATGGGCGCAAACCGCCTCTGGAAGCTGATCCATGAGGAAGATTTCGTCAATGCGCTGGGCGCGCTGTCCGGCAATCAGGCCATGCAGATGGTTCGCGCCGGTTTGAAGGCGATCTACCTCTCCGGCTGGCAAGTTGCAGCGGATGCAAACACGGCATCGGCCATGTATCCGGACCAGTCGCTTTATCCGGCAAATGCCGCTCCGGAACTCGCCAAGCGCATCAACAAGACCTTGCAGCGCGCCGACCAGATCGAAACCGCCGAAGGCAAGGGTCTTTCGGTCGACACCTGGTTTGCCCCGATCGTTGCCGATGCGGAAGCAGGCTTCGGCGGACCGCTGAACGCTTTCGAAATCATGAAGGCCTTCATCGAGGCGGGTGCTGCGGGCGTGCATTATGAAGACCAGCTCGCTTCGGAAAAGAAGTGCGGCCATCTTGGCGGCAAGGTCCTGATCCCGACGGCGGCACACATCCGCAATCTCAACGCGGCGCGCCTCGCGGCAGACGTGATGGGAACGGCCACGCTGGTCATCGCCCGCACGGATGCGGAAGCCGCCAAGCTTCTGACCTCGGATATCGACGAGCGCGACCAGCC
>Ga0164243_10004525_pt1 | contig 21735 bp, 17 predicted proteins | sample OricompcompostOP_FD_108781 | JGI IMG/M metagenome (GOLD analysis project Ga0164243, IMG submission 108781) | Organic Plus compost microbial communities from Emeryville, California, USA - Original compost - Organic plus compost (OP) | ecosystem: Engineered > Solid waste > Mixed feedstock >...
CCGCTCGTCGCACTCGGCCGCGCTCGCGTGAGCGGGGCCCCGGGCGCTCCGGCGTCGGGCGACGCGCTGACGCGCTGGGTTCTGGCGCTCTATCTGGCCGGGATGTTCGGCGTCGTTGTCGGGACTCTGGTTGGGATGTGGCGCATGCGGCGCATCGTCCGGCGCGGGCGAGCGCTTCGCGACCCCGCCTGGACCCAGGCGCTCGACGAGGCCCGTCGTGCACTCAGCGTCGGCCGCGCCGTCGCTCTCATTGCGAGCGACGACGTCACCGTCCCGATGACGTGGCGCGCGCTCCGCCCGGTTCTCCTCCTCCCGGCGAGCGCGACCGACTGGACGGGCGAACGCCGCCGCATCGTCCTCATGCACGAGATCGCGCATGTGAAGACCTTCGACGCGGCATTCAATCTCCTCGCCCGCGCGGTTTGCGCCATGTTCTGGTTCCACCCCGCCGCGTGGTGGCTCGGGCGACGGATGCGCGAGGACGCGGAGCTGGCAGCCGATGCCCGGGTCATCGCCGCGGGCGTGCGGCGAAGCGACTATGCGGAGATTCTCATGGACGCCGCCGACCGCTTCCTTCCGCTGGCGCCGGCGTTCGCCTGGCCGCGGCGCTCCGGACTGCGCGCTCGCCTCGCCGTGCTGCTCGACGGCACGCGCGCCGTCGCGCCCCTCGGCCGCTCATGGATCGTCGCCGCCGCGATGGGGACGACCATCATCGGCCTGCCCATGAGCGCCGTGCGGCTCGCCCCCACGCGCGCGGTGTTGACCACACTGATCGGCGACGCGCGCTGGGAGTCGCGCGCGTACGCGGCGATCGGTCTCGCCAACCGGCGAGACACCGTGGAAGTCGCGCGCGAGATCGCCGAGCAGGATCCGAATCCGCGCGTCCGCGAGTGGGCGCGGTACGCTCTCCGCCAGCAGCCCGACTCCGCGGCGCTGCGGTCCATCCTCCAGTAACCGAGACCGGTCGTAGATGTCGGCAATCGAGCGGGACAAAGAGACAAAAAATTCTCACATCAGGTGGGGCGTGGCCGCGCTCACCGTCGCCGTATTCGTTGCCGCGTTCGCCGATCTCTGGCGCGGCGGGATCACGGTCTCGGCGTTTCTGCTCGCGATCGGCTACTGCGCGCTGGTGCCGGCGGTGATCTGGTTCGACGGCAGAGATGCGAGTTCACTAAAGTCCGAACGGGACGACGACCGGCCCGAATACCTGGCGGCGGCGATCGCCGGTGCCCTCGTGCTCGCGCTGTACGTCGTCTCGATGGCGCCGACGACGGCGATGTGGGACACGAGCGAGTACATCGCCGCGGCGTACACCTTCGGCCTGCCGCATCCGCCGGGCAATCCGTTCTTCGTGATCATCGGCCGGGTGTTCGCGCTGCTTCCGATCGCGCCGACCGTCGCCGCGCGGCTGAACGTGCTCGCGGCGCTGTCGAGCGCGGTCGCCGCCGCGCTGTGGTTTCTCATCACCGAGCAGATTCTGCGCACGTGGATCGACACGCGGTGGGTGCGCGTCGGCGGTGCGTCGGCGGCGGCGCTGATCGGCGCGACGGCATTCACCGTGTGGAACCAGTCGGTGGTGAACGAGAAGGTGTACACGGTGTCGCTCGCCGGCATGGCGATCGTGTCGTGGCTGGCGGTGCGGTGGTCGATCGATCCGGATCGCCGCCGCGCCGACCGCATGCTCGTGCTGATCGCGTATCTCTGCGGGCTCGGTTATGCGAACCACATGGCGGGCATGCTTCCGGCGCCCGCGGTCGTTTTCGCGGTCTTGATGCGTCGTCCCGCGACCCTCCTGCGCTGGCGGCTTCTCGCGGCGTGCGTCGTCGCGATGGTCGTGGGGCTCACGCCGTTCGCCACGCAGCCCATCCGTGCGGCTCATTCGCCCGCGTTGAACGAAGGCGCGCCGACGGGTTGCCGGAACGGAATCGCCGTGCGCTGCACGTTCTCGAGGCAGACGTACGATCTCTTCATGTACAACTTCAATCGCGGGCAGTACGGCAAACCCGATCTCAGCGTGCGCCAGGCGACGTTCGGCGAGCAGCTCGAGATGTGGTGGATGTACTTCCGCTGGCAGTGGCTGCGCGATCCCAACCAGACCGCGCCGTTCCTGCAATCGCTTCTGGCCGCGTCGTTCTTCGTTCTCGCGCTCGCCGGCGGCTGGATGCACTTCAAGCGTGACAGGCGTTCGTTCTGGTACGTCGGAGCGCTGATGTTCACGACGACGCTGCTGCTCATCTACTACCTGAACTTCAAGCTCGGAGCGTCGCAGGACCCGGCATCGCCGGCCGAGCATGAGGTGCGCGACCGCGACTACTTCTTCCTGTGGTGCTTCTCGCTCTGGGGAGTGTGGGCCGCGGTCGGACTCGTGAGCGTGTGGGAAACCCTCGCGTCGCTGATCGGGGTCCAGACCGACCGGAGGAATGCGCTCACCGAACCGACGACGCGCGCCTGGCGCCTTACCTCCCCGGCGCTGGCACTCGCGGTCGTGCCGCTGTTCACGAACATGCACTCGGCGCCGCGGAATCGTCATACGACGACGCGCAACGTCGCCGCCGATCTGCTCAACTCGGTCGAGCCGTACGGCGTGCTGGTGACCGTCGGCGACAACGACACGTTTCCGCTCTGGTACGCGCAGGAGGTCGAGGGCATCCGGCGCGACGTGGTCGTCGCCAATACGTCACTCCTCAACACCGACTGGTACACACGGCAGCTCATTCGCCGGCCGATCTACGCATATGACGCGGAGAAGGGACCCGTGGTCTATCGCGACCGTGTCTGGCCCAAGCCCATGCATTCGCCGCTGAACATGACGATCGACGAGGCCGACTCGGTGCCGGCGTACTACGTCCTCGAGAAGCCCACGCCGTTCACCGCCGGGCCATATCATGCCGTGATCGATCCCGAGCGTCTGGCCCACGGCGTTCTCGAGCGCGCCGACGCGTTCGTGCTGCGCATGATTCAGGATTCGTGGAACGACCGCCCGATCTACTTCGCGCGGTCGTCGGGCGGCTACCCAGCGTCGCTCGGGCTCGGCGAGAACGTGCTCACCCAGGGACTCGCATCGAAGCTGTTCGTTCCGTCGGCGCAGCCCTCACGCGACACCATCTTCGTGCAGGGCGACGGGTGGCTCGACGTCGCGCGCACGAAGACGTTGTGGAACGACGTGTTCACCGGCCATCGCTCGACGATCGCGGAGGGGCAGTGGGTCGATCGACCGTCGGCCAGCATGCCACTCCTGTACGTCTTCGCGGGCGCCGAGCTCGCCGAGGGGTTGCGGGCGAATGGGGATGATGCGGGGGCGCGCGATGTGCTGGCGACATCCCGGCGCATCGCCGAGGTGACCGGGTTCGACGGGATTGCGCGCGCGCTGGCCGCGCCGGAGCGGGTTGCGCCACCGCAGGGCGATTCCGCCGGAATCTCACTGCCCCTGGCCCCTGGCGCGCAGCCCGCGGTGCGATCGACCGATCCGGCGCGCGTGCGCGAGTGAGGCCGCGTCAGCGGCGATAGAAGCGCAGACCGGCCGTGCCGCGCCGAAAGCCCGCGGCGAGAAATGCGTCGAGCCGCGCGGCGCCCGAGGCGGGCGTGCCGTCGATGGTCTCGACGCGGATGTCGCGCGCTTCGCTCTTCGTGAGATGCTCGACCAGCGCGGCGACGGCACGGGTGATCTCGCCGTCCGACGTCTCGGGGCGCGTCACGATGCGCTCTCCGCGCCGTTCGGCGATGAGTACGACGACACCGTCGATGGTGACGAGCAGCGCGGCGCGGCTCCGCGGACGGACGAAGGCGTCGCGCGCGGGATCCTGCGGCAGCGGAAGGTTGTAAACGTTCGCGGGATCGCTCGCGGTCATCACGATCGCTTCACCCGGCGAATCACTCGTCGCGCGCAGTTGTTCGACCGCCTCCGGGAGTGCGAACTGCGCCCCGGACAGACCGCGCACGAAGTAGCCGCGCCGCACGTCGCCGCGGAATTCCAGGCGCTTGAGCTCGCGGTAGATCGCTCGCCAACCGACGGCGGGCCGTTCGCGCCGCCAGATCTCCCGCGAGACGATGCCGTACCGCGCCAGCCACTGTTGCGCGATCGACTCGGCGAGCGTGTTCTCGTCCGTCTCGGGGCCGAGTACACGTGGCGTGCGCACGAGCGACCAGCGGCCCGGCCAGGCGGTGTTCGTCTCCGCGCCTTCGCGGTCCGGGCGCTTCCATTTCGGAAGACGGCGAAGATTCGGCCGGCGCTGCACGACGTATCGATCGGCGCTCGGCGGGAAGTCCGACGGCAGCCAGCGAGTCGGGTCAGGCTGGTTGCGATCGCGCGGTGAAACGATCGGCCGCCAGCGCACGACCGCCTCGAGCGCGTCGATCGTGTCGTTGGTGACGAGGCCGGCGCCGACGAGCTCGCGGAGCGCGTCGCGCAGCTGCCGGGTCGTGAGCGTGGTCGACGCGAGGAGCTCGTCGAAGAAGGATGCGCCGTCGTCGCGCAGCGACTGCAGCACTCGAGTCGCATGGTCGCCGAGTTTCGCGACTTCCGGTTCGGCCACCCAGGCGCGCAGGGTGCCGCGGCGCACGAAGCGGATCGTCGACAGGTTCGACGCATCGTCCATCTTGCCAGGCGTCGGTCCCCCGACCCAGACCATCTCGCCGGCTGCAATCAGTCGCGCCAGAGCATCGGCGTGATAGTCGGCCACGCGCGATGGAAGGATCTCACGGTTCCATGTCGACGCGGGCCGCGCGAGCCCATACATCTGTCGAACGACGGCGATCGTGGCCTCGTCGCCTGCGTCGCGCGTCGCGGGATCGAGACGCTGCCAGCGCTGCACGAAGCGCGAGAAGCGCGACAGCTCCACCGCTTCGATCTGTCGGCGTGCGTGCGCGAGCTCGCGGCGTCGCGCCTGCTCGAGCAACCGTCGGGATGCCCACCGTTCGACGTCGCGATCGCCGCCGAAGGCACCGCGCACGAGCCGGCCCGAGCGCGTCCAATCCTCGAGGCGCTCGCGGACCCACGCGGGCTCGAACGCATAGCGCGCGACGACGTCGGCAATCGAAACGGGGGCGTGCAGCGCGACGAAGCGCGCGAGAATCTCTCGGCGTGCGGCGCCGGTCGTGAGCGTCGCCCGACGGAGCGGCTCCGGGACGATCGCGGCCGCGTCGCGCCGGTCGAGTGACACGCCCGTGTACACCGACGTCGTGGCGGGCGCGCCGAACGCGGCGACGTACCGCGCGAAGTTCTCGGTGAGGACGATCGCGCGACGCACGTCGCCATTCCCGGTCCGAAGGTCGATGCCAATCGCGCGGCCGCGCTCCAGCAGCTCGCCGACCGGATCGCCGCGGCGTCCTTCCTCGAAGGTGGCTACGCGGGCGTGGGCCGCGTCGAGCGAGACGTCGCTCGCGCGGTCGATCAGCGCCGCGAGTTCGTCAGCCGTGCGGGCTCGCGAACCCGGCGCGGTGCCGCGGCGGCGCTCGAGCATCGACTCGAGAACGGCGACCGTCGTTTCGTCGGCGCCGTCGCCCCCCATCAGCTCGTCGAGCAGCGACCGGTCGAGCGACAGCAACGCCGCGCGCTGTTCGGCGCGCGGGGCGTCGTCGGCGTACAGCCAGTCCATGACGAAGCCGAATTGGAGCGACGCGGCGAACGGCGACGGCACCGGCGTCTCGACGCTCGAGAGCGCGATCTCGTCCTTCGCGAGACTGTCGAGAACGCGGCTCAGCGCGGCGAGGTCGAACGCGTCCTGCAGCACGTCGCGATACGTCTCGACGAGGATCGGGAACGACGGAAATTCCTGCACCGCCTGGAGCAGGTCGAGCGCTTTGAGTCGCTGGAGCCAGAGCGGCATGCGGCGCCGGGCGCTACCGCGCGGCAACAGCAGCGCGCGCGCCGCATTCATGCGAAAGCGCGCGCCGAACAGCGACGAGGCGCCGACCTCGTCGAGCACGCGACGTTCGGCCTCGGCGGCGTCCATGTCGCGAAGCACGGAGACCGGCAGCCACTCGCGCAGGTTCGGCAGGCGGAGCATGATGCCGTCGTCGGTCGTCTGCACCTGCAGCTCGAATGCGGGGCCTTCGCGCGCCGCCCGCCCCTGCTCGGCGAGCCATTCCCGGACGCGATTCGCCAGCGCCATGCCCCACGGCGCGTTGACGCGTCCGCCGAATGGCGCGTGAAGCACCACGCGCACCGAGTCCATCTCGTCGCGGAACTGCTCGACGATGAGATGTTTCTCATCGGGGACCGTGCCCGTGGCGACCCGCTGTTGATGGACGTAGTCGACGAGCGACGACGTCGTGGCTTCGTCGGCGTGATAGCGCGCGGCGAGCACCTTCATCTGCTCGTCGGTCCGGACGGCGTCGAGCTCGCGTCGCAGCTCGCCGACGCGCGCGGATAGATGCGCCGAGCGTGCCGAGTATTCGCCGTGCCAGAAGGGCATGCGGGCCGGCGCGCCCGGCGCCGGCGTGACGATCACGCGATCGTGCTCGATCGCATTCACGCGCCAGGTGGAGGAGCCCAGTTGGAAGACGTCGCCCACGCGCGTTTCGTGGACGAACTCCTCGTCGAGCTCACCGAGGCGAGTGCGATCGGGAAGATTGACGGTGTAGAGGCCGCGGTCGGGGATCGTGCCGCCGGAGATCACCGCGACCATCCGCGCGCCGCGCGCGGGGGCCAGCGCATCGCTCACGCGATCCCAGCTCAGCCGCGCGTCGAGCTCCGCGGCGACGTCCGACGGATACTTGCCGGCGAGCATCGCGAGCACTTCGTCGAACGCGGCGCGCGTGAGTGCGTGATACGGATACGCACCACGCACGAAGTCGAACAGTGCGGCACTCGTCCAGTCGTCGTCGATCGCGACGGCCGCGACGATCACCTGCGCGAGAACGTCGAGCGCGTTCTGCACCACGCGAGTCGGTTCGACGTCGCCGTCGAGCATCGCGCCGATCACCGCCAGCAGCTCCATCCCGTCGTCGCGGAAGGTCGGCACGAAGAGGCCGCGGCTCACCGCGTCGAGCGAGTGGCCGGCACGTCCGACGCGTTGGAGTCCGTTCGCCACGCGCTTCGGCGACTGGAGCTGCAGCACCAGGTCGACGGAACCGATGTCGATGCCCAGCTCGAGCGAGCTCGTACTGACCAGCGCGCGGAGCCGACCGGCCTTGAGCGACTGCTCGAGGAGCAGACGGCGCTCACGCGACAGCGAGCCGTGGTAGGGCAGCGCGAGCTCCTCGCCGGCGAGCGCGTTGATGCGTGCCGCCATCTTTTCCGCCTGGGCGCGGTTGTTCACGAAGATCAGCGTCGTGCGTGCGGCGCGGATGCGCTCGAGCACGAGCGGCGTGACGAACGTCCAGATCGTCCCGCCCACGTGCGCGAGATCGCTCACCGGCGACTGCACCGCGAGCTCGAGCTGCTTCACCAGTCCGCAGTCGACGATCTGACAGTCGCGCGGCGCACCACGAGCGCGATCCACGCCGGAGAGGAAGCGCGCGATCTCCTCGAGCGGCTTCTGCGTCGCCGAGAGTCCGATGCGCTGCGGCGGGTCATCGCAGAGGCGCTCGAGCCGCTCCAGCGTGAGGGCGAGGTGCGCGCCGCGTTTGGTGCCCGCGATGGCATGAATCTCGTCGACGATCACCGCTCGCACACCGCTGAACATCCCGCGTCCGCGGGTGCTCGTGAGCATGATGTGGAGCGACTCGGGGGTCGTGATGAGAATGTGCGGCGACTTGCGGAGCATGCGCGCGCGCGCCGCGGAGGGAGTGTCGCCGGTGCGAACGGCGATGCGGATCTCCGGGAACGGCTTGCCCGCGGCCGTGAAGCGCTCGCGCAGCTCGGCGAGCGGCTGCTCGAGGTTGCGCTGGATGTCGTTGTTGAGGGCCTTGAGCGGTGAGACGTAGAGGATCTGCACCGCGTTCGGCAGCGGCTCCGCGGCGCCGTCGACGATGAGCTGGTTCAGCTCCCAGAGGAACGCCGTAAGGGTCTTGCCGGTTCCGGTCGGGGCGAGAATGAGCGTGTGCTCGCCCTTGGCGATCGCCGGCCATCCTTCGCGCTGCGGCGGGCTCGGCGCGCCGAGCGTCTCGGTGAACCACTTCCGGACGATCGGGTGAAAGGGCTTGAGGGCCGGGGGCACGCGCGGAGCCATTCCCGAACAATATCATGGATCGCGCGGGGACAGATGATCCTGCCGATCTCGGCACGATGATCCGGGGACCTCGACGATCCTGTCGATCCCGTCCGTCTGGCGGCTCGACCGTGGCTGAGTTGGACTATTTCAGGGGAAACGGCGTTTTCGTTCGAGAAAAGCCTCCAGGCCAGACCGGGGGGATGATCGACACGACCTCGAGGCCCCAGCCGATCACCTCAGGACATCACCAACGGCGCGTTGAGCGTCAACCGCAACTGAGCGCCCGCGGGCAGACATGACTCCCACTTCTCGCCGGCCTTTGCCACCGCCGCGCCGGTCGCCGCGCCCGCGGCCGCACCGATCACCGTCCCCTTCGTGCTGTGCCCGATCACCTGGCCGAGGATGGCGCCGGCGATCGCGCCGCCGATCACCTTCTTCTTGTCGGCGTTGCCGTCGGGGTTCTGCACCTTGGTCCGCACCATCGCCGCATCAGACGCGACGTTGGCCGACACGTTGTACGTCCTGTCGCCCACGACGATCGCGCGCACGCGGAGGTTGATGGTCGCGTTCTCGCCCTCGCCGCTCACCGACGCAACCTCGAGCACCGCGGTCGATCCCGCGGGCAGGTTCGCGCCGTTCGTGCCGCTGACCGGATCGTTGAGCGTCGCGACGAGCTTCTCTCCGGGGAGCGCCGACGAGCAGACCTTCGACCCGCTGGTCACGCCGATGCCAGTGCCCGATCCGATCTCCGCCACGGCGCGGGCGGGTTCCGGGGCAGGCGCGGTGGCCACGGTTGCGGGCGTCGGCGCAGGCTGCGGCGCCTGCTGCTGCACGACGGGCTCGCGCGGCGGCGGCGCCACCGGCTTCGGCTGCGGACGACGCTTCACCGGGGTCGGCGTCTCCGTCGACCGCGCGGCCGGCTTGGTCTCCGGCGACGGCGCGATAGCGGTGTCCTGGAACATCGGGTTCGCGGGCTGAGCGCTGGCGAGCGCGAGATCGCGAGCGAGGCTCGAGTCCGCCGTGGCACTCTGCCGGTCCTTGCCCGAGCAGGCTGCCACAACGGTAGCGGTTGCAAGCGCAACAAGGCGCTTGCGCGCCGATGAATCAAACATGTCGATTGATCTCCGAGGGTCTGGCTGCCAATGAGACGACCGATCGTACCCCGGCGTTAGCCGGCTGTTCGGCAGTCTCAGTCCGCGCCGAGCTGCGCCAGCTCCGAGTGGCTCGACGCGGGTGCCTTGAGCGGCAGATAGACGGAGAAGCGGCTGCCCTCGCCGTACGAGCTCTGCACGGTGACCGAGCCTCCGAGCCGCTCGAGCAGCTTTCGGGTGATGCTGAGCCCGAGTCCGGTGCCGCCGAACTCACGCGTCCGCGACTGGTCGACCTGGCGGAAATCCTCCCAGATCGCCTGAAGGTCGCTCTGGCGAATGCCGATGCCGGTGTCGATCACGTCGATCCGCACGCCGCCGGGCGCGCAGCGCGCTTCGATCGACACGCTCCCCTTGTTCGTGAACTTCACGGCGTTCGACAGGAGATTGAGCAGCACCTGCTTGATCTTCGTGCGGTCGGAGAAGATCACAGGACAGTCCGGCGCGACGTCGATCGCGAAATCGAGCTGCTTCTTCCGCACCATCGGCTCGATCTGCTGCGTCACCTCGAGCGTGACGTCGCGCAGGGGCACGTTCTCGAGATGGAGCGGCATCTTGCCCGCTTCGATCTTCGCGAGATCGAGGATGTCGTTGATGAGCGCGAGCAGGTGCTCCGCGGCCGAACGTCCGCGGCGCAGCGCGTCGCGCTGCTTGGGGTTCACCTCGCCGAGAACGCCGTCGAGCAGCAGCGCCGAGTAGCCGATGAGTGCATTGATCGGCGTCCGCAGCTCGTGCGACATGCTCGCCAGAAATTCCGACTTCAGCCGATTCGCGCGCTCCACCTCCTGCGACTGCCACTGGAGCCGGGCGTTCTGCTCGGCGAGGTCGGCGGTCGCTTCGCGGACGCGCTGCTCGAGCTCACCGTTCAGGCGCTTGAGGGCCTCGTACAGACGCTCGTTCTCGACGTGGCGCGTGAGGTCGTGAAGGACCGACACGATCGCGATCGGTTCGCCGCGCTCGTTGCGCACCTTGCCCGACACGACTTCCACGGGGAGCTCCACGCCGGAGCGCGGATGGACGAGCGACATGCGCTCGCGCCGCGCGACCTCGTCGTTGAGCGCGAACTCCGAGATGAACGACGTGAACTTCGTGTCGTTGCCGCGCACCGCGGCCATTGCCCGGCGAGTGGCCGGCTCGGACGCGGTCTGAAAGAGCTGCTCCGCCTGGTCGTTCATCAGGATGATGTTCGACCGTTCGTCGGTCACGAGAATCGGATCGGCGACGTTCTCGAGGACGAGATTCAGACGATCGCGCTCACCGCGCACGGTCATCTCCGCGTGGCGAACGCGCTGCACCTGCCGCTCCAGCTCATTGGCCGCGCGGCGGAGATCGGTCACGTCGCGCAGGACGGAGAGCACGGCGTCGCGCGCGGCAATGCGTTCGCCGAGCGGGTGGGCGAGCACTTCGAAGAGGAGGTCGTTGCCCTCGTCAGGGTCGACGAGGTTCAACTCGCGGGGACCACTCTGGTGTCCGCCGGTCATCGCCGCCTTCGAGAGGAACGACGTGAAGAGCAGATTGTTCAACTCGATCGCCCGGCGCCGCCCGGCCGAGTCGTGCTCGCGGACGTGCAGCAATCGCTCGGCGCGGTCGTTCTGCGCGACGATGTCGTTGTCGGCGTTGGTGATGACGACCGGATCGGGGAGCGAATCGACCATCAGCGTGAGCCGTTCGCGCTGCTGCGACAGACGTTCGGCCGCGTCGCGCGCTTCGCTCAGCGACGCCATTCGCGCGACGATCGGATCGGCGAGCGCGAGCACGTCGAGCGCCTCGCCGACGGCGTCGGCCGAGAGCGGGCCCTCCAGCAGAACCGCCCCCGCGGGCGACACGCCCAGCCGATTCTCGGCGCGCGTGAGCGGCGCCGAGTGAAGGGACGTCGCCAACTCGCTCGCGCGGTCGCGCGCCATCACACCGATCGCGCCGCGCGCATGCGGCTGCGCCATCGGCAGCACGTACCACTCGGCGAGGTCGGAAAACCCTCGCTGCTCGAGCGGCACCGTGCCCTGGACCGGCAGCAGCGACAGCGTGCTCACGACGATCGGGCTCGAAAGGTTGCCGAGCGAGATCGTCACGGGATGTGGATCGAACGGGAATCCCGTGCTGGCAAGGACGGCGAGATTCTCGCGCGACGCGTCGATGCGCAGCACGGCGCCGCGCGGCGCCCCGGTGATCTCCACCAGCTGCGCTACCAGAAACGACGCGACCGCCTGAATGTCCGGCGCCTCAGCCAGCGCCGACAGGAGACTCGCGATGGAACGGTCTCCAAGTCCTGCCATGATCAACCCGTTCCCCGAAGGCGATGCTGGAACTTACGCCCGTTCCTCGAGCCGGCGCCGCAGTTCCGCATTTTCGCGCTGCACCCGCTCGAGCTCATCCGCACCCGCCGTTCCGAGCTCGCGGGGCCGCGATACCGGCGCGGTGATGCCGACGGCCTCGGAATACTTGAGGTAGGTATCGATCGACGCGACGACGACGCGCGCTTCGACAGTCACCAGATCGATCCCGACGAGCGAGACGCGGACCCAGGCGTCGATGACGATGCCCTTGTCCAGAACCCGGTCCAAGACATCGATCAGTGAACTGCCACTTGGCGTGCGCTCGACAGCCATGTTCTTCCGTCCTCGCTAGTGTTGTCCAGAAATGCGTGAGATCGATCCCTCGAGATCGCTCTGGGTCAGGTCGTACGGGCCTTCGTCGACGCCGCCTCGGGAGCGGTCCCGGCCAGTCGCGTCAGCGCATCTTCGATGCGAGCGAGACGGGCTTCCATCTCGGCGGACGGTAGTGCGGTCGGCGCCGACATCGTCAGACGCGGATCGTTGCGCCACCAATTGAGCCCGATCTGCTCGGCCTTGTCGATGGAACAGACGAGCAGGCGCACCTGGATCGTCAGCAGCTCGACGTTCGCCAGGTTGATCTTGATGTCGCCGGCGATGACGAGCCCTTTGTCGAGCACACGATCGAGAATGTCGACGAGGCCATGTGTGCGCGACGGGTTCACGAGCTCAGGCAATCAACGGACTCCAGAGAGGCTGGTCATTACCGCAGTCGGCCAAGCGGTCCGAGGTCGATGTTGAGATCCTCGTCGGTCAGCCCGAAAATCGACTTCAGCTCGTCCATGCGCTGGTTCAGCTTGAACAATGCCAGCCCCAGCCGTTCGATCTCGGCATCGGTGAGCGTGCCGCCATCCATGCGCCGAATCGCTTGATGCTCCAATACTTCGCGTAGCAGTTCTACTACCGTCAGCACGAGTCGCGCAAGCCCTTGCTCCACATGCTCGGGGTCGGCGTTGATGCGATCCGGGAGTGCGCGAGCAATCGCGTGGAGGGCCGCGGCGGCGACATCTTCTTCGGCTGAGGTGTTCGGCGAAGCGCTCGCGACAGCCGGAGGCTCGGCGGGCCGTTCCGGCAGGCGGTCGTCACTCATGGCGGTCGACCTGTCGAAGTTCATGCACCAGGTCGGCGGAAGTCGTGAAGGTGTAGGGCGCGCGGGGGCCGATCACGAGCATGCGGCACTCCGCGGGCATCTGGGCGGCTCGGGCTGCTTCCGTGTAGGCCGCAACGTCCTCTCGCTCGATGAGATGCGAGATCGTCCGAAACGGCCGTTTCACGCCGTCCTGGACCGACGATTGGCGAATGAACCCACGGACCGCTGCGACGAGGCCGTCGCTCAGATGGTCGAGGTTCTCCGAAAATTTGCGCGCGGTGTCCTCTCGTGCGCGAAGCATCTCCAGATAGCGTCGCCCCGTACCGAGTTCGGCGCCGGCCGGCGGCAGCGGCTGGAGGTCTTCCTCGCGGGGAGCGGCCAACGTCAGCAGGAGCGTCATCTCGACGAACCCTTGAATCGCGTCGACGGCGGTCGCGAGCGCGGGATACCGCTTGCCCAATGCGGATCGGCAGGCCTCGTCGTCCGGGAAGCGCTGGCCGAACCGCGCGGGCAGTGGCGTGGAGCCGGTTGAGAGCGCCGCGGCGATGACGGCGTCGTGTGCCCGGACGCTCGAGATCGGCGTGGAGCTCCGGTCGACGACGTCGCTCACCCATGCGACGATCTCCCCGAAGACCAGCGAGCGCACCGGAGCGCCGTCGATTCCCGACGTCGCTTCGGGAAGCGCGTCACGAGACGCAGCCGGCAGCAGGCAGTACAGGTGCGTTCTCATGCGCGGTCGTCCGGCGCGGCGGCGAGCCGCTCGAGCGTGTCGGCGACGCCGCGGCGCATGGACGTTTCGACCGACGTGAGCAACAGCCGCAGGTCGACGAGGAGCAGGTCGATGTCGGCGACGGAGATCGTGACCGTCCCGCTGATGACGACGCCCTTGTCGAGGACGTGATTGAGAAGGTCGCCGAGGATGAGCTGTTCGGTCTCGAGCTCGTCGTCGCGCGGAATAGTCATCGGGCCTCCTCGCGGGCGCCGGCGAAATGATAGGCCGGCCACGGCCCGGTGAAGTCGAAGCGAAACCCGCGCGATTCGTAGCGCGTCGCGAAGTCCGTGAGTGTTCTCTGAAACGGCTCGAGGCCGTCGGGCGCCACCAGAAAGGCCGCGTTCAGCACCATCGTTCCGCGCGCGGCCTCCGCGTCGGCGATTCGCGGGATGGGCGATCGCACCGCGTCGCGCGCGTGAGCGGACAGCGACGCGACCAGATCGTCGACGATCTGCTGCGTCAACGCGCGCACCTCGGCGCGCTTCTCCCCCTCGAGCTTTCGCTCGAGGAGGTAGCGCTGCCCGGGCGACGCTGCCGCGGCGTCGCCGACGAGCTGCCGAATGCGAGGACTGAGCTCGGGGACGGCGGCCAGCAGCTCGCTGTCGACCCGATACATGCGCAGCGCGTACTCGCGCGACGCACCGATGTGCGCGAGCGCGTCGCCGAGCTGCGATGCGCGGTCATTCAGCATCGCGTGGACGGCGTCGAGGCTGCTGAACAGCGAGAACATCGGCAGCGGAACGACGGGGCCGCGGTCGCTCGCCCAGGTGAGGACGGCGTCGTGCGCGCGGGCGCGCGGGCCGAGCCATTCCACATCGCCGCTCCGCTCCTCGAGGGTCGCGGGCTGGTAGTCCGGATGCGCGAGCCGCGAGACGAGCGCCGCGAACCGGCCGTCGCTCGCCGCTTCGACCGCGACGTCCACGCCGTCGAGCCCCGCGGGCGGCGCGTCGAACCCCGCGGACGCGGGCACGATGCCGTAGACGTACCAGAGCGGCGGCGCGGACGAGGTCATGAGCGTGAGACGGCGATCAGAGTGAAGACGGCGCGAGCGTTCGCCACGAGCCGGGCCACGCGCGCAGAGCGTGAATGCCGATCGGCGGCGGACTCGTTTCCTCAGCGACAAACTGGCGGGGCGCGTCGTTCGCTGGAAGAGGTCGCGGCAGGCGGCGCGTGCGATTCCAGAGCACGAACGACAGCGCGATTCGCCGCGCGCGCATCGCCTGGACGAGACGCGCAGTCTCGGCGCGCACGATCGGTTCGTCGAGCGTGACGAGAACCATCGTCGCCTGCGGCGAGTGGAGCAGCTGGTCGAGCGCACGCGTGCGCTTTGCGAAATCGAGCAGTTCCTGCGCGGTGTCGCCGAGCCCGACGATCTCGCGGTACTTGAGCATCAGTCGCATGAGGCGGTGCGTCCAGTCGAGCGCGATCGCCGGCATGTCGAGGAGGCGGAGTAGATGGCCCGTCGGGGCCGGGTCGACGATGATGCGCGCGAACCGTCGTTCCGCGATGGCGTCGCCGAGCAGCGACAGCGCGAACAGCTCGTCGATGCCGGGAGGGGCGAGCGCGAGAAGGTCGCGCAGAATGGCGCGATCCTGCTGCACGTCGATGCCGCGCGCGACGAGCGAGTCGAAGAGCGCGTCGATTCGGTCCTGATAGGTGTCGCGAACGCGCGCGAACGCGGCGCTCGCGTCCATCTGGCGCACGATCAGTCCGGGGACACCGTTCGGCCGGTGCTCGGCGTCGTGCGCGGCCCAGCCGGCGTTCGTGTCGCCGAGTGCGTCGGCGAGGGAAGGCGCCGGGTCGGTGGATACTACGAGGACGTCGCCCGCGCCTTCGTCGGCCGCGTGGATGGCGAGCGCCAGAGCGGCGGTACTCTTCCCTACGCCCCCCTTGCCGCCGACGATGGTCAGCGTCGGCAGGACGGGCAGCGCCGCCGGCTGGTGGCCCGCCGTCGATGGGGCATCGTCGTGCGCGGGCGCAACGAACGGGATCGTCACCTGCACACGATTCGCATCGAGCGCGTCGGGGGGCGCATCGGAGGCGACCGCATTCACGACGACGGCGGCCACGCGAAGTCCAAGCGCATCGAGCGACGCGAGGTATCGGCGCGACTCGGCCCGGACCACCGGCTCCGCGCGAGTTACGAGCACGGCCGCGGCCGCGCGGCCATCGGCAAGCGTGGATCTGAGCCGGACGATGCGCTCGCGAAGCTCGGTGAGAAAATCGTCGGCCTGGTCGCGGCGGTAGCGATGTGTGAGCGCGCGGACCATGAAGCGATGCTTCTCCTGCATGAGGTCGAGCATCGCGATCAGGGCGTCGAAGGTTTCAGGGAGCGCGAGCAGCCGCAGCGTGTGCCCTGTCGGTGCGGTGTCGATGACGATCCGCGCATGGGGCGTCGCCGGATCCGCGAGCAAGTCGGCGAGCGCGAGCAGCGCGAAGATCTCGTCGCCGCCCGGGAGTGCAGCGTCGACGAGCCCCTCGACGTCGGAGCGGTCGAGGTATGTACCGCGGTCGATGATCTCGGCGATGACGTCTCGCCACCGCGCAAGGAAGTCGTCGCGGAGGCGCGCCGCGTCCAGCTGGCGCACGTCCAGATCGGGCTCTCCCGCGACGGGCGCGGCGTCGGTTCCCACTGGTGCCTCGAGGACCGTCGCGAGCGCGGCGGCGGGATCGGTCGAGAGCAGCAGGGTGCGTTCGTGTCGCCGGGCGAACGCGCGGGCCAGCGCGACGGCGCACGTCGTCTTGCCGACGCCGCCCTTGCCGACGACGAGCGTGGCGCCCGGCAGTGCCTCGAGAAGCGGCGACAGCCGCTCGATGGCGCGGCCGACGATCGCGTCGGTCGCGGGAGTCACTCCTCCGCGTCGTCGCGGGCGACGCGCACCGGGCCGCCGCTCGTCGCCTTGCCGAGTCGTTCGCGCCAGGCGCGGACCTCGCGCAGACGCGCCATCAGCGCCGCCTCACGCTCGACATACTCGGCGTCGGTGATGTCGCCGAGCTCGAGCTGCATCTGCAGCTCCATGAGCTCCTGCTTCACCGGCGCGTCGTCGGTGAGCTCCTCCTCCGCGACCTGCACGACCTTGTTCAACGACCAGCGGATACCCGCGACGGGCCCGGTGATCGGAAAGAACAGGACTTTGGAGAGGAGGCCCATTTTCGGGTGAGGAGTGAGGGGCAGGGGAAAGGGGCAGTCTCTCGGAGAGTGAGGCCCCCGGGCCTGACTAGTCGGCTTTCTCCAGCTTCAGCTTGATGTTCACGAAGTTGTAAGGCGGCCAGGGGCCGGAGTACTTGAAGGTGAGCAATTCCTCATAGCGGCGGCTCGTCTCCTTCACGCGTTCGTCGAATTTCTGCTCCTGCGCGCGGTCGACGAGAAAGGCGGCATTGAGGATCATCCGGTCGCCGATCGGCTTGTTCGAGCGGCTCGCGACCGCGACCGGCTTGAGCGCCTCGTGAATGTCGGCGACGTAGCGGGCACTCATCTCCTCGAGTGCGCTCTCGATCAGGCGGCCGAGCTGCATGCGTGCGAAATAGGTCGAGCTGGAGGTGTGGCGGCTGATCTCGTCCTTGAGACGGCGGATCTCGTCGTTCTCGCGCTCGAGGTTGGCGACGACCCTGTCGCGGTCCCAGAGAATCTTGAGCCCGAACTCGATCTTGTCGCGCATCTTGTCGAGCACGTCGCTGAACGCCTGATAGGTCGAGCGCAGCAGCTCGGTCACGTCTTCTTCCGAGCGAAACACGGTGCCGAAGGACATCGGGATCACGGTGTGATCGCGCATGACCGTCTCGTTCACGAATTCGTGGGCGAGGACGTTCTCGCGCGTCGGATCGTAGATGACGATCGGCGTGTTGCTCACGACCGCCGCGAGATCCCGGTAGGCGACGGTGGCGACGCGCTGGCCGCCGCCAATGCCGATCGCCCCGAAGTCGAGTTGGCGGTCGCTCCGGATGATGCAGTAGACGTATTTCCCGTCGTCGGGGAGACTGGAGACGTTCTGCGACTCGGTCTCGGAGCTGTTCAGGTCGGTCATATGTGCCGCAATATATGAACCGTGCGTACCTGAGACGGCTAGATGCCTCGCCCGGACGGTGCGGTCGGAACGAGGCTACGCGGATGCGGGGGCCGGTCAGGCCGAGACGCGGCGGCGGCTCGGCGGCCAGAGCTCCGTCTGTGGCAATTCGCCCTCGAGCTGAACCTGAACCCGCGCTTCGATCTCTTCCACCGCGCCGGGATCGCCGATGAGATCGTACTCGCGCACGTCGAGCGACAGCACGGGGCAATGCCGGAAGCCGCCGATCCACTTCTCGTAGCGCGTATGCAGGGTTTCCCAGTACTCGGCGGGGGCGTCCTTCTCGGCGGCGCGGCCGCGCGTCGCGATGCGTTCCTGGATGACGTCGAGCGGGCCGTGGAGATAGATGAGAAGCCGCGGCGGACGTGCCGCCGGCGAATGCAGCAGCTCCGCGTAGAGCCGGCGATAGAGCTGCCATTCGTCCGCGCTCATCAAGCCCTGCTCGAACAGGCCGCGCGCGAAGATCTCGGCGTCCTCGTACCAGGTGCGATCGAGCACCCAACTGCCGCCCATGCCGCGCATGCGTCGCATGCTGGCGAAGCGCGTCGCGAGAAAGTGCAGCTGCAGATGCAGCGCATACGCTCGCATCTCGTTCGGGCCCGTATAAAAACTCTCGAGCCACGGATTGTCGGCGTCGACGCTCTCCAGCGCGAGCTGCAGGCCGAACCGGGTCGCGAGTGCGCGCGAGAGCGTCGTTTTTCCCGTGCCGACCATGCCGGCAACCCCGATCAACATGGCAGGCAACCTACCGACGCGCGTCGGGATTGGAAACGGTTATTCGCCCGACGCGACTAACCGCTTGCGTGACGTGCGACACAGCGCCTGTCGCACTGTCAAATTTTGACGCGAATGGGACGTCGTGGCCTCGGCAATCGTCAACGTACGACGGGTGCGCGCGCGGCCGGCCGGCGAAGGGATGCTGGCGTCCAGCTGCGAGCGTGGTGTCGCTTCATCTCGGGGTGGACCAGCCCTCGACTGCGTTCGCCTGCTTCAAACTTTTTCAGTCGCAGACGGAATGACTTCGATCTTCGTGGCGCGCCAGCCGATCTTCGAGCTGGGTCGCGGCCTGATGGGATATGAGTTGCTGTATCGGCGCAATGCGGCGGTCGACCGTGCCGACGGCGAGACCGACGCGATGAGCGCCGAGGTGATCGTCAACGCGCTGCTCGGCATCGGACTGCGGTCGATTGCCGGCGGCAGCGTGGCGTTCGTGAACTTCTCCAGCTCTCAGATTCACAACGAGAGCTGGAAGTTGTTCGACCCGTCCGACGTCGTGATCGAGCTGCTCGAGACGGTCGAGGCAGACGAGGAAACGCTCGATGCGTGCGCGCGCATGGTGAAGAGCGGATACCGCATCGCGCTCGACGACTTCGTGCTCACCGACGCGTCGGCGCCGCTCCTCGAGCACGCGTCGATCGTGAAGATCGACGTCCTTGGACAGACCGAGGCGCGGCTCGCCGAGATTGCCGCGGAGCTGCGCGGCCACGACGTGCGACTGCTCGCCGAGCGGGTCGAGACGGCGACGGTGCGCGACGCCTGCGCCGCGATGGGTTTCGAGCTGTTTCAGGGACATCTGTACAGCAGACCCGAGACGCTGTCGAAGGCCGACGTATCGCCCGCGCAGGTCGCGATCATGCGGCTGCTCAACCTGCTCAACGATCCCGACACGCCCGATCAGACGCTCGACGCGGCGTTTCAGAGCGACCTCGCGCTCAGCTACAAGCTGCTGCGGATCGTCAACGCGGCGTCGATGGGCGGTCGCGGCATCACGTCCATCCCGCACGCCGTGCGCATGATCGGACGCGCCGCGTTGCACAGGTGGCTGGCGGTCGTATTCGTCGCGTCACTGGGCCGACGGGGCGACGTCACGCACGAGTTGGCGCTCACGTCGATCACGCGCGCCCGCATGTGCGAGCTGCTCGCCGCGAACGCGCGCACGGTTCGCCCGACCGGCTCGGCGTTCATCGTCGGGCTGCTCTCGCTGCTCGACGTGCTGCTCGAGGTGCCGATGGAGAAGATTCTCTCGCACATCGAGCTGAGCGACGAGGTCACGACCGCGCTGCTGCGGCGCGGCGGTCCGCTCGGCCTGCCGTTGCAGCTCGTGGAATCGTATGAGAAGGCTGAATGGGACGACGCGCACCGTCTCGCGCAGGCGAGCGACGTCCCCGAAGAGATCCTCGGCAACCTGTACATCGATTCGCTGCACTGGGCGGCGCAGCAGGTCGGCGTCTAGGCGCGCCGACCCCTCACGTTCCAGTGCCGCTCGGCGGACCTGTCGCCGGCGTGGCCACGCCGAGGTCGCCCGGGCCGCGGTCCGGCGTGCTGTAACCGACGCTGTCCGACTGCTCCGCCTCGCTGAGGAACGGCAGAAAGATCGAGATGCGCCGATTGCGCGGATCGAGCGGATTCGCCGGATTCCGCAACTGACGATCGGCCATCCCGCGCACTTCGATGACGCGCGAGGAACTCAGCCCGGCCGATTCCATGATGCGACGCGCGGCATTCGCGCGATCGGCCGAGAGCTCCCAGTTGGAGTACAGTCCCGCGTACTGCGCGGCGTCGGTGTGGCCTTCGATCACCACGAGATTGCGCAGCGGACGGAGCTCCTGCGCCACGATCTCGAGCGTCTGGCGCATCTCCTCGCTCATCGATGCCGACGCGGTCGCGAAGAAGTCCCGCCCCTTGCCGCCATCCGAAAGCTCGATGCGCAACCCGGACGTCGTCTCCACGATCTCGACGCGATCGCCGATCGACGCCAGCCCCGCCTCCTTCAGGCGATCCTTGATGCGCTCGCTCGTCTCGTCGAAGCGCCGCTCCTCGAAGCGGCGAGCGACGAGCTTGATCGACGCCGGCGCCGCGTGGCTCGGCGACGCACCGACGGAGATCGGGCTCGTCCCGGTCGAGTAGCCCTTCTTGAAGCCGACCGGGTTCGAGAAGTAGCCCTCGATGGACGCCCGCGTGTTCTCGTCCATGCCGAGGATCCACATCACCATGAAGAACGCCATCATCGCCGTCACGAAATCGGCGTACGCGACCTTCCACGCGCCGCCGTGATGGCCGCCGTGGCCGGCCTTCTTCTTCTTGACGACGATGACTTTCTTCTTGTCCGCCTTCAGCGCCACGTCAGGCCGCCTTGCGCGTCAGCGCCTCGAGCTCCGCGAACGTCGGGCGGTCGACCGGCTCGATGTTGCGACGCGCGAACTCCACGCACGTCATCGGCGCGTCGCCGCGCGCGAACGCGAGCAGCGCCGTCCGGATGCAGCTCATGTACGCGGCCTCGGACCGCTGGCGCGCCTCGATCGCCTTGGCGATCGGATTCACCACACCGTACGAGAGCAGAATGCCGAGGAACGTGCCGACGAGCGCCGCGGCCACCTTCTCGCCGATCGACGCCGCGCTGCCGCCGATCGACCCCATCGTGATCACGACGCCGAGCACCGCCGCGACGATGCCGAAGCCGGGCAACCCGTCGCCCACCGCCGACAGCGCCGACGGAATCTGATGCTCCTCCTCGTGCATCCGCTCGAGATCCATGTCCAGGATCTCGGCGAGATGATGGTCTTCGACCGCGCCGGTCAACAGCACCTTGAGCGTATCGCACAGAAAGGGCAGCGCGTGATGATGATGACGGAAGAAGTCGTACTTCTTGAAGATGTCCGACTTGTCCGGATCCTCGATGTGCGCCTCGAGGCCGACCAGGCCGTCCTTGCGCGCCTTCTGGAAGACGTCGTACAGCACCTTCAACAGCTCGCTGTAGGCCTTCTCCGTATACGGATTAGGTTTGAGCAGACCGAGCACGGCCCCGACGCTCCCCTTCACGACGCTCATCGGATTGCTGATGAGGAACGCGCCGCCCGCCGCACCACCGATGATGAGAAACTCATTGGGCTGGATGAGCACCGCCACGTTGCCGTGGTGCATGACATACCCGCCAATGATGCTTCCGAAGACGACGATGATTCCGGCGATGACCAACACGGTGAGCTCGTGGGGAACAAGGGACTGGCGACCTGCGCTCCCCCTAGTATCGGGCGCCGCCGGCCAGACCTATAGAACCCGGCCACGATGAGCGACAAAGCCCCGCCCCGCCCGCCAGAAGGGCTCGAGGAATGGCTCGCCCTGGTCGATCACGTGCTCCAGGGCGTCCACCACGCCCTCAACAACCGGATCGGATCGATCTCGGCGGCGGTCGAACTGCTGCAAATGGGCGACGCAGCGGCCGTCGCCGGCGTCGACGG
>Ga0164243_10004526_pt1 | contig 21732 bp, 23 predicted proteins | sample OricompcompostOP_FD_108781 | JGI IMG/M metagenome (GOLD analysis project Ga0164243, IMG submission 108781) | Organic Plus compost microbial communities from Emeryville, California, USA - Original compost - Organic plus compost (OP) | ecosystem: Engineered > Solid waste > Mixed feedstock >...
CTCGAAGGGCCCGGGCGACCTCCAGGCCCTGCTGCACTCGGGCGCGACCTGGACCGTCGAGTAGGCGAGCTTCCGCGTCGAGAGCGGACGGCCGCGCCGACCCGTTCGCCCGCCATGACCGGCTCCGCACCCTGGTGCGGGGCCGGTCATCTCGCGTCGGGGCGGAGCCTGGTCACACTGGCGGCCGGCTCGGGCCGTCGCCTCCAGCCGCTGGGCGGCTCTCTCCGGTGCGTCCTCCGTCGCAGGTCGCCCTGACGCTCCACTGGGAGGGGACGCCGGGGCTCGGGCACCGGCGGCGACCCTGGGAGGGGCAGGGGTCAGTGGAGGTCGCGGAAGACGAGGCCGGTGCGGGGCTTGGGGAAGAAGAACGTGGACTTCGGGGGCATGCGCTCGCCGCCGTGGGCGATGTCGAGGATCTGCGCGACGGTGACGGGGCGGAGCAGGACGCCCGCCTGGGCGTCGCCGGAGGCCACCGCGGCGCGGACGTGGTCGACGCCGTGCTGGTAGACGACCGACACCCCGTCGAGGGCGGCGAGGGCGACGTCGAGACGGCTGGAGTCCAGGTCGCGGGCCTCGGCCATCGCCTCCGGCCTCGGGCGCAGCAACCAGGTGCCCTCGGGGGTCACCAGGCCCAGGCCGCCGAGCTCCTGGAGGCGGCGGACCGTGCCGGTGTCGGCGAGCTCCAACGGCTCGACCTCGAAGAACGGCTCGAGGGCGGCCGACAGGTCGGTGTCGTCGGAGAGGCCCGAGAGGAGCCGGTGGATGGGGCCGACCGAGAGCTCGTCGTCGACCAGCTCCACCACGAAGGTGAGCACGGCCTCGGCGCCGCCCGCGGTGCCGTCGGGGGACGACGCCCGGCGCTCGTCGCGGTAGGCCAGCGAGGTCTCGTAGCGGTGGTGGCCGTCAGCGATCACCACCGGCTCGGAACCGACGGCCTCGGCGATGGCGGCGACCCGCTCGGGATCGGAGACCCGCCACACCGTGTGCACCACGCCGTCGGCCTCGAAGCGGGCCAGCGGCTCGTCCTCGGTGTCGAGCAGGTCGCTCAGCCCCGCCGCGGGGGAGAGGCCCCACACCGGTGACAGGTTGGCGGTGGTCGAGCGGAGCAGGTCGAGGCGGTCGCTCTTGGCCTTCGGGGTGGTGAACTCGTGGGGCAGGATGCCGCCCTCGCCCGGCCGGCTCAGGGTGAGGGCACCCATCACGCCGGTGGTGCGCCGCACGACGCCGTCCTCGTCCGGGGCCTCCATCCGGTAGACCGTGAACGACGGCTCCGGGTCGTCGACCAGGACACCCTCCGCCCGCCACCGCTGGAACAGCTCGGCGGCCACCTCGTAGGGGTCGGCCCCGGGATCCGAGGGATCGGGCACCGGAAGGTCGATGCGCACCACGTTCTCGGGGGCCTCGGCCAGCAGCGCCTCCCGGTCGGACGGGCTGATCACGTCGTACGGAGGGGCGGTGACCCGCGCCGGATCGAGCCGGTCGAGGTCGTAGCGGATCCCACGGAAGGGCTCGAAGCGGGGCACCGCACAGTCCTAGCAGATCCCCCTGGGCTCCCCGCCGCCGACCCGGTGCCGCTCCCGCCTCCGGACCGGTCGGGTCTGGGTGAGTGGGGTCGTCGTGGCCCGACCAGTTCGGGCGGGGGCGGGCGAGGTGCGAGACTCGGCCCATGGCGTGGGCGCTCGACCTCGACGGCGTGGTGTGGCTGGGCCGCACCCCGATCCCCGGTGCGGCCGAGGCCGTGGCCCGCCTCCGGGCCGCGGGCGAGCGGGTCGCCTTCGTCACCAACAACTCCTTCGGCCGTCGTTCCGACGTGGCCGCCGAGCTCGCGGCCCACGGCATCGAGCCCGGCGACGACATCGTCACGTCGGCGGTGGTGGCCGCCGGTCTGGTCGAGGCCGGCTCCCGGGCCCTGGTGTGCGGCGGACCCGGGATCGTCGAGGAGCTCGAGCTGCGGGGTGTCGAGGTGGTCGACGCCAGCGACCCCGCCGCCACCGACGGCCGCTTCGACGTCGTCGTGGTCGGCTACCACCCGACCTTCGACTACCACCGCATGGACACCGCAGCCGCGGCGGTGCGGAGCGGGGCCCGTCTGCTCGCCACCAACGACGACGCCACCTATCCCATGGACGCCGGCATCAAGCCCGGCGGCGGGGCGATCCTCGCCTCCATCGCCACCGCCGCCGGCGCGACGCCCGAGGTGGCGGGCAAGCCCCACCGGCCGGCCGCGCAGTGGGTCACCGAGCGCCTCGGGCCGGACGGGGTGATGGTGGGCGACCGACCCGACACCGACGGGCGCTTCGCGGTCGCCCTCGGCTACCGCTTCGGCCTGGTGCTGAGCGGGGTCACCACCGCCGCCGACCTGCCCACCGAACCACCCGCCGACCTCACCGCCCCTGACCTCGCCTCCCTGGTGGCCGCCGCCCTCGACGAGCCCCTCGCCCGTCCGGGCCCGGCGTGAGGTCGAGCCGGTGAGCCGGTGAGCACCCGCCGGCGCCTGGACGCAGAGCTGGTGCGTCGGGGCCTCGCCCCGAGTCGGGAGCGCGCCCAGGCCGACATCGCCGCCGGCCGGGTGACCGTGGGCGGCGCGCCCGCCACCAAGGCCTCCCGCCTCGTCGGCCCGGGTGAGGCGGTGGTGGTCCACGGGCCCCCGCCCCGGTGGGTCAGCCGGGCCGGGGCCAAGCTGGAGGGCGCGGTCGAGCGGTTCGAGCTCGGACCCCTCCTGGAGGGCGCCCGCGTGCTCGACTGCGGCGCGTCGACCGGGGGCTTCACCGACTGCGCCCTGCAGCACGGGGCCCGGGAGGTCGTCGCCGTCGATGTCGGCCACAACCAGCTCCACGAGCGGCTCCGCCGCGACCCGCGGGTGCGCAACGTCGAGCGCACCAACCTGCGCACCCTGGATCCGGCGGTGATCGGCGAGCCCGTCGACGTCGTCGTCGGGGACCTGTCGTTCATCTCCCTGCGGATGGTGCTCGAGCCGGTCTTCGCCGTGGCCCGGCCCGGCGCCCCCTTCGCGCTGCTGGTGAAGCCCCAGTTCGAGGCCGGCCGGGCCGAGGTGGCCCGCGGCCGGGGCATCGTGACCGACCCGGTGGTGTGGCGGCGGGTGCTGGGTGAGGTCTGCGCCGCGCTCGACGAGCGGGGAGCGACCATCATGGGGGCCATGGTGTCGCCCCTCACCGGCTCCGACGGCAACGTCGAGTTCGTCGTGGTCGGGCGCGCTCCCGGCTCCGCCGACCCCCTCTCCGGCCGCGGGCCCCTGCGGGGCGAGGACCTCGACCTCGTCCTCGACGCGGTGGTGGCCGAGGCCGCCCCCGCCGAGGTGCCTCCTGCCGGGGTGCCTCCTGCCAGGGGCGACCGACCGGGAGCGGGGGCCTGATGGCCACCATCGGCATGGTGGTGCACCACGACCGGCCCGAGGCGGCCAAGGTCGCGGTCGACCTGGCCGACCACCTGCTCGGGCTCGGCCACCGGGTGCGCCTGCCGGAGCTGGATGCCGAGCGCGTGGGGCGCGCCGACCTCGGCGTCGACGAGCGGGCTCTGGCCGACGGGCTCGACGTGGCGGTCAGCCTCGGTGGGGACGGCACCATGCTGCGCACCGTCGCCCTGGTGGCCGAGGGCGACGTGCCGGTGATCGGGGTCAACTTCGGCCAGCTCGGCTACCTCACCGACGTCGAGCCCGAGCGGGCCCGGTGGGCCGTCGAGCAGTTCCTCGCCGGCGCCCACACCATCGAGGAGCGGATGCTGCTCGCCGTCGAGGTGGAGTCCCGCGACGGCTCGGTCACCGAGCGGCGGGTGGTGGCGTTCAACGAGGCGGTGCTCGAGAAGACCGCCTCAGGCCACACCGTGCGCCTCGACGTGGAGCTCGACGGCACCCGGTTCACGCCCTACGCGGCCGACGGCCTCATCGTGGCGACCCCGACCGGGTCCACGGCCTACGCCTTCTCGGCCCGGGGCCCGATCGTCGATCCCACCCTGCGGGCCCTGCTGCTCACCCCCGTGTCGCCCCACATGCTCTTCGACCGCACGCTGGTGCTCGACGACGACGCGGTGGTCCGTCTCACCGTCTCGGGCCACCGGCCCGCCGCCCTGGTGGTCGACGGCCGACCCCTCGGCGAGCTGCAGCCGGGCGACGAGCTCACGTGCCGGGCCGCCGGCCACGTGGCCCGCCTGGTGGTGTTCGGCCCCCGCGACTTCCACGCCATCTTGAAGGCCAAGTTCGGGCTGGCGGACCGGTAGGGCCGTGCTGAGCGAGCTGCACGTCCGCGATCTCGGGGTGATCGCCGAGCTGTCGCTGGTCCTGGGGGAGGGGATGACCGCGGTGACCGGCGAGACCGGTGCCGGCAAGACGCTGGTGGTCACCGCCATCGAGCTGCTGGTGGGCGGGCGGGCCGACGCCGGCATGGTGCGCCCCGGGGCCAAGGAGGCCGTGGTGGAGGGTCGCTTCGTGGTCGGCGACACCGAGGTCGTGCTGCGGCGGGTGGTGCCCGCCCGCGGCCGGTCCCGGGGCTACGTCGACGGCCACCTCGCCACCCTCGCCGAGCTGGGGGAGCGAGGCAGCACCCTCGTCGACCTGCACGGCCAGCACGACCACCAGTCGCTGCTCACCCCCGCTGTGCAGCGCCGGGCCCTCGACCGCTACGGCGGCATCGACCTCGAGCCGCTCCGCACCGCCCGCAAGGAGCTGGCCGCGGTGGAGGAGCGCCTGGCCGCCCTCGGGGGCGACGAGCGGGAGCGGGCCCGGGAGATCGACCTGCTCCGGTTCCAGGTCGACGAGCTGCGGGCGGCCGACCTCGACGACCCCGACGAGGACGACCGGCTGCGGGAGGAGGCCGAGCTGCTGGCCGACGCCACCGGCCACCGGGAGGCCGCCGAGGCCGCCGTCGCCGCCCTCACCGCCGACGGGGGTGCGGCCGACGCGCTGGCCGTCGCCCTCGCCGCCGTCGACGGCCGCGGCCCGTTCGACGACGCCGCCACCCGGCTGCGCGGGCTCGCCGCCGAGGTCGCCGACATCGCCGCCGAGGTGCGTCACCGGGGCGAGACGATCGAGGGCGATCCCGAGCGGGAGTCGGTCGTCGGGGCCCGCCGCCAGCTCCTCCAGGACCTGCGCCGCAAGTACGGCGAGACCCTCGCCGAGGTGATCGAGTGGCGCGACCGCGCCGAGGCTCGGCTGGTGGAGCTCGAGAGCCGCGACGAGGTGGCCGCGGCCCTCGAGGTCGAGCGGGAGGCAGCCCGCGCCGAGGTGGCCCGCCTGGAGGAGGAGGTGGCGGCGGCGCGCGCCGCCGTGGCCGAGCCCCTGGCCGCGGCGGTCGAGGCCCAGCTGCCCGACCTCGCCCTGCCCAAGGCCCGCCTCGCCATCGACGTCAGCGGGGTGGCGGGGCGCGACGTCGTGCTCCGCTTCGCGGCCAACCCCGGCATGCCCCTGCAGCCGCTGGCCAAGGTGGCCTCCGGCGGCGAGCTGGCCCGGGCGATGCTGGCCCTGCGCCTCGTGCTCACGGAGGGGCCGCCGGTCCTCGTCTTCGACGAGGTCGACGCCGGCATCGGCGGCGCCGCGGCCCAGGCCGTGGGCCGCTCGCTCGCCGCCATCGCCGCCGACCACCAGGTGCTGGTGGTCACCCACCTGGCTCAGGTGGCGGCGTGGGCCCACCAGCAGGTCGTGGTCGACAAGGTGGTCGACGGGGACACCACGGTCACCACCGTGGCCGAGGTGGAGGGCGACGATCGCGTCGCCGAGCTCGCCCGCATGCTCTCCGGCACACCCGGATCGGCGACCGCCAGGGACCACGCCCGCGAGCTGCTCGAAGCCGCGCACCCGTCCTGACCGCCCCGTCGGACACCTGGCACCGGTATCGGGCCCGGCACGGACTCGGAGCGTCTGACCGAGGAAAGTGAGTCGGCTCATGGTCAGACGTCACGTCCTCCTCCCCGCCGGGTGCTCGGGCCCGGGGCTAGGGTGTGATCCCGACGTGATCCGCCGCGCCGGGAGGTCCCCTCGATGACCAAGCACATCTTCGTCACCGGGGGTGTGGCCTCCTCGCTGGGGAAGGGCCTCACCGCCTCGTCGCTGGGACGGCTGCTGAAGAGCCGTGGCCTGCGGGTCACGATGCAGAAGCTCGACCCCTACCTCAACGTCGATCCGGGCACCATGAACCCGTTCGAGCACGGCGAGGTGTTCGTCACCGACGACGGTGGCGAGACCGACCTCGACCTGGGCCACTACGAGCGCTTCATCGACGAGCCCCTGAGCCGGGACTCCAACGCCACCACGGGCTCGATCTACTCCGCGGTGATCGCCGCCGAGCGCCGGGGTGACTACCTGGGCAAGACGGTCCAGGTCATCCCTCACATCACCGACGAGATCAAGCACCGGATCACCCGCCTCGCGGGCGACGACGTCGACGTGGTGATCACCGAGATCGGTGGCACCGTCGGCGACATCGAGATCCTGCCCTTCCTCGAGGCCATCCGGCAGTTCCGCCTCGACGTGGGCCGGGAGAACGTCTGCTACATCCACGTCACCCTCGTGCCGTTCATCGGGCCCTCGGGCGAGCAGAAGACCAAGCCCACCCAGCACTCGGTCACCGAGCTGCGGAGCCGGGGCATCCAGCCCGACGTGATCGTGTGCCGCAGCGAGGCCGCCATCTCGGCCGAGCTGAAGCGCAAGATCTCCAACCTCTGCGACGTGCCCGTCGACGCCGTGGTGAACGCCGCCGACGCCCGCAACCTCTACGAGGTCCCGCTCGTGATGCACGACGAGGGCCTCGACGACGTGGTGTGCACGCTCTTCGGTTTCACCGGCCTCGAGATCGATCTCTCGGAGTGGGAGATCCTCGTCGACCGGGTGGAGACCGCCACCACCCCGGTGCGGATCGGCATCATCGGCAAGTACGTGTCGCTGCCCGACGCCTACCTCTCGGTCGTCGAGTCGCTGAAGCACGGCGGCTTCCACCACGCCGCCAAGGTCGAGATCGAGTGGATCCAGGCCGAGGACGTGGAGGGCCTGCTGGCCGAGGGCCGGCTGCACGACCTCGACGGCATCGTGATCCCCGGCGGCTTCGGCGAGCGCGGGGTCGAGGGCAAGATCGCGGCGGCCAACTACGCCCGGGAGCACGACATCCCCTGCCTGGGCCTGTGCCTCGGCATGCAGGTGATGACGATCGAGTACGCCCGCAACGCCCTGGGCATGACCGGCGCGCACTCCAGCGAGTTCGACCCGCAGACCCCGTACCCGGTCATCGATCTCATGGAGACGCAGCGGGGCGTCACCGACAAGGGCGGCACCATGCGCCTCGGCGCCTACATCGCCGAGCTGGTGCCCGGCTCCCAGGTGGCCGCCATCTACGGCCGTGAGGTCGTCTCCGAGCGCCACCGCCACCGCTACGAGTTCAACGCCAAGTACCGCAGCCGGTTCGAGGCCCCCGGCCCCGACGGTCGCCGCTTCGTGTGCTCGGGCACCTCACCCGACGGCCGGCTGGTGGAGTTCATCGAGCTCGAGGGCCACCCGTTCTGGGTCGGCACCCAGGCCCATCCCGAGTTCAAGAGCCGGCCCGAGCGCCCGGCGCCGCTCTTCCGCGAGTTCATCGGTGCCTCCCTCGCCCGGTCGGAGGGGCGCAACCCCCACCTGCCCGACATCGAGGTCGAGCGGGTGCCGGCGCCCAGCGCCTCCTCCCCGACGTGAGCGACCCGGCATCGGGAGGCTTCCGCCGCGTGGGGGAGCGCACCCTCCACGAGGGCCACGTCATCCGCCTCGCGGTCGGCAGGTTCGTCGCACCCGACGGCACCGAGTTCGAGCGCGAGGTGGTGCGCCACCCCGGGGCCGTGTCCGTGGTGCCGCTCCACGACGACGGCACCGTCACCCTCGTGCGCCAGTACCGAGCCGCCCTCGACACCGAGCTGCTCGAGATCCCGGCCGGCAAGCGCGACGTGCTCGACGAGCCTCCCGAGGTGACCGCGGCCCGCGAGCTCGCCGAGGAGGTCGGCCTCCGGGCCGACGACCTCGTCCCGCTGGGACGCTTCGTGAACTCGGCCGGGTTCTCCGACGAGCTCTCCCTCGTGTTCCTGGCCACCGGTCTCTCCGAGGTCCCGAACGACCTCCAGGGGGTCGAGGAGGAGCACATGATCGTCGAGCGCATCCCGCTGGCCGACGTGCCGGCGATGATCGCCGACCACCGCATCGTCGACGCCAAGACGATGATCGGGCTGCTCCTGACCCTGCGGCGGGTGGCCGGCGAGGGTGGCTGACCCGGCCGCACCCGATCCGGCCGCCGGGCCCGACGCGGGACCGCCCGCCCCGTCTCCGCTGCCGCTCGACGTGGAGGAGCACCTCACCTGGCTGGCCGCCGAGAAGGGCCGGTCGGCCAACACCCTGGCGGCCTACCGGCGCGACCTCACCGCCTACTGGGGCTGGCTCAGCGCCCGTGGCCAGGGCCTCGACGACGTGCAGGGCGTCGACCTCGACGCCTACGTCGGCCACCTCCGCGAGCACGGCCTCGCCCCGTCCTCGGTGAAGCGGGCGCTCGTGGCGGTGCGCTCCCTCCACCGGTTCCGGGCCGAGGAGGGCCTGGCCACCGCCGACCCCGGCGCCGAGGTGGAGACGCCCCGCGTGCCTGCGGGGCTGCCGAAGGCGCTCACCGAGGCGGAGGTCGCCCGCCTGCTGGAGCAGGTCGTCGGTGACGAGCCGGTCGCTCGGCGCGACCGGGCCCTGCTGGAGCTGCTCTACGGCACCGGCGCCCGGATCTCCGAGGTGTGCGGGCTCTCGCTCGGCGACGTCGACCTCGACGGGAGCACGGTGCGCCTCTTCGGCAAGGGCTCGAAGGAACGGGTGGTCCCGCTCGGGCGCTACGCGCGGACCGCGCTGATCGCCTGGCTCGACGAGGGTGGCCGCGGGGCGATGGTGCCCGAGCGGTGGGCCCGCCGCAGCGACGCCGACGCCGTGCTCCTGAACCAGCGGGGCGGGCGCCTCAGCCGGCAGGGGGCGTGGTCGGTGGTGCGTCGCCACGGTGACGCCGCCGGTCTCGGCGACCGGTTGACCCCCCACGTGCTGCGCCACTCGTGCGCCACCCACATGCTCGACCACGGAGCCGACATCCGGGCCGTGCAGGAGCTGCTCGGGCACGCGTCGATCAGCACCACGCAGGTGTACACGCTGGTCTCCAACGAACGGCTGTTCGCGGTGTACGACGCCGCCCATCCCCGCGCCCGAGCACAGCGGCGTTAGCCTCGGGAGATGACCGACGCCGGCACCCCAGCGCCCGACGACACCTTCGAGGCGGCCTCCACCGAGCCCGCCGAGATCCGTGAGGTGCTCGACGCCCAGCGCGAGCAGCTGCAGGAGCAGCTCCACGACCTGGGGGTGGAGGGCGAGGTCGGCATCGTCGACGACAACTTCGCCGATTCGGCCCAGGTGAGCGCCGAGCAGGGCGAGGCCCAGGCCCTCGCCGCCCAGCTGCGCGACCAGCTCGACGACGTCGAGCGGGCCCTCGCCCGCCTCGACGAGGGCACCTACGGCCAGTGCGAGGTCTGCGGCCAGCCCATCGGCGAGGCCCGCCTCGAGGTGATGCCGGCCACCCGGTTCTGCATCGACCACGCCGGCTGACCCTCCTCCGGCGATGGCCCGCGCCGTGCACCTCGTGCGCCGCTTCCTCGGGAGCCTGCGGCCCGGTGGGCCCCGGGCGTCCGACCGGGAGTGGGCCGAGTCGCAGCTGCTCCCCGCCGAACTGGAGCTGTGGCGCTGCCTCCCGGGGCCCGACCGCCGGCACTCGGCGGCGGTCGCCCGCCGGGTCGAGCGCGCCCTCGGCGATCGGGCCACCCGATCGGTCCTCGCCGCGGCGCTGCTCCACGATGTCGGCAAGCTCGACGCCCACCTCCGTACCTACGGCCGGGTGGTGGCCACCCTGGCCGGAGCGGTCGTCGGCCACGACGAGGTCGTCATCCGGCAGTGGACCACCACCACCGGCTTCACCCGCCGGGTCGGCCTCTACCTCCTGCACCCCGAGCTCGGTGGCGATCAGCTGGCCCTCGCGGGCAGCGATCCGCTCACCGTGGCCTGGACCCGGGAGCACCACCTTCCGTCCTCGGGGTGGACCATCGACCCGGAGCTGGCGGCCGCCCTCCACGCCGCGGACGACGACTGACGCCCGAGCCCGTCCCATCCCCGTGGTCGGCGGTGGCGTCTCGTATCGTTCGGCGGCTGACGACCGATCCATCGAGGGAGCGAAGATGAAGGGACGACGGACGCGGCGCCAGGCCGTGGTGGCGACGGCGGGCCTGGCGGTCACGTTCGGGCTGGCGCTGGGCGCGTGCGGCTCGTCCGACGACAAGGGCTCGGGATCGACCACCAGCACCGAGGCGAAGAGCACCTCGACCACCGCGGGGCCGCCGGTCAGCGGCGTGGCGGCGCCGGTCGTGCTCACGCCGTCGGAGACGAGCGCCACCGTCTCGGTGGGCACCGTGGTGGTCTTCGACATGGGCGACCCGGGGGAGGGCTCCTTCGTGGCGGTGAGCGACGATCCGGCCGTCTTCGAGGTCGAAGGTGAGGGCAAGGTCGAGGGCTCGATGACCACCAACGCTGGTGGCAAGGCCTTGAAGGCCGGCACCGCCCACGTGGCGGTGAGCTTCCACGGCTCCACCAACGGGGTCGGCACCCCGACCGAGTTCACCATCACGGTCGAGTGAGCCGGCGGGGCGCGGCGGAGGCGGTGGGTCCCTCGGGGAGGGGTCCCACCACCGGTCACGGCCCCGGTCGCCATGAGGCACCCGTCACGGGTGGCACCAGTCGCGCGAGGCAGCGGTCTACCCTCGTGACGTCGCGCGCCGCCCCCGACGGACCGCGCCCACCCTCACCATGATCACCCTCCAGAACGTCACCAAGACCTACAAGAACGGCACCGTCGCCCTCCGAGACGCCAGCGTCGAGATCACCAAGGGCGAGTTCGTCTTCCTGGTGGGCACCTCCGGCTCCGGCAAGAGCACCTTCATCCGGCTGCTCAACAAGGAGGAGACGCCGGAGAAGGGCCACATCTACGTGGCCGGCAAGGACATCGGTCAGCTGTCGAGCTGGAAGGTCCCGTTCCTGCGCCGCAACATCGGCTGCATCTTCCAGGACTTCAAACTGCTCCCCAGCAAGACGGTCTTCGAGAACGTCGCCTTCGCCCTCGAGGTGATCGGTCGCCCTCGCAGCGTGGTGCAGACCCAGGTGCCGGCGATCCTCGACCTCGTGGGCCTCGGCCACAAGGCGTCCAACTTCCCCGACGAGCTCTCCGGTGGCGAGCAGCAGCGCGTGTCGGTCGCCCGGGCGTTCGTCAACCGACCGCTGATCCTGTTGGCCGACGAGCCCACCGGCAACCTCGACCCCGCCACCTCGGTCGGCATCATGCGCCTGCTCGACCGCATCAACAAGACCGGCACCACGGTCGTGATGGCCACCCACGACCGCGGCATCGTCGACACGATGCGGCGCCGGGTGATCGAGATCGACCGAGGCACCATCGTCCGCGACCAGGCCCGCGGCGTCTACGAGTAGAGGTCGAACGCCATGCCGATGAAGGTCGACTACGTCGTACGGGAGACCACGTCCAACCTGGGACGGAACCTCTCGATCACCATCGCCTCGGTGCTGACGGTGTTCGTCTCGCTGGTGCTGGTGGGCAGCTCGCTCATGCTGCGCACCGCGGTGGAGAACGCCACCCAGCGCTGGCAGGGCGGCATCGAGTTCGTGGTGTACCTCAACACCACCGCCAGCCAGGACCAGATCGACTCGATCGCCCGGGCCCTCGACGACAGCCCCGAGGTCGAGGGCTACACCTACTTCGACCAGGAGGCGTCGTACGAGGAGTTCAAGCGCCTCTTCGCCGACTCGCCCGAGATGGTCGACAGCGTCACCGCCGAGGACCTGCCGCCGTCGTTCCGGGTGAAGCCGGTGAACAAGGACGCCGACTCGGTGCGGTCGCTCTCGGACACCTTCCGCGAGCGGGCGGGCGTGCGCGACGTCATCCTCGCCTCCAAGACCATCCAGCTGATCCAGGACATGTCCCGGTCGCTCACCCTCATCATCGTGGTGGTCGCTCTGGGTCTGCTCTTCGTCGCCGGCCTGCTGATCCTCAACACCATCCGGATGGCGATGTTCGCCCGGCGCCGGGAGATCGAGGTGATGAAGCTGGTCGGTGCGACCAACTGGTTCATCCGGGTCCCGTTCATGCTCGAGGGCCTCGTGCAGGGCCTCATCGGCGCCCTGTCCGCCATCGGCGCGCTGATCCTCATCCGGCCCGTCTTCGAGGGGTGGCTGCCGAAGGCCTCCGAGATCCCGCTCGTCAGCGGGTTCACCGTGGGCACGGGGAGCCTCATCGGCATCTACCTGCTGCTGGCCGTGGTCGGGGCGCTCGTCGGCACCATCGGCGCCGGCGTTGCGGTCACCCGCTTCCTCGACGTCTGAGCCGCCGCGGTGGCGAGCACCACGGCGCCGCCGCGGTCCCGGCCCTCGCCGGCCCCGTGGGGACCGGCGTCGGGCGGACGTGTCCGGTCAGGCGGCGCCGACGGTGGTGGTCACGTGGGGCGTGGCCACCCCGGTGGTGACGTCGTAGAGCAGGCCGATCACCTCGGTGCCGGCCGGAAGGTACGGGCAGGCCTGCACCGCGGCCACGTCGGCCAGGAGCGCGTCCGGCTCCTCCTCGATGAGGTGGAACTCCACGTCGGCCGGGTCGTTGCCGGTGGCCTCGGCCACCTTGGCCCGCAGGTCGGCGCGCACGATCTTGGCGGCGCCGCAGTCGGTGTGGTGCATCACGGCGATGCGGGTGACCTCGAGCTGGTTCACCGACTTCACCAGCGAGCGGAGCACGTCGTCGGTGACGCGGGCACCGGCGTTGCGCAGGACGTGGGCGTCGCCGGCCTCCAGGCCCAGGATCGACAGCGGGTCGATGCGGGCGTCCATGCAGGTCACCACGGCCACGTGGCGTCGGGGCGGGGCGGCGAGGTGGCCGAGGGCGAAGCCCGAGGCGTGCTCGGCGTTGGCGGCGAGAAGGTCGGCGAAGGCGTCCACGCCTCGCATCGTAGGGGCTCCCACGCCCATCAGATGAACTCTGCTTCAGGTGTCACAGTTCGTGGCTGACGAGCGCTGGATCCCTGTGCTCTCCTCAGGAGAGGTCGCCCCGGGCGCGGTGGTGCCGGTCTCGGTGGGCACGCTCGATCTGGCGGTGTGGCGGACGGCCGGCGGCGTGCTGGCGGCCTGCGACGCCCGCTGTCCCCACCAGTGGTCGCACCTGGCCGGCGCCGGGGCGGTCGACGGCGAGGAGCTGGTCTGCCTCAGCCACTTCTGGCGCTTCGACACCGACGGCCACGGCTCGAAGGTGTCGGTGAAGGGCCGCCGGGACCCGAAGGGCGACGTCGCCACGTACCCGGTGCGGGAGGCCGAGGGCCGCATCGAGGTGTGGGTGCCCGACACCCCGTCCGCGACCTGAGCGACCCCCGACCATCCACGCCGACGCCGCTCGGGCGTGGCACCGTCGGGCCCATGGCCGACGAGACCGTCCCCGAGCCTCCGGCCCCGGACCTGCCTGCGCCAGGGGAGGAGCCCGCCGCGCCGACGGCGGCGGAGGGGGCGACGAGCTCGGGGTGGCTCGGTCCCGCCGACGCCATGCCGCCGTGGATCCCCCGGGCCATGGTGTGGTTCTTCGGGGGCGTGGTCGCGCTCGCCGTCGGATCGTGGCTCCTCGGGCGCCTGCGGGACCTCATCATCACCCTGCTGATCGCCCTGTTCATCTCCTTCGCCCTCGAGCCGGCGGTCAACACCCTCGCCCGTCGGGGCATGCGGCGAGGGACGGCCACCGGTGTGGTGTTCCTCGCGTTCCTGGCCCTCAGCGCCGTGTTCGTGTTCGCCATCGGCAAGGTCGTGTTCGATGAGGTGCAGAACCTGGTCGACAACGCGCCGGGCTACATCGAGGACGCCGAGAACTGGATCAACGAGACCTTCGACACCAACCTCTCGAGCGACACGCTGAACGAGCAGCTCAACGACGAGGACGGTCCCATCCGCAGCTTCGTCTCCCAGGCGGCCGGCAACGCCGTGGGGCTCAGCTTCAGCGCCGTGGGCGTGATCTTCCGCCTGTTCACCATCGCCCTGTTCGTCTTCTACCTGGTGGCCGACGGACCCCGCTTCCGGCGGGTGGTGTGCTCGTTCGTCCACCCCCGGCGCCAGCGCGTCGTGCTCGACACGTGGGAGGTGGCCATCGAGAAGACCGGTGGCTACATCTACAGCCGCGGGCTGCTGGCGATCTTCTCGGGCCTCTTCCACTGGACCGCCTTCGAGATCATCGGCGTGCGCTACGCCATCGCCCTCGCCGTGTGGGTGGGGTTGACCTCGCAGTTCATCCCGGTGGTCGGCACCTACATGGCCGCTGCCCTGCCCATCCTCATCGCCCTGGCGAGCAGTCCGGCCGACGCACTGTGGGTGCTGGCGTTCGCGGTGGCCTACCAGCAGGTCGAGAACTACCTGTTCGCCCCGCGCATCACGGCCCGCACGATGTCGCTGCACCCGGCCGTGGCGTTCGGCACCGTGATCGCGGGAGCCGGGCTCATCGGTCCCATCGGGGCCATCCTGGCCCTGCCCTTCGCCGCCGTGCTCCAGGCGATCGGGTCCACCTACATCGACCGCCACCCGGTCCTCGAGAGCCACATGACGGCGGTGCCCGAGCGTCGACCGGGCGCCACCGCCCGCGTGCGGCGATGGTGGCGCGCCCGGAGGATCCCCGACGGTTCGTAGACTGTCCGTCGACCCGGCCGGGACGCACCCGGCGGTCCTCCCGGAGGAGATCATGCCGGCGAACCCGGTCCTGACCGACGAGCGCTTCCACCTCGACGACCCCACCCGCGCCGGGTGGGGTGCTCCTGGTGCTCCCACGGCCCCGCCCCCCGGTGCGCCCACCATGCCGCCTCCGGGTGCTCCCACCGAGGGCGTGCCCGCCTACGTGGGTCCCGAGGACCGGGTGAAGCCGATGACGCTCGCCGGCACCCTCACCGCCACCGGCGTGCTCTTCGCCCTGATCCTCGCCGCCGGCGCCTTCGGCAGGGGCCAGGTCGACCAGACCAGCCGTTGGGTGCTGGGCAACCAGGTGGTGCCCGAGGGCACGCCCGGTGCCGTGCTGCAGAACACCACGTCGCTGCCGGGCTGGATGTTCCTCGCCGTGCTCGTCGGCGTCGGCTTCGCCTTCCTCGGCATCCTCAAGCCCAAGCTGGCCAGGTTCGCCGCCCCGCTCTACGCCATCGCCTACGGCATCGTGCTGGGCGCGATCTCGGCGGTCTACAACAACTCCTACGACGGCATCGTGGTGCAGGCCGTCCTCGCCACCATGGGCGTGTTCCTGGTGATGCTGTTCCTCTACGCCACCCGCATCGTGAAGGTCACGCCCCGGTTCGCGCTGGTGGTGATCGCGGCCACCGGCGGCATCTTCCTGATGTACCTGGTGGGCGCCCTCGCCTCGCTGTTCGGCGCCGACATCCGCTTCTGGGACGAGCCGTCGCCGCTGGGCATCGGCATCAGCCTGGTGATCGTGGTCGTGGCGGCTCTCAACCTGGCCCTCGACTTCGACTTCATCGAACGGGCGGTCAAGGCCAAGGCTCCGGCCTACATGGAGTGGACCGCCGCCCTCGGCGTCACCGTCACCATCGTGTGGCTCTACCTCGAGTTGCTGCGCCTGCTCGCCCTGCTGCGCCGCTGACCCCTCGCCACCCGCCTCGGCACGGCCGGGGGAGGGAATACCAGGCCGCCGCGCGCGGTTGCCGATACCCGTAGGGGTACCCGACGCGCGGGGCCTCTCCCCGAGACAAGGACGTGACCCATGGCCACCGTGGCCCTCACCAAGGACAGCTTCGAGCAGACCATCGAGGACAACGACATCGTCCTCATCGACTTCTGGGCCTCGTGGTGCGGGCCGTGCCGGGCCTTCGCCCCCGTCTTCGAGAAGGTCTCCGAGGCCCACCCCGGCGTGGTGTTCGCCAAGGTCGACACCGAGGCTGAGCCCGAGCTGGCCGGCAGCTTCCGGATCCAGTCCATCCCGACCCTGATGGCCGTGCGGGACAAGATCGTGCTCTACAGCCAGCCCGGCGCCCTCCCCGAAGAGGCCCTCGAGAGCATCGTCAGCCAGATCGAGGCCCTCGACATGGACGCCATCCGGGCCGAGATCGCCGAGCAGGAGGCCGCCCACGCCGGCCACGACCACGGTCCCGGCGGGCACCAGCACTGACCTTCGCGCCCCCGGGCGTTCCGCCCGGGGGCGGGCCGTGCCATCATCGGCCGCGATGACCTCCGAGCCCCTCGCCGGCCGCCTCCTGGTGGCGACCCCCGTCATCGGCGACCCCAACTTCGAGCGCTCGGTGGTGTTCCTGCTCGACCACGGCGACGGCGGCGCGCTGGGTGTGGTGATCAACCGGCCCACCGACGTGGAGCTCGGTGAGTCCCTCCCCGGGTGGGACGAGCTGGCCCCGGCGCCGAGCGTGGTGTTCGTGGGCGGGCCGGTGGAGCAGGCCGGCGCCATCGGGCTCGGACGGGTGGTCCCCGGCACACCCCTGCCGCCCGCCGACGGCGGAGACGGCGACGACGGGCCGTGGAGCCCGTTGCTCACCGCCCTCGACACGGTCGGCCCCCTCGCCACCGTCGACCTCACCCGCGATCCGCTGGACCTGTCCGGCATCGACGCCCTGCGGGTGTTCGTCGGCTACGCCGGGTGGGCGCCTGGCCAGCTCGAGGCGGAGCTGGCCCAGGAGGCCTGGATCGTCGCCCCCGCCCTACCCGGCGACCTCTGGTCGGCCGACCCGGAGGGCTTGTGGCGGCGGGTGCTGCGCCGCCAGGGCGGCACCACGGCCTGGCTCTCCCTCCACCCCGTCGACCCCACCGCCAACTGAGGTGCGCCGGCCGCACCTCCTCGCTCCCGACCACCACCCGGAGGTCCGGCGTCACCTGCCCCTGCTGGTCGGGGGCCGTTTCGCCTCCAACCTGGCGCTGCGGTTCCCCGCCCCGTTCCTGGGGGTGATCGCCGCCGGCCTGGGCACCTCGGTCGGCGCCATGGGCCTCGCCCTCAGCGTCGGGGAGTTCGCCGGCCTCGCCGCGCCGGCGGTGGGGCGTGCCGCCGACCGTCGGGGGGCCCGCACGGCGATGAGCGTCGGCCTCGGCCTGCTGGCGGTGGCCCTGCTGACCGCCGCCGTGGCCCCGGCGGTGGCCGTGTTCGCTGGGGCCATGGTGGTGGTGCAGCTGGCCAAGGTGTCCTACGACGCCGCCACGACGTCCTGGGTGGCCGACCGCGTGCCCTTCGGGCGGCGCGCCGAGGTCACCGGCCTGGTCGAGACCTCGTGGGCGCTCGCCCTGCTGGTGGGCATCCCGGTCCTGGGCCTGCTGGTGGACGGGGCCGGCTGGCGGTGGGGCCTGGTGGCCATCGCATCGCTCTGCGCCGCGGCGGCGCTCGGGGTGCGCCGCCGGCTCCCGGCCACGCCGGGCCACAGGGGCGAGGTGCACCCCGACGCCCTGCTCGACGAGGCGCTCGGGGGCCCGGCGGGTCCCGCCGCCACCGCCGCGGTCGCCGACGCCCCGGCGGCCACGGTGGGCCGGGCCTGGTACCGCATCCCGCGGCGGTCCCTCCTCACCTTGGCGTCCGTCGCCCTGCTCATGGGGGCCATCCAGCTCGTCGTGGTCGTGGAGGGCGTCTGGTTCGAGGACGCCTTCGGCTTCTCGACCGCCCGCATCGGCGGCGCCGTCCTCTTCATCGGCATGGCCGAGCTGGTGGGCTCGTTCGGGTCGTCCCGCCTCACCGACCGGGTGGGCACCCGTCGCTCGATGCTGATCGGGTGCCTCCTGATGCTGCCGGCCGTGGCGGCGCTCGGCCTGATCGGCAGCCACGCGGTGACCGGCATCGCCGTGGTGGCGGTGGGCACCCTCGGGTTCGAGTTCGCCCTGGTGTCGGCGTTCCCCCTCGTCGCCGAGCTCGACGTGGCCGCCCGGGGCACCATGTTCACGCTCATGCTCGCGGCCGGCACAGCCATGCGGGGTGTGGCCGACGCGCTGGGGCCGTTGCTGTTCAGCCACGGCGGCATCGGCGTGGTGGGCCTCACGTCGGCGGGGCTGGTGGCCGTCGTGGTCGTGCTGGTGGTGCTGGCCGTGCGGGAACCGCCCCGACCGGAGCGGCGGGCACGTCCCTGACCGGGCGCACCAGGCGGCGGCTCAGGCCCGGCGCGGACCCCGGTTGCGCCACGCCTTCACCAGGATGGCGGTGAACACCACCAGGATCACGAGGGCGGCGACGGCGAGGGGGAGGCCGGTGCCCCGACCGGTGGTGGAGTCGTCGCGCGGCTTCGGCTGCTGCTCGACGAACCCCATGCCCGGAGCGGTGCCGTTGGGTCCCACGAGGGTGACGGGCACGGTGGTGGTGGCCCCGTCGTCGGTGGGGTTGCCGGTGGTGTCGCCCGGGATGCTGCCGGTGGTCGAGGTGTCGCCCTGCACCCGCCCACGCTAGGCCGCGTCCGGGTGGCCGGGCGACCGCCCGACGGGCGGCGACGGCCACCCTCTGCGACACTGGCGCCGATGTCGCCACCGCTCGTGCCCGTTCCCCGACGTGCCGGCCTGGCCGGGCGCGCCGCCGCGGGCGTCGCCGCCCTGGTGGTGGGCTGGGCCGTGCTCGCCGCCTGCTCGAGCGGAGCGGGGGAGGGGGCTGGCGCCCCGACCACCGTCGCCCCGGTCCCGACCGCGGCACCCACCACGCCCACCACCGTCGCGCCGACCACAACCACTGCGCCCCCGACCGCCGGACCGGGTGACGAGGGGCCCCAGGTGCTCGCCCTGCAGCAGCGCCTCTACGACCTGGGTTACTTCCTCGACGGCGTCACCGGCGCCTACGACGCCTCGACCACCCACGCGGTGATGGCGTTCCAGAAGCTGCACGGGCTGGAGCGCGACGGGGTCGCCGGCCCCGACACGGTGGCCGCCCTGGCCACCGCCACCAAGGTGGAGCCCACCCAGGGCACCCACGCCCACCTCGAGGTGAGCCTCGCCGACCAGGTGCTGGTGGTGGTCGACGGACAGGGCGGCGCGGTGGCGGTCGACGCCACCACGGGTGCGGCCTCCACCCCGACCCCGCCGGGCACCTTCTCGGTCTTCCGGCAGGTCGACGCCTGGGACCCGGGCCCCTACGGCTCGCTCTACCGGCCCAAGTACTTCAACGGGGGCATCGCCTTCCACGGCGGCACGCCGGTGGTGGCCGCCCCGGCGAGCCACGGCTGCGTCCGCCTGCCCGACCCCGCGGTCGACTGGCTCTGGGGTGCCGGGCTGGTGCCGATCGGCACCGAGGTCGTCGTCTACTAGCCGGACCTGGTGCCCGGTCGGGCCCGACCGGACCGGGACGGCCTCGCCCCCGGCTCGTCGAGACCCGACCACGCCGGAGGGAGAGAGGCGGGCCGACGAGGGGTCGGAGCGACCCGTGCCACGCCCCCGGGATGCCGGGTGCGGAGGCGGGGAGCGGTACGCTCGGCGCCCCACCCCTTGACTCCGATGTCGCGATCCGTCCGCCTCCGGCCCTGGCAGAAAGAGGCCCTCGAGCGACTCTCGGCCACCGAGCGGCCGGACTTCCTCGCGGTCGCCACGCCCGGGGCCGGTAAGACGACCTTCGCGCTCACGGCCGCCGTCCAGGACCTCGTGCGCCACCCCGACCGACGGGTCGTGGTCGTGGCGCCCACCCAGCACCTCAAGCACCAGTGGGCGCGCGCGGCCGGCCGGTTCGACCTGCACCTCGAACCCCAGTGGTCGGCCCGCGACGGCCGGCTGCCCGACGACATGCACGGCATCGTCGTCACCTACCAGCAGGTCGCCATGCAGGCCCGGGCCCTCCGGGGCATCGCCCACGGTGCCTTCGTTGTGTTCGACGAGCTGCACCACGCCGGCGAGGACCGGGCGTGGGGTGACGGGGTGCGAGAGGCGTTCGAGGGGGCCGCCCGGCGCCTGGCCCTCTCGGGCACGCCGTTCCGCTCCGACACCGCCGCCATCCCCTTCGTCGACTACGGCCACTTCGGGGAGGCCACCGCCGACTACGAGTACGGCTACGGCGACGCCCTCCGCGACGGCGGGGTGGTGCGGCCCGTCTACTTCCCGCGCATCGACGGCCACATGGAGTGGGTCGGCCCCGACGGCACGCAGTACGCCCACACCTTCGAGGACGCCCTCGACCACGCCCGCTCGGGGCAGCGGCTGCGCACCGCCCTCTCGCTGTCGGGCGAGTGGCTGCCGGCGGTGCTGGACCAGGCCCATGCCCAGCTGCTGGCCATCCGGCAGGTCCAGCCCCACGCCGGGGGCCTGGTGATCGCCATGGACCAGGAGCACGCCCGCGGCATCGTCGAGCTGCTGCGGCGGCGCCACGGGGTGCACGCCACGCTGGTCGTCAGCGACGACCCTTCCGCGTCGGCTCGCATCGAGCACTTCGCCGAGGGCGACCAGCCGTGGATCGTGGCGGTGCGGATGGTGTCGGAGGGGGTGGACATCCCCCGCCTGCGGGTGGGTGTGTTCGCCACCAACACGGTGACCGAGCTGTTCTTCCGCCAGGCCACCGGCCGCCTGGTGCGCTGGACCCGCGGACTGCGCAACCAGAAGGCGTTCTTCTTCATCCCCGACGACCCCCGCCTCCGTCGCTTCGCCGCCGGCATCGCCGAGCAGCGGCGCCACTCCCTGAAGCGCCGGGACGACGATGACCGCCGCGAAGGCGACGACGGCCTCGACGAGCTGCCCGGCACCGCTCCCCAGGAGGAGCAGCTCTCGCTCTTCTCGGTGCTGTCGGCGGTGGCCCTCGGTGACCCCTTCGAACCGGAGTGGCTGGCCGACGACCACGACGTCGAGTGGGGCGACGACGCCCCCGATGAGGACGATCCGGACCTCACCATCACCCTCGCCCCGCCGCCGCGTCCAGGGGCGGGCGGGCCGGGGTCGACCCACCACCGCACCCGGCGGGAGCACAAGGCCCACCTGCGGGAGGAGAACGCCGACTGGGCCCGGGACCTGGTGCGGGTCACCGGCCTCACCCACGCCCAGGTGAACGCGGAGCTCAACCGGCTCTCGGGCGTCTCCCGGGTCTCGGAGGCCACGGTGGAGCAGCTCGAGCGCCGGCTCCGGGCCGCCGAGTCCTGGTTCCGTCGCCTCTGAGCCGCCTGCGACCGCTCTGGCGCCACCGGGTTCTCGCGGAGATCCGGGACGCTCCCGGGTCCAGGGTGGTGACAGGATCGGGCGTCGGGTCAGGTGGTGACGGAGCCGCCGTTGAGCTGGACGGTCTGGCCGGTCATCCACGACGCCTCCTCGGACACGAGGTAGGCGCACAGGTAGCCGATGTCCTCGGGGCGCCCGGTGCGGCCGACGGGGATCTGGCGGGCCAGGGCCTCGGTGACGGTCGGGTCCGGCATGCCCATCAGCCCGATGGCGAGGGTGTTGGCGGTGACGCCGGAGCGGGCGTTCTCCACCGCCAGGTGGCGCATGAAGCCGATCGCCCCGCCCTTGCCGCCGCCATAGGGCGACACCCCGATGTTCAGGCCGACCATGCCGGCGCCCGAGGCGATGGTGACGACGCGGCCCCAGCCCCGCTCGCACATGGGGTTGATCACCGCCCGGGAGCAGTTCATGACGCCGTAGAGGTTCACGTCGATCGGACCCCGCCACGACGCCGGGTCGGACTCCCGGAACTGGGTGGGGACCATGCCCTCGGCGCCGCCGTTGCCGGCGTTGTTCAC
>Ga0164243_10004528_pt1 | contig 21725 bp, 19 predicted proteins | sample OricompcompostOP_FD_108781 | JGI IMG/M metagenome (GOLD analysis project Ga0164243, IMG submission 108781) | Organic Plus compost microbial communities from Emeryville, California, USA - Original compost - Organic plus compost (OP) | ecosystem: Engineered > Solid waste > Mixed feedstock >...
GACGTTCTTCCATGCCTGGGCGGATTTCGATGCGCCCGTTGCGCCCGCGGAGGACGCCGCGGACAACAGGGTCAATGTCTATCCCCACGCAACCCTGCGCTCGAACACGACGTATGAAGCGATCGCGCAATTTCCAGAGCGCGATCCGCGCGTGCTTACATCGCCGTTGCTGACGTTCGTCTATATCGGGCTCACGGCCAACCAGGCCAGCACGTTCGAGGTGCACGCGAGCAGCGCGCTTCGAGCGCACGCAGCCACCGCAATCTTGCTGAAGCCGGTCCGTGGCTCGACGGAGTATCTGATGCTGCTGCCTGCTGCCGATGCAACGCAGGCGCAGGCGCATGCGGAGGCGGCGCAACAGTTCGTCAAAGCTGTCGAGTCAGCGGCAAAGGAGCCGATCGTGAGGCACGTGCGTACGGAGACGGCACGTTACCGAGCCGACATGAGCTATCGGCCCGACTAGGCGCCCTCTAGTCGCGCGCTGGGATCGAGGTCGCGGTACATCATTCCGCCACCGTCGCGCCTGAGCCGCCCATCTCGGCCGGCATGTCGCGCAGCTTCGGCTTACCGTCGCGAATGTGCAGCACGGACTCGCCATAGTTCACATGCAGCGCCGGATCGAACTTCACGTCTGGAATCACGGCGGCGTAGACGTCGATCAAGCCGAGCCCCGGATGAACCGTGAAAAGATGCCCGCCGCAGTTCTGGCACCATTTTCTGAGGCTGCGCGGCGTCTTGTTGAACGTGCCGATGTGCTCTTCGCCGCGGGTCACGCGCACGGCGTCGGGCTTCCATAGCGTGAACGCGTTGACCGGTGCCGCCGACCACTCGCGGCATGATTCGCAATGGCAGTAGCCCATGGCCTCGGGCGCACCGACGACTTCGAGCTCGACCTGACCGCAGAAGCAGCGGCCCCGATGGATCTCTTGGCTCATGACGGACTCCACGTAGTGAAATGACCGTTGCCGGCGCAACGGCGGTCGCGCCGGAGGGTGCGACGGTACTCGGCCGAGGTGCCAAATGCGATCCGACTTTCGTCGGGATGACGCATCGAGGCGCCGCGTTCGAGTGACGGTTGAACGGCGATCCCGACTTTCGTCGGGATGACGAGGAGCGGTGCGAGTCCGTCCGTAGGTGAAGATCGCTAGTCGATCGCCTCGAGAATCGTCGCGACGCCTTGTCCGCCGCCGATGCACTGCGTCGCGAGAGCGAAGCGCTTGCCTTCGCGTTTCAGGATCTGCGCGGCTTTGCCGGTGATGCGGGCGCCGGTCGCGCCGAGCGGATGGCCGAGCGCGATGGCGCCGCCGTCCAGATTGACGCGTTCGCGCGCGATCCCGAGCTCGCGAATGCACGCGAGGGCCTGGCTCGCGAACGCTTCGTTGATTTCGACCACGTCGATGTCCTCGATCGAAAGCCCTGCGCGTGCGAGCGCTTTGCGGGTGGCGGGAACCGGTCCCATGCCCATGAGCTCCGGTTCGCAGCCTGCGACCGCCATTGCGCGAATGCGCGCCAGCGGCTCGATGCCTTGAGCGCGAGCGAAATCCTCCGAGCACACGAGCACGCCAGCGGCGCCATCCGTGAGGGGAGATGAGGTGCCTGCGGTGACGGTGCCATTCTCATCGAAGGCGAGCTTCAATTGCGCAAGGCCTTCCAACGTCGTCTGCGGGCGCAAACAACCGTCCGCGTCCACAACGCCATCGGGCGTTGCGATGGGGACGAGCTCTGCAGCGAATCTGCCCGCAATCTGTGCGGCTGCCGCTTTCTGTTGTGATTCGAGCGCGAAGCGCTCTTGCGCGGGGCGCGTGACGTCGTAACGGCGCGCGACGTTCTCGGCCGTGCGGCCCATCGAGATGTAGGCTTCGATCGCGATCTCGGCATCCGGCGCGTCAGCGCGCTTGAATTTCGGATTCGGCGCGGGATTGAAGCCGCCCTGGGGGACGCGCGTCATCGATTCCACGCCGGCGCAGAGGAACGCCGCGCCGCTGCCTGCAGCGATCTGGCCCGCTGCGTAATGGATCGCGGTCATCGACGAGCCGCAGAAGCGATTGATCGTTGCACCGCCAGTCGTGATCGGCAGGCCCGCCAGCAAAGAAGCGATGCGCGCAATATTGCTGCCTTGCTCCGCTTCCGGATACGCGCACCCCATGATCACGTCCTCGATCAGGCTCGGATCGACCTTCGAGCGCGCGACGATGGCCTTCAACACCTGCGCGGCCAGATCGTCGGGCCGCACGCCGATCAGCTTGCCCTTGCGCGCGAAATGAAACGGGGTGCGGGCAAAGCCCGCAATGACCACATGGCTCATACGATGCCTCGCGAGTGTTATATGATAGTCATCATACAACGCGCGCACGCCGTCGTCGAGCGATGCGAGGATCGGTCAACGAGCGGGGATCAGTGCTGGGGGCTTCCGGACGGCGGCGTTTCGGCAGGTGCCGCGATGTCGGCGAGCTCGGCGCGCAGGACGAGCACGTCGGAGGGTGCGTTGATGCCGAGTCGAACTTGATTGCCGCGAACCTCGATCACCGAGATCTCGATCTCGTCGCCGATCTGAATCGATTCGCCGCTGCGGCGGGTGAGAATCAGCATGGCTCCCTCCGTGGAAAAGACAAGTTGTGATGCGCTCGAGTCGTGAGGCAGAAGCGGTGCGAGATGCTGGCACAACTTCCGTGCGAAGCCAACAGATGCGGGCGCGCGTGACCGCGCCGCAGCGAATTTCCTGTGAGGGAGCGCGTGCGAATCGCCGACCCGCGCAATATGGATCGCAAATGGCGCGGATTTACGGCTCGAGCGGCAGGGGAAGCCTGGAAAAGTACGTAGACGGCATGAGAGGATCGTCCGCGGGCTGCGACAGTTCTGCAGCAGTCGGCGATCTTCGTACACGATCGCGCACGATCTTGGGAGTAGACGATGCCGTGGAAGACCATCTATGGAGCGCAGGGCGTCGAGGTTCACTTCAGCGAACGCTGCGACGGCACCGATCTGCTGGATGCGCACGAAGCGGTGTATGAGCATCGCTACGAAGAAGGCCTTCAATACATCCTTGCCGATTTCGCGCAAGTCGAATACCTGGATCTCTCCCTCGCCGATCTGCTCCGCATCGCCGACCACGACCGCCAATACCTGTTGCGCAATCCTCCCCATCTCGTCGCGATCGTTGCTCCGCAAGCGCCCGTCATGGGCTTGCTGCGCACCTACGAGCACTACATGGAAGGCTCGCCGCTGCGAACGTGCATCGCGAATACCCGGGCGGAAGCGCTGATGTGGCTGCGCTCCGAGATGCTCGAGCCCGTCGCGGCGACGTACTCGTGGCATCTGCGGCAGGATCCCTGTCCGTCGGCTTAGCCCGCAAGCTTTCTGATCGTTCGCGCAAGCACGCTTGCGCTCGAGCACACGCGCAACGTCGGTTGCGCCGCGAACGCGCCGTAGAGCGCGATGGAATCGCTGACGAAGACCTGATCCGGCCCGCCTCTGCCGAACAATTGCATGGCCTCGCTCGTGAATGCCGCGTGCGCGGCTGCGACGATCACCTTGCGCGCCCCAGCCGTGCGCGCCGCCTGCGTCGCGCGTGTGATCGTGCTTCCTGACACGATCATGTCGTCGTAGATCACGACATCGCGGCCGTCGACGTCGCCGATGAAGGCATCGCCCGAGAGCACGCCGTCGAGGCGGCGCTTCTCCATGAACGCGAACCCGACCTCGTGCTCGAACGCCGCGGACAGCGATTCGCGCAAACGTTGCGCGCGCTTGACCCCGCCGATATCGGGCGAGATGACGACGCAACGCGAGCGATCGACCGTCTCGGCCAAGGCGGCCTCGAAGATCTCCGCGCTTTCGATTCGCACCGTGTTGCAGCGAAAGGCATTGTCGAAGGCGGCCTCGTTGTGCACGTCGACCACGACGACGCGATCGGTGCCGACGGCTTCGAACAGCGTCGCGACGTAACGCACCGTCACCGGATCATTGGCCTTCGTGCGGCGATCCTTGCGCGCGTAGCAAAGATAAGGAATGCACGCGGTGACGCTCGCCGCGCCGGCGTCTTTCAACGCGCCGATGAAAAAGAGCACGCGACAGAGCTTGTCGTTTGCGCTCGAGCGCTCGTCTCCATTCAGCGACGCGATGACGAAGACCTCGCAGCCGCGCACCTCGTCGACCGGGCGCATCTTGTGCTCGCCGCCCTCGAACTCGCGCTCTTCGCTCGCGTGCAGCTCGATCCCGAGCGCCTGAGCGACGCGTTCCCCGAGAGCTGCGCTGAACGCGGGCGCGAACACGCGCACCGCCGCGGACAACGGCGGGGTCGTGCGCGTCTCGCCTTGACTGGGTTCTCCCATGCGTCGAGTCCGTCTTCAGCCGCTCGGCGGCCACCCCTGGGTCAATGCGGCTGTGCACGAACGGTTCCTTTGTTGTCGTCCATCGGCGGATTCGCATCTGCGCCCCACGTGAAAAGATTGTCAGGCGACACCTGAACCCGCGCATGGAGCGATTGAAACGGCTCGCCCGCGTCGTCCTACGCGCGATGCAAACATCCGTCGCCTCGTCACCCGCGAGCACGCTTCCCGGCGCGCTCCTCGATGCCGTTCGCTCCCGTTGGGTCAAGGGCGTCCAGCTCCGCTCCGAGGAGCACTTCGCGCTCATCGTCTCGTTCGCGTGGCTTGCGCTCTACAACGTTCGCTTCTGGGAGCAGGCGGCGGGTGCGATGTGGCACGGCACGCCGCGCTCCGCACTGTTTCTCGTCAGCTTGTTCGCGTTGAGCTTGAGCGCGCAGGCGCTGCTGTTGCTGTTGATGCCGATGCGGCGGCTCATGCTCGCTGTCGCGAGCGCCTGTTTCATCGTCGCGGCCGCGAGTTCCTATTTCTCGCTCGAGTACGGCGCGGTCATGAACAAAGACATGCTGCGTAACGTGTTCGAGACGGATGTCGCCGAAACCGAGGCGTTGATGACGGTCGAGTTGTGGCTGCGCGTGATTCTGATGGGCGTCGTCCCCGCGCTGCTCGTGTGGAAGGTGCGGCTGCCGCGGCGGAGTTGGGCGATGCAGCTGCGCAGGCGCTCCATTGCAATCGGCGCGCTGCTCGCGGTTTGCGCCGTCGCGCTGCTGAGCAGCGCCGCCAGCTACGCCGTGTTTTTTCGCGAGCACAAACCCGTGCGATTTCTGTTGACGCCCGCGGCTCCGGTGTCGAGCGCGCTCGGGTTGTTGTTCGATGAACAACGGCATGGCCAGGGTCCGTTCGTGAACGCGAGCGGCGTTGCGGAGCGATCGGCCCCGCCGCAGCCGCGACCGCTGGTGCTCGTGCTCGTCGTCGGCGAAACCGCGCGCGCCGCGAACTTTCAGCTTGGCGGGTACGCGCGCCCGACGACGCCGCAACTCGCCGCGATCGACGGCCTCGTGTATTTCCCGCAAACCACCTCGTGCGGCACCTCGACGGCGATCTCGGTGCCCTGCATGTTCTCGCACCTGCCGCGCAGCGAGTTCGACGTCGAGGATGCACCGCGCTATGCGAACCTGCTCGATGCGCTGAAGTCCGCCTCCGTCGACGTCGAATGGCGCGAAAACAATTCCGGCTGCAAGGGCGTATGCGCGCGCGTCGCCCAGATCGACTACACCGGCCGCTGCGGCAAGACCGCATGCTTCGATGAGGTGATGCTCGAGGATCTGCCGGCGCGGCTGAACGACGTGCATCACGACACCGTCATCGTGATGCATCAAGTCGGCAGCCACGGCCCCGCGTATACCGAGCGCTATCCGGCGGCAGCCGAGCGCTTCAAGCCCGCGTGCCGCTCGAATGAGCTGCAGCGCTGCACGAAAGAGGAGGTCGTGAATGCTTATGACAACACGATCGCCTACACCGATCAGGTGCTTGCGCGGGCAATCGGCGCGCTTCGGGATGCGTCTGGCCGCGTGGACGCGGCGCTGATGTACGTCTCCGACCACGGCGAATCGCTCGGCGAGGGCGGGGTATATCTACATGGCGTACCCTATGCATTCGCGCCGGAGGCCCAGACGCACGTGCCCATGCTGATGTGGCTTTCGCCCGCTTACGTACGACGCAGCCACATCGACCTGCAGTGCCTTGCAGCCTATGCTGAACAGCCGTTCTCGCACGACAACGTTTATCACACGGTGCTCGGCGCGGCAGAGGTCCGGAATGCCAGTTACGATCGCAGCCTCGACATCCTGTCGCATTGTCGTACGCCGGCACTGCCCCCGGACCACGAATAGCGATTGATCGCGCCTGGCGCAGACGTCTTACGGGCAAGGTTGCGATGTGAGTAATTCCCCTGAAGCGGATCGAGAACTGATCGCCGCGATGCTGCGCGGCGATGAGACGGCATTCCGTCAGTTCTTCGACGCCTACTTCCCCCGGTTGTACCGGTTTGCGCTGCCGCGGGTCGGCAGCGACGCCGACGCCGCGAAAGAGGTCGTGCAGGCGACGCTGATCAAGGCGATGCGCAATCTCGCCGGCTATCGCGGCGATGCGGCCTTGTTCAGCTGGCTGTGCCAGATTTGCCGCCGCCAGATCGTCGATCATCTGCGGGCGTATCGGCGCCATGCCGATCGCATCGTCCTCGTGGAGGACAGCGATGAAATGCGAGCCGTGCTCGAATCCATCACGGCGCCGCCGGGCGACGAGCCTTCGCACGGCTATTCCGCCGAAGAAACGCGGCGGCTCGTGCAAAGCGTTCTCGACCGCCTGCCTGCGCGCTACGGGGACGTGCTCGAATGGAAGTACATCGAAGGCCGCAGCGTCGAAGAGATCGCGGCGGCGCTCGGGGTGGGCCATGCGGCCGCTCAGTCGTTACTCGCCCGCGCGCGCAGCTCGTTTCGCGAGGCGCTCGAAACCGTGTTCGGCGCGACGGCCGGCGATGTCATTGCAGGTATGCGGGGAAGCCACTCATGAATACACATGAAGATCCGGCGCCCGACGACGCTGAAATCGCCGAACTGCTGCGGAGCGTTGGTCCGCGCAGCGAGCCTTCCCCCGAGATCGCGCTCGAGATCGAGGCAGCGGTGCGTGCCGAATGGGAGCACACCGTCGCTGCCCGCAAGCGCCGCCGCACGTTGACCTGGGTGTCGGCCGCTGCTGCGGCGATCTGTGCCGTGGCGATCGCCGTAACGATTGGTCTATCGATCATGAACACGGACGGTCAGCCGATGGCGGTACTGCAACGCGCCGATGGCGAGATCTTCGTGGCCGCCAAGGGCCATCATTGGACGCCGCTGAGCGAGGGCCGCGAGATTGCCGTCGGCGATCAAGTGCGCAGCAATGCGCACGCTTCCTTCGTGCTGAAGAACGGGCTCGCGCTGCGCATCGATCGCGGCACGGTGCTGCATGTGACCGCGCCGGATCGGGTCGCGCTCAACGTCGGCGCGGTCTATGTGGATGCACCGCCAGGTCATGCCCGGCGCGAGTTGACGGTCGAGACGCATGTCGGGTCGGTGCGTCACGTAGGCACGCAATACCAAGTTCGCGCAACGACGCAAGGTATCGACGTCAGCGTGCGTGAAGGACGCGTCGTCGTCGAGAACGAGGCGGGAAGCAATACTGCGAACGCCGGCGAGCGTCTCGAGATTTCGACGCGCGGCACGATTCGACGCGCGAACCTGTCGCCGTCCGATGCGCAATGGCAATGGACGATGGAAGCGGCGCCGCCCTTCGCGATCGACAATCAGCCGCTCGCCGCATTTCTGACGTGGATTGCGCGGGAAACGGGCCGCCCGCTCGTGTACGCATCGCCGCGCGCCGAAGCTGCTGCCGGCAGCGTGACGCTGCATGGCTCGATCGAAGGCTTGACGCCCGACGCCGCGCTCGCCGCAGTGCTTGCGACGACGCCGCTGCGTCGGAATGCAGCGAACGCAGCTGTCATCCAAATCGAGCTCGCACCCTCGAATCAGACACAAGGCGCGCGTCCTACGCCCTGACCGAAAACGCAAACGCTCGCACGAGCGGCGTGGCGGGGGAGTGGAGATGAATGACCTCGTCGATCGCGCGCGATTCGCTGCCTTCCTCACAGCACATCGATGCAGTGCAACTCACGATCGAAACCAAACCATCGCTCTGATGACGATGCGTCCCTTTGACGTCTGGTGGCGTCACGTACGTTGGCCCGTGTATGTGTTCGTACCGTTGGCGCTCGTGTTCGCGTTCTCGGATCTCGACCTCAGCATCGCTCGCGCGCTGTTCTTCGATTCCGCGCACGGCCACTGGCGCGGAGCGGACAGCGCGTGGGCCACCGTAGTTCTACATACGGGAGGCCGCTGGGCCATGCGCGTGCTCGTCTTTGCGGCCATCCTCGCCTGGGCGGCGACGTTCGCGAACCCTGCAATCCGTGCATGGCGGCGCTCGCTCGGCTATTTCGTGATCGCAGCCGTGCTCGGCGTCGGCGTCGTCGGATTGCTGAAAGTGCTGACCAACGTCGACTGCCCCTGGGACCTGCAGCCCTTCGGGGGCGCATTTCCGTTCGTGCACTTGTTCGCGGATCGTCCCGATGCACTGCGTCGTGCGGCGTGCTTTCCGGCGGCGCACGCCAGCTCGGGATACGCGCTCGTTGCCCTATACTTCGTCTGGCGCGAGCGCGATGAGCGGCGGGCGCGCATCGGCCTCGCGCTCGGGATTGCCGTGGGCTGTCTCTTCGGCATCGCGCAGCAGGCGCGGGGCGCGCATTTTCTTTCGCACGATCTGTGGAGCGCGTTCATTGTCTGGATCATCGCGGCCTCGGTTTATGCCTTCGGTTTCCAAGCGCGTCTCGCCGCGCCCGCGCTGAGCTCCGATGAGCGCTGCGTTCACCGCGAATCGAGCATCGCGCGCGCCCGGCATTCGCGCGCTGCCGCTCGCCCTGATGCTGACCCTGATGGCGGCGACGGCGTCGGCGGCGAGCGTCGTGAATCGCCGCGTCAGCGACGTACTGAGTGAGCTGCGCAGCAGCGGCTTCGTCTTCATCTACAGCACGCACGTTTTGCCATCGCAGCTGCGGGTCGAGCGTGAGCCCGTCGCAACGGAGGGGCTGGCGCTCGCGAAGGAAATTCTCGCGCAGCATGGATTGGCGCTCGTCGAGGCGGCGCCGAAGGTGTATTCGATCGTCCGCGCGCCTGCCCAGCAGGGAACGCCGGCCGGACCGGCGCCGGCGCCGCAGGTCGAGGAGGTCGTCGTGCAGACGAGCCGTTACACGCTCGATGGCGATCCGTTCGCGAATACGACGTTCCTGACGCAGAGCCAGCTGCAGGACTTGCCGCAACTCGCCGACGAAACGCTGCGCTCGGTGCAGCGCTTGCCCGGCAGCGCGACGAATGGATTCTCGAGCGTCGGCCCCGTGCGCGGCGGCGAGCCCGGCGAGATCGCGATCATCCTCGACGGCCTGCGCCTGTACGAGCCATTCCATCTCAAGAATTTCCTGAGCCCGGTGAGTCTGCTCGATTCGCGCCTCATCGAGGGCATGGAGTTCTATTCGGGCGGATTCCCCGTGATCTACGGCGATCGCATGAGCGCCGTCATCGATGCGACGAGCGTGCATCCGGGGGCGCCGCATTATTTCGAGCTCGGGCTCAATCTGTTTCATGCCTCCGCGCTCGGCTCGATCGCGTTCGATGACCGCAAGGGGCATGCATTGCTGTCCGCACGCCGCAGCAATCTCGGCGATCTCGTGCAATTCAGCGAAAACGATTTCGGCGAGCCGAACTATGAGGACGGCTTCGCGCGCGTCGATTACGACTTCTCGGAGCGCACGCGCGGCTCGTTCGAGGTGCTCGTGTCGAGCGATGCGATCAAGGCGATCAGGGCCCGCGAGACGCAGCGCGTGCGGGCGAAGTACCGGAACGTGTACGCCTGGGGCACGCTCGAGCGTGACTGGGCGCAAGACGCCACTTCGCGGCTGATCCTGTCGTACACCGATCTGTCGAACCAGCGGCGCGGCACGATCGATGAGCCGCTGCGCGTCGCCTCGGTTCTCGACGATCGACACTTTCATGTGCTCGGGCTGCGCTCCGACAATTCGCTCACGGGATGGGGCCTGCAGCATCGCTTCGGCCTGGAAGTGCGGCGCTTGTGGGGCGAATACGGCTACCGAAGCGACGTGAATCTCGCCGCCGGCGCGCCGTTTCCGGAGTCACCCGCCATGCGCGTGCAGCGCTCGTTTGCGCCCGAGCCGCACGGCTACGAATCGCTCGCGTATTGGGATGCCCGGGCCGACTTGAACGATCGCTGGTCGGTGCACGGCGGCTTGCGCATCGACACGCAAACGTACGACGCGAGCGGCGACGGCGAGCAATGGAGCCCGCGCCTGAGCGTGCTTTACGCGCTCGATGCCCGGACGCATCTGCGCGCGAGCTGGGGCAGGTTCTATCAATCTCAGGGCATCAACGAGCTGCAGGTCGAGGACGGCATTGACCGCTTTCATCCGGCGCAGCGGGCGGATCATTTGATCCTCGGCTTCGATCATGCGTTCGAGCGGCCGTTCGATCTGCGCATCGAAGCGTATCGGAAGGACTACGACGATCTGAGCCCGCGCTTCGAGAACATGTTCGACCCGCTCGTGCTGTTTCCGGAGAGCGAATTCGATCGCGTGATGATCGATCCGGACAGCGCGCTTGCGGTCGGCGTGGAGATGCTGGTGCGGCTGCGGCCGGTCGGGCCGTGGAGCGGCTGGCTCGGGTATACATGGTCGCGAGTCGAGGATCGTATCGCCGGCCACGACGTGCCGCGCAGCTGGGATCAGCGGCACGCGGTGAACCTGGGCCTCGTATGGTCGAAAGGGGCGTGGGCGGTTGCAGTGACGAACAGCTATCACACCGGCTGGCCGACGACGGCACTCGCGCTCGATCCCACGAGCGAGATTCCGCGTGTATCGACCGCCGCACGCAATCGCATTCGCTTCGCCGCGTTCAATTCGCTCGATCTGCGTGTCACGCGGACGTTCCTGCTGCCGCGCGGCGTGCTCGATGCCTTCGTCGAGGTGACGAATGCGACCTCGCGCCAGAATCCTTGCTGCGTCAGCTACGACTCGATCCGGCAGGCGCCGGATGGGACACTGACGTACGAGCGCGACGTGGATAGCTGGCTGCCGCTCGTCCCGTCAGCGGGAGTGCTGTGGCGGTACTAGTTTCACCTCTCCCGAAGCGAGGTCGCGCTTCACCTCTCCCTTCGGGAGAGGGGACGCCTTGCGCTGCTGTGCTTCGCGCTCACTGCACCCAGAACTGCACGCCCGCCTCGCGCAGAAACACCGTCGCGTTCGCTCCCTGCAACATCGCAAGCGTCGTGATCGTCCCGGCCTGCGTACACGTATCCGCGACGACCGTGATCGACCGCGGCGCGCCCTCGACCGGCCAGCCCGTGCGCGCATCGAGAATGTGCGAATAGCGGCGGCCGTCTTTGAGCAGAAAGCGCCGCGCATCGCCGCTCGTTGCGATCGCGCCGCGCAAAAGATTGACGAGTCGTGCCGGAAGCCCCGTGCGCTCGGCATGCTCGATGCCGACACGCCAAGGCTCGCCGTCGCGGCGCGGATGGCGCACGGCCACATCCCCGCCGAAGTTGACGAGGACACTCGTGTCCGACGCGATCTCTTCGGCGCGCGTGCATGCGGAATCGACGGCGTACTCCTTCCCGATGCCGCCAAAATCGATCTGCATGCCGCGTTGCAGCTGCAGGATCGGCCGTTGCCACCGCACCTTCTGCCAGCCGATGCTCGGCAGCAGCGCATCGATGTCAGCCTGCGTCGGCACGCGGTCGCTCCCATCGAACGTCCACGCGCGGCGCAAGACGCCTGACGTGATGTCGAAGCCGCCTTCGGAGAGCGTCGTCAGCGTCGCGGCGAAGTCGAGCAGATTCGCGGTTTCATTGTCCACCTCGATCGCCTCGCCCGCGGTCGTATTGATCTTCTGCACGACGCTGTCATCCCGATAACGGCTGAACTTCTTTTCGATCCGCCAGGCGCAGTCGCCGACCGCACCCGCGATGCGGCGTGCGAGCGTCGCATCCGTCGTGTCGATGAGCACCTCGCATGGCGAGGCCATGGCGGTGAAGCGGGCCGTGAAGTGAGCAGGATCGCGAGTGAGGACGATGGCGCTCATGTGTTCGAGGCGACGGCGATCCTACAGCCCGAACTTGTATCCGAACTGCACGATGACCGCGCTCAGATCGGGATACTGCTCCCGATTGCGCTGGTGGCCGATGATCTGTTCGCCGGGAACGCTGCCGTTCTGCTGGTAGTACTCCGCACGCACGCTCCACTCGTTGCCGCCTCCCGTGCGATGACCGAATTTCACGCCGAGCGTCGTGGCATCGAATTCGCCGAGCCGGAAATCGGCCGAGGCGTATTGAGGCAACGGCTGGCTAGACACCAGGCTTGCGCGATAGAAATCCGCCGCGCTCTGCGTGTAATAGCGCAGCTGCGGCTCGATGTAGCTGGACGCGCCGACGGGCCAACGCAGGCTCGTCTCGAGCGTACTCGAATCGATGCCCCAATCATCGGTCATGAATCGATAGGCGCCTCGCAGCACGGGCTTGCCGAAGGCGTGCTTCACTTCGGCGTAGACGCTTTGCTTCGTGCGCGCATCGGGCCGGCTCTCGAACAGGTACACGCCGCTCGAGCCTGCGAGGCCTGCGGCAGGCACGCGCGCGATCGTATCGCCGGTCGCCGGGTCGACGACGCTGAGAATCTTGTACGGATCGTTCAGATAACCGCTCGAATCACTGTACGAGTAGTTCACGCGCAGCACGGTATTGCGACCGAGCACCTGCGTGAAGCCGACGAGAAGATCGAGCACGGTCTTGCTGTCGCTGCCGAGCTTGTTGGAGCCGTCGCCAACATCGAGCATCTGCGACAACGGCACGGGTGCGCCGCCGACCGGGTCGATGTCGTCCTGCGAATAGGCGAGGCCGAGACTCAGCGTCGTGTTGCGCTTGTTGAAATCGCGCGCGAGCGACAGATTCGCGCCGAGATGCCGGTAATCGTATTCGGTCGAGAATCCGAGGCCCGCGCTCACCGTGTAGAGGCGGGCGAGCGGCTGGGTCCACGCTGCGGTCAAGGCGAAGCGCGTATCGTGAAAGGTGTCATCGAGCGGCACATCGCGTGCAGGCGTCGAATACGTCGCCTTGCCAGAAGGGCTCGTGAAGGTCTGCACGCGATCGAGCGCGATCGCGCCGCTTGCCGACGCGCCGGTCAGCGTGTCGGCCGTCAGGCTGAGCGAGAGCGAGCGCTCGTCGCCGAAGTCGCGCTTCGCCGCGACGGCCGCGCTGATGTCCTGAACCCGATCGTCGCTCTCGCCGTAGTAGAGCACGCTCGAGTCGAACGACCACGCATCGGCATCACTTGCGCTTGCGGGCTGCGTTGCCGCCGTGCCGAGCAGCGCGCAGGTGGCCGCGGCGAGCTTCGATTGGAGAGAGTTGGAGCTCATGTCAATTGCACCCGCAGCCGCCGCCGCCGAAGCCGCGGCCCCCGCTCGAGGCTTCCTTGCTGAAGTAGATGTGATCGTCGATGGCGGCATCGAGCGGATCGGCATCGAGCGACATTTCCGGGCGTGCGAGCACATCGCGTTCCCAAGGCTGCACGCCGAGGCTGGAACAGCCCGCGAGCGCGCAGAGCACGGCGAGCGGCAATAACTTTTTCATCGAATCTCCCCTGGTTCGGGATCAGTCATGTGCGGCGTTCGACAGGAGCCGTGTGATCTCTGCCTCGCGTTGCGCGCGGTCCGCGTTGCGAAAGCCGATGTGCTTTGCAACCAATGCGCCGTCCGGACCGAACACGAACGAGCTCGGCATGCCCGGAATGTCGTAGCGCGCCGCGAGCTCGCCTTCCGGGTCATAGAGAATCTCGAACTGCGCGGGCACTTCGCTCAGGAATCGCTCTGCGTCGGATCGAGCCCGGTCGACGTTCACGCCCAGCACGACGAGGCCGCGATCGGCATATTTCGCCTGCAGCTCGTTCAACCACGGAAACGATTGCCGGCACGGCGCGCACCACGAGGCCCAGAAATCGACGAGCACGACCTTGCCGCGATAGCGCTCGAGGCTCAGGGAGTCGGCTGCATGGACCGTCAGGGAGAACCCGAACGCGAACAGGCAGAGCAGGACGCCGCGGAGGTGCGCCCGCCAATCATGGATGCGTCGTGTCATTGCAAAGCGTTCGTTCGTGGCTTTGCGGTTGGACGACGCAACGAAGTGCAATCAATCGCGGCGGCAGCCCCTAAGGGTTGGTCTTGGTCTTTTCCGTCCCGGCGTCGCCGCTCTCGCGCACCATCAATACGGGAACGGGCGTTCCCCGCAGCACGAGCTCCGCGTCGCTGCCCATCAGCAAGCGGCGCATGCCCCGTCGTCCGTGCGTGCCCATGACGATGAGATCGGCGGGCCACTGCGCCGCCTGCTCGATGATGACGTCGGCGGCGCGCCGGCCGTAGGTGTCCATGAGCACCGCTTCAGGCTTTCCGCCGCGCTCCTTTGCATAGTCGAGCGCTTCCCGCAGGATCGTCTTGCCGCGCTCGCGCACCGCGTCGATCCAGTTGTCGTAGTAGTTGGCAGGACCGAGCGTCATGTCGGGAATGAACTCGTCGACGACGTGGAGCATGCGCACGCTCGCGTTCAATCCCTTCGCGAGCTCCATCGCCTCGGTGAGCCCGCGCAGCGCGGCCGCGCTGCCATCGACGGGAACCAGGATTCGTTCGTACATGGCTCGATGCTCCGCTTCAGAAATTCACCGTGAGCTGCAGGCTCACGATGTCGACCGAGGACTCCTGGTTGCCGATGAGCGCGCCGGACGCGAGCGTATTGCCGGCATTCTGATTCAGCCGCGCGTCGTCGCTGAACAAGTGCGCGTAGCCGAAGTCGAGGCCCATCATGTCGCTCGTCTGCCAATGCGCGCCGATCGCGATCCACGTGCGGTCGACGTCCGGCAGGCGCGGCGTGCGCGTCGAATCCGGCACGGCCTTTTCGTCGTACGCTACACCGGCGCGCAGCTTGAGCTCGTTCGAGAGCGCATAGGTGCCGCCCAGCGCGAATCGCCATGTGTCGTTCCACTTCTCCGGCGTGACGGAGAGCGTGGCGCCGGTGTCGCGCACGACGCGAAGCTCCTGCACCGAGCTCCAGCGCGTCCAGGCAAGGTCTGCAAGCAATTCGAAGCGCTCGCCGAGGCCTTGCCGCAGCGACAACAACGCGGAGTCCGGCAGCTCGAGATCGACGGAGGCGGGACCGGTGGCGAGTGCACCGTTGGGTGCGGTCGCCGCTGCAATGATGGCGGCCCCGGTCGGCTGCGCAACCGTGGGCGAGATGAAGCGCGCAGAGCCGGCGACTTCATATTCGATCGACGATCGGTACGCGACGCCGACGCGAGTGGCTGTGCCGAGATCGAACATCAAGCCGATGTTGTAGCCCCACGCGCTGTCGTCGCCGCGCACGCGCGCGTGACCTTCGAGGCCCGCGTTCGCGGTGATCAAGCCTGGAATGGAGGCCGCCGGAATCTGGCCCGCGGCGGCGAGCTGTTGCAGGCCTTGCGCGATCACGGCGGTGTAGTTCACCTGGTTCGTGAGCTCGGCCTGGATCCTTTGGTAGTTCGCACCTACACCGATCGACACGACATCGTTCAGCCGATACGTCAGCGTCGGATTGACGTTGATCGTCTCGATCTCCGAGCGCAGCGCCTGGAAGCGTCCGATCCAGCCGTCGTCGTATTCGAGCTTGAGGCCGAAGGGCGCGTTGACGCCGATGCCTACCGCGAGCTGCTCGTTGAGCGGCGCGCTGGCATAGACGGCCGGCACGAGATTCCATCCGCCGGCGTCGCCGCCTTCGCCGCCGAGCCGCTGCCCGAGCGCGGGAAGCGATGCGACGTCATTGAACTTCGAGCTGATCAAGACGCCGCTCGGCACGACGACGGCTTGCGCGTGATCGAGCTGGGCGAGTCCTGCGGGGTTGAAAAAGATCGTGGTCGCGTCGTCGGCGATCGCGCCCGAGCCTGCGAAGGCGGTGCCGAGCCGGCTGCCGCTTTGCTCGAGCAATGCGAAGGCCGCGCCCTGTGCGAGCGCACAATAGCCGAGCAGGGCGGCGGAGGCGGAATGTCGCAGGCAGCGAATCGTCACGGATCGGCGGGTCATGTTCATTCCCTTCGTTTACAGCGCTGCACATCGCGCGTGCGGTGACGACTAACGGAATGATTGCAGCAATTGAAAGTTGCACGGGCGCGTACATTGCGTATGCCGCGCGCGTGTAAGACTGACGATGGGGTGAACGATGAAAGGTCGGATCGAGGTGTATGTGCAGCCGCGTGCGAGCGCGACGGAAGTCGCGGGCATGCACGATGGCCGCGTGAAAGTGCGGCTGGCTGCGCCGCCCGTCGACGGCGCTGCGAATGCGGAGCTCGTGCGCTTCGTTGCAGCCCGGCTCGGCGTCGCGAAAGCGAAGGTGCGGATCGTTGCGGGCGAATCGAGCCGCCGCAAGATGATCGAGGTCGACGGCGTCGATGCGCAGGCGATCAAGGACCAATTGACAAGGGAGAACTGACACGCCTGCGTCGTCCCGACGCAAGTCGGGACCGCCATGGGCAGAGGGCTATCCGATTGCGATCCCGACTTTCGTCGGGATGACGAGGGGCAGGGTGCCAGAGGCGATCCCGACTTTCGTCGGGATGACGAGGGGGAGGGTGCCAGAGGCGATCCCGACTTTCGTCGGGATGACTTCGCCGGGGTCACTTCGTGACCCCTGGGCGAAGTCACTTGTGGGGATCGGCGCCGACGGAATCGCGGACGAGCGTCTTCGCGGCAAGCATGTAGTGGATGAACGACCACACGTTGATGCACACCATCACGATCAGCGACCAACGCAGGCCGTCTGCCCGCGCCGCGGCGTCCGCAATCCCGTCCGCCCTGAAGCTGTTGTAGAACAGATCGCTCACGACGCCCACGAGCCACGGACCGAGGCCGAGGCCGATGAGATTCACGATCAGCAGCAGCACCGCCGAGCCGAGCGCGCGCTCGCGCGCGTTCACGAGGCGCTGCATCGTCGCGTAGCTCGGGCCGAGGTACATCACGCCGAACACGAGACTCACGAACATCGTCGCGATCACGACGTTCGTATCGCCCAGCGTGTACGCGAGCACGGCCGCCGGCACGTTCAACAACGTCGCGATACCAGGCGTCCACATCTGCCAGCGCACGTCACCGCGTGCTTGCGACATCTTGTCGGCCAGCCAGCCGCCGAGCCACGTGCCGCCGACGCCTGAGACGGCGGAGACGATCGCGAGCACCGTTCCCGCTTCGCCGACGCTGAGTCCATGCGTGCGGATCAAGAACGCCGGATGGAACCCGTTCACGCCGTAGCCGACGAACGAATGCAATGCGGTGGCGAGCGACAAATGCCAGAACGTCGCCTTCGTCAGAAGCGTGCTGAGCACTTCTTTGACCGGCGGAGGATTGACGGAAGGGACGACGCCTTCGGCGAAGCCGCGCGGCGGCTCGCGCAGCGTCAATTTGAGGATGAGCGCGAGCACGATGCCGGGAATGCCGACGACATAGAACGCCATGCGCCAGCCGTACCGCTCGGCCACTTGCGCGCCCGTCAGATAGCCGATGAACACGCCGCCGTAGATGCCCATCGAATAGATTGCGATCGCCGTCGTGCGGCGCGCTTTTTCGAAGTAGTCGGCGATGATCGAGTAGGCGGGCGGCGTGCAGCCCGCCTCGCCGATGCCGACCGCGACGCGTGCGGCGAACAGTTGCATGAAGTTCTGGGCACGGCCGGTCAGCACCGTGAACAGGCTCCAGATGAACAGCGAGATCGAAATGATGTTGACGCGATTCGAGCGGTCCGCGAACCGGGCGATCGGAATGCCGAGCACCGAGTACAGGACCGCGAACGCAAGCCCGCTCAACAAGCCCATCTGACCGTCGCTGAAATTGAATTCCTTGCGGATCGGTTCGATCAGGATCTGCAGAATCTGGCGGTCGACGAAGTTCAGCACATAGACGACGAACAAGAGCCACACGACGTACCAGCGGTACGTGTCGGTGACTTTGAAAGTCTCGAAACCGTCGCGGGTGGCGGTTTGTTCGCTCGTCGACATGCGTCCCCCAAAGGTGGAGTCAGGCACAGACCGTTCGCGAACGATTGGAGTTCGCAAACGTTGGGTGAAAAAGTGTCCAGCGGTTCGCGCCGTGCTCTTGTATGAGGATCGGAGACTCGTGGTGACCGTTCGGCGCGGGGGGAGTTAAACAGAGCCGATTCCGACCCGCAACCCGATCGGGACATTCGCCCACATAGCAGAAATGATGTGCTCGCGTGTGCTTTGCGTGTCGACGGCGTCGGGGACATTCGCGAGCACATCGATCGCGTCAGAGGGCGAGTGCGATTTCATATCGAGAGTTACGCGCGCACTGACTCATCCGCAAGATGACGGAGGAAATCCCTCGTCATCCCGACGGAAGTCGGGATTGCCATTGGTACGCTGCCAACTTGCGGTCCCGACTTGCGTCGGGACGACGGGAGGAGGCGCACGGCAGCCAGAAGCCGATTTGTTACCCTTGCGGCCCCGAGAATCAGGTTCGAAGTCGATGTCCGCGTTCATCGCCGCTGCGTTCTACAAGTTCGTCGAGCTGCCCGACTATGCGGCCCTGCGCGAGCCGCTGCTCGCGCTGTGTCAGCGCCTCGGCGTGAAAGGAACGATCCTGCTCGCGGCGGAAGGAATCAACGGCACGATCGCGGGCACGCGCGAGAGCGTGCACGAAGTGTTGGCGTCGCTGCGCGGCGATCCGCGTCTTGCGGATCTCGAGCACAAGGAATCGGGCGCGGCGCAGATGCCGTTTCTGCGCATGAAAGTGCGCCTGAAGCGCGAGATCGTCACGCTCGGCGTGCCCGGCGTGAATCCCGCGCGCATGGCGGGCACGTATGTGCCGCCGACGCAATGGAATGCGCTGCTCGAGGATCCGGATGTCGTGCTCGTCGATGTGCGCAATGACTACGAGATCGAGCTCGGCACGTTCAAAGGCGCGCTGAATCCGCGCACGAAGAGCTTCAGCGAATTGCCGCAGTGGGTCGCGCAGGAGCAGGCGCTGCGCTCGAAGCCGAAGGTCGCGATGTTCTGCACCGGCGGCATTCGCTGCGAGAAATCGACGGCGTATCTGCGCATGGCGGGGTTCGAGGAGGTGTATCACCTGCAAGGCGGCATCCTGAAATATCTCGAGACGATTCCGGAGGAGCAGAGCCGCTGGCAAGGCGAGTGCTTCGTGTTCGATGAGCGCGTGGCGATCGGGCACGGATTGAAGCAAGGGCGGTATGAGCTGTGCCGGTCATGCCGGATGCCGATCAGCGAGGCGGACAAGGCATCGCCGCAGTTCGTCGCGGGCGTGAGCTGTCCGAAGTGTTACGAGATGCGCTCGGAAGAGAAGAAGCGCGGGCTCGCGGAGCGGCAGCGCCAGGTGCAGCTCGCGAAGCAGCGCAATGATGCGCATCTCGGAGTGCCGCAGGAGTTGCGGCGGAAGCAGCGGCAGCAGGCGGAGGAGGGCGGAGAGGAGTAGCCGCCGCACGGTGCATGTCGTCCCGACGCAAGTCGGGACCGCCATTGGCACTGTGCCCGTCTGCGATCCCGACGTCCGTCGGGATGACGCACGCGCGTTCGCTGGTGCGTCACTTCCGTCGGGATGACGGACGCGCGTTCTTATTCCTTCCTCGGCAGCGCGTACGCGATCAAGTGCCCGCCTTCGGAATCCGTCGGCGCGGCCTTGCCGTCATCCATGCCGAAGCCCTGCGACGCCGGCACCGGAATCACGACGATCTGCCGCTTCGAGCGCGGCGAGACATACGTCATCGGCGTCGCCTGCGCGGCGCCCGGCAGCGCTTCGCGCCACAGCTCCCTGCCCGTCTTCAAATCGAACGCGCGGAAGTATCGATCCATGCCGCCGCCGAAAAAGATCACGCCGCCCTTCGTGACGATCGGACCCGCCGAAAGCGGCACGCCCATCGGCAAGGGGATCCCGATCTTCATCCCGAGCGGACCGCTCTCGTTCGTCGTGCCGAGACGCCGATTCCACACGATCTGCCGCGTCTGCAGATCGATGACGGCCAGGCGGCCGTACGGCGGCTCGTTGCACGGCACCGCGAGCGGCGACATGAACGGCACGATCGACGCCGCGTACGGCGTGCCGAGCTGCAGGTAGCGCGAGCCCTCCGGCACTTGCGCGCGCGGAATCAGGGACAAGCGGCTGCCGAGAATCATCGGCGCGACGACGAGCAGCTGCTGATCTTCGTTGACGGCGACGCTGCCCCAGTTGAACCCGCCCGCGTTGCCGGGGAACACGAGCGTGCCTTCGATCGTCGGCGGCGTGAAATGGCCTTCGTAGCGCAGCTTGTGAAACTGCAGCCGGCAGTACATCTGATCGAACGGCGTGATGCCCCACATGTCCGCCTCGCGCAGGTCCGGACGGAAGCTCGGCATGCCGACGGAGAACGGCTGCGTCGGCGACAGCCATTCATGCTCGACGGGTCCTTGCGGCACGGGCTGCTCGGCGACTTCGGCGATCGGCACGCCCGTGCGCCGATCGAGCATGAAGAGCTCGCCGCGCTTCGTCGGCTGCACGAGCGCGGGGACGATGCTGCCGTCCGCCTGCGGGACATCGACGAGCGTCGGCTGCGAGGGGACGTCGTAATCCCACACGTCGTGATGCACGGTTTGATACGACCAGCGTACCGAGCCGTCATTCACATCCAGAGCGACGATCGAGCTCGAATACTTTTCCGAGGCCGCGTTGCGATGCGCGCCGAAAAAGTCCGGCGTGCTGTTGCCCGTCGGCAGATAGACGAGGCCGAGCGCATCGTCGTAGCTCATCATGCTCCACACGTTCGGCGTGCCGCGCGTGTATTGCTCGCCTTCCGCGGGCTCGGTGTTGACGCCCGGACGTCCCATGTCCCACGCCCACACGAATCTGCCGGTGAGCGCGTCATAGGCGCGGATCACGCCGGACGGCTCGCCGACCTCGAAGTTGTCCGCCACGCGCGTGCCGACGATCGCGAGATTGCGCGCGATCACGGGCGGCGAGGTGACGAGATAGAAGTTCGGCTTCGTCTCGCCGATGCCCTTCAGCAGCGAGACTTCGCCGTTGTCGCCGAAATCGGCGCAGCGCTCGCCCGTGAGCGCGTTCACCGCGAACAAGCGTGCGTCGGTCGTGCCCATGATGATGCGTGTCGGGCACGAGCCCGTGTACTCGGGCGGCGCCGCGTGATAGCTCACGCCGCGGCACGTCGTGTTGAAGCCGACCGGCGGGATCTTCATTTGCGGATCGAATTCCCAGCGCTTCGTGCCGCTCTCCGCGTCGATCGCTTGGACCACGTTCATCGCGGTGCAGATGTAAAGGAGCTCGCCGACTTGCAGCGGCGTCGCCTTGAACTGACCGGCGCGGCCAGTGCGGTAATGCCATACCTCTTCGAGCTGGCCCGCATTCTCTGGCGTGATTTCCTCGGCCGCGCTGTAGCGAGTGCCGTGCGCGGAGGCGCCGTAGTGGGGCCAGTCAGTATTCGTTGCTTTCGCAGCGCTCGGCGTGCTCGCGGCGATTCGCGGCGCGAGATCGCTGACGGCGCTGCGCGACCCGAGTGCAATGACAGCGACGACCGCGATCGTGACACCGGCAGTGATGCCCTTCACGAACGGCGTACCGAGCAGCGGCGGCGCGGCGCTCGGGTAATGCAGACTGCGCCGTACGAACGGAGTGATCAGCCAAAGGCCGAGTACCGAGAGGAACGAGACGCGCGGCATCAGCGCCCACA
>Ga0164243_10004529_pt1 | contig 21722 bp, 20 predicted proteins | sample OricompcompostOP_FD_108781 | JGI IMG/M metagenome (GOLD analysis project Ga0164243, IMG submission 108781) | Organic Plus compost microbial communities from Emeryville, California, USA - Original compost - Organic plus compost (OP) | ecosystem: Engineered > Solid waste > Mixed feedstock >...
GAGGAAGACGTCTGTAATATCATCCCGGTGGAAGCCGTGCGCAGCAAGGGATTTATCGAGTGTGTCCGTACCGTGGAGGTAGTAGTGGCTAAAAAATTTTGCGTCTTGTTTATCACCAATACCGTTGTCTACCAGGATCAGGCGTTTACCGTCTTCGATGAGCAGGCAGCGCATGGCCCAGGAGCAGAGGTTGTTCTCGTCGGCAGGATTGAGTTTATTCCAGATGGTTTTAGGCACTACGCCAAACATGGCGCCGCCGTCCAGTTTAAAGAAGCCGGTTTCTATGGTGTATAATTTCATCGCTATGCTTTTACCGAAGTTACATTTTCCTGATTTAACTGCCGCTGTTTGAGCAGGGCGGAGATGAGCCAGATCAGCCCGATCACAAAGAATACCACCAATGCCAGTACGGAGTTGCGGATATCTTTCGTATAGTCGTCGATATAGGCGAAGGAAGCCATACCGATGACGATGGCGATCTTTTCGGTGACGTCGTAGTAGCTGAAGAAGGAAGCGGTGTCGTGTGTTTCGGGCATCAGCTTGGCGTAGGTGGAGCGGCTCAGGGATTGAATGCCGCCCATTACGAGTCCTACCGCGCAGGCCAGGATATAGAAGTCCATCGGGGTTTTCATGCGGTATCCCATGATGCAGATCAAGATCCAGAGGATCACGGTGGCTACCAGCACCGGCATGTTGCCGAAGCGGCCGGAGAGCCGGGCCATGGCCCATGCGCCGAACACCGCCACCACCTGAATGGCTACGACGGTGGCAATGAGGATGGAGCTTTCCAGGTTGAGGACTTTGCTGCCAAATACCGTAGCTGCCAGCATAACGGTTTGCACGCCCATGCTGTAGAAGAAGAATGCGCGGAGGAAGCGTTTCAGCACGGGCATTACTTTTACCTGTGCGTACACTTTTTTCAGTTCTTTGATGCCTTCTGCTACGGCGTTGCCTTTGGGGCGTTCTGCCACCGGCCTGGAAGCCGGCAACCGTTTGAAGGTAATGAGGGCAAAGCCCAGCCACCAGATGCCTACCAGCAGGAAGGTGAACTGTACGGCTTTCCCGTCCGTCATGCCGAAGGGCTTGAAGGTAACGAGGGCAAAGCCCACCAGCTGCATCAGTACCGAGCCGATATAGCCCATGGCAAAGCCTTTGGCGGAAACGCGGTCCCTGTCTTCCGGGGCTGCAATTTCCGGCAGGTAGGAGTTATAGAATACCAGGCCTCCGCAATAGCCCATGGTGGCCAGCAGGAAGAAGATAACGCCCCAGCTGAGGTTTGTTTCGTTGAAGTTATACAGCGCGCTGCAGGAAAGGGAGCCGAGTATGGTAAAGAAAATAAGGAAGTTCTTTTTGTTGCCCCTGGTATCCGCAATGGAGGATAGCACGGGGGAGGAGATGGCTACCAGCAGGTAGGCCAGTGCGGTGGTATAGTTGTAGAGCGCGGAGTTTTGGAATTTGCGCCCCAGGAAAGTGACGATACCGTTGGTGTTACCCTGGGTAACCGCCAGGAAGTAGATAGGGAAGAAGGTAGTAGTGATCACCAGGTTGTACACCGAGTTGGCCCAGTCGTACATTGCCCAGCCGTTAATGACCTTTTTATTGGCAGTTTGCATGCTCGTGTTCAGCTTTTATAGAGAACGAAGATATAATAAAAGCTGAATGGTCATATGCCGGGAATCGGGGATTATTTATAATCGCTGATGCGGATCAGGTGCTTACACATGAAGTATTCGCGCTCATCGTTGGAGCTGACGATGATGAGGCGGTTGCCGCCGTAATCGTTGATGAGTTGCTGGTAAAGGCTGGTACCGGCCGCATCGAGGTTTGTGCAGGGCTCGTCCAGGAAGAGTACGGGCACATCGGAAAAGATGGCCAGAGCCAGTTTGGTACGTTGCTTCATCCCGGAGGAGAAGTGGCGTATCTGTTTGTGGGCGGCCTTTTCCAGGCCAACCAGTTCCATGGCTTTTTTGGGGGTAATGCCTGGCAGGAAGTTTTTGAACTGAAGGTGGAACTGTATGAGCTCCATCAGGGTCAGTTCTTCTATGAGTTCCAGGTAGGGAGCGGCGATAGCGCAATACCGGAAGAATTCATCGTTGGGGATGATTCCTTCCGGTGCGCTGTATTGTATGGCGCCTTCATTTTGCTGAATGGCGCCACTGATAACCTGTAGCAGTGTGGATTTACCGGAGCCGTTGGGGCCCAGTATAGCGTATCTCTCACCAGCCTGAAAGGTAAGGTGTACCCGACGGAAGATCCAGTCGTAGTTAAATCGCTTGCCTGCCTGGTTAAGAGATATCGTCATTGGAACGGGAGGTATAACCTTTCATAATGCCTCTGCCGGAATCACGGATGAAGGAGAGAATTTCATCTCTTTCATCGGTAGCAGGAAATTCTGCTTCAATGATGCTGATGGCTTTGGAGAGTTTATAACCTTTTACGAAGATCACCCTGTAGATATCCAGTATATGGTTGATTTTATCGAGGGAGAAGCCTCTTCTTTTCAAACCAACGGAGTTCACGCCTACATAGGACAGTGGTTCGCGGGCAGCCTTTACGTAAGGCGGCACATCTTTGCGAACAAGGGAACCACCGGTCACAAAGGCATGGTCGCCGATCTTACAGAACTGCTGTACGGCTACCATACCGGCCAATACTACGTGATTACCAACGGTAATATGCCCGGCCAGGGTGGTATTGTTGGAGAATACGCAATAATTACCTACTTCGCAGTCGTGTGCGATATGGCTGTAAGCCATGATGAGGCAGTTGTTACCGATAACAGTTTTCCATTTATCCTTTGTACCACGGTTGATGGTTACAAATTCACGAATGGTAGTGTTGTTACCAATTTCAACGGTTGTTTCTTCACCCGCATATTTTAAATCCTGAGGGATAGCAGAAATAACGGCGCCCGGAAAGATGCGGCAGTTGCTGCCGATACGTGCACCTTCCATGATGGTAACGTTGGAACCAATCCAGGTGCCTTCACCTATTTCAACGTTCTTGTGAATTACAGTAAATGGATCAATTTTTACATTAGGAGCCACTTTGGCATCCGGATGTATATATGTAAGCGGGTGGATCATTGCTGTTATTTGCTCTCTCTTGTTTTAATAATTTGTGCTATCATATCAGCTTCGGTAGCTACCTTATTGCCGATGAATACTGTTCCCCGCATTTCAACTAATCCTCTTCTGATTGGGCTCAGCAATTCCATTTTCAGGATCATGGTATCACCCGGTACAACTTTCTGTTTGAATTTACAGTTGTCGATTTTCAGGAAGTAAGTATCGTAATTCTGTGGGTCCGGAACGCGGTTCAGGGCCAGGATACCACCTACCTGCGCGAGTGCTTCCAGCTGGAGTACGCCCGGCATTACCGGGTTGTTAGGGAAGTGCCCCTGGAAGAAGTGTTCGTTGAAGGTAACATTTTTGATACCTACTACCTGTTCTTCTCCCAGCTCGATGATCTTATCGATCAGCAGCATCGGGTACCTGTGCGGCAGGGTTCTTTCGATGCGTGGCGTATCGAAGATAGGCGGCTGGTTGGGATCGTACACCGGTACGCCCTGGTTGTGTTTATTCTTTTTGATGTACGCTTTGATCTTACGTGCAAATTCCACGTTTGAAGCGTGACCCGGGCGGTTGGCGATGATATGCGCCTTGATAGGGTAACCGATCAGGGCGAGGTCGCCTATAACGTCCAGGAGTTTATGACGGGCTGGTTCGTTAGGGAAACGCAGCTCGATGTTGTTGAGGATACCTTCCCGCTGTACCGCCATGGTTTCGCGGTTGAAGGCTTTTGCCAGGCGGGTCATATCGTCTTCATTCACCGGGCGGTCTACCACCACGATGGCGTTGTTGATATCGCCGCCTTTGATCAGGTTGTTGTTCAGCAGGTATTCCAGCTCGTGCAGGAAGCAGAAGGTACGGGAGGAGGCAATTTCATCTCTGAATTGCTCCAGGCCTTTCATTTTCGCGTGCTGGGTGCCGAGTACAGGGCTGTTGAAATCGATCAGGCAGGTGATGCTATAATTGATCGCAGGCAGCGCCACCATTTCTACCTTTTTCTGCTCATCGTAATAAGTGATGTTGGTATCGATGGTATAATAGATCTTTTTGGCGTCCTGGTCCAGGATTCCAGTTTTTTCGATGGCTTCGATAAATGGCATGGAACTACCGTCCATGATCGGAATTTCCGGGCCATCCAGTTCGATCAGTACGTTGTCCACACCGGTGCCTACGAGGGCTGCCAGCAGGTGTTCTACGGTGCTTACGCGTGCCCCGTTGTGTTCCAGCGTGGTGCCTCTTGCGGTGTCTACTACGTAGTCCACATCTGCTTTTACAACTGGCTGGTTGGGCAGGTCTACACGTTGAAATTTGATCCCGAAGCCTGGTGATGCCGGCTTAAGCGTCATATTCACACTGGCTCCAGTGTGTAAACCAACGCCTGAAATGCTGATCTCGCCTTTCAGGGTGTGCTGGTTCTCCAACTGTTGATTTTCCATCATAATTATCTAATGTATAACTGTTTCCTCTTCAATTAGTAATTAAACACCTGCTTTTTCCTGCAGCAGTTGTTTTACCATTTCCTCCAATTCTTTAACCCGCTTTTCAAGGTCCGGCAAATTTCTAAAAATTGCCTGACTTTTCAGCGAACTTTTATAATCGTACGCCGGGGAGCCGGTGAGGGAGGAGTTAGGAGTGGTAATGGATTTGGACAATCCGCTCTGGGCGTTGATCTTGGTGCCATCGGCGATATGGATGTGTCCGACCATACCTACCTGGCCGCCGATCACGCAGTTTTTACCGATTTTGGTACTGCCGGAAACGCCGGTTTGGGCTGCGATAACGGTGTTGGTTCCGATATCCACGTTGTGGGCTACCTGGATCAGGTTGTCCAGCTTAACGCCTTTCTGGATAATGGTGGAGCCCATGGTCGCGCGGTCGATAGTGGTATTGGCGCCGATTTCCACGTCGTCGTGGATTACCACGTTGCCAATCTGGGGCACCTTCTTATAGGAACCATCCGGCTGCGGCGCAAAGCCAAAGCCGTCGCCCCCGATTACGCATCCTGCATGGAGCATCACACGGCTGCCTACCACGCAGTTTTCATATACTTTTACGCCGGGGTAAAGGACGGAATCGTCGTTTACGATCACATTATCGCCCAGGTACACGCCCGGATAGATCTTTACGTTATTACCCAGCACCACGTTTTCGCCGAGGTATGCAAACGCGCCGATAAATACGTTTTCGCCCAGCTTCACGGAAGCGGGAACGTAGGAAGGCTGCTGAATGCCGGCTTTATTGCTGGTCAGTTGGCGGTATTTTTCCAGCAGCAGCGCCATGCTACTGTATGCGTCCTTCACCCGGATGAGTGTCGGGCTGATGGGACGTTCGATTACCAGGCTTTCGTTGACGAGCAGGATAGAGGCGCTGGTGGTATAAAGAAACTCTTCGTACTTAGGATTTGCTATGAAACTGAGCATCCCTTCGCCGGCTTCTTCGATTTTGGCGATATTACTCACTTTCACATCCGGATTCCCCTCCAGCTTACCATCCAGCATGGTAGCTAATTGTAATGCGCTAAACTGCATAGTTTAAAATTGTAATAGTTTTTCAGGCTACATCTGTTGATATAAACTCTTTTTCATATGCTTTAGTGCCTTATACGGTACCGTTAGCCTGAATTTTTGGATGACAAATGTAGAATTTTTTTACCGGTATAGCCAGTGTATGGCTAATCAGTGCATTGTCGATTGAGGAAATGTCTTTCACAGTTCCGTCTTTGAAAAGGATGTTAATCTTTTCGTCGTTTATATTGTATGCCCGCAGTGTGGCAGCGTCTGAGAATACAAAATAGTCAAGATCCGGCCCGGAAATATTCCATTTTTGTGCTACTTGTTTCTTCAACATAGCCAGGGAATTGTCGTCAAATGGTTCGTGACTGAGCACCACTTTAAACAACTGCCTGTTGATCAGCCAGCTACATAATAACGAAAGTACGGGGTCTTTATGTGTGGTCCACACCTTGATAGCCCCCAAAATATCGTAATCATCCAGCCTGCAGAACATTTTCAGGCATTCCGGGTCCTGTTCGAAATTATCCTTTGTGATGGAGTGGTAAAGAAAATACTCCAGCGCCGGGCTGCAGAACAGCTTTTCGCCGGCCTGGGCCAGCTTTTTGGCGCGGATGAGTATCTTTACCAGCATATTTTCGGCGCTAAGCACAGTTTTGTGCAGGTACACCTGCCAGTACATCAGTCGCCTCGCTATAATGAACTTCTCGATGGAATAAATCCCTTTTTCCTCCACCATCAGCTCCCCGTGATGCACGGTGAGCATCTTGATGATCCTGTCGTAGCTGATTACCCCTTCGGAAACGCCTGTAAAAAAGCTGTCCCGGTTCAGGTAATCCATCCTGTCTACATCTAACTGACTGGAAACCAGTTGATGCAGGAATTTTTTATGGTACCGGCCATTGAAAATATCTATCGTCAGGGAAAGTGCGCCATCCATTTCCCGGTTCAGGGCTTCCATCAGCCATTGGGAGATGGCTTCATGCGAAACGCCCTCTATGATGCCGTTTTCAAGTGCGTGGGAGTAAGGCCCATGGCCTATATCATGCAATAATATCGCCATTTTTGAGGCCACTTCCTCTGCGGGTGTGATGTCTACCCCCTTACTTTTCAACTCCTGCAAAGCCCCGCACATGAGGTGGTAGGCGCCCAGGCTGTGATGGAACCTGGTATGTACCGCCCCCGGATATACGAGGTGGGCCAGCGCCATCTGGTGAATGCGGCGAAGCCGCTGGTAGTATGGATGGGAGATGAGCGTAAGAATCAACGGGTGATCTATGGTAATAAAGCCATACACCGGATCATTAACAATTTTTCGCTTGCTGTCGGTCATTGCAGTTAATTATTCAATCCAAACGGTTTTTCCACACCCTAATCCTTGGTAGTTACAAAACTACATCAGGAAATATATTATATGTAATATTTTAATAGGTATGACGCCCGGGGGAGTCTTTACCCCTATAAAAAATTTTATCTGCGAAGGTAAATAACTTTATGACCCGCCCCTATTTTTAACGGCTTCATTTTGCAGTTCGGGGTGGTTTTTAACATATAATTTCACTCCTGTGACAGTGGGGGAATGATTTTTGACAAAAAAATGGGTTAATTTTCTGTTTTAACGCACGTCTTAATACTAACTATGAGCCAGATAAATATACTATGGGTAGACGATGAAATAGAGTCCCTGAAATCCCAGATCATTTTCCTCGAAAGTAAAGGTTATAAAGTATCCGCCCTTACCAATGGCTACGATGCGCTGGAATTTCTGAAGGACCAGGTGGTGGACGTGGTGCTGCTCGACGAATCGATGCCCGGTATTACCGGCCTGGAGACCCTGGGGAAGATCAAGGAGATCGACCAGCAGATACCCGTAGTCATGATCACCAAAAATGAAGCGGAAAACGTGATGGACGATGCGATTGGCTCACAGATCACGGATTATCTTATCAAGCCCGTAAACCCCAACCAGGTACTTTTATCGCTCAAAAAAATAATCGACAATAAACGGCTGGTGGCGGAAAAGACCACCAGCGCCTATCAGCAGCAATTCCGCACGCTGTTTATGGCGCTCAATTCCAACCCGGATTATAACGAGTGGATGGATATTTATAAAAAACTGGTGTATTGGGAGATGGAAATGTCCAAGACGGACAGCCCCGAGATGCTGGAAGTTTTCAATACGCAAAAAGCCGAGGCCAACACGGAATTTGCCAAGTATATCAGCCGTAACTACGCGGACTGGCTCCATCCCAAAGCCCAGGATGCGCCGGTGATGTCCCATACGCTGTTCCGCGACAAGATCGTGCCCATGCTGGACCCTTCCACGCCCAACGTCTTTCTCCTGATCGATAACCTGCGGTACGACCAGTTCAAGGCCATCCTGCCCATTTTCCAGGAATCCTTCCGGCTCGTGGAAGAAGATACTTTTTACAGCATTTTGCCTACCAGCACGCAATACAGCCGTAACGCCATATTTGCCGGCCTTTTGCCCATTGATATTGAGCAAAAGTTCCCGCAGGAATGGAAAAACGACGATGAGGAGGGCGGTAAGAATTTATACGAGGAGAAGTTTTTTGCCGCACAGCTGCAGCGCCTGCGGATGGACAGCCGGTTCTCCTACACCAAAGTCGTCAACCATGCGGACGCGCAGCAAATGCTGAGCAATATCCATAATATTCTCGACTACCCGCTCAGCATCATTGTGTACAACTTTGTAGATATGCTCAGTCATGCCCGCACGGAAATGGAAGTACTGAAGGAGCTGGCCGGCGATGAAACCTCTTACCGCTCCATCACGGCATCATGGTTTGAGCATAGTCCGTTGCACCAGGCGCTGAAAAGACTGAGCGATAAAAAGATAAACCTGATTATTGCCACGGATCATGGCAGCGTGCGGGTGAAAACGCCGGTGAAGGTCATTGGCGACAAGCAGACGACGACCAACCTGCGTTATAAACATGGGCGCAACCTCAACTATGATCCAAAAGAAGTACTGGCTTTCCGCGATCCGAAAGATGCGGGATTGCCCAGGCCGAATGTAAACTCCTCCTATATTTTCGCCCGCGAAGATGGCTATCTCTGCTATCCGAATAATTATAACTATTTCGTCAACTACTACCGCAATACCTTCCAGCACGGAGGGATTTCGCTGGAAGAAATGATTGTGCCGGTAGCAAGGATGGTGTCTAAATAATCGGATGCTAAAGCGCTTTTAACTATTTTTGCAGCATGAATATTAAAGTCACGCCTAATAACCTGAGTAAGCTGGAAAAGATCTTCGAAGATGCAAAGTATGTGCTTCGGTTTGAGAAGGGCACCTTTAACTCCGGCTATTGTATCCTCGAGCATAAAAAGGTGGTGGTGATCAATAAGTTCCTCAACCTGGAAGGGCGCATCAATACCCTGCTGGATATCCTCACCACGCTCCCGCTTGACGAGGAGCTGCTGACGGCAGAATCCCATAAACTTTACAAACAGATTATCAACAGCAAACCCATACCGGATGCCGAAGATGGCGATATCGCCCCGGAACCGGATCAGGCGGTATAGCAGGTAACGACAAATGAATAGGGCATGAAAGTAACATTTCTAGGAACGGGGACATCGCAGGGAGTACCGGTAATAGCTTGTGGTTGCGAGGTGTGCACCTCTGCGGATCCGCGGGATAAGCGGCTGCGCAGCAGCATCATGGTGTCGTCGCCGGCAGGGAACATCGTAGTGGATACCACGCCGGATTTCCGCTACCAGATGTTACGGGCAAAAGTGCAACACCTGGAAGCCGTGCTGATCACGCATTCCCACAAGGATCATATCGCCGGCATGGATGATATACGGGCTTTCAACTATTTCCAGCAAAGCCCGATCGATATTTACGCCACTGATTTCAGCCAGAATGTGATCATGCGGGAATTCGCCTATGCCTTTGCGGATTATAAATACCCCGGTATCCCGGAAATCAACCTGAAGATGCTGGAAGACGAACCGTTTGCGGTGAACGGCCTAACGGTGACGCCTATACAGGTCATGCATTACAAGATGCCGGTAACCGGTTTCCGTTTCCATGATTTTACCTATATCACGGATGCCAATTTCATTGCCCCGGAAGAGAAGGATAAGATCAGGGGATCGAAGATACTGGTGGTAAATGCCCTGCGTAAGGAAAAGCATATTTCCCACTTTACCCTTGATGAAGCGATTGCGTTGGGCAGGGAGCTGGAAATACCGCAGGTGTACTTTACGCATATCAGCCACCAGCTGGGCAGGCATGCAGATGTATCGAAAGAGCTGCCGGAGGGCATGGCGCTGGCTTACGACGGACTTACCCTGGATATTTAATACATACCATATTCCGTCACCGGGGATCGCGGCTTATATGAGCTGCGGTCCCCGGTGTCATTTTAATGCCTGCCCCTGGCTGAAAAAATTGTGTTGTTAACATCCGCTAAAGGATTGGCTGGCGGCATGGCACTAACTTCGCCTGTCCAAATTTTGTTAACCCATGTGGAAATACTTTATGAAGGAGTTCCTCACCTTCTCCCGGAAGGAGCGTGCCGGCATTTATACCCTGATACTGTTGTTGGCGCTCTGTTGCGGCATGCCCCGTTTTGTAGCCTGGTACCGTAGGGCAGACGGGGCGGACACGCTGGCATTCCGGCGGGAGGTGCTGTTGTTTGAAGCGTCCCTGGCGAAGGCTGCCCGCCGGCCTGCCACCGCTGCTGCGATAAACCTACCGGCCACATTATTTTACTTTGATCCGAATCGCATTGGAATGGAGGACTGGCTGCGGCTGGGCGTACCGGAAAGGACAGCCGGCAGCATTCAGCGCTACCTGGGTAAGGGCGGGCGTTTCCGCAAGCCGGAGGACCTGCGCAGGATTTACAGCATGCCGCCGCCGCTGGCGGATAAGCTGCTGCCTTATGTGCGGATTGCGGAGGAGGCGCGGGTAACGGCCCCGGGTACACGACAGTTAAGGAGAGGCCCGGCCATGCTGGATATCAACAGGGCCGATACCCTGCAATGGGATGCGCTGCCGGGCATCGGACCCGGTTACGCCCGGCGCATCTGCAAGTTCCGGGATAAGCTGGGCGGCTTTTACAATGTGGAGCAGGTAGCCGAAACGTATGGGCTTCCGGATTCGGTATTCAAAAAAATCAAACCATTTCTCAAGATCGGTGACAGTTCTCTAAAAATTATGGACCTCAACCTCACAGATGAAAAAACTTTGGCGTCCCATCCATACATACGTTATAAACTGGCTGGTATGATAGTGGCGTATCGCAATGCCCATGCGGGTTTCAGGAGTATGGAAGAGTTGCGCAGCCTGCCGTTGGTGGATGATATTATTTATCGTAAACTTGAATATTACATACAGATAAAACCTTAAACAATACCCGTTATGAATTTTGAGCCCACTGAAGAACAACAACAGATCGCACAAACAATCCGGGATTTTGGGAAGAAAGCCATCCTGCCACATGTAATGGAGTGGGACGAGCAGCAGGAGTTTCCGGTAGACTTATTTAAAGAGCTGGGAAAACTTGGCCTGATGGGCGTATTGGTGCCTGAACAGTATGGCGGGAGCGGACTGGGATATCTGGAATATGTAACCGTAGTAAGCGAAATAGCCCGCTTCTGCGGCGCGATTGGCCTGAGTGTGGCGGCGCATAACTCGCTCTGCACAGGGCATATCCTCCAATTCGGCAACGAGGCGCAGAAGCAGCGCTGGCTGCCCAAACTGGCCACGGCGGAGTGGATTGGGGCATGGGGCCTTACCGAGCCTAACACCGGCTCCGACGCCATGAACATGAAATGCGTAGCCAGAAAAGATGGCGACGATTGGATACTGGACGGTACCAAATGCTGGATCACGCATGGCAAGAGCTGCGATGTGGCGGTGGTGATTGCCCGTACGGGCGATGTGCGCGACAGTCATGGTATGACGGCCTTTGTTGTGGAGAAGGGCACGCCGGGGTTCAGCGGCGGTAAAAAGGAGAATAAACTGGGTATGCGGGCATCCGAAACAGCGGAGATGATCTTCAGCAATTGCCGTGTTCCGGCGGAAAACGTGTTGGGAGAAGTGGGAGAGGGCTTTATACAGTCCATGAAAGTGCTGGACGGGGGCCGTATTTCGATTGCCGCCTTATCCCTGGGAATTGCCAAAGGCGCCCGCGATGCGGCGCTGAAATACGCGAAGGAGCGCTACCAGTTTGACCAGCCGATTGCCAGCTTCCAGGGCGTATCCTTTAAACTGGCGGATATGGCCACTGAAATAGAAGCGGCCGAGTTGCTTACCCTGCAGGCGGCCGATATGAAGAACCGTAAGGAAAAGATGACGCAGCAGGCGGCGATGGCTAAATATTACGCTTCCGAGGTGGCGGTAAAGGTTGCCAACGATGCGGTACAGATATTTGGCGGTTATGGCTATACGAAGGACTTCCCGGTGGAGAAATACTACCGCGATGCGAAATTATGTACCATAGGGGAGGGTACGTCTGAAATTCAGAAAATAGTGATTGCCAGGGAGGCGTTACGATAAGTTTAGGATTTGATAGAACTGGTACGGATTAATTTAAGAGTGCGAAATTTTTTTAATGTAAAAAAATATTAACTGCAAACCATTCATCTTTTTTGACAATTAAATGAAACATTACCCCTTTTGTGTTATAGAAAATTGCAAAAGGAACGTTAAATTTGGGTTAATTCATCACTCTTTACCGTTTATCAACCTTAACACAAAACTCAAACTAAGATTTGAAACACTTTTACGCAATTTAAGCACCCTGTAACCCGGGTGCTTTTTTTAGAAGTAACTTTCAAAGCTATTATGTAGATAGTTTGAAAAAATAATTAAGACCTGTAATCTCCACGTTATCTAATTGGAAATTTCGATTGTCTGTATCTTATTAAAAACGAAAAAGGTCCCGCACCCGCGGGACCTTTTCATTAAGTTCGTTCCTAAGACGGATTATTGATGCTCCTTATCTTTGTTGAAGAAGTCTGTCACCTTATTCTTAGCGGCATCAGCCCAATCTTCAGCGGTGTCTTTCACATCATCCAGGAAATCGCCTGCTTTGTCCATAAAGCTTTCTCCTTTGGCTTCTGTTTTGCCGGCCATACCCGCAAACCAGTTGTCAACAGTTCCGGCAATAAACGGAGGCAGTTTGCCTTTCACGTATTCTTTGATTACATCAATCGACTGTGCAGCCTGTTCGGCAGTAAGACCTGCCTTTTCCTGTAATTGTTGAATAAGTTCCTGCATGATATTTGGGTTTTAAAGGTTCGTAATCGTTATCAGGCCACCTTCAGTTTTACCAGAGTAGATTTTTCCAGTTTATTTTCTGCGTACTCTTTGGTAAGTGTAAAGCTGGTTTCGCTGGCGGAAGGCAGTTCGAACATAGCGTCGCTGAGGACCACTTCACAGATGGAGCGGAGGCCGCGTGCGCCGAGTTTGTATTCCATTGCCTTGTCCACGATATAGTCGATAGCATCTTCCTCTACGATCAGATCGATGTTTTCCACCTTGAACAGTTTTTTATACTGTTTTACCAGCGCGTTTTTAGGCTTGGTAAGGATGGCTTTCAGCGTATCCCTGTCGAGAGAATTCAGGTAGGTTACTACCGGCAGACGGCCGAGTAATTCCGGAATGAGACCGAATGATTTCAGGTCCTGGGAGTTTACGTAGCGGAGGATCTGCTTTCTGCTTTCTTCTTCTTTTTCTTTATTGACGTTAAAGCCAATAGAGTGGGTTTGTACTCTTCTGCTGATGATCCTTTCCACGCCGTCGAATGCGCCGCCGCAGATGAAGAGGATATTTTGCGTATTGAGTTTGATCAGTTTCTGTTCCGGGTGTTTACGGCCGCCCTGTGGTGGCACCAGTACTTCGGTACCTTCCAGGAGCTTCAGTAAGCCCTGTTGTACGCCTTCGCCGCTCACGTCGCGGGTGATGGAAGGATTATCGTTTTTACGGGCGATCTTGTCGATCTCGTCGATATAAACGATACCGCGTTCGGCGGCTTCCACATCGTAGTTACATACCTGGAGGAGGCGGCTGAGGATGCTTTCCACATCTTCACCCACATAACCTGCCTCGGTAAACACGGTAGCGTCTACAATGGTGAAGGGTACGTTCAGCAGTTTAGCGATGGATTTGGCCAGCAGGGTTTTACCTGTGCCGGTTTCGCCCACCATGATGATGTTGGATTTTTCGATTTCCACCTCATCGTCTTCAATCTGCTGGTTCAGGCGTTTGTAGTGGTTATATACGGCTACGGCGAGGATTTTCTTGGCGTCGTCCTGACCGATAACATATTCATCCAGGAATTTTTTGATTTCCATTGGTTTGGAAACCTTTGGCGCGAAATGGGAGGTTGGGGATGACACAGGTTTTTTGCCTGGGGCAAAAAGCTCCTGGTCGATGATTTCCTGTGCATTCGCTACACAGTTCTCACAAATGTGTCCTTCAGCGCCGGCAATGAGAATTTGCACTTCTTCTTTGGAGCGGTTGCAGAAGGAACAACGAATTTTCGATTCTTTCATTTCGGAATAGATTATTTTTCGACGAATCTTGGGCGTTGCCTGCTATTTATTGACAGGGCTACAAATTTACACTAAAAATCCGGGCCTTGGGTAAATAAAAACAGTCCCGCCGTCAGCGGGACTGTTAAAATAATCTAAATCAGGTAAATCCCGATCTGATATTAAGATTTACTGTGGAGTATCCAGCTGTTTTTTCGGATTTTTCTGCAGGACGTCGTCGATGATGCCGTATTCTTTAGCTTCATCAGCGGTCATCCAGTAGTCACGATCGCCGTCTTTTTCCACTTTTTTCACTGGCTGGCCACTGTGACCGGCGATGATTTCGTTCAGCTCTCTTTTGAGTTTCACGAACTCGCGGGCAGTGATTTCGATGTCAGAAGTTTGACCTTCCGCACCGCCGTGAGGCTGGTGGATCATTACGCGGGCGTGTTTCAGTGCAGTACGTTTGCCTTTGGTGCCGGCTACGAGCAGTACAGCGCCGAAGGAGGCGGCCATACCGGTGCAGATAGTGGCAACATCAGGAGAAATGATCTGCATGGTATCATAGATTCCCAGTCCGGCGTAAACGCTACCACCAGGGCTATTGATATACATCTGAATATCGCGGTTGCGGTCGGAAGACTCCAGGAACAGCAGCTGCGCAGTGATTACGTTCGCTACGTAGTCGTTCACCGGGTCGCCCAGGAAGATAATACGATCAGCCATCAAACGGGAGAATACGTCCATTTGGGTCATGTTCATCTGGCGTTCCTCGAGGATGTACGGAGTCAGACTGTTGATCTGGTGGCTTTTGGCATAGCTATCCACTACCAGGCTGCTGATCCCGTGATGCTTGATCGCATATTTTCTGAATTCGTTATTAATGTTCATGATGGTGATGTTTATGAGGTAAATTAACAAAATCTTCTGCTTTGATTTCCTCTTCTTTAATATTCACCTTTGCTTCAGCCCAGTCAAACAGTTTTTGGGTGATCATTTCGCGGTAAGTCTGGTCTACAAATTTCTCATCCTGTAACAGGCGGTCCAGATAGCTGTCTAACCATTCAGCACCGTCTGCGGCAGCGCCACCGTAGTAGCCTAATACTTTTTGTTTAGCGTTTTCTTTCAGTTCTTCGAAAGAAACTTCCAATTTATTATCGCGAATCAGTTTGTCGCTGATCAGTGTCCAACGCAGTTGATGGTCGAAGCCAGGATATTCTTTTTCCGCTTCTTCTGCAGTTTTAGGTTTTTCGCCACCTACCTGCAGCCAACGTTTGAGGAATTCTTTTGGTAATTCAATAGGAGTTTCGTGAACCAGGATTTCGAACAGATCGTTGTGCATGTGGTTCTTCGCCTCAGAATTCCAATACTTTTCGATTTCTTCTTTCAGTTTAGCGCGGAATGCTTCTTCTGTAGTGATGTTATCCGCAGGATAAACTTCTTTGAAGAACTCTTCGTTTAATTCTCTTTTTTCAATCAGACCTACTTTAGTGATAGTCAGTTTGAAATATTTCTGAGCGGCTTCTTTATCGTTTGCTTCGAAGCCCAGATCTTTCAGGATCCAGCCCAGGCGCTGCTCGTCGAAAGAGGTAGCCAGTTGGAATACGATGCTGTCTTCAGCTTTTTTACCTTTCAGCTGCTCCTGGATGGCAGGAGAGAAATATTTAACCAGCAGCGCATTCTCTTTGCTGATGCCGCCTTCGATCACATTGCCGGCTGCATCTGATTCTTCGAATTTAACGTTTATAACGTTATCTTCAGAATCAATTGTTTCAGGTTCGGTCATTTTACCGCCTTTCAGCTGTAAACGCTCTACTTCTTCCTGTACCATTTCGTCGGTAACAGTTACTTTATATTTGGTAAGCGTAGTTTTTTTGTTTTCCAGCGGAGTTACCTCGAAAGTTGGTTTAACGCCTACTTCGAAGTCGAAAGAATACTCAGCAGGTGCATTGAAGTCCAGGTTCTTAGCCTCTTTTTCCAGAGACAGTGGCTGACCAAACAGTTCCAGTTTCTCGTTCTGGATATAACCCATCAGCTCTCTTTCTACAGTTTTCAACACTTCGTCGCTGAAAATGGCAGCGCCGTGCATTTTCTTAACCATGCCTGCAGGCACCATTCCTTTACGGAAGCCCGGGATGTTTGCATTCTTAGTGAATTGCTTTACTGCCTTGTCAAAATTAGGAAGGTAATCTTCCTTGCTCACTTTCACAGTGATCTTATCGTTCAATAAACCAATGTTTTCTCTGGTAACGGTTGCCATAATTGAATTGTATAAAATGTTCTTTAAGAAGCAATAATAATTCCTGTTTTATTTTTCTGCCATGAAGTCATTCAGAAACACCCGGACGAACGCCCGGAAATCCTCAAAAGGTAAGTGGAGACTGATTTATTCCCGAACAAACCGACTCAGGAAGTAAGGGGACCTACAGCAAAATTTTGATTGCCATATTGGCATAAAGTCTAACTATCGATCTTACTGCCCGCTGTGGATAAGCTATATGTTCCTGCCCTGTTTTGCCCGACATCTGTGGTTAAGATGTTGGATTTCATGAATTTATGAAATTTACCCCAATATAGCAGAGCGCGAAGATAGTACGTTTTATTGAAGTTAAAGGGTAAAACCGGGTTAAAATTTAGTCTGAACAGGTGGAATTCGGGGGGAATCGCGCAATTTTTCATATAACTGCGGCGGATGAAAAGAAGGAGTTGGAGTAAAAAGGCCGGCGGCATACCGGCCGGTGAGTTTCATACATGCAGCGTATTTGAATTGCCCGCAGGGCTAATTTTCACGTCCGTCCGGGGTACATTGCATATCGGGAGAGCCTCCTGCTAGTAATGCTTCCAGGCATGCAGGTACTTTGAAATATCCCTCAAATCTTTCTTTGATATCTCCTCCTTTTTAAACGATGGCATTACCCCCAAACCGTGGCGCATCTGGAACCGCTTGATAAACTGGGGAGCAGGGTTGGAGCTGATGGCCGGGCCCAGGCCCGCTTCCCCGCCGGGATGGCATTTATCGCAATAGACCATGTATATCTCTTCGCCCCTGGCTACGCGGCCGGTGGGAGAAAATTCCCGCTGTTTCACGGGCTCGCTTTTCCTGGAAGCGCATGCCGCCAGCAAACCGGCTGCCAACAGATATATCAACGTGTTTCCTGTTTTCATAATCAGCGTTTTGTTATTTTCCAGATCACACCTGTTTTCATTTGGGGTTGCGGCCCTTTTTCCGTCATCTTGAGGATACCGAAATCCACGACGTACAGCGCATCGCCGGAGGGGTTGAACTTGGCGTCCAGCGGGCGTTCGAAGCCGCCGTGGCCGACCCAGCTCGCAGGGCCGTTACGCTTTCCCCTGTTGACCGCAAAATCCCTGATTACGCCGGTAGCGGTATTTACCCTAACGATCTTAAACCCGACGGGCCTGGTTACCTTGCCCACGGTGGGGGCCATATCGCCAAACTGGGCAATGAAAGCTTCGCCCGTATAACCAAAGTTGGCTGGCGCGAAGTCGATACCGTTGGAAGAGGAGTGCACGCCCAGGATGGCTACCGGCGCAGGCGGCGTGCCAGGGTATTGCTGCAGCAGCGGTTTTACCTTCTCCTTACCTGGCACTTTATATTCTTCATCGTCCTTGATGGGGCTGCCGGCTGAGAAGTCGGGCCAGCCGTACCATGCGCCCTGTTTGATTTCCCACAGCACGTCCGCAGCGCCCCATACCGGGCGGCTGCCCCTGTCGTCAAACCCGTTGTCCGTCACGAATAATTTCCCATCGGCGGAAACGGCGAGGCCAAAGGGGTTGCGCAATCCCCAGGCTACCAGTTCCGGCTTGCCGCCGGCTAGGGGGATGCGCATGATAGCGCCATTGCAGGGCACGGAGCCCTTTATGACCTGGCCGGGTGTAGTGGCAGTGCCAAACGGGGAATAAGCGCCGGTGGTGGCGATATCGTCGGGATTATCCGTGAGTGGATTAGCGGTGGTATAATTTTGGCCAGCCAGGATGACATCGGCACATGGAATATCGTGAAAGTTCTTTTTACGCAGCAACCAGCCATACGCGGCATTATCTTCTCCCACCACCCCTGCATTTGTAGCCGTCCCCTGGCCGAAATAAATATAGCCGTCTTTAATCACTACGCCATCCGTGTGGTGATCGCCTACGCTTGGCAGGCCGGATACGAGCGTGGTGATTTCTCCCTTTGGCGTGATGCGGAGGATTTTTCCGCCATCGGCCTGGCCGCCTTCTGCCACATAAAATGCGCCTTTATAGAAGGTAACACTGGTCCACGGCCCGTTGCGGGAACCCGTTGCAATGGTCGTTGTACTGCCATCCGCCTTCAGTTGCAGGAGTTTGGGCTCCGTCCATTCTTCCCCATAGGAATAACCTGTTTCAATCACATAGGCGTTCCCGTTATTATCGAAAGTAATGGCGCTGGGAAAGGTTAGGCCCTCTGCCACCGGTTCAGCCTTGTAACCCGCGGGCAGCGTGATGTCCGCCGCGTTGACGGTTCTGGGAGGAATGTGCCTGATCTGGCCGCCGCCTTTGGAGGCTCTCATCCGGTAGCAACTGGTTAAACTGCCAACGAGCAGGAGCATTGTTACGGATATAGATAGCGTTTTCATACAGGGGCATGCCCAATATTTATGCTAAATATTATAATTATTGCTTATGGAAGTGACTGGTATCCGCGGAACGTTTGCAGTGGTGAATAGTCCGCCTGCTGGGACTGTTGTGAGCAGGGCGGGCACAAAAAAAGGGAAAACCTGCCGGCTTTCCCCAAAGTGCGGATGAAGGGACTCGAACCCCCATGCCTCGCGGCACCAGATCCTAAGTCTGGCGTGTCTACCAATTTCACCACATCCGCCGGTGATGAACTTTGTAAAAAGCCCTGTAAGACAGAACTTGGTAAACAAAGGACTGCAAAGGTATTCTTTTTTAACAATTAACAAAATCTATTATAGGTGAAATCCCCGCTATACGTGTAACCGGCCCGATTGCAGGCGGGGCAATCTCTATAAAGCCCATGGATAATCGGCAGCTTATTATATATTTATGTTCCGGTGTTATGCCTTTTTAGTGATTTTATTTACGAGATAGCAACCAGGATATTGAGATAAAGCGAAGCCTTAGATATTTTATTTTTTACTGATATAGACCTTGCAGCTAACAATTGGAGTATAAAACGAGCAAAAGTATCAAACCGGTTATGGCCAGAACATTTTTCGACGAATTGAACAGCAATCAGGTAACTGGGGTTGCGTACAAGAACATCAACCTGAAAAAGGCTGCCCTGGCCCATTTTGCGAACATTGGCAATGCCACCATCGCAGAGCTGTGCAAACAGTTAAACCTCAGCGCTCCCAAAGTGACCAACCTCCTGAACGATCTGATACTGGACGGGCTGGTAAAAGATTATGGTAAAATTGAGTCGACCGGCGGCAGAAAACCCAATCTCTACGGCCTGGTGCCGGATTCCGCGTTTTTCATCGGTGTGGATATCAAGCAGAACCACCTGAACCTGGGCTTGTCTGACCTGCAGAAGAACCTCGTGCATACGGTGGAAAACCTGGCCTATAAGCTGGATAACAATAAGGCGTCCCTGGAGCAGTTATGTGTGCATATCAACGAATTTATCGATTCCCTGCCGGCGCCGCGGGAAAAGATACTTGGGATTGGCATTAACCTCAGCGGCCGCATCAACTATGCCACCGGCTTCAGTTACAGCTTTTTTCACTTCGACGAAGAGCCGCTCAGCAAGATCATCGAATCGAAGGTGGGCATCCGGGTGTTCCTGGAAAATGATTCCCGCGCCATGGCCTACGGGGAATTCTGCTCCGACTCCGTGCATGGGGAAAAGAATGTGCTGTTCCTGAACCTGGATTATGGCATCGGTATGGGCGTGCTGATAGACGGAAAGCTCTACTACGGCAAATCCGGCTATTCCGGGGAGTTTGGCCACATCCCGCTGTTCGATAACGAGATCATTTGCCATTGCGGTAAAAAAGGCTGCCTGGAAACGGAAGCCAGCGGCTGGGCGTTGGAGCGGATGTTCAAACAGAAGCTGGCAGAGGGTTCTTCCTCGTTACTTAGCCGCCGTAATATTTCCACAGCCGACATTTCCCTGCCCGATATTATCGATGCCGCCACGCATGATGACGTACTGGCGATTGAGCTGATAGCGCGGATCGGGGAGAACCTGGGCCGTGGGCTGGCCATTCTGAACAATATCTTTAACCCTGAGCTGGTGATCCTTGGCGGTAGCCTTGCCGCCACCGGCGACCTTATCCGTCTCCCCATAAAAAGCGCTATCAACAAGTATTCCCTCAGTTTGGTGAACAATGATACAAAGCTGAAGATATCCAGGCTGGGTGAGCGGTCGGGGATAATTGGCGCCTGCCTGCTGGTGCGCAATAAAGTATTGATCAGTTAACGTTGCGGCTGCATAAATTCTTTACCTTTAGGATTCCTACCTGTAATCCTAAAATACATTGTTATGTCTACATTAAACGCTTATTTGACCTTGAACGGCAACTGCGCCGAAGCCATGAACTTCTACAAAAGCGTAGTGGGTGGCGAACTGTTTTTAATGACGGTAAAAGACTCCCCTATGAAGGACGAGGTGCCGGCGCAATTCCAGGATGCCGTTATGCATGCGGCCCTGCGCAACGGCGATTTCAGCCTGATGGCCAGCGACAGTATGCACCAGGGTCCGGTTACCTTCGGTAACAGTGTGAGCCTTACGCTTTCCTGCGGCGACGAAGCGGAAGCTGAAAAGCTGTTCAGCGGCTTGTCTGCCGGCGGAGCGGTCACCATGCCCCTGCAGGAAACGTTCTGGGCTAAACGCTTCGGAATGTTCACGGACAAATTTGGATTCAACTGGATGGTGAATGTCGAGAAGCCGATGTAATTGTCGTCTCCGGGGTTTGCCGCCGGCAGGCCCCGGAGATATCCTACTTCCTGTACTTGAGGTACCAGCCTACTTTTTCCCCTGCTGCACTGGCCTCTATGGCTTCGTTTAGGCGTTTCAGTTTGGTAGCCGGCTGTTTGGCGCTTACAATGAGCCAGATGATCACTTTCTGATAGGAGGGAGGCTGGGATGTAAAGAATTTCCACGCTGCCTTGTTGGCCTTAAACAGTTTCTCACTCTCTTTATCCAGCGCTACGGCTTCCTTCTGCTCGTGTGAGTATTTATTGGTTTTACCTTCTTTCCTTTTTTCGAAGATGGCTTTGCCGGCAGGGCGCATCAACCCTTTGGCTGTCAGCTCCTCCATTTTTTTGATGTTCACGGCGCTCCATATGCTGCCCGGTTTGCGGGGCGTGAAGCGGATCATGTAGCTTTCCTCGTCGATGGATTTCCTGACGCCGTCTATCCAGCCGAAGCACAGCGCCTGGTCAACCGATTCCGGCCAGGACATGCTGGGTTTGCCGCTGCTGGTTTTGTAGAATCCAACGAGGAGTTCAGTGGCGGTATCATGATTTTTTTCCAGCCATTGGCGGAAGGCCGCGGCGGTGGCGAAGAACGTGGGTTTCATATCCGGAACTTGTTTTCTAAAGTTACTATGTTGGAAAAAGTAAGCCTAATCAACATCAAAATTATTTCTTTTACAACTCTAAAAATCAATTTATTTCA
>Ga0164243_10004530_pt1 | contig 21721 bp, 18 predicted proteins | sample OricompcompostOP_FD_108781 | JGI IMG/M metagenome (GOLD analysis project Ga0164243, IMG submission 108781) | Organic Plus compost microbial communities from Emeryville, California, USA - Original compost - Organic plus compost (OP) | ecosystem: Engineered > Solid waste > Mixed feedstock >...
GTCCGCTGCGTGCCTGACCAGCGTAGGCCCACCCCGTCCCGCCGCGTCCGCGGGTGCCCACCCACGCGAAGGAAGGGCCCCTTCCTAACGCCTGACCGTTTGGAAGGGGCCCTTCCTAACGCCGGACCGTTCGGAAGGGGCCCTTCCAAACGCCGGACCGTTCGGAAGGGGCCCTTCCTAACGTCTAGGGGGTTAGGAAGGGGCCCTTCCTTCGGTCAGGACGCGCCGCCCTCGACGCGCAGGACGCTGGCGATGGCGCGGACCGTGTCCAGGCGGGACAGCTCGTCCACCGTCGCCGCGAGGGCCGCGTCCGGCGCGCCGTGGGTCACGATCACCAGGACCGCGTCGTCGCCGCGGCCCGACTGGCGCACCGTGGCGATCGAGACGTCGTGCTTGGCGAACACCCCGGCCACCGCGGCCAGCACGCCGGCGCGGTCGGCGACGTCGAGGCTGACGTGGTAGCGGGTGACCGCCTCGCCCATCGGCCGGATCGGCAGCGCCGCGTACGACGACTCGCTGGCCGCCCTGGTGCCGGCGAGCCGGTTGCGGGCCACGGCCACGATGTCGCCGAGCACGGCGCTCGCGGTCGGTGCCCCACCGGCGCCGCGGCCGTAGAACATGAGCTGGCCGGCGGCCTCGGCCTCGACGAACACGGCGTTGAACGCGTCGCCGACGCTGGCCAGCGGGTGGGTCCGCGGGATCATCGCCGGATGGACGCGGACGCTCACCGACGCCTGGCCGGTCGCGTCGACGTCGCGGGTGGCGATGCAGAGCAGCTTGATCGTGCAGCCCATCTGCTTGGCGCTGGCGACGTCGCGGGCGGTCACGGCGGTGATGCCCTCGCGATAGACGTCGGCCGCGCTGACCCGGGAGTGGAACGCGAGCGAGGCCAGGATCGACGCCTTCGCCGCGGCGTCGAAGCCCTCGACGTCGGCGGTCGGGTCCGCCTCGGCGTACCCGAGGGTGGTGGCCTCTTCGAGGGCCTCCTGGAAGCCGGCGCCGGTGGCGTCCATGGCGGAGAGGATGTAGTTGGTGGTGCCGTTGACGATGCCGGTGACGCGGGTGATCGTGTCGCCGTGCAGCGACTCGCGCAGCGGCCGCAGCAGCGGGATCGCGCCGGCGACCGACGCCTCGTAGTAAAGGTCGGCGCCGCCCTCGGTGGCCGCGTCGTGCAGCGTGCCGCCGTCCTCGGCGAGCAGGGCCTTGTTGGCGGTGACCACGCTCTTGCCGGCACGCAGCGCCTCGACCAGCCAGGTGCGGGCGGGCTCGATGCCGCCGACGACCTCGACCACGACGTCGACGTCCTCGCGCTTGACGAGGTCGAGGGCGTCGGTGGTGAACAGGGCCGGGTCGACCGGGAGGTCCCCGCGGTCGCGGCCGGGCCGCCGGACGGCGATGCCGGCGATCTCCAGCGGAGCGCCGACCCGCGCGGTCAGGTCGGCGGCCTGCTCGTGCAGCAGGCGGACGACCTCGGAACCCACGGTGCCGCAGCCCAGCAGCGCGAGGCGGACACTTCTACTCATCCCACATCCAATGCCAGCAGGTCGGCTTCGGTCTCCCGCCGGACGATCACCCGGGCCCGCCCGTCCCGGACGGCGACCACCGGGGGACGGGGCACGTGGTTGTAGTTGCTCGCCATGCTCCGGCAGTAGGCGCCGGTGCCAGGCACTGCGAGAAGATCTCCGGGTTTCACGTCAGCAGGCAGGAATTCATCCTTAACAACCACGTCCCCGGACTCACAATGTTTTCCCACCACCCGGGCGAGGATCGGGTCCGCGGCGGACGCCCGGGAGGCGACGGTCGCCGAGTACGACGCGTCGTAGAGCGCCGTGCGGATGTTGTCGCTCATCCCGCCGTCGACGCTGACGTACGTGCGCAGGCCGTCGACGTCCTTGACGGTGCCGACCTCGTACAGCGTGAACATCGCCGGGCCGACGATCGCCCGGCCAGGCTCGATCGACAGCCGGGGCCGGGCGAGGCGCAGCGCCTCGCACTCGTCGTCGATGATCTTGATCATGCGTTCGGCGAGGTCGGCCGGCGCCTGCGGGTCGTCCTGCGTGGTGTACGCGATGCCGAAGCCGCCGCCGAGGTCGACCTCCGGCAGCTCGACCCCCCGCGCGTCCCGGATCTGGGCCTGGAGCCCCAGCAGCCGCCGGGCGGCCACCTCGAAACCACTGGTGTCGAAGATCTGCGAGCCGATGTGGGAGTGCAGCCCGCGCAGCTCCAGCACGTCGTCGTCGAGGATCTGGCAGACGGCCTTGAACGCCGCTCCGCCGCCCAGCGAGAAGCCGAACTTCTGGTCCTCGTGCGCGGTGGCGATGAACTCGTGGGTGTGCGCTTCGACACCCACGGTCACGCGGACCAGGACGGCGGGCCGGACGCCGCGCTCGCGCGCGATCGCCGTGAGCCGCTCGATCTCGTCGAACGAGTCCACGATGATCCGGCCGACGCCGGCCTCGACGGCCCGCTCCAGCTCGGCGCGCGACTTGTTGTTGCCGTGGAACGCGATCCGCTCGGGCGGCATGCCGGCCGACAGCGCGGTGGCCAGCTCGCCGCCGGTGCAGACGTCGAGGAAGAGGCCCTCCTCGGCGATGGCCCGCACCACGGCCCGGCAGAGGAACGCCTTGCCGGCGTAGTAGACGTCGTGGCCGGCGAAGGCCGCGGCGAACTCGCGGGCCCGGGCCCGCAGGTCGTCCTCGTCGAGGACGTAGGCCGGCGTGCCGAACTCCGCCTGGATCGCGGCGACGCTCACCCCCGCCACGTCGAGGGCCCCGTCGGGGCCCCGGGTCACCCCCCGCGGCCACAACCGCGGCACCAGGGCGTTGACGTCGTCGGGGGTGCGCAGCCACGCGGGACCCGGGGTGCCCAGCTCCCCGTGCAGCGCTCCCGCCTCGTGTGCCCGCACGTTACATCTGCTCCGGCGCCGCGACGCCGAGCAGCCCGAGGCCGTTGGCGATCACCGTACGGGTGGCGTCGTTGAGCCAGAGCCGCGCGCGGTGCGTGTCGTTGATCTCCTCGTCACCGCGCGGCAGGATCCGGCAGTTGTCGTAGAACCGGTGGTAGGCGCCGGCCAGGTCCTCGAGGTAGCGGGCGACGCGGTGCGGCTCGCGCAGCTCGGCGGCGGTGGCGACGACGGCCGGGAAGTCGCCGAGCCACTTGAGCAGCTCGACCTCCTTGTCGTGGTCGAGCAGCTCCGGCCGGAACTCCTCGGCGTCACCCCGGGCCAGGCCCACGTCGGCGGCGTTGCGGGCGACGCTCGCGGTGCGGGCGGCGACGTACTGCACGTAGTAGACCGGGTTGTCTCTTGTGGACCTCGTCCACAGGTCGACGTCGATGTCGATCGGCGAGTCGATGGAGTACCGGGCGAGGGCGTACCGGGCGGCGTCGACGCCGATCCGCCCCACCAGGTCCTCCAGCGTGAGGACGGTGCCGGCGCGCTTGGACATCCGTACCGGTTGACCCTGCTCGACCAGGTTGACCAACTGTCCGATGAGGATTTCGAGGGTGGCGTCGGGGTCGTCGCCGAAGCACGCCGCCATCGCCCGCATCCGGCCGATGTAGCCGTGGTGGTCGGCGCCGAGCATCAGCACGGCACGGTCGAACCCGCGCTGCCGCTTGTCGAGGTAGTACGCGCAGTCGCCGGCGAAGTACGTCCAGTCGCCGTCGGACTTGCGCAGCACCCGGTCCTTGTCGTCGCCGAAGTCGGTGGTGCGCAGCCAGACGGCGCCGTCGCGCTCGTAGATGTGCCCCTGCTCGCGCAGCCGCTCGAGGGCGAGGTCCAGCTCGCCCGCGTCGTGCAGCTGCTTCTCGTTGAAGAAGACGTCGAAGTGCACGCCGAAGTCGACCAGCGAGGACTTGATCTCGTCGAACATGATCGCGACGCCGGCGGCGCGGAAGGTCTCGACGTCGTCGGCGCCGGGATGCTCGCGGAGCACGGCGCTGGCGATCTCGGAGATATAGGCACCCGAGTAGCCGTCGTCGGGGATGGGCTCGTTGCGCGCCGCGGCCAGCAGCGAGCGGGCGAACCGGTCGATCTGGGAGCCGGCGTCGTTGAAGTAGTACTCCGTGGTGACGTCGGCACCCGTCGCCCGCAGGAGCCGGGCCAGCGCGTCGCCGACGGCGGCCCACCGGACGCCGCCGATGTGGACGGGGCCGGTGGGGTTGGCGGAGACGAACTCCAGGTTGATCTTCTGCCCGGCGAAGCGGTCGCTGTGGCCGTAGCGCTCCCCCGCCCGGACCACCGTGCGGGCCAGCTCGCCCGCGGCCGCGGCGTCGAGCCGGATGTTGAGGAAGCCGGGACCGGCGATGTCGACCGACTTGATCCCCGACGTGCGGCCCAGCTGGTCGGCGATGGCCCCGGCCAGCTCACGCGGCGGGACGCCCAGCCGCTTGGCGAGCTGGAGGGCCAGGGTGGAGGCGTAGTCGCCGTGCTCGGGATTGCGGGGTCGCTCGACCGTGGTCTCCGCCGGCAGCAGAGCCGGATCAAGGCCGCGACCGGCGACGACGTCACGGGCGGCGGCGAGCACGACCTCGGCGAGCTTGGCGGGAGTCACCGAACCATGCTAGCGGGGGTAGACTCTGTCACTCGGTGGCGACCCTACGCGCCCGAGACGATGCGTCCCCCCCATCACCGAGCGACTGACGAGGCACCATGAGCATCAGCACTCCGGCCGGCGACTCGAGCCGAAAGACCGCGCCGCCCGCGGCGAAGAAGGCCACGGCCGGTGCGGGCCGCCCCCCGTCCGCGCGCTCGGGCGGTGGCCGTCCCAGTGGAAGCGGGGGTCGACCGGGCGGCGGCGGTGGCCGTCCCGGCGGAGGCGGTGGCCGGCCCGGTGGGGGCGGCCCGCGCAAGCCGGTGAAGCCGGTCAAGGTCAGCCAGGGCCGGAGCTGGGGCCCGATCGCCCTGTTCGTCGCCGTCGGCGTGATCGCCGCGGCGATCATCGGCTACGGCGTCTACGCGGTCGCCGTCGGCCCGAAGAGCTGGCAGGAGCGGGCCGAGGGGATCTCGGGCGTCATCGACTACTACAAGACCAACCCGGACCTGGTTAAGGGCGGCAACCACCAGGCCGGCGTCATCAAGTACGAACAGAGCCCCCCGGCCGCCGGCCCGCACAACAACGACTGGATGAACTGCATGGGTGACGTCTACGACGCACCCATCGCCAACGAGCACGCCGTGCACAGCCTCGAGCACGGCGCCGTCTGGATCACGTACCGTCCGGACCTCGCCCAGGACCAGGTCAACAAGCTCGCCGAGAAGGTCCGGGGCACGGAGAAGATGTTCATGAGCCCGTACGAGGGCCTGGACAAGCCGATCTCACTCCAGGCCTGGGGTTACCAGCTCAAGCTCGACAACGCGGACGACAAGCGGATCGACGAGTTCATCTCGGCGCTGCGCGTCAACGCCTCCCAGGAAGGTCCGACCGCACTGTGCAGCCAGGGCATCACGGCGACGGGGACGACGCCGCGCGACATGTCGCAGGGTCAGCCGCAGGGTCAGTGACGATCGAGGCCGACATCGAGCCCTCCCCCGCGGCCGCCGCTCCGGCGGCGGCCGCGCGGCCGCGCCGGCGCTGGTTCGCCGGCGCGGCGCTCGCCGTCGTGTTCGCGCTCTTCGTCGGGTTCGGCGCCGGCCTGCTCGTGCCGCGGTTCACGGCGCCCGGTGACGACTCCCCGGAGGCCGGCTTCGCGCGCGACATGACCACCCACCACACCCAGGCGGTGGAGATGGGCTTCCTCGCGTTCGAGAAGGGCAACGACCCGGCGGTGCGGACGCTCGGCGCCGACATCGCGTCGAGCCAGCAGGGCGACATCGGCACCATGCAGACGTGGCTGCGGATGTGGCACCTGGACCCGACCGGGACCCGACCGCGCATGGCGTGGATGCCCGACGGCGGCGGCACGGTCCGCGACGGCCTGATGCCCGGCATGGCGACGAAGGCGGAGATGACCCGCCTCCACGAGGTGAGCGGCCGCGAGTTCGACCTGCTCTTCCTCCAGCTGATGATCAACCATCACCTCGGCGGCATCCACATGGTCGACGCCATCCTGGAACTCAGCGACGAGGCCGACGTGGTGCGCACGGCCCAGACCATGCACAACACCCAGGCGTACGAGCTGGCGCACATGCAGAACCTCCGGAAGCAGATCGAGTCCCGAACCGGCTGATGCGTTCGGGTTGTGGCGTTCCGTAGCTGTTTGTTCACTCAGCGCTACCTTTCGCACCATGCCCTCGTTGTCCGTGCATGGGGGGACTTCTCGACACGCGCGGCTCGGCCCTGAGCTGGTGCCGCCGCGAACGCATCGGCGGCGACGCCGCACTGGCAGCCGGCCCGCGCTCGACCCGCGCCGCCGCGCTCACCCGCGAGCACGAGCTGGCGCTCGTCGACACCATCCGGGACCGGTACCCGGCCGACCTCGGCATCGCCGGCGATCTCTGGAGCCGCCGCACGGTCGCCGCGCTGGCGGCCACACTCTTCGGCACCGCCCCACCCGGCGCGGTGATCACCAGGCTGCTGGCCACCTGGGGCGTGGTGGCCCAGAATCCGTCGTCGCGGGCCTGCCCGCTCTGCGCCGGCGCCGTGGACCGGTGGATGACCACCGCGTACCCGGCGATCGCCGCCTCGGCCCTCACCCACCGCGCCACGCTGGCGTGGCTGGGCCGCACGCGCCTGTGCGGCGTCACCCCACCCTCGTCGGTCCTCAGCGCCGTCTCGGGCTTCCCGGGCCGCCCGCGCACGCGGTTCACGATCGCCACGGACGACCCGAGGGCAACCCTGCCCCGGGACTTCCTGGTCCGGCTGAGCGGCCGCCAGGGCCGCCCGCTGCACGCGATCGCCGACGGGTCGTGGGCCACCTGGCAGCTTCCCCGCCGCCTCCCGGCCCGCGTCGTGCTCCATCCCATGCCGAGCTGCGAACGGCCCTGAGCTGGCGGCGCGGATGGGACCTATCCTGGTGGCGTGAACCCCGAGGAGCTCAAGCGCCTGCGCCGCGCTCGTGACCTGATCGACCGGGAGTATGCCCGGCCGCTGGACGTGCCCGCGCTTGCCCGGGCCGCGTTCATGTCGCCCGGGCACTTCTCCCGGCAGTTCCGGGCCGCCTACGGCGAGACGCCCTACAGCTACCTGATGACCCGGCGGATCGAGCGGGCCAAGCTCCTCCTGCGGCGCGGCGACATGAGCGTCACCGACGTGTGCATGGCCGTCGGCGCCACCTCACTGGGCTCGTTCAGCACCCGCTTCACCGAACTGGTCGGGGAGAGCCCGAGCGCCTACCGGGCACGCAACCACGCGGACCTCGCGCCGATCCCCGGCTGCTGGGCCAAGCTCGTCACCCGACCGATCAGGATTCGAGAAGCGCAGGCCAGCGGCCCATCGTAGCGTTCTGGTCATGGATATCTCGGTCAAGTACACGTTCCTGGAAGTCGACGACCACGAGGCCGCGCTGGCCTTCTACCGCGACGGGCTCGGCATGGAGGTGCGCCAGGACGTCGCCATGGAAGGCGCACGCTGGCTGACCATCGGCCCCAAGTCCCAGCCGGAGTTGGGCATCGTCCTGCAGACGGCCGGGGTGGCCCGCTCGCCGGAGGACGCCCAGGCACTGCGCGAGCTGCTGGCCAAAGGTTCGCTTTCCGGCCTGGTCCTCGAAACCGACGACGTCGACGCGACGTTCGAGAAGCTGCGGGCGAGCGGGGCCGAGGTGCTGCAGGAGCCGATGGACCAGCCGTACGGCACGCGGGACTGCGCCTTCCGCGACCCGGCGGGCAACCAGCTCCGGATCAACCAGCGCACCAACGGCTGAGCGGCTCGGTCGGGGGTAGCCGGGGTCTCCCGGCTACCCCACCGCGGACGGTCCCCCGATGCGCAGACCCGCCGCCGCGGCACGTGATCACGCGCTGCCGCCCACCGACACTAGCGAAATACCGGAGAATCACATCAAACCAGCGGTGTACGTCCGCGTACGCCAGAGGTTTACCCGCGGGCGTCCACGATGGACTGGTTGGCGAAAGCGGCGGCGGGCAGCGTGAGGACCACCTCGAAGCCCCCCTCCGGTCGAGGGCCGGCCGCGAGCGTCCCGCCGTAGACGCGGGCACGCTCTTCCATGCCGGACAGTCCCATCCCGACCCGCTCGCCGGTCCGGCGCGGCGGCCGTGATCCGTCGTCCGCGACGCGTATCGAGAGACCACCGTCGCCGTAGGCGAGTGTGACGGTGGCTCGTGCCGGTCCCGCATGCTTCAGGACGTTGGTCAGCCCTTCCTGCACGACGCGGTAGGCACACAGGTCCGCGCCGGGGTTGAGCGGCCGGCGCTCACCGGTGACGACGACCTCGACCGGCAGGCCGGCGGCCCGGACGCGCTCGACCAGGGTGTCGAGCTGGTCCAGGCCCGGCGCCGGGTCCCGGGCCGGCGCGTTCCGTGGGTCGGGCCCCTCGCCGTCCACGTCGACGCGGAGCAGCGCCAGCATCCGGCGCATCTCCGCCAGCGCCTCCCGGCTCGCGTCGGCCACCGTCGCGAGCGCCGCGTCCGCTGTGCCCGGGTCCGAGGTGAGGACGTACCGCGCGACCCCGGCCTGGATGGCGACGACGGACATGTGGTGGGCGACGACGTCATGCAGCTCCCGGGCGATCCGTACCCGCTCCGCCACCACGGCCTGCCGCGCGCGCTCCCGCTGCTCCGCCCGGAGCCGGACGGTCAGCTCCGCGAGCAACCTGTTGCGCTCCGCCAGCCGGCGCGTCCCGACACCGACGGCGACGGCCAGGGGCGGGATGGCGACGGCCTGCGCGACGGCGAGTTCCACCGGGAGCGGGGCCTCCAGCCCGGTGACCAGGATCGCCGCGGCGGTCACGGCCCAGCAGGCGAGCACCGTGTGCCCGGCACGGGCCGCCGCGACGAAGAACAACGCGATGACCGGCCCCCACCAGTTGATCGACGGCTGGTAGCCCAGCGCGACGTAGGCGACGTACGCGGCGTTGGAGGCCAGCAGGGCCGGCACGGGAAACCGGCGCCGGGCGGCGAGCGGCAGGCTTACCAGGCAGGTCAGCACATAGGCCGCGGTGTCGAAGCGCGACCAGCCGGCGGGGTGGTACGCGTACCCGGCGACGCAGCTGGCCGCACTGAGCGTGACCGCCAGGCCGGCGTCCACGGCGAGTGACCGGCGGCTGTCCATATTGGACTCCTCTGCGCGATGCGGACGCGGTGGGAACGATATGATGTCGCGGATCGTAGGTCAGCGCGGCGGGGAGCGGGAATGACGAGTGTCCTGATCGTCGACGACCAGGTTCTCGTCCGAGCCGGGCTCGCCGCCCTGATCGCCGCCGCTCCCGGCCTCGACGCGGTGGGCCAGGCCGCGGACGGCCACGAGGCGGTCGCGCTGGCGGCCTCCCTCAAGCCCGACGTCGTCCTGATGGACATCCGCATGCCCGGTCTCGACGGCGTCCAGGCGACCGAGCGGATCGTCAGGAACGCCGAGGCACCCGGGTGCGCCGTCCTCATCCTCACGACGTTCGACCTCGACGAGTACGTCTACGCCGCGCTGCGGGCCGGCGCGAGCGGCTTCCTGCTCAAGGAGAGCCCGCCCGACCGTCTCCTGGCCGCGATCCCGACCGTCGCCGCCGGCGAGATGCTGTTCGCGCCGACGGTGACCCGCCGCCTCGTCGAGGCGTACGCCCACCGCCAGCGCTCCACCATCGACATCCCGCCCGACCTCGGCGCGCTCACGGCACGCGAACTCGACGTCCTGCGGTTGGTGGCGCGCGGGATGACGAACGCCGAGATCGGCCGGCACCTGCGCGTCACCGAGGCGACCGTCAAGACCCACCTCAACCGGATCATGGCCAAGCTGGGCCTCGCCAGCCGCGCTCAGGCGGTCGTGGTCGCCTACGAGACCGGCCTGGTGACGCCGCGCCGCCAGCAGGCCGGCGACCCGGTCGTCCGGGACCGCTGAACGCTGGCCGCCGTCCGGGTCAGTCGGTGGCCTCCCGCAGCTCCGCGACCAGCGAGGTCTGCAGGGTGCTCAGGCTGGCGTCGAGCGCGCCGAGCAGCACCGGGTCGCCGCTGATGGCGGTGCACTCGATGCGGTTCTCGAACGGCATGAGGTCGGCGAGCGTGGTGGCGATCGCGTCGCGCAGCATCTCGCCGCCGGCGGTCGCGACCTCGCCGGCCAGCACGATCAGCGGCGGGTCGAGCACCGCCACGACCGGGGCCAGCCCGGCGGAGACGCGTTCGGCCAGCTCGGCGAAGAAGCCGGCGTAGGCCGCCTCGCGCGCCGCCCGCACGGCGCCAGCCGGATCCGCCCCGTCCAGCCCCGACCGGCGGGCCAGCTCCAGCACGGCGGGCCCGCCGACGAGCGCCTGCAGGTCGGCCTTGGCCTCCCGGGCACCCGGGACGTGGACCGGCATGTAGCCGATCTCGCCGGCACCGCCGCGGGCCCCGCGCAGGAGCGCGCCGTTGACGTCGATGGCGAGACCCAGACCCTCCGCGCCGAGCCACAGCAGCGCGAACCCGTCCACGTCGCGCGCCACACCGCGGTTGCGCTCGGCGACCGCGGCGAGGTTGACGTCGTTGTCGATGCTGACCGGCACGCCGAGCCGCGCGGCGATGTCGCCCACGAGCCCGTCCCGGTTCCAGCCCGGCACGTCGACGTGGTGGATCCGGCCGCTGCGCGGGTCGTACGACCCGGCGACGGCGAGTTGCAGGTGGACCGGCCGGCCGGCGTGCAGGCGTCCGATCTCGTGGAGCCGCTCCACGATGTCGGCGACCGCCGCGACCGGGTCGGTGTCGACGAAGTCGGCCACGACGCCGGCCTGCGCGCGCGTCCCGCCGGTGAGGTCGGAGACGGCGCCGACGAGCGACGGGCTGCCGGCGCCGGGGCCGACGTCCCGCACCGACACGGCGACCGCGTAGCCGCCGTCGGGATGCGGGCCGTACACCTCGGCGTTGGGTCCCGGACGGCTGCGGTCGAAGCTGACGACCGTCACGAGCTGGGCCTCGACGAGCCGGCGCAGCGCGTCGGACACGGTCGGCGTCGAGAGCGCGGTCAGGTTGCGCAGATCGGCGCGGGTGAGGCCGCGGCCCGCCAGCAGGTGGTGCAGCACGGCGCTGCAGTTCATGGCGCGCAGGAGCTTGGACGAGCCTGCGGAGCGTGCCAACGCTACTCCCGGTGCCTACCGACGACGAGATCGGAATCGTAGCGGCCATCGCCGGACGACCGCCAACCATCGCGTCGATCCACTGTGGATCGGAGGGCCCGTGCGAAGGAAGGGCCCCTTCCTAACGCCTGACCGTTAGGAAGGGGCCCTTCCTTCGCCCTTGACAGGGTTCCATGGATTGGTTTCAATGGCTTCCACAATCGTTAAACACTCTTACTAATAGTCCCACCGGAGGAGACGCTTTGACACGCGAAGGATTCCGGCTTCGGCATCTCGTCCGGCGACGACGGGTGCTCGTCGCGGCGTTCGTCGCCGCGGCGCTCGCGTACCCGGTCCTGGTCATGCTGCCCAGCCAAGCGGCCGAGCAGGTGTTGTCGGCAGGCAGGCCGGTGCTCACGTCCTCGGTCGAGAGCCCGGCCCACACGGGGGACAAGGCGGTGGACGGCGACACCGCCACCCGGTGGGCCTCCGCGTTGGGCGTCGATCCACAATGGATCATGGTCGACCTCGGCTCGCAGGCCACCATCACCCGCGTCACCCTCAGGTGGGAGGCGGCCTACGCCAGGGCGTACACCATCCAGGTCTCGGCCAACGGCACCGCCTGGACCACCGTCGCCGCCGTCACCAACGGCGACGGCGGCACCGACCAGCACACCCTGTCCGCCACCGGCCGGCACATCCGCGTCCACGGCACCCAGCGCGGCACCCAGTGGGGCTACTCCCTGTGGGAGTTCGACGTGTACGGCACCGCCGGGCCCACCGCGCCTCCGACCACGCCGCCACCATCGGCCGGGACGCCGGTCGGCATCAACGGCCAGCTCCGGGTGTGCGGCCTGAAGCTGTGCAACCAGTACGGCCGCCCGATCCAGCTGCGCGGCATGAGCACGCACGGCCTCCAGTGGTACCCGCAGTGCGTCAACGACGCGTCGCTGGACGCGCTCGCCCGGGACTGGCGCGCCGACCACCTGCGCCTGTCGATGTACATCCAGGAGGGCGGCTACGAGACCGACCCCCAGGGCTTCACCCAGCGCATGCACACCCTCATCGAGAAGGTCAGTGCCCGCGGCATGTACGTGATCGTCGACTGGCACCAGCTGACGCCGGGCGACCCGAACCACAACCTGAGCCGGGCCAGGACGTTCTTCGCCGAGATCGCCGCGCGGCACGGACACCGGCCGAACATCCTCTACGACATCGCCAACGAGCCCAACCAGACGCCGTGGTCGCGCGTCAAGGCGTACCACGAGCAGGTCATCCCCGTCATCCGCGCCTCGGACCCGGACGCGGTCATCCTGCTCGGCACGCACGGCTGGGCGTCCCTCGGCGTCTCCGACGGCGGCAGCGAGGCCGACATCGTCGCGAACCCGGTCAACGCCACGAACATCATGTACACGTTCCACTTCTACGCGGCCTCGCACGGCGGCCAGTACCTGCAGACCCTCTCCCGGGCCGCCGACCGGATCCCCGTCTTCGTCACGGAGTTCGGCACCCAGGAGGCCTCGGGTGACGGCGGGAACGACTTCGCCGCGGCGCAGCAGTATCTGGATCTGATGGCCCAGAAGAAGATCAGCTGGACCAACTGGAACTACTCGGACGACAGCCGCTCCGGCGCGGTGTTCCGGCCGGGCACGTGCCCGGGCGGGCCCTTCGCCGGGACCTCGGCCCTCAAGCCGGCCGGCGTCTGGATCCGCGACCGCATCCGCGACCCGGCCGACGACTTCCCCACGTCGTAGTCCTCGGCCCCGGCTCCCCTCCCCGGCATCCACCCGGCACCGGGGAGGGCGGCGTGGTCAGGTGCCGGGCCGGTTCGCGGCCGTGGCGTGACCCAGGGCGTCGAGGGCGGTCGCGGCCCGGTCGCGCTCGTCTTCGTCGCCGGTCTCGGTGGCGATGGCCAGGGCCTGCCGGTGCCGCTCGACCGCCTCGGCGTGCCGGCCCATGGCGCGCAACGCGTCGCCCATGGCGTTGAGGACGCTCGCCTCGCCGTAGCGGTGCGCGATGCCGCGGAAGGTCCGCAGCGCTTCCTCCAGGTACGCGATCGACTCCCGGTGCCGGCCCTGACGGGTCAGCGCGGTGCCCAGGTTGCTCAGGGCCGTCGCTTCGCCGTCGCGGTGGTTGATCTGCCGGAACAGGACGAGCGCCGCCCGCAGCCGTTCGACGGCGAGGGTGCCGTCGCCGAGCTGGGTGTACATGTCGCCGAGGTTCGTCAGCGCGATGGCCTGGCCCGCTCGCGCGCCGAGGGCCGCGAAGATGTCGTGCGCGGCCTGAAACCGCTGTGCCGCGCGGGCATGGTCGCCGGTGGCGGATTCGAGGTTCGCGAGGTTAATCAGCGCCGAGGCGTGCCCGTACGGGTCGTCGATCTGCTGGTAGAGGGCGACGGCCTCGGTGTGGCGCGCGGTCGACCCGACGAGGTCGCCCAGCCGTTCCTCGACGATGCCCAGGTTGGACAGCGCGCGGGCCTGGCCGTGCCGGTTGCCGGTGCGGCGGGACAGCGCCAGCGCCAGTTCGAGTTCCGAGATCGCCGAGGGATAGCGGCCGAGCAGGCGCTCGATGACGCCGGCGTTGGTGCGCAGATGCGCCTCGGCCTGCGGTTCGCCCATGTCCCGTGCGGCCCGGACGGCGTGCTCGTGGATCGGCTGTGCCTCGACACCGTGGCCCGCCTCCAGATAGCGGTACGCGGCGGCGGCGAGGTTGACGGCGAACTCCGGCCGCCCGTGCCTGACGGCGAACTGGCAGAGCGTGGCGAACGAGGGCACCTCGCTGTCCAGCCAGGCCGACGCCGCGGCCGGGGACATCGCCGTGCCGGCGGGCTTGAGCGCGAGCCCGGCGCGCTGCCAGCTCGCGCTCCACTCGGGATAGAGCGCGTCGCTGGCGGCGACGGCGGTGTCGAGGTAGTGCCGCAGCAGCCGGTCGACCGCCGCCTCCCGCTCGGGCCGCGGGTCCGACGCCAGGCAGAGTTCGGCCGCGTACGCGCGCAGCAGGTCGTGGAAGGCGTACCGCCCGAGGGGGTCGCAGCGCATCAGGTGCGCACCGGTCAGCCGGTTGAGGAGCCGTGCGGTGGTGGCCTCGTCCGTGCCGGACAGGGCGGTGGCGCAGGCGAGGGTGCAGTACGGCACGGGATTCAGGCTCAGCAGGCGGAACAGGCGTCGCGCCGCCGCGTCCAGGCGTTGGTACGAGCAGCCGAAGACGTGCCGGATCGCCGCACCGCCGTCCAGGTCCAGCAGGTCCAGCGGGCCGGCCCGGCGCAGCCGCGACACGACGCCGGACAGCGGAAGGTGCCCGTGTGCTCCGGCGTACTCGGCGGCCAGCCGCAGGGCGAGCGGCAGCCGCGCGCAGATGGCGGCGAGCGAGTCGACGCTGGCCGGGTCCGTGCCGGCCCGCTCCCCCAACAGCCGGCCGAGCAGCCGGGCGGCGTCCGGTGGCGCAAGCAGGTCCAGCGCGACCCGGCGCGCGCCGTGCAGGGCGACCAGCGCGGCCTGGCTGTCCCTGCTGGTGACCACGACGAAGGTGTCGTGCGTCCCCGGCAGCAGCGGCCGGACATGCTCGGCCGAGGCCGGGTTGTCGAGCAGCACCAGCAGCCGGCGGCCGTCGGTCTCGGTGCGCCAGCGGGCGGCCCGGGACGGGGTGTCGGCCGGGATGTCCTGGTCGGGCACGCCGAGCGCGGTGAGCAGGCGGCCCAGCGCCTCGTGCGCGGTCACCGCGTGCTCCGCGTCGTCGCCGCGCAGGTCGAGGTAGATCCGGCCGTCCGGGAACCGGTCGCGGCGCAGGTGACCCCAGTGCACCGCCAGCGCGGTCTTGCCCACCCCGGCCGTGCCGCAGACCACGACCACGCCGGACGTACGGGCGGCGTGCGCGGCGTCGAGGGCCGCGAGTTCGTCCGCCCGGCCGACGAAGTCCGGAACCGGCGCCGGCAGCTGGTGCGGGACGAGCGGCGTCCGCTCGTCGGCCAACTGGCGGTGGGCCCGCTCCAGCTCCGCCCCGGGTGCGACCCCCAACTCCGCGGCGAGCGCGCGGCGGACCGCGGCGTAGTGCTCGAAGGCGAGCGTCCGCTGGCCGGTGGCCTGGTACGCGCGGATGAGCGTGGCCTGCACCGCCTCGTCGAGCGGATCCGCGGCGCCTTCCACCGCCAGCGCGGCGACCACCTCGGCCGCGTTGCCGGCCCGGACCATCAGGTTCCAGTACGACAGCAGGGCCTGCCGGCGTTCCGCCTTGAGACCCCACACCATCGGATGGTTCTCCAGCGCCGGCACGTCGCACAGCGGGTCGTCCTGCCACAACCGCAGCGCGTCCCGGAACAGCGTCAGCGCGCGCGCCGGGTCGCCGCCGTCCTCGGCCTCCCGCGCGGCGCGAACCGTCCGGCGGAACCGCCACAGGTCCAGCGCGTCGTCGGGCAGCCGCAGCAGGTAGCCGTCGCCGACGGTCGACAGCACACCGCTCTGACCCCGCGGGGTACGCTCGGGGTCCAAGATCCGGCGCAGATGCTTGGCGTGGGTGTGCAGCACGTTGACCGCGCTCGACGGCGGTCGCTCGCCCCACAATCCCTCGATCAGTTCGCGCCGCTTGGTCAGCCGCCCGGCGTTGAGCGCCAGGATGCCGAGCATGTGGCGGCGCGCCGGCGGGCCGGCGTCCACCTCGCGATCGCCATGCCACACGCGCAAGCGGCCAAGCACCTGGACCACCAACACCACCGGCAGTCTAGTGACGCCGATCAGTGTCTGACCAGAGGCTCCAGAGATCTCGATCTATCCACTCCGGCCGTTCCGGGTCGGTCCATCCGGCCGGTCGGCGTCGCCGGCCTGGCGGACCCAGGCTCGGATCAGCTCGGCGATGCGGCCCGGTGCCGCCGGCGCACGCGCGGGAGGTTCGATCCGTTCCGGTGGCCGCGCGGCCTCCGGAAGGCTCAGCCACGGGTCGTCGAAAGGAAGCCGGACGTCGGCGAAGTGGACGCGTTCGCCGTCGCGCCATATGCGTGCGACGATCCAGTGCGGATCGACGTCGCGGATACGCCACCGATAGACCACACCGTCGACGACGATGCGCCGGACGCGGGTTCTCGACAACGCTCCGCCTCCCCACCGCGCGACATGGACAGCGCCGTCGCAGCATAGCCACCGCTGTCACCGCTCGTGTCAGGGCCGTCTCAGGCCGGTGACAGGGCCGGCATCGATGGTTGAGCCCGTGAGAAATACAGCGGTAGAGGCTTCCGTGCTGCGAAAAGCCTTCGAGTTCCGCCAGGGCGTTCGGCCACGCGACCCGGACCGCGAGGGCGACCAGGAGGCCGCGCAGCCGGGAACCCGGCACGTCGACGAGGTCGTCGCCGTCCGTCCGAACCTCGAACGGTCCGAGCACCCCGATCCGCACCCGGCGATTCCGCCACGGTGGTTGATCCGGCCTCGGACCTTCAGGCCGGCCGGGGGACGTTGGCGTCCCGGGCCCGGGCCACGGCCTGGGCCCGGTCCTCGACCCCGAGTTTGAGGAGCACGTTGGAAACGTGGTTCTGCACGGTCTTGGGGCTGATCCCGAGCCGGGCGGCGATCGCCTGGTTGGACTGGCCGGCGGCCATCCGGGCCAGGATGTCGAACTCGCGCTCGGTAAGCTGCGGGAACGGGTTGGTCGGGTGGCTGTCGGCGAGGACGGCGAACATCCGGTCGGCTACCGCGGCGTCGAGGATCGCCTGGTTGGCGTGGACCGCGTGCACCGCCCGGATGATTTCGTCTGGTTCGGCGTCCTTGAGCAGGTAGCCGCGGGCCCCGGCCCGGATCGCCTGGCGCACCATGGCGTGGTCGGCGTGCATGGTGAGGACGAGGATTCGCGTCCGTACCCCCGCGCGCCGGATCTGTTCGGTCGCCTCGACCCCACCGCCGCCGGGCATGTGCAGGTCGACGATGGCCACGTCCGGCTCGTGTTCGACGACCGCGGCAACGGTCGCCGCGGTGTCGGCCGCCTCACCGACGACGCTGATCCCCGAGACGTTGTCGAGCAGCTTGTGCAGCCCCATCCGGAACACGTGGTGATCGTCGGCGATCACCACCCGTAGCTCGTTCATCCCTCGCTCTCCATGGGGAACACGGCCCGTACCGTCGTGCCCTCGCTGCCGCGCCGGCGCAGCTCGAACTCCCCGCCGAGCTCGCCCACCCGGCGGCGCATCGAGGCCGTGCCGACGCCGGCGACGTACCGTTCGCCGATGCCCACCCCGTCGTCGTCGATCCGCACGGCGAGCCGCTCGCCGCCGGTCAGCGTCACGGTACAGGTGGCCGCGCGGGCGTGGCGCAGGACGTTGGCCACCGCCTCCAGCACGACGAAATAGGCGGCGTCGGCGACGGCGGGTGGCACCCGCGCCTCGTCCACGTCCGTGTGGTGGTAGCTGATCCGGGGTGCGTCGGGCAGCGCGGCGCACCGCTCCAGGTGGTCGGTGACCGCCGCGACCAGGCCCAGGTCGGCCACGGCGGCCGGCGGCAGGGCGTCGATGATGCGGCGGACCGCGGTGGCGGCGGAGCGCACCTGGCCGGCGATGACCCGCAGCTCGTCCGCCACCGGGTCGCCGGCGCTCAGGGTACGGCGGACGCCGTCGAGGGCCAGCCCGACGCCGGAGAGCAGCGGTCCGAGCCCGTCGTGCAGGTCGTGCCGCAGCCGGCGCCGCTCGTCGGCCGTGGCGTGGACCGCCCGCTCCTGCGCGGCGCGCAGGTCCTCGGCGAGCCGGACCGCGTGCAGGGCGGAGCCGATGGCGTGCGCCAGCTCGTCGAGCAGCGCCAGGTCGGCCCGGGAGTACGCCTCGCCGGGCGTGCGCGGTCCGACGGTCAACGTCCCGACCAGCTCGCCCCGCCACTCCAGCGGGACCCGCACCGACGGCTCCGCACCGGGTACGCCGACGCTGGCCACCTCACGGGACGCTCCGTCGGTCAGCAGCTGGATGGAGACGTACCCGGCCCGCAACGCCCGGGCGACCGTGCTGGCCGTCGTGGCCGGGATCTCCGACGGGTCGGCGACAGCGTGCAACTGCTGGCGCAGCCCGGCAAGGGCCTCCAGCGGTTCCTCCCGCTGCCCGAACAGCCACCGGCTGACCAGCAACTGCAGCCGCCGCCGGACGGGGTCCGCGAGCCCGGCGACGGCGGCCGACGCGATCAGCGCCAGGCCGGGTGACGGACCCACGGCCCGGCCGAGCACGACGGCGGTGCCCAGGTAGGCCGCGAACACGACCGTGGTCAGCGCGGCGAACACGACGGTACGCCGGATCACCGGGTCGATGTCGTAGAGGCGGTACCGGCGTACCGACAGCGTGATCGCGCCGACGAGCAGCCACGGGATCAGGAAGTAGCCGGCCTGCGCCACGTGGTGCGGCATCAGGGTGCCGAGCAGTTCGACGGCGATCACGACCGCGACGGCGTACCAGAGGAACTTCATCTGCTGGCGCTGCGTGGGGCCGGCGCGGTGCCAGCGCACGCCGAGGCTGGCCAGTGCCGCCAGGACGGCCGCGACCACCACGACGCCCGCGACCATCACGAGGGCCTCGCCGGCCGGGACGGCGAGCGGGTTGGCCGGTCCGGCATTCCCGCCGGGCCGCAGCTGACCGGGCTCGACGGCGGCGGCCAGCGCCGTCAGCACGGTCGCCGCCCCGCCAAGCCACGGCACCCACCGCCAGCCCCGCGACGGGGCCTTGCCGTCGGGGAAGATCGCCGGCAGCACGGTGAAGAGCGGTACGACGTACAACGCCCAGATCCACAGCCCGACCCACGCGGCGACGCGCCATCCCGGAAACGCGGCACCGGCCCACCCGCCGGCGAGCACGCCCACCGCGTCGGCCGCGCCGGCACCGAGCAGCAGCCAGCCGACCCGCCGGCCGGCCGGGCTGCGGGTCAGCCACCATCCCGCCCCGGCCAGCAGCAGCCCGTGGCTGACGTTGCCGACGAGATCCCAGTCCAGGGCCCGGCCGGTAGCCAGCGCCAGAGCCCCGCCGGCCAGGGTGCCGGCGACGGCGGCGGCCGCGATGACCGCCGCGACCGGCAACCGCCTGCTGACAGCGGCCCCTCCGTCACCCCGAGGGGGTGTCTCGTGGATCGCGGTCGTGCCGCCGCGAGGTCCAGGCGGCGTCCGGCGTGCGCGGAGATTGGTCGCATACCGGTGTTGTGTCCGGCCGGCCTCCGCGTGCGTCCGGTCGCCGCCGTGATCCACGAGACACCCCCCTCAGCGCGCCGCGCCGACCGCGGCCTCGACGCCGGCACCACGGCGTGCCGACCGGACAGCGCTCACCATCAGCAGAATGCCGAACACCCCCAGCACTGTCGCCAGCGCGAACGGGACGACGAAGTCGCTGAGCAGGCCGACGACCATGAACGCCCCATACCAGCGGACGCCCGCGTCGAGCAGGAACGCGACCCCGGACACCAGCACGCCCAGCATCATGACGTAGAACAGGGACTCGACCCACATCACCGACTCGGGCAGGTCACCCCGCCCGAGCAGGCCACCCCACACCGCCGTGGCCACCGCGAGGAGCACCGCGAGCACCGGCCCGACGGCCAGCATCGCGGCACCGATCCGCCCGAGCACGCCCTGCCGATCGCGGCGGCGGGCCCACAACGCGAGGAACGCGAGCGGCAGCAGCCCCCAGTACATCCCGATCAGCCGGCCCAGCCACTGCGGCGGCTCCTCCTGGCCGCTGGCCTGGATCTGCCGCACCAGCAGCAGGTGGACGACGATCAACACCGAACTCAGCAGGACCGCGAAGCCGACCCCCGCCAGCGGCACCCGCGCCAACCGGCCGATAATCACCCGCATGTCTGAAGCTCCTCTCCGTGGGAACACCTGCCAGCAGCGTCGGGCGTGGCGTTCCCGGGCGGCATGAGGGCGCTTCCCGCCCCGACCGGGAATTGCTCCCGGACGGACCGCCGACCGGCCTATGCCGGTGGGGTTGGTGTGCCGCACGACCCGAATGGAGACGATGAATTTCCGACTCCTGATGACCCTGGCCGGGCCCCGGGAGAACTACATCGTCGCCCAGACGACGCAGGCATCCCTCGGCCAGGTGCCGCGGAACGCGCTCGCGGTCGGCGTGATCGTTGACGGCACCGACGTGCGCGTGCGATTTCAGCTGGCCGACCTGAACGCCGACGACATCGAGGACATGGACGACATCGTCTTCACCCTTGAACTTCTCGTGGGCGATCACGTCCACGTCGAAAAGGACTATGAGATCAGGGCTGAGCGAGCGATCTCGCCAGACGACGGCGTGCGCTGGATCTACCTCGCCCGGCTGGACGACGAATAGGCCCGACCAACCCTGACCGGCGCGGGCGGGGGGAGAACCTCGTCCTCGGTCACGCGCCGTACTCGGCTTCGTGCCCCTCCGGGTACGGAATCCGGCCGCCGCCCGCTACGCGGCGGCCTTCGGCGTCTGATCCCCAGCGGCCGCGTCAGACATCACCGAAAGTTTCGGTCTTCCCCTGCCAGCCGCGTACCGCAGCGGCGGGTTCACGCGAACAAGATCCCTGACGCAACCTTGTCCGACGCCCGACCAGGGGTTCCGGAACTCTTCCGGGAAGACCCGTTGACAAGCGCGGCGAGACTGCCCAATACTGCGAACATCGATGAACCTCTAAGCGTGCTGGCGCCGGGCCACGGCAGCGACCGGTTCTTCGGTCGTCCCCCGACCACGAGCGGAAACCCGCGGCGTGGTGCGGCGCGGACGGCGGTGGGCAGCCGTCGCGTCGCGTCTTGCAGGCCTTCGGGCCGCCTCACGAGAAGGATGCACGCGCGTGAACGACCCCCAGACAGTCCCGAGACGCCGCATGCGCAGCCGCGCGCGGCTCCTCGTCGCCGCCGCCAGTACCGTCGTGCTGGCCGCGGCCTCGGCGACCTTCGCCTCCGTTGCCTATGCCGAGCCTGACCGGACGATCACCTCCAACCAGGAGGGCACCCACAACGGCTACTTCTTCTCGTTCTGGAAGGACAGCGGCAACGTCACGATGACGCTGGGTCCGGACGGGAACTACCGGGTCCAGTGGAGCAACATGAACAACATGGTCGTCGGCAAGGGCTGGAACCCCGGCTCCAACCGCACCGTGAACTACTCCGGCACGTTCAGCCCGAACGGCAACGGCTACCTGGCGCTGTACGGGTGGACACGCAACCCGCTGATCGAGTACTACATCGTCGAGGACTTCGGCAGCTACAACCCGAGTTCAGGCGCCACCCGGCTGGGCTCCATCACCACCGACGGCAGCACCTACGACCTCTACCGCACCCAGCGGGTCAACCAGCCGTCGATCGACGGGACCGCCACGTTCTACCAGTACTGGAGCGTCCGCCAGCAACACCGCACGAGCGGCACCATCACCACCGCCAACCACTTCAACGCCTGGGCGGCCGCCGGCTTGAACCTCGGCACCCACTACTACCAGATCATGGCCACCGAGGGGTACCAGAGCAGCGGCAGCTCCAACATCACGGTCAGTCAGGGCCCCGGCCCGAACCCGCCAACCACCACCACCCCGGCGCCGCCGACCACCACCCCGCCGAACCCGGGCGGCAGCGCCTGCCGGGCGACCAACTCGATCAGCGCGTGGAACACCGGCTTCACCAA